>Ga0179587_10001668_pt1 | contig 10274 bp, 13 predicted proteins | sample CZODoug2_1_08_16_FD_185932 | JGI IMG/M metagenome (GOLD analysis project Ga0179587, IMG submission 185932) | Vadose zone soil fungal communities from Angelo Coast Range Reserve, California, USA - CZODoug2_1_08_16fungal | ecosystem: Environmental > Terrestrial > Soil > Vadose zone | place: USA...
CCCGAGAAAAACTGGGCGATTTCGATGGCCGCCGTCTCGGGGGCATCGGAACCATGCACCGAGTTTTCGCCGATCGATTTGGCGTGCAGCTTGCGGATCGTTCCATCCGCGGCCTTGGAAGGATCGGTCGCGCCCATGACATCGCGGTGCTTGAGGACGGCGTTTTCACCTTCGAGAACCTGGACGACGACCGGGGCGGAAATCATGAAATCCACCAGCTCGCCGAAAAACGGACGTGCCTTGTGAACGGCATAGAAGGTTTCGGCCTGGTCGCGGGTCATGCGAATGCGCTTCTGGGCGACGATCCGAAGTCCGGCCTTCTCGATCAGCGCATTGATCGCGCCCGTCAGATTGCGCTTCGTCGCGTCGGGCTTGATAATCGAGAAGGTGCGTTCAATCGCCATGATTTCTTCCTTGAAATGCGCTGATGGGAGTTTGCGGCGCTTATATCGGCGCCATCGCGTAACGGCAAGCGATCCGGCCAAATGTCCGCGGAGTCCGGCGGCCGATCGACACCCGGAATTACAACAATTTCACGAACTAGAACCCTGCAAAATCATAATAACGATGAGGTCCAAAGTGCCGTTAGCGATATCGTCAATCTGGGAATTTGGCGGGCGGCGGCCTGAGTTAAGAAAAACGGACGCGGCGCCTGTGTAGCGAGCACAGACACCGCGCCACTAACCACCAAAACCAGGAGAAGTGGTTCCAATGGCTACCGACATATCTGCGACAATTACCCCTCTGTATCAACCCGGCAAACCCATGACCGGCGCCGAACGCGCCAGAGCGTTCCGGGCTCGTAAAAAAGCCAAGGCCGCGCCGGTTCCCGTGCCCATCCTGACACCGACCCCTGCCGTTATGCCCGTTACGCGGCCCGTTACGCACCGTTACGCGGGCCGGATCGCCCCTCTAACCCTGACCGTTGCAGCCTTGTCGCTGGCAGCGGTGGGGATGGCCGAGAACGGTTGGTTTGCAAGGTCGCTCGGTTCCAGCGAGTTTGCTGGATGGCTCTTTCTTGCGGTAGGCGCCGCCGCTGATTCGGTCGCGCTGGTTATGCCATCGGTTGCCACCGTGGCGTGGCAGGCACGCCAGCGGGGCGCGGCTGCCGCTGGATGGGTCGTGTGGCTTATGACCTTTGCATTTGCCGTCACGGCAGGTATCGGGTTCGCATCCCTCAACATCACGGATGTAACGATGGCACGCGCCGCCCACGTAACACCGACCGTCGTGATGGCTCAAATCTCGCTAACCGATGCCATGGCGGCACGCGATCGGGAATGCCATGTGGTTGGAAAATGGTGCCGCGAAAGGGAGACGGCCGTGAGCGACCGGCGCGCGGCCTTGGATGTCGCCATGCAGGCCGTGGCACAGACCGCAGATCCGCAGACCGTGGCGGCCGTCAAGCTTGTCTCATGGGTAAGCCGGGGCACGCTGCAGCCGACCGGCGATGACTTCGCGATGTTGCGGCTGATCCTGTTAGCATTGCTGCCGCAGGTGGGCGGTATTTTGCTCATGGTGACGAGGTTGAGGGCAGCATCTGGAACTGCCAGAGGTGAAGACTGCGGTAACTCGGGTGGGGCAATCGCCGTTCAGCTCGGCGCAATCCATATTATTTAGTTGTCTCCGAAGCGGAAGGGAGTTGTGATTTTCGATCTTTAAGCTCCTGTTCGATAACATCCGTCGGCACCTTCTTTAGGAGTATTTGGTACTTCGTAAGTTGATAGAATATGAGGTATGCGGCAAATCCTATTATTGTAGCCTTTACAATCCATCCACGTATAGTCGGCCAGATATCGCGTCGCCTGTAGTAGGGATCATAAATGTCTTTTTCTTCTGTTAGTTCGATAGTTGTACTCGGTAAGCGGCAAGACACCACAGGGGCTGCAGGCGCACCATCTACCAACGTTTTAATATGAAAACTTTCTTTTGCATTGAAAAAGCGAAGGCGAATATTGAAGATGGGATCTATCTGCGGAATACGATCAGAGAAAGAAATTTCGACAGCTTTCTTTAAAGGTTCGCTGTCGGACATGCATTCAGCTAGCATGATCTTTCGCTCGCCCGGAATGGTAATATCAAAATTGAGATTCTCTATGGGTTCATTTCCCTCATTTGTTACCAGCAGCAATGAGACGTTGAGTTCGTTCGTTACTTGATCGCCGAGCATTACCTTAAACTCGCGTCCATGGCCTTCCAGTTCACCTGTGATCGTTTGCGGCTCAGACACGAAGAAGTGGATTTTTCTTTTGGATGCTCTCAGGCGGTCGAAGAGAAAAAATAAAACAGCGCCCAAAATCGCGGCAATTAAACTGGCTACCGCGACAACCCAATCGCCATGTAAGGCTTCTGACATTGCGTCCCCCCATATCCCCAGCGGGCATATTGCACGGATTTCAACCTGTGAGACAATAGCCCACCCAGTCCGCGCTCAAGCCCAGTGGCGATGACTTCGCGATGTTGCGGCTGATGCTGTTGGCCTTGTTACCGCAAATCGGTGGAATATTGATGATGGTCGGGCGCGGCCACCGCTGCTGATTCGCCGGTTGTCGAGCGGGCGCTAAATGCGTCGGAACGTCGCCGACATTACAGGTCATGTCCAATGGATCGGCAGGTACTCAGAGAGAGCAACGAACACTCTGCTTAGGAATTGAAAGCCCAAATATACAGCTCCGCCAATAACGCCAATATCCTTGCAAGTATCGGCGATGCTTTTCACCACGGGGCGGGCCCGGACGGCTAGACCGGAAATGGTCACGCGAGGCACTTTTCGTTTGTATCCGGGCATCAGGCACGCCTTTCCGTGGCGCAAATCGACATTGCGCAAAACCAGCGATTGAAGATCAATCAAGGGGTTCGATTCTCGTATGATCACATCGGCGAGCCGACGATTCGAACCATCCGTCAATGAGTTAGCTGCAGCTACGTTTTTCCTGCAATGCAAATGATTCCAGGGTCGTGGCGGTAGAATTGACTTCGCGCCTGCAAAAACAGGCAGTAGTTTTCGCGTAAATCGCCAAGGTCTTGAATCTGTGCACGGATTCGAACTACCGAGCCACTGTCATATCTCTCACAGTCGACCAAAATAAATTCATAAATCATCTACGTTTGAGCGGGGCAGATCGGAATTTTCGGGCGGTTGCTCGGCGCTATGCCGATAAGTGATTACGCAAACGCGTTTTTTCTTGCTCGTCGGAACAGGGTAACCCTGAGCGGGCCTTGGACGCTGCTACGCAATCATAGCGATGCTGTCCGCCAGCCGGCCGGCGACATCGCACTGGCGGATGCCGATTATCATTTCGGCTTCTTCTCGCCCCGACGGCAGAACGCGAACGGTTGCCGATTAGATAAAATCCAATCTAAAGTAGAGCACGACAAGGGGATCAATCCTGTCCAGGAATGATCCGGGACAGGGCGGCTGAAACTACGCCTTGACGGTTGGGGCACATCAAACCTAGACAAACACTATGATGCCGGTTTGTCTCCTGGCAGCGTGTTGCATTCATCGCCGCGCCGAGTTTTCCCTCAATCGGCCGGCCCAAACCACAACTTGACCGCCTGTCCTCATCAACCCCATACTTACACCAAGATGCAGAAACCAACCGCCTCGAACATCCGTTCGGCGGTTTTGTTTTCAGCCCAAGTTCTCCCGGCGGCCGGCTTATGCCCCCGCCGGTTTCTAGCCGACCAAACCTCCCTCAACTGAAAGATATCTAAAATGGACGTGACCGTTGCTGCCATATTGGCAAGCCACGCGTGTTCACCGCGTGAAGCTCGCCAGATTCTACGTTCCGGCAAGAACGCTACCTATGCCGCAATCAAGGCCGGCGAAATCCCCTCGTTTCGCATCGGCAACAACATTCGCATTCCGACCTCATGGATTCGGGAGAAGCTGGGCATAACGATAACGCAGGCGGCATGATGATGATTAAAATTCCTTCAAAAAAAGACCGTGCATTTCTACGCAACAACAAGCAGGTGTTCCATGGCGCCGGTTGTTCCGGTCATTGGATGACGATTCAGGAACTACGCGACGCCACCCTTGCCGGTAAGGCCGACCATTGGGACGTCATCGACATCGATCTCGATACTGGCGAACATACAATTATCTGTGCCTACTGCGCGACGGGTGTTGGGCATCCGGCCGCCCTCGCTGCACCGCCCCAGCTCGAAACATCCGGCCGGCTTCTTCATTAAATGCCGGCTGCACTATCATCTTCCCTCTAGCGAAGGTCTCAGCAATACGCCGACACCGTAGGATTTTTTGTTCTGCCATATAACCACACCACGAAAAACGTGGGCAACTTCGCCATTCGAGGAACGCCACCAATCGATGTTTCCGACGCGTTTACGGCGCCAGAGCTTCCAACGGTGCTGCCGCGCATCGCCTTCAAGATCACTTACGATGGGCAAACACACACGGCGACCTATGGGAGATTCCCGGACGGTAGACCGTCAGAGCTTTACCTGTCTGGTGGGACCGTGAACAACACGCTGGCACGTCTTGCTTCGTTACTGCTTCAAGCAGGCATCCCGATCGAAGATATTCGCCAAGCCTGTCTCGGCACGCCTTTGAGCGTGGCGCTCGATCGCATTATCAGCATTGATTTGAAAGTCAGACGATGACGGTAACTCCCATTGCTCCAAAGATCGCCCAGAAGGCCCTCAAGGGCGGGACTGCCTATCACGTCATCGTCGGCGAGACCATGCTGGGGGTGATGCGCAAAACCTATGGGAAGGACATGCTCGTCACCAACGGCGAGGTGTGGCGTTATCAGGATGGGTTGTGGAAGGAGCTGCCGGACGCAACAAGCTGGCTCAACGGCGAGTTGGAGGTGGTCGTACAGGCGCTTGAAATAGGCTCGACAATCAAGCTCATCAACGAGGCCAAGCAATATCTGTTGCGATCTCCCAAAGTCATCAAGCACGATATGGCGTGGGACAGTCACGGCAAAGTCCCCACGCGTTCCGGGCTTCTGGACATCCGCACGTTGACGCTCGAACCGGCGCGGCCTGAGCACTTCGCAACATGGCGGATCGAATGTGATTACCACCGAGCCGCGACGTGCCCGTGGTGGGATCAGATGCTCAACGATTTTTTTTCCGACCGACCGGAAGAGTTGCGGGCCGCGACCATCTCCACTTTACAGGAAATTCTTGGCACGGCACTGGTCGAGAACAAGTCAAAAGCGCTGACAAGGGCACTCATCCTTGAGGGACCAAGCGACGCTGGCAAGACGCGGATTCTCGACGTGATGAGCGGCCTGATCTCGGATCGACCGATCGCCACGCCATTTGATGCGCTGTCTGGTGCGCATGGCCTGATGGAGTTTCGACGGCGGGCGCCATGGGTGCTGCACGAAGCTTTCAACGCCGGTCAGTGGCATATGAGTAGCATCGTGAAGTCAATCCTGACCGGCGATCCGGTCCAGATAAATGTAAAAAACGGTCCCATCACCACACAGCGGATCAAATCCCCAGTCTTCTGGGGCACCAATCATCCACCACAATTCAAAGAAGCCACGAAGGCAATTGTCAATCGCATGATCGTGGTGAAGTGCCGGACGGTGTTTGATCCGAAGCATCTGATCGGCGCCGCCAAGGAGGCGCAGCGGCGTGGCTTTGCCGAGCCATCGGACATGATCTTGAAGGACGAGATGCCGGGGCTGTTGAACTGGGCGATTGCCGGACTGCGGCGGGCTCTGGACCGCGGCTATATCGCGACCACGCCTGAAATGGTGGCGACGCTGGGGGCGGTACGGCAAGATTCCAACATCGTCGCTGGCTTCATCGAAGAGTGTACGGGGTTTGATTCCGACGCCATGGTTTCGACCCCCGATTTCTGTGCCTCGTTTGCAGTGTGGTGGGCCGAGAGCAAGAGCGAGGATCGGAGAATCCCTTCCAACGATTCGATCGGCCGGGCGCTGAGTGCGCTTGGCGATAACCGGATCGGGACTGATCGACGCGACATGAGGGACAAGCACCGGCACTATTACGGCGGTCTCCATCTCAATTCGATCGGGCTGGATTATTGGGACGGCGCGAGTGCCGAAGGTCTCGCTAAAGGCAAGACGGCGCGCACCTCGGCGACGCGCAATAATGTCAATCGTGTGATCCCTGAGAGCTGGAACGATCGGGATACGGTCATCGCGATGCGGAAGTTTGCCGGTGTCTCTTCGAAAGCGACGAGCGGCACCGACCGCGGCGCGTTGGAGGTGGAGCATGACCCCGACCCCCGTTTTTGATGACCCATGCCTCTTCCCCCGGAGAAGAGGCATGAGAAGCAGCGCCGGATTACCACAGCGGCTCCAAGGGGTTAGTTGTTCTGGTGCCTCATGCCTCTTCTTTTCTGATATTTCTAAAGATCTCTAAATAGAGGGTTTACAGGGTGTGTGTGGGGTGTGTGCAGGAATGCTGCAGCGATGTGGAGGGAAGAGGCATCAGGCACCTAACCCCCTGGGCGCCGTGGTGACCCATTTCCGACCGCCATTTTGGCCCCAACCAATCTGGTCGAAACTGTGACCGCCGCGACCACGGCAGCGCCACAATCCGGCCGGCGCCTTACCTGCCGTAGTGCTGCCGTACCATGGGGTGCGGCAAGTGCGGCACCACCAAACTGGCCGGAAACTGTGACCGCTGCTCGCCCATGGCAGCGGTTCCAATTCGGCCAGCGTCCGCCGGCCATGTCTGGACCCGTGGTCGGCGGATACCAACAGAAGCAAGAGACCGAATATGAATAAAACTAGAACCTCGCTAACCGCACCGTCGCCAACCGCTGGCAGGCCGATCGCAAGCGGTTCGGCGCCAATGCGGAACTTGGGCATTTTGGCTAATTCACGGCATGAGGCCTTTGCACATGGCATTGCCAGAGGCTTGCCGGCTCGCACTGCGTTCATTGAAGCGGGCTACCGGGCGCATGACAGTAACGCCAGCCGGTTGAGCGCTAACGATAAGGTGGTCCGGCGCGTCGTTGAGCTGAAAAACCTCGTCCAGAAAATGCGAATCCGCTCAGCGCAAAAGGTCGTGCTGAACGAGCAATGGGTGCTGGAACAGCTCATCGGGGTTGTCTTGGACGCGCGCGCCCAAGATCGGCCGGACAGCGCGGGAGCGAACAAGGCTTTGAATTTGATTGGGCTCCACCTAGGGATGTTCGTTGAAAAGACGGAAATCGGCCGTCCCGGCGATTTTGACGGCATGAGTATTGCTGACAAGCGCGAGCGCATCATGGACGTCGCAAGGCAGTTAGGCCTTGGCACCGTCAGCGGTCGTGAAACCGTGATCGGGATCTCCCGCGCCAAACTGCAGCGGCTGATCGACGACGGGAAAAGCGAATGATCGGGATCTCCACAAAATCACTGCAACGCCCGCCACATCGTTGGTTCACTCACGCCATACACGGCGGCAAGCTGTGCCATTGTCTCGCCCTTGGCGTAGCGTCCTGCCGCGACGCGGATCATCTCAGGGTTCAGTTTCGGCTTGCGGCCGAACGTGATCCCCTTGGCCTTGGCGCGAGCAATGCCGTCTTCGCAACGGGCGCGGATCAGCTCGCGCTCAAACTGAGCGATGCCGGACATGATCGACACCATCAAGCGGCCGACCGATGTAGTGGTGTCGCACCAGCTCTCGCCGAGGCTGACGAAGCCGCAGGCGGCCTCATCAAGCTGGTGCAGGATGTTATGAAGGTCGCGGCTCGATCGCGCCAGGCGGTCCAGCTTGGCCACATACACGGTATCGCCCGGAAGCAGTGCCTTCATGAGCCGATCAAACTGGCGCCGGCCGTTCGTGCTCTTGCCCGTCACCTTTTCGGAATAAATCTTCTCGCACCCCGCGGCCTTCAAGGCCTCGATTTGCGCATGGTAGTCCTGGGTCTTTGAGGAAACCCGCGCGTAACCGATCTTCGCCATCTCTCGCCCCTTTTTGAAAGTATCAAATATGAAAGTTAGAACACGTCGATAAATCAAGGTCAAATGAAAACTTGCAAATAGTCTACTTTTTGAAAGATCGCCCCAACCACCAACCACCAACCAAAAGGATAACACCCATGTCTAGTAAATCGACTCGCGCAGCACCGCCGCCCAAGGCACCATCCAAGCCATTCACGCATTCCAGGCCGGCGGGCGGCAAACCAACCGCAACGCCAGCAGCCACCGTGCACCGCGAACCCACCACATCGGCCACTCAGGTCAAGGTGAAGTGATGATCGAGTCCGCGGTCGTCATTTCACATCCGAATCGAGAATGGCCAAACGCTCGCAACATCCACACGATGCAAGACGGCTACTTACTTTGCATTACCCGCCAAGTCCTCTTCGACACTTGCCGCAGGCTGTTGGAAGAGAAGCTGGCGGACGATGCAACGATGGTCGTCGTGCGCGACGCGGATGGCATTGGCGCCGATGTGGCAGGTCGTGTGTCCGATGTTCTTGCTTACAACTTCGGCGCCAATGCAACAGCCCGATCGAAGCGGTGACGCTGCGCGCCCGTGGCCGGCAATCATCACGCGCGCCCAAGGATTGCCATGGTCAATCGGCTTCGGTCGGGCCGTACACCCCCCGCTGCCCACACACGGTCCTGATCGAATCGAGGCCAGTCTGGCATTTTTGGTTTGGAGTTATGAAATCACTAAGGTTGCAAATATAAATTCACTCGCCAGAGATGGCACAAGGATTCATTTGAATGGAAGACTTTCAGACCACAGCGCCGGCAATCCAGCAGACGCCGGCCGATGCCGCGACAGAAGCCGCCATCGACGCGCACCTTTCCGGGAATGCCGAGAAGGCGGCACCACTGTTCAACCGCGCGACCATCGAACATCGCCGCTCTGCCCCGTCAGAAGACGGCGCAACGCCAGACCCCGACCAATGGCGCGAGGGGGCTGAACCTCTCACTCCAATGCCTGATGCGCCCCATGTGGCAGACACCGAAGTAACGGCCGCCATCAATAAACTAAACAGCCGCGGGGATTCCCACGCCGCCCTGGTGCAGGAATGGGGGTCAGATTTTTCGGCCAATTTGGGGTTCGCTAAAGAACAGTTCAAACAGATCGTCGCGACCAATCCTGATCTAGTGGCGAAGTTTGAATCTAGTGGTCTTGGGGATCACCCTGCCGTTTTACAATTTCTTGCCAAACAAGGCCGGCTCACCGCGGGACTCATGGGCACAATGCCGCGAAACAACAACCCCGAGCCAATGTCGATGCCGACTTTCATACCATCGACATCGACAGTCAGGGCCGCACCATCAGGCAATAACCGCGGATCGGAAGAAACTCAGACCGAATTGAAAAGGCTGATGAACGAGAATCCGCCAGGCAGCGACCGCTACAAAGATCCAAACGTTCAAAACAGAATCCAACAATTGCACCGCATGATCGCTGGCAGCGGCAACGTGATCGGCCGCGGCGGAAGGTCAGTATGATGAGTGACATCCAATCCAATCAATCAAAGGAAGCAACACCAATGTCCCAAGTAGACGCGTACCGTGAGTACACCGACCAGATCCGCCCGCCAGAAGCGATACGCGGCAGTATTGGTGAAATCCAGTTGCTGGCCCAGACCGCGCGCGTCTGGTGGATGCGCACGAAAAACACTTTGCCGGAGGTGCTGGCAGATGATTACTGGCAAACGATGACTGACGTCCGCCTTTTAAAGGAGGACATCATACAGCTCGTTTCAAGCTACGGCGCAGAGCGTGCCGAGCATAGTGTGCTCGTGGTGACGGAATCCGACAAGCACGGTCGCGTGAAGGTTGCGCTTCTGCATCGGTGGGTACGGAGCTGACATAATGCCCTATCACATGGCCACATTCTCGGCGACACTCGCGCCAGGAATCGCCCAGCAACTCTGTCCCGCTAACATCAGTCGATACGCGCTTGAGATACAGGTTACTGGCACTGGCAGCGTTACGATCGGATTCGGCGCCGCGCCATCAGCTCCCGGCATGGGTCTCTGCTTTGATGGCGCATCGACCGCGAACGGCCAAGGCGGCTCACGGTTCTGGGGCATGCCATCAAACGATCCACACTTCGATCATTACTACGAAGTCAAAGACGTGGCTGGCGATGCCGTTCCGAGCCAGAGTATATGGGGTTTGAGCGCTGCCGGCTCAAAGGTCGTGGTCGTCGAGAATCTGCCCTAGGTGGCGCGCCTCGGCCGCCCATTAATGACAACGCGGCTCGGTTGATCTCACGATGGCGCGGTCGGCGGTGTCTCATCGTCCAGCAACAATGGCAATCGAGCCTCTGTAGCAGCCAGGACACAGGCCCGCACAGCGTTG
>Ga0179587_10001671_pt1 | contig 10264 bp, 7 predicted proteins | sample CZODoug2_1_08_16_FD_185932 | JGI IMG/M metagenome (GOLD analysis project Ga0179587, IMG submission 185932) | Vadose zone soil fungal communities from Angelo Coast Range Reserve, California, USA - CZODoug2_1_08_16fungal | ecosystem: Environmental > Terrestrial > Soil > Vadose zone | place: USA...
ACGCCTGCTGGTAAGAGGCGGAAAGCTCGATCATAGCTATCAGATCACGGTTCCGGAGGATCTGAATGGCCTTCCATGAGACCTATCGCAAGCAAGTCGCACTGCTTGTTCGCACGCTGCCGCTCATTGCCGAAGAAGCGTGTTTTGCGCTGAAAGGCGGCACGGCCATCAATCTGTTCGTGCGCGACATGCCGCGCCTGTCGGTCGATATCGACCTGACTTATGTGCCGGTCGCACCCGCGCCGTATCTCTCGCCGCCATTGATGGCGCCATGAAACGCATCGCCGCGCGCATTCAGAAAGCGATGCCGGACGCGAAAATCACCCAAACAAGTTTGGAAGGCGCCGTCACACGATTGATTATCCGGCAAGCTGGTGTCCAGACCAAGATCGAAGTCACCCCCGTGTTGCGCGGTTGCGTTTATGAACCGCAAACGCGTGCCGTGTCGGAAGCGGTCGAGTCCACGGCGAATGACCGGGGGACCGGGCCAGCCACGTCCGCGTCCCCAGCTTCACCGGCAAACGAAGAAGAAAGGCTATGGGCAATTCCATTAGAAGCCCCTGAACTGCACGATGGCGCGGCAGCCTTAGAAAACCGGCGGGAATTGCAGCGCCGCATGGGCGGCTCTTCGCGCCTTGCCCCGACGGGAGAGAGCAATGGCATATCGGGCGGCAAGAGAATGGTATCATCAGGTGATGGCCGCTCTCCGCGAGCGGCGCGCGCGAACTCGGCGTCCAGCATCCCGCATGAAACGAACGCGCCTCCAATCTCGTGACGGCCCGCCTGGTCTGGTTTGAAATTGCTGTGTCCAAGGAACGAAGCAGCGCGGCACGGAGTTTGCTTCGAGGAATTCGGGCCAGGGGTGTCAGGAGTGCTTCTATGGCGACCCAGATAGTGATGGACCATACCGGCGACAGCCGGCATCAATTCGATCCTCGGGATGCCGAGGCGTTGGCGAAGGCCGAAAAGCGCTTCAAACAGCTAACCGGTGGCGGTTTTACAGCCGCGGTGCGAACGGCCTCAGGCGAATCTCGACGAATTCACGCCTTCGATCCAAAGGCGAACGAAACGCTGTTCTTTCCGCGTCTCGTGGGTGGATAAAGTCGGGCGTCATCGTGTTTGAATTCTGGCGAGCCGCGTGCGAGCAGCATGCTCGCATGGTGCGCGACTATTGGAACCGCTTTCTTGAGGAGGATCCCGCGCACGCTCGCGGCGAAAGCCTTCTGCGCGAATGGTTATCGCCAAATCAGAGAGCCCAATATGACGCGCTCGGTTACTTCGACGTCGTTGGTTGCCATACGGGAAAGACGTATCGCATCAGGCAGGGAACGTCGACAAACGTCGAAGAGCTCGACAAAAACGGCGTGGCCCGGATCGGCTGGTGTTTTGTTCCCAAAGGTTATCTCGTTGAAGGCGATGTCATGCTCGCCCAAAAGATTTCCCTTGAAACGAACGAGCGCGCAGCGCTTGCGGCCGCCAACCGTTTCACGCCCGCTACTGGCGCTCCGCGTCGCGGCCAGCAGGTCAATCGACGGCCGTTCTGATTGGCAGTTATATCCCGCCAACGGTGGCCACAAAGTTTCGACCTGCGCCTTACTCGTCATCAGATCGACCATCCCGGCAGCACGCCTGGTTCCGAGCGCTCGCTTGGTGAACGGCCTTCCTTGCAAAAGGCTCAGCCGATCGATTGTGTGCTCGCGCCAGTAGCCTTTGTCGATCCGCTCAAACGCACCGTCACGATGCGTCTTCCCCCAAACTTGCGAGGCCCCAACCGCGGCGGCTCGCAAAAAATCATCCAAAGCGACATTAGCCTCGGCGCGCCGCTCCGCCTCCGCCGCATCTAGGAATGAAGGCCCCCATCTTCGGAAGCAGATATAAGCGAGGGCTGACCCGATCGGCGTATCCCGGACGACCGGCAAGGTCTGCTCGCCTTTGCTCTCGGATGAGCTTTGCGCGCTTTCATCTCGCGGTGGGCCCTCAGCGCTTTTCGCTATTTCAGCCTCGGCGCTGTTACCATAGGCTTCATCCAGAGGGTCGGTAGGCCGCCTCTAAATTAGAAGAACTCAAATCCGGGGCTAGCAACGGCGCATGGGCCGCCTGCCGCCCTTTAGCGTGCGCCTGGACACGCGGCGGCAGACCCCGGAAAAAAACAGAGAGGGAGCGCCAATGCGCTCCTCCCTTCTCACACTTCAATTGGCGATCTACTCGAGGGCGCCGGCGACCGCGGCCGCGGAGATAGCACCGTGAACGCTGCTCTGGAACTTGCGGTCGCCGACGCGAAGTCCGTCGGCGACCGCGCCGCTGGCTTTCAAGTCACCCTTACCCCCCGGGCGACTAGACGACCGATTCCGTGAAACCTGCGTTCGTGGAGCAGGCTGAATTGGTGGAACGGACGGGTTGTTGATGGATTCCTCGTTTGCGGTCGGCGAAATGAGGAGCTGTATCATGGCAGGATGGCGGCGAGCGGTCGAATTGGCAATGAGTGATGAAGAGATTGCGGCCTTGACCACGCTTTCGCGGTCGAGACTCGAACTAGCGAGCCGGGTGTCGCGGGCGCAGATGCTGCTGGCGTATCGGGAGAATCCTTCGTTCTGCGCGGTGGGCCAAAGACTTGGGGTCATCATCAGACGGTGCAGCGCTGTGTCGAGCGGGCGCTGGCCGATGGCCCGCTGGCAGCCTCGACGATCGCCCGCGACCGGGCAAGGAACCAACCATCACGCCTGAGGCCAAAGCCTGGTTGGTGTCGCTGGCGTGCGACAAGGCCAAGGACCACGGCTACAGGCAGAGGTCGCCGCGGCGGCCTCGGCGATTGTTCAGGCTTTGGTCGCTCTAGTTCCGCGCGTCTGACTATTGTTGGCAATTTCCCGCAGAACATATCCGTTCGCGACCCGCTACTAGCCGCCGTGGGTTTTTCACGATTCGGGGTAGACGGACGGGGAATGCAGCCGTCCTTGCCGTGGAACGGCCCGTCGAGGTTGCGCTCGACCCTCCTGAAATAGAGCAGGACGTCCTTCCAGCTCCAGCCCGCGGCGCCGCTTCCCATTCGTCGTCGTCGCTCGGCGCACCGCGGTTCGCCGGCTGGCCGTTGATCGAGGAACCGCCGCCGAAGACGCGCTCCTGCTCATATTTCGCAAGGGGGGACGTTCCTCGGGGTTGTTGTGGCTCACGATCTGGGTCGTGACCCTTGAGCTCCGTCGTGTTCAGACGTTCGGCTTCAGTGCAGCGCCGAAAGAAAGGCCTCCAGGAGAGACGCCGAATTCGCTGACGCGAGCTGTCCGAACGTGTGCATTTGATTTTCGTCGTGATCTGCGCCGGCCAAATCGGACAGGCTGCGGAATGCGATGAATGGCACATGATTGACATAAGCCACGTGGGCGACGGCCGCGCTCTCCATATCCAGAACGTCGGCATTGAATGCATGTCGGATGTAGTCTCGAAACGTGCTGTTGTCGACAAAGGCCTGCCCCGAGACGCCACGCCCGCCCACGAGAACCTTGGGGTGACGTTCAAGACATTTATGATCGGTGGTGCAATCCTTCAGCGCGATCTTGCCCGAGACCGCTTTGGCGATGTCGAGCAGATGCGCGTCGGCCGTAAACCACAGTCTCTTCTCCGGCTGCCGCCCGATCTGCGCGATCTGTGTCGACTGCGGAAACATCATCCCGAAATTCTCCGCCGCTCGATCGAAGAATTTCGGCAACACATAGCCATCGCCGCCTTCACGCGCCAATACGACCTGAAGTGAGCTCCACTCCTTGGGAACGACAACATCACCGAGAGACAGATCGGGATTGACGCCGCCGCCAATCCCCGAAAACACGATCGACTCGACGCGAAATCGTTCGAGTGCGAGCTGAGTCGTCATGGCTGCGTTGACCATGCCGATGCCGCTCTGGAACACCACAACGGGCTTGCCGCTGATGGTACCAGTCAGAAAAGCTGTTACGTTGACAATGTGATCGCTACGGTCGTGCAGGATGGCCCGGAGAACCTCCCATTCCGGCTCGAATGCCGAAATGACGGCAATTCGTCTCGTGTCGTCCAAGAGTTCGCCAGCGGTCATCCGCTCTGTTGGACCGACAATCAAGCAGATGAGACAGGAAAGCAGTTCGAGACAGGAGATGATCTTGGTCACGGAAGTCCTCTGTATTAAGGGATTGTTGATCCCCGCGGAATTGTTGATGCAGCATCGTGAAACGTTGTTTCAATACGGTTTCAGTTTCGAGCAGCTCGGTTACCCGCCGCCGGTCCAGCCCTTCCAGCAACGCCGACAACTGCGCAGCCGACAAGTGCATCACCCCGTCTTCGATCCTGGGCCAGCGGAAGATGCCGTCCTCCAGCCGTTTGGCGAACAGACAAAGTCCGGTGCCGTCCCAGAAGATCAGCTTGATCCGGTCCGCCCGCTTGGCCCGGAACACATACATCGCGCCGGAGAACGGATCGACCCTCATGGCCTCGCGCACCAGAGTCGCCAGTCCCCTCGGCGCCTTGTTCTGAGATAGCACGCTCTTCCCGGCGTGTTGTGTGGCTCGACCAGGTTAACCATCTGGTCCGTCGTCCCGAATCTGGTCGGCCTGCCCCCCCTTTGGTGTTGCATGGCCCGGTTGAAGCGGCCGATGCCTCCGGCGACCATGCTAGACCCCGATCAGTTCGAGGCGCTGACCTTCGTTCCGGCGCCCGACCTCGAAACGTGGCTGCGCCCGACCTTCATCAAGCAGGGCACACCGCTGCAGCACGATCGAGGACGGGCGCCAGGGTCGCCCGTCTTCGGCCAGGCCGAGCGCGGCGAACCGGCCGTAATGGGGAATGGGCCCGAGCGTGCGCAGAACTTCAGATCGCGCCGTTGTCCGGCATTATCTCGGATTTCATCCTGACTTTTGAGGCGACTTATGCCGCGACCTGCTCGGACGCGTGGTGGTGCGCGCTCTTTGAAAACGAGCTGTCCCATTGCGGAGTTGAGCGCGACATCTACGGGGGCGCCGAAGTTTAAGAATTCGACAGGATTGCCGTCATCCACCCTTCGGGGCCCAGACGTCGAAGAGTTCGTTGGCGTCGTGCGCCGATATGGCGCGGATGCCATTGGCGTCCGAGCACTGGTCGACACCGCAAACGCAGCTCTCACCGTCGCCGCTGCCGCAATCGGAGCCGCATGCGGAAGCCGCAGACGTAGGCTCAAACCATTGTCGGGACTGGCCGACGGGACCACGACGTCCGTTCACGCCTCAGGAGCGGTGCGACAGCCGGTATTTGCCGCCTAGGGCCAACAGCCCGCACATGGATGGCTCCCCATCATGATGACAGAAACGAGAGCGCCGCTAGCAACGCGCGCAGCAAGATGTGAGACGCCGACGCACATCTGTCTGAAAGTCGCCGATGGCTTCGCGATAGACAGATTATCGGTTGGCTATTCGAACCTGGCCAGGACACCCAAAGAGATTATCGGGAAGACTCATGAAATCTTTGAAATTCATCGGCTTGACGCTAGGCGTATCGTTGGCGCTGTCCGGCGCGGCGTTTGCGGACGACATCACAGTTGCCCTTGCGGGCCCCATGACCGGCAGCGAAGCAGGGACCGGCCAGCAGATAAAAAATGCCGCGGAGATAGCGGTGGCCGACATCAACGCGGGTGGCGGTTTGCTCGGCAAGAAGCTCGTGTTGCACATCGAGGATGATGCCTGCGATCCGAAGCAGGCACGCTCGGTCGCGGAAAAAATCGCCAACGCAAAGATCCCGTTTGTTGCCGGCCACATTTGCTCGTCTTCCTCGATGCCGGCCTCCGAAGTCTATGCGGAGAGCAACGTGCTGCAGATATCCCAGGGATCCACCAATCCGCTGTTCACCGAGCGCAAGCTCTGGAATGTCGTGCGCGTCTGTGGCCGCGACGATCAGCAGGGCCTGGTTGCCGCCCAGTACATGGCGAAAGCCTACAAGGGCAAGAACATCGCGATTCTCAACGATAAGACGACGTATGGCAAAGGCCTTGCCGATGAGACCAAGAAGGCACTCAACAGGGCTGGCATCGCCGAGAAGCTGTTTGAGTCCTACAACAAGGGCGACAAGGATTTCAACGCTATCGTCTCCCGGCTGAAGCTCGAGAACATCGATATCGTCTATGTGGGCGGCTACCATCAGGACTTCGGTCTGATCCTGCGTCAGATGCGCGATCAAGGTCTGATGACGGTACTGATGGCTGGAGACTCGATGGCAGACAAGGAGTTCGCCTCGATCGCCGGCTCCGCGACCGAAGGCACGCTGTTCACCTTCGGCCGCGACCACCGCACGAACTCGAGCGCTGCGGCAATCGTCGATAGGTTCAAGGCAAAGAATGTCGACCCCGAAGGCTTCACGCTCTACACTTACGCCGCTTTCCAGGTCTGGTCGCAGGCCGTGGCCAAGGCCAATACGACCGATGCGAAAATGGTGATGGAGACGATCAAGGCCGGCTCCTGGGACACTGTGCTCGGCAAGTTGGAATTCGACACCAAGGGTGACATTAAGCAAATCGACTTCACGGTTTACCGATGGGACGCCCACGGCGGCTATGCCGAAGTCACCAAATGATCATGGGCTTCGCGTCCCCTGAGATCTGAAATAGCGATCTGATCTCCCTCTCAAGCGGAGCGTCCATCAGACGATCTGCATATACGTGGCTCTACGATGTCCGCGTTCTGGAGAACCCGGTCTCGATCTCGACGTTGCCGACGCCGACCGATCGGTCGTGGTGCCGTCCGGGCGGGAACTTCGGTCCGCGTAATCTTCATGAGAAGCGGCCGGAGAGTTTTCAGAGCGAAGAGACCCTGTTCGCCATGTCTCAGACGTTGGCTGTTCGCGGGGCGGGGAATGGCGCTGGGTTCGCAAAGCGTGTGACGATATTGGTGATCAATCGCGCTGCGACGCTGTCGTAATTGTCGATCGGCAGCGCGCCGATGAAGTTCATCGAGCCGACGGAGAACACGGCGCCGCCGTTCGGTGTCTCGAAGAACGTCAAGTCGGACCGGATGATATCCTCGCGCGCGGCTGGCCAAGTGTGATCGTAACGTTCCTCATTGACCGGCTGGTAGGTCGGGTCCTCGAGCACTGCCCGCCCGACAATGATGGCATGGGCCGGCGTGCCCAAGCTTGTATCGGCGCGATCGAGCTCATGGCCCGCTGCGCCGCCGCCCATCAGCCCGCGCTCGCCGAGAATGCTGCCGGGCTTCGCGTTGCCCTCCATTCCCTCGCGCATGAAGGCGACGCGCGGATCCAGGATACCGTCGAGGAAGGTGTAGGGGAAACCCTTGTATTCGCCCTGCGTGCTGAAGCCGACTCCGGCCAACATCTGCGGCGGACGGCCGAGGCGACGCCAAAGGCCGCCATATGAACCGTCGAACGCGTGGTAGCTTTCGCCTGGCTGCGTCGCCCAGAGACGGATGCCGCCCTCGGCGCGCCGCAGTTCGAAGGCCCAGGGGCCGCTCGCATGCGGCACCACCTTCCAGTAGAAACCGTTGCCACCGAGATAGATGAAGCGGCCTCCATTCTCGAGATAGGCGCCGAGCGCATCGAGCGTTTCGGTCGTATGGTATTCGGGGTGCTGGCCGGTGAGCACGACAGCGTAGTTTGAGAGCAGCTCCGCGCCTTCGGCATGCACGTCGTGATCGGTGATCACCTCAAAGTCGATGCCCTTGCGCGTCAGCAGATCGGTGATGTAGCTGTCGGCCGCGATCCAATAGAGGCCGGAGCCATAGGGGCTCGGGTCGACGAGATGAATCTGATTGACCCGCTTGTCGATCAAGGGCCGGCGCATCGTCGACATGACGACGCCGCTGCCGTCGGAATGGAAATTATAAGGTGAGACACCGTATTCGGGATGGCCGTCCGGCGCTTGTGCCAATGCGCCCCATGCCCGCGACCGCTCGGCGATCAGCGCCTCCCGGCCTTTCTTCTGATACTGGCCGTAGATGGTGTAGGTGAAGGTCGGCGCGAGGAAGGCGACCTTGGCCTGCGAGCCCGCTATCGCAGCGCGTACATAAAAGACGATGTTGTCGCGTGCGCCGTCTTTCTCAAGATGCAAGGCATAGACGCCGCTCGCCCAATCCTTCGGCACGATGAAGCTGAGCGAGGGCGTCCAGCCGGCGTCGCCGATATCGTCATTGTGGAAATGAATTGCGCCCCATTGCGCCGGCTCCTCGGTCCAGCGATGGCAGGCGCCAGTCCAGCGCGAGCCTGTCATGGCGCGCGTCGGCAGGTTCACGCAGCGTCCGTGCGCCTTCGCCGGACCGATATCGGCTGCCATGTCCGTGGGGATACCGATCGACAGGTCCCATTCGGCAATGATGGTCCCGCTGGATGTCGCGGCGCCTATGCGTTGCGTCGCGAGCACCGCACCAATGCCACCGACGCCCGCGACGATGCGCGGCCGTTCGATCTTGCCGTTGAAATGCAGATGGGCGCCGTCACCTGAATGTTCTGCCGCGACGGCGGCCGCACCGACACCGGACAGCCGGGCGCTTTTGGCCGAGACGCTTTTCTCGGCGCGCTCGTCGCGGTCGAGCCTCGCCTTGCGCGGCGCCTGAGCCAATTGCAGCGTCCCGGTGGCTGGATCGAACAGGCAGGCGATATCGTGCCAGGCGCGCTCGGTGAGGGGGACGCCGATGTCGACATCGACGAGGCCCTCTGGCGTGGCGAGCCTGCAGAAGACTCCCTTCGCTCCGATGCCGAATGTCAATGCTACACCGCCGCCCCTCCAGTTCAGGACAGCCTGCCTGTCTGCCGCGATCAGCGTTGGCCAAATCGTCGCCGCGAACGCAATCGGCCGTTCGCCGGTGCCGAGATCGAGCAAGGGAATATCGATCCAGGAACCCTTGGCGACGCGTTGCTCCTTTCCGTCATGCTCGCCCTCCAGCGCCCAGGAGACGGGAATCTCACGATAGCCCGGGCCTTGCGGGTTGGGATCGCCGCAGATCACGCGAGCGATGCGGGCGCGGTAGCGTCCGCCGCCGCGCACGCCGATCATGAAGTTGATCTCCTCGCCGGGGCGCACGCTCCAACGGTCGACATAGCCGGTGATTGGAAGCATCAGAGTCTCTTTCGTCAGGCTCGGCGATCAGGCGCGCCGCACGTTCCAGAACAAAGGCAGGCCTCTGAGCACGCCGGTCAGCTCCTTCTTGTAGGCGGTCGGTTGGTAGAAGACGCCGAGCGGCACATAAGGCACGTCGATGAACGCTTGGCGCTGCATCTCGACACCGATCTTTTTCTGCGCTGCGGCGTCCGGAGCGGCCAGCCAGGCATCGCGCAGCTCCTCCAGCCTGGGACTCTTCGCCCAGCCGAAGGTGGCCTTGTCGCCACTCCCGCGCAGGAAGTTATGGGCCGATGGATTAAGATGGGTGACACCGGCCGAATAGGTGCAGAAGGCGCTGTAACCGCCCTTGTCGGGCGTCTCGCGGCTGTTCATCCGCTTGAGCATTGAGCCCCAATCCATCACGACATAGTCGACGTTGAATCCAAGTTGCTTGAAGAGATCGGCGGCGACCGCACTCATCTGGCCAATCACCGGGAAGTCGCCGGGCGCTATCAGCAGCACCGTCTCGCCCTTGTACCCGGCCTCCTTGATCGCCTTCGTCGCGGCCGCAAGGTCGCGCGGCCCATTGAGCGCCTCCATCCCTTCCTCGCTCGCCATGTTCGAGCCGGGCGCGAAGAAGCCGACCTTGTCGTGCCACAGGCTGCTGTCGTCGCCACCGATCGCGGACATGAAGTCGCGCTGGCTCACAGCGGAGAGCACGGCACGGCGGATCGCCGCGTTATCGAATGGCGGCTGCGTGTGATTGAAGCGCAGCACGCCGACATTGCCCACATTGTCCAGAAGCTCGACCTTCAACGCCTTATTGGCGCGCAGGTTCGGGAGAAGATCGACGATCGGCTGGTCCCACCAGTCGATCTCGCCGCGCTGCAGGGCCGCGGCCGCTGTGGCGGGATCGGGCATGACCTGCCATTCGACGCGATCGAAATTCGCGATCTTCGGCCCGGCGAGCATGCTCGCCGTGCCATCCGGCCTCGGCACATAGCCGTCGAAACGCTGATAGACGAGACGCGCGCCTGGCACCTGCTCGTCCGCCTTGAAACGGAATGGCCCGCTGCCCACGAGCTCCTTGACCGGCATCGCGCTGTCGGTCTGCGCCAATCGCTCCGGCATGATGAAGGCGATGATGGCGCCGACCTTGCCGAGCGCCTCCGGCAACAAGGGAAATGGAGTCTTGAGGCGCCAACGCACGGTGCGGTCATCAGGAGC
>Ga0179587_10001673_pt1 | contig 10260 bp, 9 predicted proteins | sample CZODoug2_1_08_16_FD_185932 | JGI IMG/M metagenome (GOLD analysis project Ga0179587, IMG submission 185932) | Vadose zone soil fungal communities from Angelo Coast Range Reserve, California, USA - CZODoug2_1_08_16fungal | ecosystem: Environmental > Terrestrial > Soil > Vadose zone | place: USA...
GGCGGCCTTGGTCAGGATTCCTTCTTGGCCTTGAGAACCTGCCGGCCCTTGTACATGCCGGTCTTCAAATCGAGGTGATGCGGACGGCGCAATTCGCCGGAATCCTTGTCCTCGGCATAGGTCGGCTTCTTCAATGCGTCCGCCGAGCGGCGCATGCCACGCCGCGAGGGCGATGTTTTTCTTCGGGGAACGGCCATGTCGGTGTCCTCTAGGGGTGTTGTCGGAGGCATCGTCCCAAGCGGACGGCTGAAGCGTTTTGGCGCGAGCTGAAATGCCGATAAGGCCGCGCTTATAGAGGATGGGGGGAGCCAAGGCTAGGTTCAAAATACAGCCAACTGGCTCAAAAAGCGCGATTTTCGCTCCAGCATCGCTGCAATCCCGCGGCCTGCGCCCGGACCATATAGGTCCCGGCCAGGCGGCGCACCCCGGGGCCGGGATTGCGGGCGCTGCGCCTGACCGGATTGGGCAGGATCGCCGCCAGCAGCGCCGCCTCCCGCGGCGACAGCGTCAAGGACGGATGGTCGAAGGCATAGATGGCACCGGCCTGCGCGCCGAACTGGCCTGAAGGCCCGAGCTCGGCAATGTTGAGGTAGATTTCCAGGATCCGCTGCTTCGGCAACACCAGATCGATCCAGAGCGCGAGCGGAAACTCCAGTGCCTTGCGGACCACGCTGCGACCCGGCCACAGGAACAGGTTTTTCGCAACCTGCTGGGTAATGGTCGAGCCGCCGCGCGCCACTTCGCCGTCCTCCGCGTCGTCAATCACGTCGCGCAGGGCGTTCCAGTCGATACCGTGATGGCTGCAGAATTTCGCGTCCTCGGACGCGACCACCGAGCGCGGCAGCAAGGGCGAGATCGCAACGAAATCGATCCATTGCCGCGACGCCGGCGCGCCGGTCAGCCAGCGCCAGGCCATCAGCGTCGATACCGGATGGCCGACGCGATAGAAGGGGGCCAGCAGATATGGCAGCAACAGCACGGCCAGCAAAATCAGCAATAAATTCCGGGCAACGCGCAAATTTGATGTTTCTGGTTCAAGGCAGCGGGCGCGACCGGGCCAACGGACCGGCATCCAATGACATCTCCACGATAGCGCCCGGTTTTTCCAGCACTTTTAAGGCGCATTGAACCCGGGCGGCGGAATTGACGAAGCCGATGCCATAACCGATTGTCCCGGCGCAACTCGATCTGGAGCTGTTTTGATGACGACTGGCACTGCACCATCGGACTTTGCGAAACGACTGGACCAGACCGCGGAGGATACCGAGACCCTGCTCGCGGAGCTGTTATCCGATACGCTTTTGCCCGACGAGATCGCGCGGCCGAAACGGCTGATCGAGGCCATGCGTTACTCGAGCCTCGGCGGCGGCAAGCGGCTACGGCCGTTCCTGGTGGTCGAGAGCTCGGCCGTGTTCGGTGTCGCGCGGAAGGCCGCTCTGCTGGCCGGCGCCGCGCTGGAATGCATCCACTGCTATTCGCTGATCCATGACGATCTGCCGGCGATGGACAACAGCGATCTGCGCAGGGGCCGGCCCACGCTGCACAAGGCCTATGACGATGCCACCGCGATCCTCGCCGGCGATGCCTTGCTGACGCTCGCCTTCGACATCATCAGCCGTGACGAGATCCATCGCGAGGCGAGCGTACGCCTGCTGCTCACGCGCGCGCTGGCGCGGGCGTCGGGGGTCGGCGGCATGGTCGGCGGCCAGATCCTCGACCTCGCCGGCGAGGGCCGCTTCGGCGACCGCGAACCGGTCGACGTGGCCCGCCTGCAGCAGATGAAGACCGGTGCGTTGCTGCACTATGGCTGCATCGCCGGCGCGATCCTCGGCCAGTCCTCGCCAAAGGAATATCAGGCGCTCGACGATTACGGCCGCGCACTCGGCGAAGCCTTCCAGATCGCCGACGATCTGCTCGATGTGGAGGGCGACGCGGCGGCGCTCGGCAAAAAGACCGGACAGGACGCCGCACTAGGCAAGACCACTTTCGTCACCCAGCTCGGGATCGAGGGCGCCAAGCAGCGCGTGCGCGATCTGCTGGCGCGCGCCGATTCCGCGTTGTCGATCTTCGGCGCGAGGGGTGACGTGCTGCGCGCCGCCGCGCGGTTCGTCGCCGAACGGAAGAATTGAAGGCACCGATGGCGGGCAAGGAAACCGAAGATCCTCATCTTGCCCGCTTCCGGAAGATGTCCAGGCCGGTTCGCGTGGTCTATGCGCGGCCGCGCCTGTTCGCTTCGGTCGCAATCGGTATCGTGGCGTTCTTCCTGCTGCCGGGCTCGCTGCGGCTGGTCACCCGTCTCCTGATCAGCTGGGATATCTTCGTTACTGTCTATCTCGTGCTCGCCTATGTCATGATGTTTCGCTGCGATCACAGCCATATCCGCCGTAACGCGGTGCTGCAGGACGATGGCCGTTTTCTGATCTTGCTGGTCACTGCGCTCGGCGCGTTCGCCAGCATCGGCGCGATCGTGTTCGAACTCGGCGCATCGCACCGTAGCGTACCGGAACTAGCGCTGGCGACCGTGACGATCGCGCTGTCCTGGTCTGCTGTGCACACCATTTTCGCATTGCATTACGCCCACGATTATTACCGCGGCGCCAAACCTGGCGGCTTGCAATTTCCGAGCGGCGATGAGCACGACCATGCCGACTACTGGGACTTTGTGTATTTCTCGTTCGTGATCGGTATGACGGCGCAGGTCTCCGACGTCGGTATTACCGACAAGACCATCCGCCGCACCGCGACCGCGCACGGCATCATCTCCTTTGTTTTCAACACCGCGCTGGTCGCCTTGATGGTCAATATCGCGGCAAGCGCGATTTAGTGGCCAGCCGCATCGGCAGTCGCGGATGGATCAGGGGCAAATCTGGATGTTACTGCCACCCCCCTCAGTTGCAGACTTCCTCATTGCCTCCGCTGCCACTGCGAGGTGAGCCACCCTGATAGTCGATGCGACAGCCGTGCCTAACCGGCCGGCAACCGCCCGCGTCGCAAACGATCTGGCCCGATGCCTGGGGTCTGGACACGCGGACCTCGGGCGCAGGCCGCGGCCGAACCGGGAGATCGAGACGCTCGGGGCGTGCGAGACGCTCGGAGCGATCGGGGCGCCCGTCACGATCGCGCCGTGCGGTCGGTGTTTTCTCGCGCCGCTTTTCGCATTCGTTGTTGTCATTGAGGAACGAGCCCTCCCCGCAGACGATTTTGCTGCAATGATCGCCGTCGGCCTCGAAGCCGTGTTGACAGATCAGGGGACAGACCCGTGCCGGCTTCAGCTTGATCGCATCCAGCGCATCGACGCTTGCAACCTTGGCGTCGAATTTCGTCTTGGCATTGCGGTTGAACAGCGCCATCGAACGCTGCGACGCCGCGTTCCATTCGCCATTGGCATCTCCGCTGAGACAGCCGACGCGGCGCAGCTCGGTCTGCACCGACTTGGTGAGATCAGCGGTTTGCACTGGTTTGGCGAGCTCAGCCGGTGGCGGGCCGGAGCTGAGCGCGGCAACGTTCACCGCTTTCTCGGTTTGGGGCTTCTCGGCCGCCGGCGAGCTGGCCGCGGCCCTGTCCGAGGCCGGGTTACCGGCAGCAGTTATGATCTCGGGACCCTTGTCGGCGGCTGGCGTTTCGGTCGCGACCCGCTTCCGCTCGGCCTCGGCGGCCTTCTCCTGCGCTACCTGCTTGGCTTTTTCGGCGGCGATCCGGGCCTGCTCAGCCGCTTTCGCATCAGCCTCGGCCGCCTTCAACTGCGCCTTTTGCGTGCCCTCGGCGGCAAGCCGCGCCCGCTCCTGTTCGGCCAGCCGCGCCTTTTCGGTCGCCGCCAGTCGCGCTTCCTCCGCGGCAAGCTTGCCGAGCTGGATTTTGGCCAGGTTTGCGTAGAAGCCATTCGGATACTGCGCGAGGAAGGCGCTCATTGCGTCCCTGTTGCCGACCTGCAGCGCCAATTCATAGTCCCGGCGCACCTCGGCCTGGGGATTGGGCGCAGGCGTGGACGGTGCGGCAGCCTTGGCAGGCGCGGGCACCAGGGGCACATCCTCGCCGCCGAGCGAGCCATAGACAAACGGCTCCTGCCTGTTGCTGGTGTTCTTCAGCACGTCGTCGCGCACGAATCCGAACGCCCGGCGCACGTCAAGCCCGGGCTCCGTAAGATACTTGGACAGTGCAACCGTGAATGGGCTGTTCTTGCCGTCGCCGTCCGCGGCGGTGGAGCCGGCCTTGGCGGAATAGGCGATCAGCATATTCGGGCTGCTCGGCTCGATCTTGGCAAGACCCTGCCCGATCGCGCGCGATGCCAGCGTCCGTTTCATGCTTTTGGAGAACGGATTGTCACGGCAGGCATCCAGAATCACGAGCCGCAGGCGCTTGGCGGGCTCGATCGCCAGCAGCACGCGATCGAGCGAAAAGGCCTCGTCGTACACGTCGGTGTCGCGTTCGAGCTTGGCATCGACCGGGATCAGGTAGTTCGTACCGTCCACTTCCATGCCGTGGCCGGCGTAATAGACCACGGCGATGTCGGCGTCGCGGGAGCGGTCGGCAAAGTCGCGCAACGCGCGACGCGTCTCCGCCGCCGGCAGATCGTGGCGTGAATCGACGACATCGAAGCCGGCCTCCCTGAGCTTTGCCGCGATTATCGCGCCGTCATTGACCGGGTTCGGAAGCTGCGCCACGTTTTGATATGCGGAGTTACCGAGCACCAGCGCCACGCGTTTTTCGGCCCAGGCCGGCTGGCACATCAGCAGCAGAGCGGCCGCGAGGAAAATTTTACGCAATTTTAGATAGCGATGCGTGTTCATGGTGACACTTCCGGAACCAGGCCCTTTATAGCACTGCAGTCTATCTATCAGAAGCCTGCGCCGGACCATGTGAGCCACGTCACGCATGGGACGCAGGTGCCGTCTATGCATCCATTGCTGCGGCGGCAGAGCAGGCAACGGAACTCCCCGTTATTAGTCGCGCCAGATCGCTCCAGGTTCGCCCTTTGCCAACCATGTTTTTCCGTCCAAGATCGGGACACCAGCAAAAGCAAGGGAGGACACGATGCGCGGCGTTGTATTCACGGGCGAGCGCGGACTGGAACTGATGCAGTTCCCCGATCCCACTCCGGATGCTCATGACGTCGTCATCGAAATGAAGGCGTCCGGCATGTGCGGCAGCGACCTGCATCAGTACCGCCGCCCGAAGGGCCAGACGCAGGCCACCGGCATCCCGATGAAGGACGGCCCCGTGATCGCCGGACACGAACCCTGCGGCGTGGTGGTCGCGGTCGGCACCGCCGTCGATGCAAAGCAGGCGCATATCGGTCAGCGCGTGATGGTGCATCATTATCAGGGCTGCACCCAGTGCAACCATTGCCGCTCGGGATGGCAGCAGCTCTGCCAGGAGGTGCCGGTGAAGGTCTACGGCAACAACGCGCATGGCGGCCACGCCCGCTATTTGAAGGTGCCCGCCAACACGCTGGTGCCGCTGCCCGACGAGCTGTCATTCAGCGCGGGTGCCGCAATCGCCTGCGGCTCCGGCACCGCCTACAGCGCGCTGCGCCGCATGAACCTGTCGGGCAACGACACGCTGGCGGTCTTCGGCCAGGGCCCGGTCGGATTGGCGGCCACGCAATACGCCAAGGCGATGGGCGCCAGGGTGATTGCGCTCGACATCAGCCAGCAGCGGCTGGAGCGCGCCAAAGCATTCGGCGCCGATGAGGTGATCAATCCCGGCTCGAACGATCCAGTAGCCGCCATCAAGGATCTCACCCACGGACGCTACGCGGATCTGACGCTGGACACATCGAGCAACCCGGATGCGCGATTGAATGCGATCCGCTCGACCAAGGTGTGGGGCACGATGTGTTTCGTCGGCGAGGGCGGCGATGTTCACATCGACGTCAGCCCGCATCTGTTGCGCCGCCAGTTGACGCTGGTGGCGTCATGGACGTTCTCCAACATCATCCAGGCGGACTGCGCGCGATTTTCGGTCGAGCGCGGCATCGACGTCGACAAACTCTTCACCCACCATTGGAGCATCGATCAGGCGGACGAGGCCTACAAACTGTTCGACAAGCAGGTCGACGGCAAGGGCGTGTTTTTGATGTAGGGAAGCTGTCATTCCCCGATGTGCAATTGCACATCGGGGAATGACGAGCAATAGCAAACGTAAGCAGGAGCCCAACCATGAGTCATGACCGTTCCACCGTCGAGGCCGTCGTCCAGCACTATTTCGACGGCCTTTATGAGGGCAGCGCCGACAAGCTCGGCGCCATCTTCCACCCCTCGGCCGACCTGCGCTGGCTGGAGAAGGGTGAACTGCAAGTCCTCACCGTGCCCGACTGGCTCGACCGCGTCAGGAAACGGCCATCCGCCAAGGCGGAAGGCAAGCCGCGCGAGGATTTCATCGTGACCATCGACCGCTCCGACGAATCCACCGCCTTCATCAAGGTGCGCTGCCAATTGCCGCCGCGCTACTTCACCGACTATCTGGTGGCGATGAAACTCGCCGACGGCTGGCAAATCGTCTCGAAGTCGTATCGCTACGATCTGCGCGAGTGAGTACCGCCGCCTTGACCTTGCCCGCCTTCCGCGCGAATTGAGGGGCGGAAGGACTAGCGACACCCGTGGAAGCCAAATTCCAGATATTTCTGATTCTGCTGGCGCTGCTGGCGGGCGCCGCGCTGCTGGCGCGGCGGATCAACGTCGCACCGGCGATCCTGCTGCTATTGACCGGCATCGCTCTCGCCTTCGTGCCGGGGATGCCGTCGCTCGAACTGCCGCCGGAACTGGTGCTGCTGGTGGTATTGCCGCCGCTGATCTATTCGGCCAGCGTCGCCATGAGCTGGCGCGAATTCAAGCACAACCTGCGCCCGATCATCCTGCTGTCGGTCGGCTGCGTGATTTTCACGGCGTTCGCGGTCGCCGCCGCGACGCATTATCTGATCGGACTGCCATGGAATGTCGGCTTCCTGCTCGGCGCCATTGTCGCACCGCCGGACGTGGTGGCGCCGCTCGCCATCGCCCGCAAGCTCGGCATGCCACGCCGTATCCTGGTCATCCTCGAGGGCGAGGGACTGGCGAATGACGCCACCGCGCTGATCCTGTATCGCTTCGCGGTCGCGGCGATCTCGACCGGCATGTTTTCGCTGCCGAAGGCCGCAGGCACCTTCGTCGTGATCGTCGCCGGCGAAATGTTGTTCGGCGCCGCCGTGGGCTGGCTCAGCCTGAGGATGCGCCACCGCGCGCGCGACCCGCAGGTCGAAATCACGCTGTCGTTGATCACCCCCTATATCGCCTACTGGATCCCGGAGCATTTCGGCGGCTCCGGTGTGATCTCGACCGTCGCCTGCGGGCTTTATATGAGCTGGAACGGGCCGCTCCTGATCTCGTCGGCGACCCGGCTGCAGGGCATCTTTTTCTGGGACCTTGTGATTTATCTGATCGAGGGCCTGCTGTTCCTGCTGACCGGATTCCAGATGCGGTCGCTGTTCGAGAAATCGAAAGCGTTTCCGCTTGACGACATCCTGTTCGCAACCGCGCTCGTGGCTATCATCGTCATCGTCGCGCGTTTCGCCTGGGTCTTTCCCGCAACCTACCTGCCGCGGCTGTTGAACCAGCGCCTGCGCGCCCGCGATCCGACATCCTGGCGCACGGTATTCGTGATCGCCTTCACCGGCGTGCGCGGCGCGGTCTCGCTGGCCGCAGCACTGGCGCTGCCATTGGCGCTTCCCGGCGGCGAGGATTTTCCATACCGCGACCTGATCCTGTTCGTCTCTTTCGGCGTCATTTTCATCACGCTGGTAGGACTTGGGCTGGGGTTGCCGGCGGTGGTTAGGTGGCTCGGCGTCGCGCAAGCCGGTCGCGAGGAACATCTGGCAGAGCATGAATCCGAAATCTCGGCGCGGCGCGAGGCGCTTGCTGCGGCGCTCAAGTCGCTCGACGCCATCACCGACGACCGCGAATTGTCCGACGAGGTGGTCAAGCTGCTGCGCGCGCGGCACGAGACCCGCGCCAACCAGCTGCCGGATTCCCTGGATCCCGACAAGCATGATGTGTCGACGACCGGGACGGCCCTGACCCGGGAACTGATTTCGGCGGAGCGGAAATTCATCCACGTCCTGCTGCGCGACGGCAAGATCACCGACGAGATCCGGCGGCGGATCGAACGCGATCTCGATCTGGAAGAAGCGAGCCTCGCCAATCGGGAGTATCGCAAGGCGCCGTTGTAGGAAGATTTCCGCGCGCAATATTTCTACTCGAGTCGTCCCGGCGAACGCCGGGACCCATACGCCGTGTCGTCTCCAGAAGGCACTGTGGCAGATGCCTTCCGCAACAAGCCAAGCCAGGGGTTATGGGTCCCGGCGTTCGCCGGGACGACCCGCACGGTGGCATCGAATTCGAAATCGCTTCACTCCGCCGCCGCGGTTCGCGGCCGCCCGACAAACCCTGTCGCGTCGCCGAAGCGCTCGACCATGACCGCGGGCAGGTCCTTGGCCTTGTGCGTCACGCAGGCGCCGGAGCGCACGGCGTAGCGGTCCTGATGCGCAAGATGCAGTGGGCTCTGCCCCTGCTGCAGCGCGCGGGCGCAGTCCATCACCAGTTTCCGGAAATGCAGGATGCCAAGATCGGTCGGGCCGAGATGTTCGCGGGTGCGATCGGCGACCGGGCCCTGGCTGTCCTGCACGGCGGCGTCCTGCTCGGACACGCCCTTGATGCCGGTGTAGCTCTTGGTCTTCTGCAGCTTGCGGTCGATCAGATAGTCGTTGGCCTTGTTGCGCAGCGGCACGTAATTCTCGTCGACCATCGGAGATCACGCCGTTGCCGCGGTCATAGCCGTCGCGCTCGGCTTGCGTCAGCGGCCGCTCCGGATTCCAGGCATAGGTGTAGATCCAGCAATTGGTATCGGTCACCGGAATAAAACTCTGGCCGAAAATATTCTCGCCCGGCATCGCGCTCGGCGCGTAGGCGTGCACCGGCATCAGGAATTGCGCGATGCGCCAGTAGATGTTGTCGCCATCGGTGAGCCGGCCGCCCGCGATCGTGAGACCCGCGTCATGCGGATTGATTTTGATCACCGGACGCGGGTCCTCGGCGATCCAGCGCATGTGATCGACGTTCATGCGCGCGATCGGATTGACGAAATGCTTCTTGATATCGAGGATTTCGTTCTCTTCCTTCTCGAAACTCAGATGCGCAAAGGTGAAATGCGCGGTGTCGATGGAGCCTTCCATCGCCTGCACCCAGTTGCAGTCCTGCCACTTCTTCGAGACGTAGCGGTGCGAGGCCGGCACCAGCGCCATCTCCAGTGCCGGCAATTCGGGGACTTGGCCGGCCGGGCCCATATAGGCCCAGATCATGTCGCCCCATTCGCGCACCGGATAGGATTTGATCCGGATCAGGTCCTTGGCGTTAAGATCGGGATAGGAGGTCGGCATGTCGACGCAAGCACCGTCGGTGTCGAATTTCCAGCCGTGATAGACACAGCGGATGCCGCATTCCTCATTGCGGCCGAGCCAGAGATTGGCGCCGCGGTGCGGACAATACTGGTCGATGACGCCGACCACGCCGCGTGAGTCGCGGAACGCCAGCAGCTCCTCGCCCATCACGACGATCTTCTTCGGCGGGCCGTCGGCTTCCGGCAATTCCTCTGACAGCAACACCGGCAACCAGAAGCGGCGCAGCAGTTCGCCCATTCCCGTGCCCGCACTGCTTTCGGTCAGGAATTTGTTGTCCTCTGCGCGGAGCATGGGATTGCCCTCCGGGGTTTGCTTCTTGCTTTGGGCAGAGCTTGGCGCAGGCGAAGCGGGGCGTCAACGCGGATGACCGGATTTCGCCGGCCTATAATACATGCGTCATTGCGAGCGAAGCGAAGCAATCCAGCTTTCTTGAAAGGCGATGGAAGAAGGAAAGCTGGATTGCTTCGTCGCTGCGCTCCTCGCAATGACGTCCAGATATGAGTTCGCGATCTCGCGGCCTGATACGCCCGAGGTTTGCTCTGAACTTCCTTACCCTCTTGATCAGAGGGCGCAGGGAATGCCGGATGCCCGTTGCACCCGCGGCCTCGTGTGCCCTTGGTATTGGTAGAACGCACACGAGTAACAACGAGTACACCGGAATCACCCGGCATTCCCCGCGCAATGGTTTTACGGTTTCCTTCGTGCTCTCCCCGGCGATCGGGCTCTTTTGCCACCGTCACCGGCGGAATTGCTTCCACCGACTTGACACCAGCGTCGAGATGTCAGGACCACACGACTTCACCGTCCGCATTGGCATCGCCCGTCTCGCG
>Ga0179587_10001674_pt1 | contig 10256 bp, 10 predicted proteins | sample CZODoug2_1_08_16_FD_185932 | JGI IMG/M metagenome (GOLD analysis project Ga0179587, IMG submission 185932) | Vadose zone soil fungal communities from Angelo Coast Range Reserve, California, USA - CZODoug2_1_08_16fungal | ecosystem: Environmental > Terrestrial > Soil > Vadose zone | place: USA...
AGCTTGGAAGATGTTAAATCCGGCGCGATTCACTCGGCGCTGAACGCATGGCAGCGGAGGAGTCAGGCCCACAAGGGAAAAACAGCCATGTTAAGGGAGGGAGTCGTGACGGAAAAATCGCTTTGGAACCGTGAGGCGCCAGGGGTCTACAGCCGCCCGGAGAAGCGACATCGCGCCTTACTCGTCCTGCTTGTGCTTCTTCTGAGTCTCACCGCGAGCCCCTCAGCTCAGGAGAAGGACCAGGTCGTGAGCCGCTACCCCCAGTTTTCTCTTTTCTACAGTTATCGAAGCCTGCCTGAAAATCGCCCTGCCCTAAGGAAGTACATGGACACGGCTGGCGCTGCGCAGTTCGAGAAGTGGAAGTCGGAGGGTGCCTTCAAGGACTACATGATTCTGTTCTCGTCGTATGTGCATATAAACTCGGTGCCGTGGGACATGCTGATCCGCATAGACTTCGATCGTTATGCTGACACAGACAAGTGGAGAGAGATCGAGCGAACAATGCCTGCCGGACTGCCCCCGCAGATTCTGGCTCTTGCTTCCCCGGAAAACCTCAATGTGGGCGAAACGCTGGGGGCGGCCGGAATGGCCTCCCGAGACGCTGCGAAGGCGATCTACGACGTCTCGTATTACAAATTCAAGATACCGTTGGACGCTGGCAAGGACTTCATAAAGGGCTACGTCACGCCACAGTTGGAGGCATTCATGCGTGAAAAAGTTCTCACCGGCTATGGCCTGTACCTCAACAAGTATGAGGGCACGGATTGGAGCTACCTCATCTTTTCTGAGTATGCGGATTCGACGTCGTTCGACCTCCGCGTGTCGAACAAAGGGAAGATTCGCGCGCTTCTGGAACCGGCCTGGAAGACGCTGCACGACATCAAGACGCAGCAAATCCGCGATGAGCCGCATGGGTTCATCGCAGTGCGGATCTTTCCGCACTGACCCAGCAGAAGGGACCTTTTTTTCAGGAGTGGGATAGGCAACTTATGGCCGGCACGTTCTGTGACCGCCCACGCCGCATTAAGCTACTCCAGCTTCCGTAACTGGTCGCGAATTAGATCCGCGGTTAGAGGCAGGTATGAACCCTCGCGAAGCACGGCCTCCTGTCCGTCGCGGCTTAGGATGTAGCGGAGGAACTCTTTCACTTTGGGTTCAACAGGCTTGCCGGGAGCTCGATTGATGAAGACGGTCGTGAAGCGGACGATCGGATAGGTCCGCTTCCAGACAGTCTCTTTGGTAGGCCCGATGAACGGCCCGCCGTCCTTGGACGCCACAGCCAAAATTTTAACGTTACCGTTCGTATAGGTGGCACCGGAGAACGCGATGCCGTCGGGGTCTTGGGCGAGGGCATCAATTATCAGTTGGCCGGAGTCGATGTCTGATCCATCCGCGGCCTTCTCGTTGTAGAACTCCTTCATCTTCGGAATTCCACCTGTAACTGTCATTCAGTACCAACACTCGGAAAAAGCGGCTAAAGCCGCTGTCCGCGCCATAACCATAAACATGAAGCGGCCGGCTCGCCCATTCGGCGGTGAGCCCGAGTTGGCCCCAGGTGCGCACAGGTCCCGCGCTGCCCGGTGCAGGCTCGCACCCAATGATGCTGGCGATCTGTGCCATAGTAAGCTGGGTGAGAGGATTGTCCCTGTGAACATACATCATCAATGCGAAGGTCTTGTGCGGGTTGTTGTAGCTCCCCGTGGTCACTTCGATCCCGAGGGGTTTATACCCGAGCCATTCCTCGAAGGCGTCGTTTCCCGGTTGATAAATCTCGCGTCCCAGGAAGCCAGGTCGGCTTTCCCGCTGTACAGAGCGGCGACGGCCGTCTCGGTTCCCTTTAGCGTAGTCTGAGGAACCCTTCCTCCCAAAGCTTCATCAGGCCAATCGTAAAGTTGTTCCCACGACTCCGAATAGTCCCGGTCACTTGCTGTTGCGGCTGATAGGGCTCGAGCCCAGTAAGAAAATCCAGTTCCTGCGCGGAGGCGGTTTGAAGGGTACAGGCAAAGAAAGCCAAGAGGGTCAGAAAGCACCGTGTCATTCCAACTCGTGTCATTCCAGCTTTCTCCGCTCTCCTGTCGCGATGTCGCCGTTCAGCGGGAGATAGCTTCCGTCCTGAATCACGGCTTCCGGTAGAAACTTCGATTGCCAACGGCTTGTACTGAAACGTCTCTTCAAAGGCATCGGTGTCAACAGACCAGACATCGCTGGCCGTCAACGCTATGTCCGCCGAGCCTGTGTACAGGCCGCCGATTGCTGACTTTATGCCCCGCAAGTTTGTTTCGAAACGGACGTCTGGATGGTACTTGGTAAAACCCTCTTCCCAGCGCTTCTCGGTTCCCTGCATGTGCTTGTTGCCCCAGATCCGAATGGTTCCGGTGATCTTTTTCTCGGGCTGGTAAGCAGGGAGTGATTTCAGCAGGTTGGGATCCTGTGCGAAGACACCGATCGCCCAACAAGCAGAAGCGAAAAACACTATGCTGAGTATTCGCCTCGGCTTGTGAGAGAGCTTGCACAGTAGCAAACCGCTATCCTAACCGGCGACAGACACTTGCGCTCGACGTAAGGACCGGCATGAGATCATTTGTTGTTGGCATAGCTCATCGCACGTGCGAAGTAGTCGCGATGTGTGCCGGGCACGACAACGGCCTCAAGTCCATTACTCATCTCCCGGGCTTCATCCTTTGAAAGATTCCTCCCACGGGTGATAAAGGCATTGTTGATTTTATCGAGGGCGTCAGCCGCAGAAGACACGTAAACAAGATAGACGATGTTGGGGTCCATCGTATGCATTTCGCCGGAATCGATTTCATACATGTTCACCCATCCATCCGCAAGAAACTGATCGTACATAGGCTTCTGGTATTTGTCCCACCACTCGCGCCATTGGTCCTTCTTCCCCGGCTGGATTAGCGTCGAGTTGAAATACAGATAGCCGTTTGTTCCGTGATAGGCTTTGCCGCCTCGGCGGAGCTCGTTGCGAAGAAGGTAATCGTGTTGCTTTGTCGCAGAATCCGCTATGCGGCTGGACGGCAGCTTTGCCAGCTCGCTCAACACCTTCTCCAGGGCAGCGTGGTTAGCTATCTCGAACCAATACCCGTTTGTAACGCCGTCGTCTTCCTTGATGATGGTCAAGTAGGACCCATAATCAAAAACCGTTCCATCCTCCATCATCCTCTGAAGGACGGGACGAACAGTCTTCTCCACTTCTATTGCGTACGCTGCGGCGTCTTTTCGCGGAACTCTCCACTCAGAGATATATCGAAATGTCCGGACTGGCACCTGCTGAGAAAGTGTGCAGGGTACCAGGAAAATTCCAATTGCAATAATCCAACCCACAGTTCTTTTCCGCATCCGCGTCCTCCTCAATCGCGACAGCCCACTCCAACCCTTCTTACTTACTCGGCTTCCACCCGACTTTTCCCGTTTTGTCGGTATAATGCCTCGGCTCCAGAGGCCCAGCCTCGCCGGAACATTGCGGGAAGTTCTCAATTTTCAGGCAGTGCGAACGGGGAGCCTATAGGTCATCGGCAATAATAGACAATTAATTTCCTTTAAGTTTCTGCTGGTCCAGGTGTGTTCCACCTCTCGCATTTGGTCCTGCGCTCGCCAAAGCTCGAGCCATAGTCTCGTTTCACGAGGATCACCAAAGCGAACCGAGGAGGTGACCAAGGGATTTCCGGGTCGGGTGAAATGAGAATTAATTTCCGTTGAGGCCCGGCGCGCACGCCGCCAACTGAAGTACACTTCCGGCCGGACTTCAAAAGTCTGAGGAGGTACGAAATGCGTCTATTCATCCCAATAGCCGCTGCGGCTCTGTCGACTCTGTCCTGCTGCGCCGCTATACCACAGGATGCGACAGTCGCGGCGCCGAACAACTACAAGGTTGAATTCGAAAATGAACTCGTTCGCATCGTGCGTGTCACCTATGCGCCGCACGAAAAGTCACCGATGCATGAACATCAAGGTAATCCAGCGGTCATCGTTGTTCTGAAAGGAGGGGGCCGGATGCACTTCGTCTATCCTGACGGCACCACTTCCGAAGGAAAGACGGAGAAGGAAAGCTCGGTGCGCTTTGTGCCGGAGCGCAAACCCTTCAAACATGCGGCCGAAAACGTAGCGGACGGCCCGATTGAGGTGGTCCGCGTTGAGCTGAAGGCCGCTCCGCAGAGCAAACCATGCGATTTGCGGTGATCACTACTGCTTTGATTCCCAGTAGACATGCGAGCAGCCCAGAGCTTTTGATATTCAATCTGTACGAACAGACTGGAGGAGACAGGATGAGACTATGGATTAAGCTTTGGTGGACGACGGTTGCGCTGTTTGCAGTCGCCTCGGGATTGATGGCCCAGGAAGCGACTGCAACCAAGGAGAGAGACACAGGGCCAAGGAACATCGTGATTACCTATCGATGTGTACCCGCGAAGAGACCCGCCTTTCGCCAGTATCTGCTGAAGGATGGAATGGCGCGCTTTGAAAAATGGAAGAAGGACGGCGTGTTGGAGGACTTTCGCATTTTGTATAATCGCGTTACCGACGACGCCACTTGGGATGCCATGGCAGTCCTTTCTCTGCACGACTATGCAGACATTGATCGATGGCGGGATATCGAAGCGGTTGCGCCTGGGGGCCTAAACGAACAAGGACTAGCGCTCGCCACACCGGTCAACACGTATTCGATGGATCTGGTGTGGCATGGCTCTTCGAATCCAACGATGCCGCGCGGGAAGACCGTCTTTTTTCTCATCCCTTACGACTACTATCCCCATACCGTCGAGGAATACATCAAGTATGTTAACGCCTACGTCATTCCCCAAATCGACGGATGGATGAAGGCAGGCGTTCTGGCTGACTACGGCCTCTATCTGAACCGATATCCAACCTCTCGGCCATGGAAGGTGCTGTTCGTAATCGAGTACAAGGACACTCTGTCGTTTGGCGCACGGGAGCGGACAATAGCCCAAGTGCGCGCCGTCTTGAAGGAAAACCCCGACTGGAAGTCGCTCAATGACACGAAACTGAACATGCGCGTAGAAAAGGAAACAGTGGTGGCGGACGAACTTCTCCCGGCGCCATGACGTTGGGGACCGGGCCTAGGCCTCACCCGCGTCGCTCTTCCTCCCGAGCCACCGCTCGATTCGCGCGGAACTAATCGACGTCAGAAACGCCGGCTCTCGGCCTGTACGTCGATGTGAGCGTCAGACTAGAACGCGCTCAATCTTGGGCTTCGTATACCCACAACTCAGCCCCCTGGTTCGCGCGCCCGGGCACAGCCAGGTATAGGCGGTCGCGCTTTTCGTACCAAAGACCGGTGCGTGCACCGACGGCAGAGGGGATTTTCCCCATCGATTCATAGTGATCAGGACCATTCTGCTGAAACACGCTGATAAATCCTTCCCCTCCCGGAACATAAATGCGCTTTCGGTTCGTGTCGTAGTACAAGTCATCCATATCACCGGCGCAAGGGAGGTTCGCTACTATTTTCCCAGTGGCCGTGTCGATTGCCACCAAGCGCGCCGGTTTGCGCGTGCCGATAAACAGTCGATGATCGGCTTCGTCCAAGGCCATTGGAAAGTTCGCTTTTAGACCGGGCAACAACCACTCCGACACTTTCTTGGTGTTGCGGTCGATCACAGAGATCTTCTCTTTAGAAGCAATGTTGACGAAAACCCTCGGGCCGGATAGTTCCAGTTGAAACGATTCCGGGTGCGAATCAAGCTTTCCTGCATCATCCAGTCGTTTGCTTGTGGCCGCATCCACGACGCCGATTGCGGATTCATTATCCTCGCCGTATCCGACGTATACCCGCTTTGCGCCAGGATCGTATCGGAGATTGTCGGTGTTCTCGCCAAAATCGAAAGTTTCGACCAAGTTGAAATTCTTCCCGTCGTAGATCCGCAACTTACCGTCTCCGGCGTTTGCGACATACAGTTTGTTGATATCGCCGCCGACGTAGAGGACGCCCTGGGGTTCAGCGAGGCCCTTAATCGTGCGCACAACCTTGCCGGCGAAAGCATCAACGATTTCCACGGTGTCGTTGCCAAGCGCGGAACCGATCACCCATTTACGTTTCGAATCAACAGAGAAATGGTCGATACGGCCAACCACGTTGGGCAATGGGATTGCCTGCACAATGCGCAAGGGGGCACTCTCCCTCCCAGTGGAATTTTGCCCAAGGCTCGCGCCTGCCGTCAGACCCGTTAAGAATACGGCCAGCCCAAATCGCAATGCTCCGTTCATGTCTTTCTTCTCCTTCGCGAGCGGGCCCAGACCTGATGCGGTTATCCGCTCTTTGGCTCTTCGGTTTACTTTGTACTTTGGAAACTATATGCAAGGCTCTCCGGCACCAGATTAAAAGCAACATTAAATACTGTCTAGACGAGATATGAAAATATCATGGGACAGGTTCGAACACGCGGATCTCAGCGTCGTGATCTTCCTTCTTCGGAATCGCCACATACAAGCGGTTCAGTTCAGGGACAAATAGCGACGTGCGTGCGATTGGGGCAGTCGCAATTCTGCCCAGGCTTTCGTAGCGGTCAGGATCACGCTGCTGGTATGCGAAAACGAAGCCTTCGCCGCCCGACACATAAATACGATTGTGCGCGGGATCAAAGGATACACCGTCGATGAGGCCCACACTTTCCATGACGGTGACAACAGTTCCAGAATTGCTGTCAAGCACAACAAATTTCGGAGGCTTCCGCAGGCCTACAAAAAGCCGCTGATGCGCTTCGTCAAGGGCCAGCGAAACAGGCTGCTGGGCCGCCGACATCGGCCACGTCTGTACGATCTTCCGCGATTTCCGGTCGATGACAACGATGCTGTCGTTTTCAGGAATAGTTAGGAAGAGCCTGCTTCCCTTCTTTTCCAATGCCATCCCACCTGGATGAGCACTTGTCTGGATGTCACCGGTTCGAATTTCTTTGGACGCATCCAGAAGGGCTACCTCTCCGAATTCCTTTCCGTCATCGCGCCCACCGTATCCGACGTAGAGCACTTTGGCTTCCCCGTCGTAGTCCATCAAATCAGCTCCCAGCGAAAGCTTGATTGAATTCGTCAATCTCGCGGGCTTGCCTTTCAATACTTTGCACGTTCCGTCCGTACCGTTCGCTACAAACAGCTTCTTCTCCTTTGCTGCATAAAATACGCCTTGGGGCTTACTGAACCCCGGAATGCTCTGGATCCTACTCGCCGCCCTGAGGTCAATTACTTCTAGTGAATTATTTCCCAGGCCCGCCACAAATAAACGTTCGCCCTTGACGTCGACGCCCATATGGTCCAAACGGCCTTCAACCTTCGGCATCGGAATGGTCTGAACCAACCGAAGGGGAACATTATCCTGGGCAAAGCAGACCGTGACACAGCCTAGTAGCGCAGCTAGCACGAACAGCCGAAACTTCTTCATTTGCACGCTCCCGAATGAAATGGTGTCACTGAGCTCAGATGAAGGGTTCCGGTCACACCGACATCTGACCTGGGCAAATGTACTGTCATTTTGAATGTCAAAAATTAAAACGGCCATTAAATACTATTTATAAAGTCTTTAGACTCCAATTCGACAGCAGGAGCGGCGGGGAGAATGACCGAGAACGTCGAACCACGTCCCACGTCAGTTTGACAATGAATTGTTCCTCCCAGAGCCCGCGCGATCGCTTGCGCGATGGCCAGCCCAAGTCCACCACTGCGGGTCTCTCCTCCATTTGGGCTGGCACGGTAGAATCTTTCAAAAATGTGCGGGAGATGCTGGGGAGCGATGCCCAACCCCTGGTCGCGAATATCGACCCGAATTGAATGATCGTCGGAGTCCAGTTCAGCGCGAACACAAGTGTTTGGGGGAGAGTACTTAATGGCATTGTCGAGGAAAATGAGAAAAAGCTGCCGAAGGAATGCTTCGTCGCCCACGTATGAAATCTCGGGTTTTATCTCGTGTTCGATGGTTATGCCCTTGGTTCGCGCCATGGGGAGGGCGATCTCGCAAGCCTCTTCCAAGATTTCATCGACAAAGACCTTCTCCTTGGCTAGCCGAAGCTGTCCAGCATCGGCCATTGATAGCGTAAAGAGTCCATCGACGATCCGTTCCAATAGCCTGACTTCGTTCTCAATAATGTAGAGTGTTTTTTCGTATTCCTCCGGCTGGCGCTTCTCTGAGAGAATCAGTTCGGTTTCGCCGCGTAAGACCGCCAACGGTGTACGAAGCTCATGAGATGCATCCGTAACGAACTGTCGAAGTTGGCTGAGGGCAGCCTTAACGTTGTCGAACAGGAGATTGAACGTCTGCGACAGCTGTCCCACCTCGTCGTTGGGATGGGTTATGGCAAGCGGCACATGGGTAACGTGCTTTTCCGGATGAACGAGCGCTTCCGCGAGTTGCGCGGCGTTCTGGGTGAGATTAACGATGGGGCGGAGGCTCCGACTCACGTACCAGAGGGCTACCAATCCAATCAGCAGCAGGGTCGCCGGCCACAAGATAATGAGCTTGTGGCGAAATGTTTCTAACGCCTCCTCCGTATCCCTTCTCGGCACGGCAATAGCCAGGTACATCTGCCTCTTTCCCTGCAAGAAGGGGACGACGGCCATTCGAAGCCGCCTATCGTTCTCGGGCGTAATCGTTCGAAATACTAACTTTGAAGGATTCAACAACGCATGGTCCAATTCCAGATGCTTGCCCTGCAAGTTTTTCGAAGATCGGATGAGTTGCCCGGAAGCATCGAGCAACTCGAAATACTCATAAGGGAGATCAAACTCGAATACATCCTGTCTGCTGGGATAGGCAACGAGATCGGCAACGATGGGCTGAGCAGCCTTCCGCAAGCCCCGATCCAACTGACCTTCGATCTCCCTCAAGAAAACTGAATAGATGACGATGAAAGTCCCGGCAAACAACACACCTACCACTAGGCAGAACAGAAATATCATTCGAAAGCGAAGAGAGCTGGCCCTCATGACTCAGGAGGACCCAGCCGGTAGCCAATACCGCGGATAGTGTGAATCAGCTTGGGTTTGTTCTCGTTGTCGAGCTTGTGTCGCAGCCGATTGATATAGACCTCAACCAGATTCGTCTCACTGTCAAAGGAGCACGACCACACATGCTCGACGATTTCGCAACGAGTAGCGATGTCGGGAGAACGGACCATCAGAAGCTCCAAGAGCGCTAGCTCCTTTGAGGTGAGCGCAATCTGCTCCCCTCCGCGAATGGCAACGCGGCGATGGCGGTCCAGCTCGAGGTCAGCGCAGTGTAGCTTGGCTCCGCCTTTGTAGAATCCGCGCCGGGTTAGAGCCCGGACGCGGGCGCGAAGTTCGGCCAGCGCGAATGGCTTCGTAAGATAGTCATCCGCGCCGGCGTCGAGGCCCTCGACGCGCTGATCGACCAGCGTGCGTGCGGTTACCATCAAGATCGGCGTTTCCAAATTCAGTTGCCGGAGTTCCCGGCAGACTTGGATGCCGCTGATTCCCGGCAAGCGAACATCAAGCACGATGGCATCGTAGGTAACGTGAGAGGCAAGCTTGAGCGCCTTCTCTCCCGTGTCGGCCACGTCCACCGAATAGGACGCTTCGCGCAAGGCGCGCGCGATGAAACTGGCCACCTTGCGTTCGTCTTCAACAAGCAGCAAGTGCATCGATGGAAATATACCTCCTTTACCCGTGGAATTGCCAACCACGGCTGGACCTTAACGGGAATTAATCTTGCGTTGAGCCTGACCTCCTTGCGTCCCCTCCTATCGCTCAGCTCAACTGCTGACTTGCATGAATGGGATGAGTACCCCGGCTGTTCGTATCCCAGTGCCAACCTCAGCGAGCTTGGAAAGGCGAATGGGACCGCTGGATCAGTTCGTGTCTAATGGCTTCTTTCTTTCGGGTGCAACCGGTAAGTAACACATAGTAGGTTCAAAATTGATAGCCGTTGGGATCCATATTTGGCTGGTCCGGAAGCTCAACCGTTGAACTCCAAACCATGTCCCCAGCACCTTTGCCAAGCGGCGCTGGCATCACTCCGATCTGAACCCAAAGCTTACGGAAAATTAATTCTCTATTGCTCCGTTCTCCGAGTACCTTTTCTGCGCTTCAGACCATTGCCCGGCCACTCGCGAAAATGGGCTGCTTTAAATTACCGCATGTGCGGGAGGAGGAGTACGTTGAGAACGCTATTCGGATTACCCAGAATCTGCGGTCTGGTGATTTTGAGTCTTGCAATGAGCGCCATTGCCGTCCAGGCCGACACAACCAAGAAGCTATATGCCGTTCACCTGAACAGCAAG
>Ga0179587_10001677_pt1 | contig 10249 bp, 10 predicted proteins | sample CZODoug2_1_08_16_FD_185932 | JGI IMG/M metagenome (GOLD analysis project Ga0179587, IMG submission 185932) | Vadose zone soil fungal communities from Angelo Coast Range Reserve, California, USA - CZODoug2_1_08_16fungal | ecosystem: Environmental > Terrestrial > Soil > Vadose zone | place: USA...
AGGTCAGGGACGATTATTCCGTTGATGCCATTTGTCTTGGCCGTTGCACAGAAACGTTCAATACCATAGGATAGAATGGGGTTGTAGTAGCCCATGAAGAGCAATGGGACGTTGCTCCTGGCCGCAACCTGACGGGCAATCTCCATACAACCATTAATGGTCATGCCTCGTTCTAGGGCCACATGTCCCGCGTGCTGGATGGTTGCTCCATCAGCCAGTGGATCACTGAAAGGGATACCCAGTTCGATGATATCTGCTCCACCCGCTGCCGCTGCCAGGATCAGCTCGGTGCTCTGCTCTGCCGATGGGAAGCCGCACATGAAATAGGGAATAAGGACGCCACGCCCTTCCTGTTTTGCTCGCTCGAAGGCTTTGGTAATCTTGGTGGCAGGAATATCTTGGAGATTCTTCGCCTTTAATGCACCATATTGCTCTATAACACCGCTATTTGTTGGTTCCATGATACTCTCTTTTCTATAGTTCCTCAGGGACGGCGGGCGCGATAAATCGGGCCCCTACACTCGGGCAATAAATTGCCTTGATTAGCCCAAGCGGTACCTGAGATGTTACCTTTTCTATAGTTCGAAATTCAAGGCTTTGGCAACTGTGACCATGTCTTTATCGCCGCGTCCTGACAGATTTACGATGATCAGTGAGCCAGAAGGAATTTTGCCTTGTTCTCCGATCTCCAGCAGGTGCCCGAGGGCGTGAGCAGACTCCAGGGCTGGAATAATCCCTTCAGTCTTACTAAGCGCCTGTAGGCCTCGTAGGGCTGTTTCATCGCTAGCTGAGACATAGCTGGCGCGACCAGTATCTTTCATATAACTATGCTCTGGACCAACTCCTGGATAATCGAGTCCCGCTGAGATACTATGTGTCTCCAAAACTTGCCCATCTTCATTTTGCAGCAGATAGCTGAGTGCCCCATGCAGAACCCCGGGTCGCCCAGAGACCAGTGTCGCGGCATTCTGTCCCAGTTCCGGTCCTATGCCACCGGCTTCAACTCCAATCAATTGAACCTCGGGCGCATCTGCAAAAGGATGGAAAATACCGATGGCATTGCTCCCACCACCAACACAGGCCAGAATGACATCTGGGAGCCGTCCCTCCTGCTCCAGGATTTGCTGGCGTGCCTCTTTGCCGATAATTGACTGAAAATCGCGCACAATGCGTGGATAGGGATGTGGTCCCGCTGCTGATCCAAACAAATAGAAGGTCGTCTCTACATTGGTAACCCAGTCACGGATGGCTTCATTGATAGCATCTTTGAGCGTGCGTGAACCGCTGCTGACCGGGCGTACTTCTGCACCGAGCAGTTTCATACGGAAGACGTTGAGCGATTGGCGTGCGATATCAACTTCACCCATATAAATAATGCAATTGAGGCCCAATTTTGCACATACTGTAGCAGTGGCAACACCATGCTGGCCGGCGCCCGTTTCGGCAATGATGCGTTGCTTACCCATACGCTTGGCAAGCATACCCTGTCCCAGGGCGTTGTTGATCTTATGTGCTCCGGTGTGTGCCAGATCCTCGCGTTTGAGATAGACTTTGACACCAGGGGCAACCATTGCAGAGAAACGTGGCACGTAGTGGAGTGTAGTCGGACGTCCCACGTAACTGAAAAGTTCTTGGCGCAGTTCCTCCTGAAATACGGTATCCTTCTGCGCATCTTCGTAAGCTGCTTCCATCTCAGCCAGTGCCGCCATCAGGCTCTCCGGGACAAATTTGCCTCCGAATGGCCCAAAACGTCCACGCTGGTCTGGGTAGAGATTATGTTGGTAAGTTGTAGATTGTTCTGTGTTTTGTATCTGCATTATTCTTGCCTTTCTCTATTATTTCCAAGGGATTCGCATTCACCGACTCGGCCCAGGATGCCCCTGCATGTATACATGGGGAGGAATGGGCCTACCTTTTGTGAGACTTGGGCCCAGGGGTACCTTTCACCTATTCTCTTTCCGGTTTTCTGCACTTCAGGTAGAATAGGATCTTGTAGGCTTAGGCACTCTTCTTCGGAAGAGAGAGACAGTTCGCCTACGGGCTCTTTTCCAACTGAACGGACGGGTTCTAGGCAAGAATGCCGTGCCTGGGTAAAACATTCTCGGTCGATCATAACGCTCCTTTTTCGGCTAAGTTCTGATTAAGGACGGGTGCTTTGTCAGAGCGCCCGGTGGAACTTCGGTTCCCATGATGTGTCGTACGATGAAGCCAAAGCAGCACCGCTCGCGGTGTCTGAGTTGCGGTGGAGTGCAGACACAAGCCCCCAGCTTTAGCTATGGGGTATCTGACGTATTCTATCATACATTTGACACCAAAGAACCCGCCTGTCCGCTGGGGATAAGTCCGCAGCGGATAGGCGGGTTTCTCGTTGGCTTTAGCCATGAGCCCTTAACACCTTCATGAGAAGTTTCATCTTGTTATACAATAATTTGATGTTACATATTTAAATATGCAACGTCGCAAATAGTAGACGTGATTTACCGAAAGGACTCCCTTGGAGTTAGCCCCAGAAGCGGGTCCCTTTTTGGACTCTGAGCGTGTATACTTATCTTAAGGATTGCATGGCACTATACGAAAACAACGGGAAGCCACCGCCACTACAAGCACCCAATAAAGAGGGGGAAAGTGACGATCCCTGGACATCCAAGTGACGAAATGAATCCCTCTGTTTTTAACAGCGTGCTGAAACAGGCACAGATTAACAAAAGGAGAAAGTCATGAGATATCTTGTAGTTATCGTAAAAGGAAAAAACTATGGTGCGTACTCTCCTGATGTACCTGGATGTGTTGCAACTGATCAGACTCGGGAAAAAGTGGAACAAAGAATGCAAAGTGCACTGCAAGCGCATATCGAGTGGATGCTAGAGGACGGTGATCCCCTTCCTGTGCCCCATATATCCCCCGATGACCCAGACATCCCACACGGGCCTGACTACATTCCAGTCTACATGGATATTCGTATTCCAAACATAGCAGCATAGCCATTGCCCTGCCCCACCCCACGGACCCGATAAATCTGGACCTACTTATGGTCGTTGATAGAATAATTCAGCAACCCTGGGCACCATTATTGCCAGATTATTTTCCCACCTATCATTATCACGCCCGCCCGTCAGGCAATTCATTGCCCATTTTGTAGGGACCCAATTTTATTGCGTCCGTGGGGCGGGGGCTTGGTGTGGGCTAGGGACCCGCCCTTAGTCCCAATGCTCAGGCATCCCATGCTCGAAGCTGTTTGATAAAAGCGCGGATCTTCTCACTATCCTTCTGCTTATCAGTTTCGACTCCGCTGCTGACATCGACCCCCCACGGGCAAACCTGACGGATCGCTGCAGCTATATTCTCCACCGTCAGACCTCCGGCGAGCAGGATACGATGCGTTCGACTGGCCAAGCTAGCAAGTTCCCAATCGTGTGTCTCCCCACTCCCTCCCCAGTCCAGTGTCGGCGTGTCAAGTAATAGGCGCCAGACTACCGACTGGTAAGCCTTGATCTGCTCCAGATCTGCCTTGCTGCAGACTTGTAGAGCCTTGATGACGGGTCGTTTGATTTGCTGGCAGAACTCGGGAGTTTCTGTGCCGTGGAGTTGGACATATTGCAGTCCTACCTGTTCAACCACCTCGTTGATATAGTCGGCCTCTTTATTGACGAAGACACCGACGAGGTCAGGACGACAGGCGCAATGAATTGCAGCCCCTACCGATGGCGACCTGTGCCCTTTAGGGTATAAATCGCTCGCGTGTTGGGTCATTATCTGAGTACTTACATTCTCGCTTGCTTGCAAGACTGAGCGGGTCTGCCGCGGCTCAATAAAGCGATAGCTTGGTTCGTGGAAGATGAAGCCCAACATGTCTGCCCCAGCCTCCATAGCAGTGTTGACATGTTCAGCCGTGCGTAGACCACAGATCTTCACCTGTGTGCTGCTATTTGCTCCATGCAGTAACATATGCATCTGCGCGGGCACATCATTGGAAACCACAAGCGACTCGCCAACCAGCATAGCTTGCACATCGTAGCGTGCTAAACGCCGTGCATCTGCCTCTGTATGAATACCGCTTTCAGCTACAACTACCCGGTCGCTAGGGATGATCTGGCGGATCTCGCCCATGAGATATGGATTCATCTGGAATGTAACCAGATCCCGGCTATTGACGCCAATTATAACTGCGCCCGCATCAATAGCACGCTGCGCCTCTTCACGAGTATGTACCTCGACAAGGCTGCGCATATGTAACTCATTGGCAACATGCAGCAAGCGCCGCAATTGAGTATCATCCAGGATCGCACAAATCAGCAGAATGAGATCCGCTCCCCATGCGCGTGCTTCGTATACCTGGTATTCGTCAATAATGAAATCCTTGCGCAGGACAGGTATACTCACGGCTTGTTTGATTGCCGTCAAATACTCTGGCGATCCTAGAAAGAAATGAGGCTCCGTCAACACAGAGATAGCCGAAGCTCCGTTTGCCTCATAGACTCGCGCTAGCTCGACGGGATCGATATGAGGAGCAAGCATTCCCTTCGATGGCGATGCGCGTTTCACTTCGGCGATCAGATGGATTTGCGAACGTGGCTCGAAAGCCTCTAAGAGATCACGAGGCTTTGGTTGTTCAAAGGCCTGACTTTGCAGCTCTGCCAGAGGAACTTCGCGCTTCCGCACCTCTAAATCAGCTCGTGTCTGCGTAACAATACGATCGAGAAACATATGTAACAATCTTTCATGACTGTGAATACTCAATAATTTCTGCTAATTTGTATTTTGCTTTTCCCTCGCGAAGCGTCGCGCTAGCAAGCTTGACGCCCTCATTTAGCGATGAAACTTGGTCACAGACTAGCAGTGCAGCTCCTGCATTCAAACAAAGCAAATGGGTAGCTGGCGAATCGATATAGTCTGATAAGAGTTTGCGTAGCATGGCGGCGTTATGTGTCGGATCGCCCCCCAGGATTGCCTGACGATCCGAAGCACTTGGCAAACCAACCTCTTCTGGAGTGATCGTATATTCGCGCAATTCCTGGCCAGAGCGAACTTCGCAAATGCGTGTTGGTGCACTGATCGAGCACTCATCTAATCCGTCCTCGCCATGGACAATCAAGGCGTGACGGCAGCCTAGGTGGAGCAAGACTTGGCCCATCTTGCGCATCAGCGAACGGTCAGGAACTCCGAGGACTTGGTAAGGTGCGTGTGCTGGATTGGTAAGTGGGCCGAGAATATTAAATACAGTGCGAATACCGATCTCGCGGCGTGTAGGGGCAACGTGCTTCATGGCTGGATGATAGGCTAGAGCAAACATAAAGCCAAAGCCACATTCTTGTATGCTACGTGCCGTCTGTACTGGCCCCTGGTCGATTTTTACCCCAAGCGCCTCCAGTACGTCTGCACTGCCACATTTACTCGTGGCGGAGCGATTGCCATGCTTGGCGACTGCGGCTCCTGCAGCAGCTGCAACAATGCCTACAGCGGTTGAGACATTGAACGTTCCTGAGCCATCCCCTCCGGTTCCACAAGTATCCAGGGCCTGCGAGGCTGTCTCCTCGTCCAGATGGACACGAAGGGCTTTTTCACGCATGACGCGAGCAAACCCTGTAATCTCCTCGACGGTCTCCCCGCCAGATCGCAGGCGCAGAACAGTCAAGAATGCGCCCATCTGCGATGGAGTTGCTACACCCGTCATAATCTCTTCCATAGCTGCTGTCGCCTCTTCTGTACTGAGCATGCCTCCTGCAGCAACATGAGCAATAGCTTCACGAATCATATTGGATATTCCTCTCTCTTTTCAGATAACCTTCTATTATTCCTAAATGGTTGCTTTCCTCTCATCCTATCACACAATGCCTTACAGATATAGTTCAAAATTTTCAACCCGTGACGTTTTGTCACGGGTTGAAAATTAATAATTCTTGATGCTCATGCTTCCCAAGCTATTCAAGGGATATAATTATGATAATAGAATTGGCAAAGAAAGGCAAGAGAATAGTACAAAGGATTGTCAAGGATAATCAGAGATTCGCTGGACTTCTAGCTAACGTTTAGAATACTGATGAGAGGATTGCCATTCACTCTTCGCTGCCAAGCGCCATCTTGCTCTCGGGACTTTCAAAAACCCTTGATCTCATTGAACAATTCACTGACCTGACAACAAAAACCTAGTAATACTGGTGATTCCAATATATCCGTCTCATAAAGAGTTGATGCTAATACAAGAACTGCTTGTTTTCGTCGATAAACCTCTAGACTACGCAGCTGCCAGTCTACGACCCAGTATTCTAACACTCCACGGCGCGAATACAGTTTTAGCTTGAGTTCACGATCTCGCTTCTCATTTGCCCGTCCAGGCGAAAGCACTTCGATAGCTAACTCTGGGGCATTATGAAGCTTCCCGTCTGATTGTAGCGACGTAGCTAATCGTTGCCGACTGATCCAAACTACATCGGGTGCCACATCATCATCATCGTCAAAAATCAATCCTGGAGCAGAATTAGCCATACCAGCCTCCGTCTGACGGCTCCATGTCTGCAACACCTCCCACAGGCGATTGCAGGCAAATTGATGATGCCAATGCGGTTGTTTCGACACGTACAACTCCCCATCAATAACTTCGTATCGGTTGCCATTGTCTGGCAACAGTTCAAGATCCTTTGAAGTCCAGCGCAAACTTGTCATATTTCACTCCCTCAAGCCTTATGCCAGATACTCGATTATTTCAATTATACCATCTGACAGAGAAAATTGCCTAGCAGCTTTTTCCCGTCCGGAGTCATGATCGACTCCGGATGAAACTGGACTCCTTCTACTGGATAGCGGCGGTGTCGCAATCCCATGATAATGCCATCCTCTGTGCTAGCAGTAATCTCCAGATCATCCGGAAGGGTCTCGCGCTCTACAATGAGGCTATGATAACGATTGGCTTCGAAGGGAACGGACAGATTGCGAAAAACACCTTTTCCCTCATGATACATCATTGAGGTCTTGCCATGCATTGGTTCGGGTGCTCGAATGATACGACCTCCGTAGACCTGTCCAATGGATTGGTGTCCCAGGCAAACACCAAGCAGTGGGATACGCGGCCCAAAAGCTTCAACAATCTGACAGGACATACCTGCCTCGTTCGGGGTACAAGGTCCTGGCGAGATCACGATATGATCAGGTTTCATAGCTTCGATTTCGTTCAGGGTGATCTGATCATTACGTCGTACAATTATCTCAGCTCCGAGTTCCCCCAGGTATTGGTACAGGTTATAGGTAAAGCTGTCATAGTTATCGATTAAGAGCAGCATCTTAATTACCCTCCTCTTGAACTGGGGATTGCTCTGCATTTTCTCTGGCTTCTCGAGCGATCTTTTCTGCTTCATCTAGAGCGCGTAGTAAAGCTTTGGCCTTGTTCAGACTCTCCTGATACTCGTTGCTGGGATCGGAGTCGGCAACAACACCTCCACCGGCTTGGACATAGGCACGACCGTTTTTGATGACCATGGTGCGCAAGGCAATAGCGGTCTCCTGGTTACCAGAGTGACTGAAGTACCCGGTGGCACCCGCATAGACACCACGCTGTTCCCCTTCTAGCTCACTGATAATTTCCATCGCGCGAATCTTGGGAGCGCCCGAGACGGTACCAGCTGGGAAGCCTGCTCGTAGCGCTTCAAACGGAGAAACGTCTTTACGTAACTGGCCCGAGACATTGGTGACGATATGCATTACATGGGAATAGCGCTCGACAGTCATAAAATCGTCAACTTTGATCGTGCCAATTTCGCATACCCGTCCAACATCATTACGTGCTAGGTCAAGCAACATCACATGTTCAGCGCATTCCTTGGGATCATTTTTCAGATCTTCTTCCAATTGCTCATCGCTGTGTTTGTCGAACCCGCGTGGGCGTGTGCCAGCGATCGGACGGATCGTCACTTCATTATCTTCACAGCGCACCAGTAGCTCTGGCGATGCTCCCACGATATGGAAGTCAGCTAGATCAAAAAAGAACATGTAGGGCGATGGGTTAATTGCACGGAGTGCTCGGTAGACAGTGAAGGGTGAGGCATTGACATGACGGCTCAGGCGTTGTGATGGCACAACTTGGAAAATGTCGCCAGCTTTGATATACTCGATTGAGCGTCGCACCATGTCTTCGAACTCTTCCTTAGTGCGATTTGACCGAACCTGCAAAGCCTCCTGATCATGAATGGGAGCGGTCTCTTGTGGCAGACGGATGGGCTGCTTCAAGCGCTGCTGCACATCGTCGATAATCGTAATAACTCGCTGGTATTCTGCTGCAAGGTCTGGCGCATCGAGGTGCAGATGCGTAACAATACGAACGCGACGTTTGACATGGTCAAAGACTAGGACTGTTTCGGTAAAACTAAAGACCGCTAGAGGAAGATCTAGTTCATTCTGCTTAGGAAGTGGCAGACGCTCAAAGCGTGTGACGACGTCATATGCCAAGTAGCCAATGGCCCCACCGTGAAATGTGGGGAGTTGGTCTTGCGAAGTACTATCCGGGCGTACCAAGCGATACTGGCTCAGTTCAGCCTCGATCAACTCAAGCGGATCATGACACGGGACCTCCTCGACATTAGTACTCTGACCATTCGCTTCATTTTCATTGCACGGGCGATCCATATGGAGTATCTTGGCCGTATCTCCACGCTGTATCATCACCATATAGGGATCGATACCAATAAACGAATGACGTTTCACATGCTCGCCCCCGGAGACGCTCTCTAAGAGAAAACTGTATGGCTGTTTGGCTGTCTTCCAGTATGCTGAGACGGGAGTTTCCATATCAGCAAGAATATCGCGATAGAACGGGACAAGAGGGCGGTGGGCACGTTGCTCTTCTGTGCCTGCTTTCGACCCCATTTCCTCATCGCGAAGCCGCTGGATCTCTTTAAATGTTGGATGATACATCTTAATACCTACCTAGACGTATAGTTGGACGTAGATCATAGAGGATACGGCAACAATCCAACTGCATTCTTTACCTTCTGGAGTGTAGCCTCCGCAATTGGACGAACCTCATCTGCACCTTGCTTGAGAATATTATCTAATGTTGACAGATCGTTAATCAACTCGTTATAGCGTTGCTGAATGGGAGTCAGGGTCTCAACTAAGCGCTCAGTTAACGCTGCTTTAAAGTCCCCATAGCCCTTACCAGCAAACTCCTGTTCAATTTCCTGCTGAGATTGCCCTGTGAGCGTCTGGTAGATGGTCAGTAGGTTAGTAATACCCGGTCGTTCTGGATCAAAGGCTATCAGGCACAGTGAGTCTGTCGTGGCTCGTCCAACCTTCTGCTTAATTGTTTTAGGATCATCTAGCAGATTGATGCGTGAGTTCGGGTTATCTTCGCTCTTGCTCATCTTCTTCATTGGCTCATCCAGTGACATGATGCGAGCGCCCATCTCGCGAATCTGCCCTTGCGGGATGGTGAATACATCCTGCTTGTAGAGGCTGTTGAAGCGCTGCGCAATGTCGCGGGTTAGCTCCAGATGCTGGCGCTGGTCGTCGCCAACCGGAACATAATTGGTCTGGTACAACAGGATATCGCAGGCCATCAACACTGGGTAGCAGTAGAGGCCAGTATTAACCGAGTCGAGATCGCTTCCTGCCTTGCTCTTGAACTGTGTCATGCGGTTGAGCCAGCCCATTGGAGTGAAGCAATTCATGATCCAGCTCATCTCAGCGTGCTGGTGAACATGCGACTGGACAAAGAGTTTGCAATAGCGTGTGTCCAGTCCGCATGCTAGGTATAATGCTGCTAGTTTGTGCGTAGCTGTATGCAGCTCTTTGGGATCAATAGGTAGCGTAATGGCATGCAGATCAACAATACAAAAAATGTTATCAAACTCGGTCTGTGCGTTGACCCAGTTGCGTATAGCTCCTAAATAGTTGCCAATGTGAATATCGCCAGTCGGTTGCACACCTGAAAAGACGCGTTTTTTGGCCTGTGGTTTGGATGCTGTATCTGCCTTTTCGCTCGTAGCAGGTTTCCCTTCATTGTTTGCCTCAATTAACATTGTGTATTCCCTCCAAAAGTATGAATGATGTCCGTACGACGAAAACGCCAAAAAAGACAATTAAAAACGCCCCCCGCCTTCAAGGACGAGAAGCGCGAATATTCGCTTCCGTGGTGCCACCTTGATTCAGATTATCTGTCGTTCCATAAAGCGTCCTTCTGGGGACCCATCTCCTTGAGGGAAAGGGAGGATAGAAACTGCCCGCAGGCTGGGTCTGTTCAAGGTTGAGCCCCTTTCGGGGT
>Ga0179587_10001680_pt1 | contig 10238 bp, 12 predicted proteins | sample CZODoug2_1_08_16_FD_185932 | JGI IMG/M metagenome (GOLD analysis project Ga0179587, IMG submission 185932) | Vadose zone soil fungal communities from Angelo Coast Range Reserve, California, USA - CZODoug2_1_08_16fungal | ecosystem: Environmental > Terrestrial > Soil > Vadose zone | place: USA...
CCGCAGTACACTTGGGCCGGGTTATTCAGGTCGACCGCAACACATCCGGGGGACAGTCCGGCCAAGTGTTCGTCGACCGTCCAGGTGGAGGCGCGCCGAGCGATCAACAGGGCCGCTCGGGTTACGACTACGATGCCGACCATGACTCAATCTCCTCCATTACCCCGCTAGGCCACACGAAGCACGATCTTGCCGTGTGACCTGCGTCTTGCCGTTCCCGGCCCACTGGGCGGCATCCCATGAACCCTTGGCAGGTTCCCGGCGATGTCCTTCCAGGCCTGGGCTGCATCTTGGAGTGCGTACACGGTCGCAACGTCTGGTCGTATTGTCCCCTCTTCCAGCATTCGCCCGATTCTGCCGAGCACGTCCCCTGACGGCGCGAGCCGCATCATCACGCCAGACACATGGTGCATCGCTGCCTCTTCCTGCGATACGGGCTGAACGGCGGATACGAGACGGCCACCTTCCTTCAAGACGAGGAACGACCGCTTCTGTGCATCGCCACCGATCAAGTCGAAGACCACATCGACGTTCTCTCGCAGAGCCTTCTCGAACTGCGCCTCTCGATAATCGATAACCCGGCTGGCTCCGATGGAGTTGAGGTACGCCTCATCGTCGCCGCTTGCCGTGGCAATGACGGTGGCACCGGCATGCGATGCCAATTGCACCGCATAGGCGCCCACAGCGCCGGCACCACCATGGATCAGGATCGTTTGTCCCTTTTCCAGGTGACCGTGGGTGAAGATTCCCTCCAACGCAGTTTGGGAGGCCACGGGCACTGATGCCGCCTCCTCAAAGGAGAGGTTGGATGGTTTCCTTGCGATGGCCGCCGCCTTGACAGCCAGATACTCCGCGTACGCGCCCATTCCGGTGGTAGTACCGAACACGGCATCACCTGGCGCACATGCCGCAACGCCACTGCCAATCTGTTCGACGACACCTGAAAACTCATGACCAGGTATCCACGGCAGGTCGATCGGGAGTATCTGTCTTGCCGTTCCGGAGGCCTCAACAAGATCCAGATGATTGACGGCGGTACTCTTGATCTTCACCAAGATCTCGTCGCGTGCGATCGTCGGCGGCGCTACATCGTTGAACACCAACTGCCCACCGTATTCCAACAATCTGACAGCTTTCATGCGAGCTCTCCTTGAGTCTACCCAATGGGCGCCGCGCGCGCCGGCGTCTCAGAATTCAGAACATGCCGTTTGTGTTGGCGGCAGGGACGTTCGGGGCGAACCATGGGAAGGCGTTGTTTGGGCCGCCGACGACGAGCTTCAAACACTTCGTACTGGGCTTTTGTCATAAACAACTCCTCTGCGTCTGACGGGAGCATCGAAGCGCGGCTGATGGATTGCTTGTTGGCAACTTTCGCCCTCTACAGAATCACGGATGCTTCCTCAAAATTGAGCCGAGGATTGCGTGGGTGGAGCTTGTTTGGGTCTCCATAACCCAGGTTGCAGAGAAGATTGACCTTCCACTGGCCGTCCGGAAAGAATGCCACATTCAATTTATCTGCGTCGAAACCGGACATCGGTCCGCAATCTAATCCCAAAGCGCGTGCGGCCAGGATGAAATAAGCAGCCTGCAACGAACTGTTGCGGAAGGCGGTCTCGTTAATAAGGGTGTGGTTGCCGACAAAATAGGAGCGCATATCAAACTGTGGAAAGAGCCTCGGAAGATGCTCGTGGAATTCCTTGTCCCAGGCAATGATAACGGTCACAGGAGCGGCCATGGTTTTGTCGACATTGCCGGGCGCTAGAACTGGCTTGAGGAGCGCCTTGGCACCGGGAGTGGTTAGAAAAACGAATCTGGCGGGCGAGCCGTTGGCACTAGTCGGTCCAAGGCGCGCCAATTCATAAGCCTTGCGCAGAAGTTCTACCGGCACGGGTTCGGGAAGCCACACGGAGTGGGTCCGCGCTTGCGAAAATAGCTGGTCGAGAGCCTCCTGTGAGATCGGGGCTTTGATGGCAGCAAAGTTCGATGGTTCAGGTTGATTGCGCATTTTGGTTGTCTCCTCTTAGGCGCGTTCAGCGCGAGCGACGGGCATCCAGACTGAACGGTCCTGCGCCGAAGTGAGAAATCAGCAGTGCGCCGCCGAGCATGGAGACATTTTTCATGAACAGGATCATTTGTAGCTGCGCCATCATAGGATCGGTTACCGTCCAGAACTTATGCATCATCAAGCTGACAGGGACCAGGAAAAGCACAATGAGCCAGGCGCCCAGCTTTGCGCGATAACCCAATAAGATGCTCAAGCCGCCGGCAATGGCCAGCACGCCGGAAAGCGGAACCGCGATCGCAGCCAAAGGCACGCCTTGCGAAGCCGCATAGCCGATGGTTTGCTTGTTAAAATGATTGGCTCCAGCCATCAGGAAAATCAGCGCGAACAAAAACCGTCCCAAAACGACCACTGCACCCCGCCAAAAGCTTGTTGCCTCCGCATTCTTGGAAATTGCGATCGAATCCGTTGCCATGAACTTCCTCCTTTTGGTTTTTCTGCTTACGAACAACCGCGCAAACTAAGTTTGTCTGCACCGGCCAAAATCGATTTCCTTCTGTTTTCAATCAGCGAGCTGCTGACTGGGCGTTCTTTGGAGCCGGGAAATTCCCTCGAGCCCACGCCGAAAACTCGGTTGGCTGTCGGCCCGCTATTTTGTTGGCGAGCGCGATTTGGTCGCGCGAATCGGAACCTAAGTACGTGTGCGTCTGGAAGTAATCGAACATTTCCGCGATCTCAGCGGCTCCAGCAAAGAGACCCGCGAAGACTTCCTTTGGCACTTGATTGAAAGAGAAGTTGTGACCCTGTCGATTTAGCGTATCGATGATTTCATTGAAGCTCATGAAATCGCCGACTAGGGGCAGGTACTCGCCATGGCCTGCCTGATCGGTGTGAGCGAATACTCCAGCGACGATGTCGCCAAGTTCCGTAATGTCCCCCATGTGAATACTCCGCACTGTTGGATCAAGCGGGAGAGCCCAGCTCGCGGATCTGTCAGTCTGTTTTTGCGGAGCAAGAACGCCGATAAGGTTCTGATAGTAGAAAGGCGCGATGACGAACGTATGATTCGCAAATCCGGCTTCTTTCACTATCCGATCAATCTTGGCCTTCCCGCTAAAGTGGGGAACGTGGAGCTTGCCGCCGCTGATCGCTTCTACATCAGGCAGCGTGGACCAGATAAAGTGTTTGACACCGGCTTTCTTGGCGGCGCGTACCGCAGCGGTTGCCTGGTCGACCTCGTCGGTACCTTCTTCCCGAAAGTTAGTGACTAGAAATACGCCATGCGCCCCTGCAAATGCGGCCGAAAGGGTTTCGGGGCGATTCAAATCCGCTTGGATGACTTCGTCGGCGAGTTCGCGATGCTTGGCCGGATTGCGAGTCAGGGCGCGTACCTTGAATTGATTGCCGGCTTGAAGGGCGCGTACTACCGCGCCTCCTTGTTGCCCCGTTGCGCCCACTACGGCGATGAGCTTCTTATTTGTGCGTTCCATATGCAGTGTGCCTCTCTTTCAGTATTTATTGATGCCAAGTCTATTGATATAGATACATGCTTCTGGACATCCGTTATACGAAATGTCAAAATAGTTTCGCCATGGACAAGAACTCGCGAGATCCGGTTCACTGTTGGCTGGTATTGGGGAAGGCGTTCCACGCGGCCGCGAGGTATCTCTACGCGGGACTTGAGGAGACGGGAATCGACGATACCGACTTCCGGATACTGGAAGTGCTCCTCAACAAAGGGCCTTTGCCGGTGAATACGATCGGGCCAAAGGTGCACCTTACGCCCGGCTCGATCAGTACGGCCGTTGACCGCCTCGTCGAAAGGGGCCTGGTAAGCCGGGTCGAGAGTCCTGAGGATCGCCGCGTCCGCGTCGTGTCGCTCACCCCAAAAGGCAAAGAATTGATCGCTCCGATTTTTCGCAAACACGCAGCCGAAATCAGGAAAGTCTTTGCCGATGCGAGCCCGAAAGAGTTGCGAATTCTTGAAACGACATTGAAAAAGATTGGCAAGCGCGCCGAGAGTCTGGGGACCAGGGTCAATCCAAAGTGTTTAAGCCAACGATGAGATAGCGGCGCAGTGTGCTGACCATCTCATCTTGGAGGGGAGATAAAATGCAAACGATACGCGTTGTACTCACCGCGATTCTTCTCGGACTCTTCGGTTTGGCACCCTTTGTGAATTGCTCCGCGCCGCCCGGCGCGACCCTTGATATAAGAACGGAGGATCAGCTAAAGATGTCCAGCAGCATATCGACCTTGCTGCTTCGTAATCTGAGCGATGTATTTGGCGAAAATGACCGCGTGCGTCGTCGCGCTGCAATCGATGAGATCTTTTGCGAAGACGCAGTATTCTATGACCCAAAAGGCGGTATATTTCGTGGCCGTGACGAGATCGACCGCGTCGCGGGCGAGATCAGGGCTACCCACCTTGACTTTCGGTATCAGCCAATTGCCGAGCCCGAGGAAACAGGCAACGGTGGGCGGGTCCGATGGGTAGAGGGCCGCCGTGGTGAGGCGCCAGCTTACGCCGGGACTGATTTCATCATTGCCCGCGATGGCCGGATTGCCGCCCTTTATCTCTTTTTCGACAAGCTACCCTGAGCTGGATTCCAGAGCCGCCAGCCTTCCTGGTGATCGCCGCTTAGTTCTTCGGCGGCCTGGGGTTGCTCGCAATCACTCTGTTCCTCATTCTTCCTACCACAAGCCACCTATCATGGGAAACCGGAATTGAATTGCCGACTGTACCTACCGAAAACCTCGTCTTGGCCCATTACGGCTCCCGCAGGGCACATGTAACATGTTACTCATGCAACCGCCGTCGCGCCAATCATTGGTGAACGGCGGCAGAAGTGGAACGAGTGTTTTCTGCCACTGGCGGCTACAGCAGCTTCGCATTCTCCGCCTTGGCTTCCTTCAGGTGGGGATCGCGACCTTCAGTGCGGGAAGGCCGACACGCCGCGACAGGTCTTGGAAACGTGGGTTATCCCGCAAGCCGTCCATGCTCGGGTCTATATGAAGATAGATAAGCCAGTGAGAGTGCTCTTCGTAGGATTTCTCCAAGTATTCCATAGCGCGGTCGTTTTCTCCCAAGCCGATATGTACCCCGGCCAAGAAGTAGGGTGCGACATACTTTTGCTTTGCTAGTTTCGTCAGATCATCGAGCATCTGAAATGCTTCCTTTGTCCTACCAGCAGTGCCAAGAGTGTGCGCTAGTGCCGCGCGCATCAGAGGACTGCCGCCTGACAGCTTAACTCCCCTCTCACCCTCGGTGATGGCCAGTTCGTAGGAACTCGTTTTCCTGAGCACTAGGCCGAGAATCCAGTACGTGACGGGGTAGTTTGGGTCCAATTCAATAGTTCGCCGGAGCTGTTCGATGGCTTCGCCGTATCGGCGGGCCAAATAGAAGGCCCATCCGACTGCGACGTTGATAATTAGCGACAACGGATCGAGCTCATGGCCGTTCTTCGCCCTGGCCATAGCCTCTCCCTGTCTTCCCATGGTCATCACATACTCGGCGTACCAGTGGTTGGCAGTTGGGTATGTGGGACTAAGTTCTAGGCTGCGCTTGAATCTTGTTTCAGCCTCTTCCCACTGCCAATCGTGAAGCCACAACAGGGCCGCCAAAGACGTGTGGGCCTCGGCGAGATCAGGGTCGAGCTGCAGGGCGGTCATCGCCGCAGCTTTGCCTTCAGGAAACGCTTCCTTTGGCGGCAGATAGCTGTTCCATCCCAGGAGCACGTAGGAATCGGCCAACCCAGTGTAGGCGAGAGCGTAACTGGGGTCTTTCTCGACTGCCTGCTGAAAGTATTCGATCGCCTTGTAGAACCCTTCTTCGTTCCACCTGTTCCAGTGATGACGGCCCATAAGGTAAAGCCCGTACGCCTCGGCATTCTGCGTGTGGTGTCTTGTTAGTCGCTTCCTTTCGGCCCGGCTTAACTGTAACCGCAATTTTCCCGATATCTCGTTGGAAATCTCGTCTTGAACCATAAAGATGTCGCCAGGCTTTCGATTGTATTGCGCGCCCCATAGCTGGCAACCAGTGGCTACATCGACTAGTTCGGTCCAAATGCGCAAAAAGCCACCGCCTTGCACTATTCCTCCCGTGAGCACGGCGCGCACATTAAGCTCGCGACCGATAGCTTGAGGGTCAATTTCCCGGCCCTTATAACGAAATGCCGTGCTCTGCGCCATCACGCGCAGTTTCGGTACTGTCGCCAGGATATTGATGAGGCTCCCCGTGATCCCATCACTGAGGTATTCGCGCTCAGGATCGCCACTAACATTTTCGAAGGGCAAAACTGCAAGCGAGTCAATGATCTTGGAGACTCGCCGTTGGCGGAGAGCAGCTGTTCCCACAGAGGAAGTCCGTGCCCTCCGCTTGTCGGTCGAGTACAAATAACTTGGAGTTGGTATCAGGACCGGTCCTGTTTCTTCTTCCGCAGCCCTCTGGCCCGAATCGATGTCTCGCTCTAGCCGTTGCAGCTCAACCCGCATGTCCGCTGCGTGCTGATAACGCAGGTTGATGTCCTTCTCCAAAGCTCTGCGGATCACCTCTTGGAGCGCAGGGGGAATGTCGGGATTGACTAGTATGGGAGCCACCGGAGTGCGATTGAGGATGGCGTCCATGATGAGGCCCGAACTGCCTCCTCGAAAGGGCACCCTCCCCGTCGCCATCTCGTAGAGAACGATACCGAAAGAAAACAGATCCGTGCGACTGTCTAACTGCTTGGCCCGTACTTGCTCGGGAGACATGTAGTTCAAGGTTCCCAGAGCCGTCCCCGGGATGGTGAGCTCTTCTTCGGCGACATCCGACACAGAAAGCTTTGCCTGCGCCTCGATCCGCGGTGCGAGGCTCCCCGGAAGAATACTTTTCGCCAGGCCAAAGTCGAGAATCTTGACGCGCCCTCGCTTCGTGACGAAAATGTTGGCGGGTTTGATGTCACGATGAATGATGCCTTCGCTGTGAGCAGCATCGAGCGCATCGGTGACCTCGATGGCAATCTCCACTATACGCTCCGTATCTAGGGTGCCTGCGGCTATCAGGTATTTCAGCGTCACACCATCCAGGTACTCCATGGCGATGAACGCGCGGCCTTCGTGAGTCCCAATTTCGTAGATGGTACAGATATTGGGGTGATTGAGCGCAGATGCACCTCGTGCTTCGCGGCGAAAACGTTCCAGGGCATGCGGGTCCGGGGCTGGGTTCTCAGGCAGGAACTTTAAAGCTACAAATCGGCCGAGCTCATTGTCCTGGGCTTTGTAGACAACACCCATCCCACCGCTCCCCAGCTCCTCTAGGACACGGTAGCGCGAGATGGTTTGCCTGGTAGCGGAGTCGGCTTGAGTCATACTCGATGCTAGAACGAGGGAACTTCGGCTCATACTGGTAACAATACTAGTTGCGTCGGAAAATCCGTGCCATGGAGTCGTGAACATACCGGAATCGGCAGGGAGCTTCACGACGAAATCGGTCAGCTTTTCGCGCTGTTGGCATCCAATTTGCCTTTAGGTCAGCTGTGTGAAGTACAGAATCAGACCGCGACATAGCCACCTATATCCAATCTATGTCAAGCGAGATGCACGTCGTCAAAACTGCGATACTTGGGCCCAAGGAGATTTTGGGGGCAATTTATTTGCATGCGTGACCCGCGAACCGTGGGAGTGTTCGCCCCCGGCATTCGATTTGAGCCAACAGGCGATAGCTCCCGGATGGTCGGGGACTCTTCCACAATCCCTTATGTCAGAGTCGCGCGTGACACGACCGGAACCATCGACAAACGCTAGTCTAGGCGGGAGCTATCGGTCTCCGACTGGAAACCGCATCACACTCTGTTGCTCGGATGTCAGAGACTCCCAAACAGCGCGGGGAAGTAAATCGACGTCGCGACTGTTGTCAGCATACCAGCGACGCACGTAACGGATACTGGCAAGGGCACGGGGCGTGTCGGTCAAATTTGGTGAGCCTCGATGCAACGCCCAAGGATGACGAATAAGTACGTCGCCGATCTCCAGCGGGACTGCCTGCATTCCAATCTCACCGGCTTCCACCGCTCGAAGCGCTTCCTTTCTCGGCATGCGGTGTGTACCGGGCGCAATTTCGATAGGGCCATTCTCCAACGTTATCCGGACTAAGCCAAAGCTGACGACCAAGACATAAACGGGTAGTGAAAGGTCAGGAGCTTCGGCGAATAACGGACGCTGATAGTCAACATGAATTCCCTGGTGATCTGAGCCTCGGAGGGACACATCGCAGCCCCACTGATCAGTGACTACGCTGTCGTCCATCACGCCCCGCACGATATTCAGCACCACATTGTCAAAGAAAAATTCTGGGATGAAGCATGGTGGCTCGAAGGGCATCGGGAGAAAGTGGCGATGCAGGCCGCGGTTCGGCTCGTTGCCGTGGTTTTTGAGATAAGCGAGGAGAAGCGGCCAAAACGCGTCTCGGCAAGAATTGATCAAGGGCGACGCAAAATGTTCTCTGAGTATGCAATAGCCCTTGTCTTGGACCTCGATGATCCTGACTTGAATCCTTATCAACTCGCCGTCCCCCGTGGTCCACCAGTCTGCCAAATCTCGCTTTCTCAAACTACTCCCAAGGGGATCCGAAAGACGCCGTACTGTAGAACGAAGCCGCTGCAATTCGTAAGTCTCCCACCAACCCATCAGCCTAGTGCTGATAAACGCTAGCGCTTAATCGGTCCCTTACCACGAATATGGGTAGAATGAGAATCTGCTTGACCTTAGAACTGATTCCAAGCTTTAGGCTAATCCTGTGAGTTCTAAAGTCTCTACAACTCGACCTCTGTATTGCGGTGAACTGGCTCGTCTTTCCGGCGTAAGCGCGGACACTGTTCGTTTCTACGAGCGGCGGAATCTTTTGCTCCCAGCCGCCCGAACTTCCGCTGGCTACCGGGTTTTTTCGCCAGACAGTCTTGTTCGAATGCGAATGATTCGGGCCGGGCTATCTATCGGATTCTCGGTGACTGAATTGGCAGACATTTTCAATGAACGGAACAGCGGAGGCGCACCTTGTCATCGCGTTCGGAAGCTGGCGGCTGAAAAGCTTGCCGTCCTCGAGGAGAGGCTTCGAGAGTTGCAATCGTGGCGACGCGAATTGCGCACCACACTTGCAGCGTGGGACCGGATGCTTGCCAAGACTCCTCGCGGCAACCAGGCTCGACTGCTGGAAAGCTTCAAGACTCACCCGAAGACCCATGCACGACATTTGGGCCGCGGCATTCAAAAACGGGGAGAGCTATGAAGCTGATTCTTCTAATCGCACTCACACTGGGAGTTTTTGGTCAACCAAGCCAGAAGCCGGAATCGCAGAAAGAGTGTCCTATGCACGCAACGCATACTCAGATGAATGAGCGCGGCGAAAAAGGCATGGGCTTTTCGCAAACTGCCACGACCCACCACTTCCTATTGAACTCAAATGGGGGAGTGATTCAGGTTGAGGCTAAAGACTCTGCCGATTCTAGCAATCGAAACCAAATAAGGATGCACCTAGGACACATCGCAAAAGCTTTTCAAAGCGGAGACTTTGACATTCCGATGTTCGTTCACGACACTGTGCCGCCCGGAGTTCCAGAAATGAAGCGCTTGCGGAAAGATATTCAATACTCGCTCGCGGGAACGCCCAATGGCGGACGTGTTGTTATTTCCTCCGCGAACAAAGAAGCCCTTGAGGCCATCCACCGTTTCTTGCGCTTCCAAATTGAAGAGCACAAGACTGGCGATCCGATGGATGTTCGGTAAATCATTTCATACAGACCAACGACTAAGCGCCTAACATTTCAGTTTGCTCGGTGACTTCCGAGAAGTCCCTTGTGGGAAGGGATCCGGCAAGAGTCCTCGGTAGGAGTGTTTGGCCCGCTCGAGGTCGTTTTGAAAGATGGTGGACGAGAGGGGATTCGAACCCCCGGCCTCCTCATTGCGAACGGGGAATCACTAAAGCTAAGACGCGTCGCCACAATCAGTTAGCTTTTTGAAATGGCCGTGAATCGCCCAACTCGCCCAACCAATGGTAGAGCTTCTTCACTAGCCGTCAGCTCATCTCCAATGCCTCCACCTTCTTGGGAAGGGGGACCCAGCATTTCCATTGGGTTCGAATCCGACGGGACTTGGACTGAAGGACTGAAATTAGCCGGTCCCCCGCCAAAATCATCGGCGTAACAATGTTACAGCAGCGAAGCTGGTCGGCCGGAGTTTTGGCGAATGACACCTGCAACTG
>Ga0179587_10001681_pt1 | contig 10236 bp, 7 predicted proteins | sample CZODoug2_1_08_16_FD_185932 | JGI IMG/M metagenome (GOLD analysis project Ga0179587, IMG submission 185932) | Vadose zone soil fungal communities from Angelo Coast Range Reserve, California, USA - CZODoug2_1_08_16fungal | ecosystem: Environmental > Terrestrial > Soil > Vadose zone | place: USA...
CTTCGGCGATCTCCGTCGGGTGACCGATGCGCTGGACAGGAATCCGGGCCGCGAGTTTGGCGCGTCCGCCGGCGTTCATCGAGGCGAGCATGGGGGTATCGATAAGTCCCGGGGCGATCACGTTAGAGGTGATCCCGTATGCCGCCCCTTCGAGGGCGATGGTGCGGGCCATTCCGACGATTCCCGCTTTGGCGGCTGCGTAGTTGGCCTGCCCGAAGTTCCCGCGCCATGACATAGATGAAAGTGACAGGATACGGCCGTAATGATGGGTTTTCATGTGTCCGAACACCGCGCGGCAGCAGTGGAACGCGCCGCGGAGGCTGACGTCGACGACCAGTTGCCATTCGGCGTCGGTCATGCGTTCCAGGCGGCTATCGGAGATGACACCGGCGTTGTTGATCAGGACGTCGACTCGGGCAAGGGTCCTTATCGTGTCGTCCACCCACCGGTTGACCTGGCTGGCGTCCGCTACATCGACAACGGCCGGCAGCACGTCGGTTGCTTCAGCATTGGTGAGGGCGGCCGCGGTGTCCTTGATGGTGTCGCTGACGTCGCAGATTGCCAGCCGGGCGCCCTCGCGTGCGAAGCGCTCGGCCATGGCGCGCCCGAGCCCCTGAGCCGCGCCAGTGACCATTACCACCCGGTCGGCAGATCGCCGCATTCGTGTTGCTCCAGTCGATGGTTGGTGCGGTTGGCGAACTTGGCCAGTTCGTCGGCGACGTCAGTGGTATGCCAATGGCGCGTGAACGTGCGGAGCTCGTGGGTCAGCGCATCGTCTGCGGGAAGTCCGCGGGTCTCGGTGAGAAGCTGCTTGATCTGCACCTGGGCGAAGCGCGCCGGCCTGCGCAGGCGCTCGATGACGTCGACCAGGAGATCGTCGAACTGCTCCGCCGGGGCGACGGCGTGCACGAACCCGCTGGGCAAGAACGCCTCGGCGGGCAGTAGCTGCCCGGACAGCAGCAGCCATCGGGCTAGCGATTCGCCGACCCGGCGGGGCAGTCGCAGGCTGGCTCCTGCCGCGGGCAGCAGCCCGTTGAGTATGTGACCGTCACCGATCAGCGTCTCAGCTTGGGCCACTACTACATCACAGGCCAGCGCGAGTTCCAGCCCGCCGGCCACCATGTGGCCGTGTACCGCCGCGATCACTGGCTTGGGGCAGCGTTCCACCCGGGTGAAGCAGTCGGAGACGACCGACAGGAAGTGTCCGGGGTTATCGCCGCTGTCGGCCAGGGCGCGAAGATAGTGCAGATCTGCCCCGGCGCAGAAGCTCGGTCCCTGTCCGGTAATGACGACGATCCGGGTATCCGGATCGCGGCTGGCATCGGCGATCGCCTCATTGATGGCCGTGACCAAGCGGGGGTTCAAGGCGTTGCGCCGTTCGGGGCGGTTGAGTCGCAGCCACCGGACGTCCCCCTGCTGGGTGGTCAGCAGCGGCGGCGTGGGCGGCCGTATGGCCGGGCGGCGAGGCGGGGGTGCGGCGCTCATTCCGCTCACCGGCGGCTGCTTTCCAGTTCCTGGCGGCGGTGCTGCCGTAGGACGAAGCGCTGGATTTTCCCGCTGGGGGTCTTCGGGAGCTGGCCCGTGAAGTGCACCACGCGGGGATAGGCGTGCGCGGCGAACCGCACCTTGACCAGCTGCTGGAGTTCCGCCGCCAGCTCCGGCGACCCTTCCCGGCCGTCGGCCAGCACTACATAGGCCTCGAGCATCTCGCCGCGCACCTGATCAGGCACGGCGATCACGGCGCACTCGACGACGTCGGGGTGGGCAGCCAGCACGGACTCGACCTCGAATGGGCCGATACGATATCCGGCCATGATGATCACATCGTCGTCGCGGGAGGAGAAGTGAAAGTAGCCGTCGTGGTCGACGCGGCCGACATCACCGGTCAGGTACCAGCGGCCGTCTGCGGTGAACTTCTCCGCGCTCTTGACCGCGTTACCCGCGTAGCCGTGAAACCAAGCCAGGGGGCTGGCGGTGGTGTCGACCGCGATCCGGCCTGGCGCCCCGGCGGGGGCAATCGCGTCGCGGTCCGCGCATAGCACCCGGACGGCCCAGCCAGGCATGGCCTGGCCCATCGATCCCGGTCTCAGCGGCCTGCGCAACGCGGGATGGTGATGATTATTGACCAGCATGCCGGCCTCGGTCTGCCCGTAATGGTCGTGTACCGACAGGCCCAGTGCCTGCTCAGCCCACTGGTTGACTTCCGGGGTGAGCGGCTCGCCCGCGCTGGAGGCGCAGCGCAATCGTAGGCCGGCCGGCGCCGGGGTCCCCGCCGCACGCAGCGACCGGTAGACGGTAGGCGCGGCGGCGAAGTTAGTCACGTTCTGACCACGCAGAACCGCCCAGGTCAGCTCCGGGGAGAACCCTGCGTGCAGGAAGACACTGGGCACGCCGAGGCTGAACGAGCCGATCACCCCGAAGTACAGCCCGTAGGCCCAGCCCGGGTCTGCGGCGCACCAGTACACGTCGCCGGGCCGAACGTCCAGGCCGTACTCCAGGTAGGCGCGGAATCCGGCGATGGCGACGGTGGGCACGATCACGCCCTTGGGGGCGCCCGTAGTGCCGGAGGTGTAGATGTGCACGATGGGCGCGTCGCCGCCCAGGACCGCCGCCGGGAATCCTGCGGTGTGCTCGTTGAGCAGCCCGGCGAAATCCAGGTCACCCCCGTGATCAGCGCCCGGGCTGCGGTGCAGGCCCGCGACGATGACCTGCCAGGGAGGTTCAGCGGGCATGTCCCCGCCCGGGGCAAGCTTGCTGTGCTGCGTGTCATCGCAGACCACGACGCGGGCATTGCTGCCTAGCAAGCGGGCGGCGATCGCAGGCGGTGCGAACGCGGTGAAGAGCGGGACATGGGTCGCGCCAAGCCGCCATATGCCCAGCAAGGCCACCAGGTACTCCGCGCTCTTGCCCATCAGCGTGGCAACCCGGTCACCCGGGACGACGCCGAGGCCGGCCAGGGCCGCGGCGAACCGCTCGGACCTCTGCCGCAACTCGCCGTAGGTCAACATGGCCGACGACAGGTCGGGCTCGACAACGGTGTAGGCGACCGCGTCGGCCGGGTATTGGTCGCACAGCAAGGCGGCGACACTGGCGCCCGGATCGCCGTAGATGGCCAGGAGGTCATGCACGCGCTCCGCGGCCGAGCGGAACGCCTCGCTGGTGGGCGAGGACATCGTGGTCAGCTCCGTCCCGTCGCGGGCAGGCAGGCAGATGTATCGCCGGCGGACAACGGCGCACCCGCGTCCCACCGGCGGGAGAACGCCGTCACCCCGTCGACGTCGACCTGCCCGCTGGCCATCACGGTGGTGCAGGTCATATGCAGGTCCACGCGAACGGTGATCGTTTCTCCCGTGCCCATTCGGGCGGTCGCGCTCAATGTGCCGCGCACCAGAGCGGCCGCTTCGGCCCCGGGTCGTACCGTCGCCGACATCTCCTGCCTTATTTCCAGTAGATGCTCGAGGTTAGGGGTGCGGGCCGCGGCCTCCTGACCGACCGTGACGGTGAGCCCGTCGCTGATCAGGTCGCGGGTTATCGCCCAGCGGGGTCGCTGGTGCACGGCAACGGGTGGGCTGTCGGCGGTGAGGTCACCAGGCTCGGGCAGGCTGGTTACGGCGGCCTGCTCGTGGGCGACAATCGGCAGGGATACCACTAGGCCCAGCAGACGCAGTACCTGCTCGTCGCGCCCTGGCGCTGGGCTCGGCCACAGCCGGGGGAAGTCCGCGTCGCCGAGCACGACTCGGACGCGGTGGCCAGCCGGAATGGCGTAGCAGGTCGGGGCGAGCTCCACCGTGCCGACAGCGTCTAGGCCGGGCGGCGGCCAGGACACCACCCCGGCGGTGATGAGAGTCGAACGGTCCTGCTGGTCGACATCGGTCAGCCGCACAACGAGCCGGGGCGGCGCGCTGCCCGGGGCCAGCTTGACGATGACCGTCGGCCGACCGCCGATGACGATGCGGCGGGCCAGCCCGTCACTGGTGCACGTGAGGCTGCGCAGGTCATCGTCGTGCTCGTCGAGAGGACGCCCGAATCCGCTGGTCGGCAGGGACCACAGGCCACTTTGCGAGCCGACGGTCGGGTCCGGTCGGTATGCGGCGATGACGTGGCTGGAGAAGATCTCCGGGCCCGATTCCTCCCGCGTTCCCAGTGGTCGCAGCGTCGTGTCAGCAGCCGTGGCCAACCGTTGATCGCGCTGTCCCGGGGGCCACGAGTCGAACTGCCGCCACCCGCCTCCCGCTCCCTGGAGGTAAACGGTGACGCCCGGCTCGTCCATGATGCCGGTGTCGATGCCGCTGAGCCAGTGATCCCACCACCGCAGCGCGAGGAGGCGGAAGTCGACCGGATCGAACGGGGAGTCCTCCGGCGTCGTGTGCATCCACGGCCCGGCCAGCAGCTTCTTGGGCGCGTCGATCCGTTCGAAGGCGCGGACCGTCGCCTCGCAGAACAAATCCCGCCACCCCGCCACACAGAACGACGGGACACAGATCGCCGACGCATCCACGACCCGGGATCGCCACACGGGGTCACCAGGCCCGTGGCGGACCAAGTCGAGCAGCCACGGCTGCGCGGCATGGAGCCGCTGCTGCCACCGCCGCTGCTCGGCAGCGGAGCCGTGGCCGTCCAGTGGCGGCAGTAGCTGGCTGAGCAGCGTCTCCGTGCCCCAGCGGGCCAGCGATCCCAGGCAGCCACGGCTTCCGGATGGGTGCACGAAGTCATGCTCCGGGTCGAGCAGGCCCATGACCGGGATGACGGCCTTGAGATGCGGCGGGCGGCGGCTTGCGGTTCGCATCGCCATGATCGCGCCGTACGAATGACCCCACATGCCGACATGCCCGGTGCACCAGGGCTGTTCGGCTGCCCACTCCACCGCGGCGACCCCGTCGTCGGCCTCAGCGGGATCGAAGGGCGGTCGCTGCTCGCCGTCCGATGACCCGGTGCCGCGGAAATCCGCCAGCAGGCTCGCGTAACCGCGGGCGGCAAACCAGCGGAGGCTGCTCGCGAGCTGGATGCCGGCGCTCGCATCCTTGCGATACGGCAGGAGCGTCACGAGCGCCGGGACGATGCCGGCGCCGACCGGGAGGAACAGGTCACCGGACAGGCTGACCCGAGCGTCGGCGGTAGGGATGCGCACATCCCGCAAGACCTCCACCTGGTAGCGGTGCTCACCGAGTCCGCCCGGCGTGTATGCGGGTGAAACAGTATCGCTGGCAGACATCATCCCTCGCTCCGGGTCAGGGGAAAGGAGGACGGATCAGCGGGAGGCATGCGCTTGATGCCGGAAGCTGTAGGCGGTGTCCATGAATTGTCGGTGCCAGAAGACTGATCGAGTTCTTCGAGGGCAGCCTGAAGCGATTCCAGCTCCCGGCCGCCGGCCATCAGGTTGATCAGATCCTCTCTCGTCTGCTCACCCCGCCCGAACTGCTCCGCGACTTTCCCGTGGATGAGCACGGTGAAGCGATCGCCGACCGTCATCGCGTGATGGGCATTGTGGGTGATGAAGACAATCGCGACGCCCCGCGCCTTTGCTTGCTGGATCAAGCGAAGGACGAGGCCGGCTTCCCTTACGCCGAGCGAGGAGGTCGGCTCATCCAAGATCAGCAGCCGCGCGCCGAAGTAAAGCGCCCGGCTGATGGCAAGGGCCTGGCGTTCTCCCCCGGACAAAGTGCCGACAGGCTGTTCACCGTTCGTCACCCGGGTGATGCCGAGCGCCGTGAGCTGCTCGACAGTCATCACGTTTGCCCGCTTCTTATCGATGCGCCGCGCCGGGCCCCAGCCCTTCACGGGCTCGCGGCCGAGAAAGAAGTTCCGGGACACGCTCATCAGCGGAAGGGTCCCGTCGTCCTGGTGGACGGTGCCGATGCCCAGCGCCTGCGCCGCACGGGGGGACGAGAGGACAACGGGGTGGCCGTCGACGCGCAGGCCACCCGCCGTGGGCTGGTACACACCGGACATGATCTTGATGAGCGTCGACTTTCCGGCGCCGTTGTCTCCGAGGAGGCACGTCACCTCGGAGGGGTAAACGGACATGCTGACGTCACGCACCGCTGCTGTTTCGAGGAACTGCTTAGAGACTCCGATGAGCTCCATAATGGGTGCGGTGCCGTTGCCACTTCGCGCATCCGCCATGGCTACGCCAGCCTCCCCTTTTTCACCGTTGTCGTCGCGAGCCTCCTGAGGAAATTGTTCGTGAGCACCGCAACGACCATGAGTATCCCTATGAGGACATCGGCGTAGTTCGTATCCCATCCGGTGTAGAAGAGCCCGGCACTGGCAATGCCGAAGATCAGCGTTCCCAGCACTACGCCGAGGATCGTCCCGTATCCGCCCGAAATGAGGACGCCGCCGATCACGACGACGATGGCGGCCTCGAACACGTAGCTCTGACCCGTTGTCGGGTCCCCGGTCGTGTACTGAACGGCCTGCAGGACCCCGACGAACGTCGAGGCCAGCGCGGTGCAGATGAAGAGGCAGACCGTGACGCGGGACGTCATCACGCCTGCCCGGCGAGCCCGCTCGGGATCACCGCCCGTGGCCGTGATCCAGTTACCCGCGCGGGTCTTGGCCAGCACCCAGCCGCCGACGAGGGCGATCGCGAGCCACCAGAACGTCGAGACGCTCAGTTGGCCCCAGTGCCAGTTGAAGAACTTCGCGCTCAACCCTGACACCGCAACCGGAACCGACGTGGTGCCAGTGACCGCCAGCGAGATGGCGAGCCCGAGTCCGGACACGATGAGGTTGGCCGCCAGGGTAACGATGAACGAGTGCAGCGCGGTCCGCGCCACCAGGAGCCCGTTCCCGATGCCGACGGCCAGGGCCACGGCCGCCGCGATGACCACGGCCAGCCAGAGACCCTGGTGCAGGTAGCCCGTCACCACGCCGACCGTGACCGAGCCGGCGCCCACCATCGAGCCGATGGACAGATCAAACGATCCGGAGATCATGAGCAGGCCAAGCGGAATAGCAATGATCCCGAGCTGTGATGCGGTGTCAAGCCAGCTCGTCGTGCCCGTCAGAGTCAGGAACCCGCGGCTCCCGCCCACCACGGCGAAGAAGCCGTAGATGAGCACGGCCGCCACACCCACGCCGAACTCCGGCGCGCGAACGAGCCGCCTGAGGATCCGAACCTGCAGCAGCCGGTACCGGCCGGCGCCCGGCTCGTCGCCCACTCCGGCGGCGGCTCTGGTCACGGCTGGCCCTCCGTCTGGCATGATCGTCTGCGGCGCTTGCGCGTTCGTCAGACCCTGGTCCGGCTCGGGTGGCGATAGCCGTGAGCTCGGTCTCGGCGCATTCTGATTTTGCATATTCACCGTCATCTGCGCTTTCGGTACGATGCACGACAGTGGTCAGCCAGGAACGCCGGGGTAGATCGCCGCCACGGCCATTTCCTTATTGACGTTAGAATGGTCGATCACGGGGCCGCTGGTTATGATCGGCGTAGCCGGAAGGACGTTGTAGCGCACGTACTGAGCGGCAATCTGTACCCCGTAGTATCCCATCAGGTACTGCTGCAGCCCGACTTCGAAGGAGATCGTCCCGTTACGGATGCCCTGCAACGTCGACGGGATCACTTCATTTCCGCCGACCTTGATCTTCCCGGTCTTGCCAAGGTTCCCGACGGCAGTCGCCGCGTCAATGCCGAAACCGCCACCAGCGGTGAAGACCCCGTCGATCTGCGGATGCGAGGCGAGATAACCCTGGATATCCTGGGTCAGCTGCGCGGGAGTCCCGATCTGCTGAAGCGGGACGTTGAGCTGGTAATACGTGCCGCCGGCGGCTCGCATCGCGTTCTCGGCCGCGATGCAGACCTGCTCGACGAGCGGGTTCGTGGTCTGGTCGACGCACAGCAGGTGGCGGACACCGGCCTTCAGCGCGGCGCTCGCGCCGGCCTGGCCGTCTTCCGAGGATGAGACACCAACATAACCGATAGCACCATCCTTCTGATAGGACGGCAGGCCGCTGTTGACGACCACCACTGGGATGCCTGACTTCGTAGCCTGCTGAATCAGAGGGTCGAACGCCGAGGGAATGAAGTTGCCCACGACCATGGCCGCCGGATGACGGGCGATGGCTTCGCGAATCAGCGTTGAATAGTCGGATACAAAGTTATTCAGGCTCGCTGGCGCGTTGTACTCGTAGCTGACGCCCAGCGCCCTGGCCGCGGCGGCGGAGCCCAGTTTGGCCTGGCTGAAGCCCGCGGCGGACAGCGGGCCGTTCAACTCGATGATCTGGCTGCTGCTCCTCGACGAAGCGGGCGTCGTTCCGGTCGCCGCCTTTGGCGCGGCTGACGAGCACGCGGAGCCGGCGAGCCCGGCCGCCATCACTGCCGCACCCAACGTCACGGCAAGCCTCTTCGCAGGCCATGCGCGCCCAAGGACCTGTCTGCGATGCATGTTCCGACTCCTTCGTCAGTACTGGTCCCGCACCCCACGGGGTGTTGCGGCGACGTCGGGTACTATGAGGGAGATGTTAGTACCGAGTTTGGTACAGATACAAGACCCCTGAGCGAAGCTTGCCGATGGCTGCGCGCTTCGGCCCGGAGCCGCGTGATCCGAGGTCAGCGAGGTCAGGACTGACCGGTTCCGGACCGGCGAGCGGACTCGCGGCAGCTAGGAGGATCGGATCCGTGCCCGACACAGGCATCGCCGGAGGCGACGTCCGTCGCCTCCGGCGGCTACGGCGAGCGGCGTCTGTCAGTGCCGCTCTTGGCTCCGTTGGTCAGGGCGGCCAGGACGAGGGTGCTCAGCTCTCCGTACGCATCCCCCGAGGACAGGCCTGTTCTTTCCAGCAGGGCACCGTGCTGGATGCCCTCGATCAGCAGGCTGACCGCTTCTGCGACGAACTCGGCGTGGACCGGCCGGAAGGCGCCGCTCGCGATGCCGTCGTGGATCATGTCATGGACCCGGCCTGCGGCCACTCGCGAATTGTGGTCATAGATACCGCGCGTCGCACCGAAGGCAACCATGTCCGCGTAGCAGGCCCGGGACATCCTTCTCATCTCGTCGCCCACGCTCGCCAGGTAGATGGCGATGCGATCCCGCGGATCTTGGATCGCCCTCACGCGAGCTTCGATCTGCGCCGCGGCACCCCGGAAGAAGTGCTTCACGACCGCCACGACCAGCTGTTCCCGGCTCGATGCGATCGCGTAAAGCGACGACTTCGAGCACTTGAGTTCCTTCGCGAGAGCATCGACGGTCAGATGCGCGAACCCCCCGTCCAAGAACAGGTCTTCCAGCCGCCGCAGGATTTCCTCGCCGCGCTCGCTGGCGAGACGCCGCTGGCTCGACTGGAGGTCACGGCTTCGCAGGTGCATCCCGGCACGCTCGACGTTACCTCGCTCGGCTTCCGCGCGGGCCCGAACAGACTGGGGTCGACTCACGAGACGATCGTACCAGTCTGCGTACCCTGGACCGGACGCCGACCGACGGTGCCGTCCGCCTCGGCCCCCTGGCCGAGCCGTGATCACCGCAACGCACAGCTAGGCTACGCAGCGGCGCGGCGGGCCTGGTGAGCGTGACGGGCCGCAGAGACACGGCGGCGGGAGGCCCGCTCTGGCTGGGCATTGACATCGGCACCTCGGGAGCCCGGGCCGTTCTTGTCGACCGGCGAGGTAGGACGGCCGGGGCCGCGGGGACGCGGTACGGGATCTCCGAACCGCGGCCGGGATGGGCTGAGCAGGATCCGGTCGACTGGTGGGACGCGGTCGGACTGTGCGTGCGGCAAGCGCTCGCGGAGGCCGGCGGCACGGGCGAGGACGTATCGAGCGTGGGCATCACCGGGCAGATGCACGGTCTGGTCCTGCTCGACTCGGCAGGAACGCTGTTGCGACCGGCGATCATCTGGCCGGACCGCCGGGGCGAGGCACAGTGTCGGTACGCCGCCGCCGCGATCGGCGACGAGGTCATCCAGCGGCGCTCCGGCCAGCCCGTCGCGGCCGGCCTCTTCGCGATGAACCTGCTCTGGGTGCGCGACGAGGACCCGGCCACCTACCGCATGGCTCGCTGGGCGCTGCTGCCGAAGGACTACGTCCGATACCGTCTCACCGGCACCGTCGCTACCGACCCGAGTGACGCGGCCGGGACTCTTCTCTTCGATCTCGCTGCGGGCGACTGGTCTTCGGCGACCGTCTCCGCACTCGGGCTCCGGACCTCACTTCTCCCGCCCGTCCGGCTCTCCGGGTCCGTGGCGGGCCGCGTCGGGCCAACAGCGGCCCGGGTCACTGGGCTCGTTCCGGGGACTCCG
>Ga0179587_10001683_pt1 | contig 10234 bp, 15 predicted proteins | sample CZODoug2_1_08_16_FD_185932 | JGI IMG/M metagenome (GOLD analysis project Ga0179587, IMG submission 185932) | Vadose zone soil fungal communities from Angelo Coast Range Reserve, California, USA - CZODoug2_1_08_16fungal | ecosystem: Environmental > Terrestrial > Soil > Vadose zone | place: USA...
GCCGCCGTGTTGCGGGTGATCACCCAGTCAGCATCGAGCTTGAGTGCGGCAATCTCGGAGGCGGTCAGACGATCATGAGCCGTGCCGACGGCACGGCTTTGCGGCGCCTCCCGACTTGCATCGCACGCTCGCCACTCCATTGCCTCTTCATTGCCTCTTCGGTGTCGACCGTGCTCTGGCGCGTATCAGCGGATGAACGCAAGCGCGACCAGCGCTCCGAACAATTCCGCCGCCGCGCCGCCGAGGAAGGCCGCAGGCAATCCGCCCACAATGCCGGATTGGCCGCGGCTGAATATGGCAAACAACGCGCCCAGCACGGCAACGCCGAGCGTTGCGCCGACCATGCGGGCGGTATTGACGAGGCCGGAGGCGATGCCCGTTCGCGCCTTTGGCACGTTGGTCACGGCAACAGAATTCACCGGCCCGGTATTGAGGCCGAGGCCGCAGCCTATGATGAGCAATGCGGCCTCGATCAGAACGCGGCTGTCATTAAGCGGAATCAGCGCCAGCAGCAACAGACCGACGCCCATCAGAGCCATGCCCGCGGTCATTGGAACGCGTGGACCGAGATTGTTGGCGATCTTGCCGGACAATTGCGAAACGAACACGAACGCAACCGACATTGGGAGCAACGCCAGGCCGGCGACCAGCGCGCTATCCCCGCGTCCGGACTGGAGATAGAACGGGACCAGAAACAGCATGGCATACATCCCAAACGTCATGCAGCCGGCAACGACGAGCGCGGCGGAAAAGACCAGATTCTTGAACAGGGGCAACGGCACGAGCGCGTCGTCCACGCCCGACTGCCGGCGCACGAACAGCCACGTCGCAGCGACCGAAATCGCCAGCGACGCCACGCTCGGGCTCGACATCCAGCCCCAGCCCGGACCATCGATCGCCGCGAGCGAAAGCCCGCCGAGCGCCATGATGGCGAGGCCTTGACCGGGGAGATCGAGGTGTCGCCCGGCCGGAGCCTTCGATTCCGCGATGGATGACCTCGCCAGGGCAAGCGCGACAACGGCGATTGGAATGATCAGTAGGAACACGCTGCGCCATCCCGTGACGTCGACCAGAACTCCGCCGAGCGTCGGTCCGATGATGAAGGCAAGCCCGTTACAACTTGCCCACAGACCCAGCGCCCATGTCCGTTCTTTCGCGTCCGGGAAGGCGATGGTGAGGATGGCAAGCGATGTGGGGACCTCGAGCGCAGCCCCGATCCCAGCGATCGCGCGGCCGCTGATCAGCGTCGCCGTGTCGGGCGCCAGGCCACACACGAGCGAGCCGACGGTGAACAGCGCGATCCCGATTGTGAAGATGCGGCGGCGGCCGTAGAGGTCGGCAAGCGTGCCTGCAGTCAGCAGCAGGCTGGCATAAGCAAGGTTATAAGCGTCGACCACCCATTGCAGGGCGCTCACGCTGGCGCCGAGGTCGGCCCCGACATGCTTGAGCACGAGGTTGACAACGGAGGTGTCGATCTGCGCGATCAGAACGCCGAGCGACGTTGTGATGAGCACGATCGCCGTGCTCGAACCAGCCGCTCGCGGACCTGTAATGACCACGAGATTCCTCCATAATGATGCGCGACGCCTCAGGTCGAGAATGACGCGTCGAAAGTCAGGTTCCGACGCTACCGTCGTGGCCGAAGTGTCGGCCACCCGAAATGCGAGACCAGCCGTGAGTTGCAGCGTGCCGCCGGCGATCACCTGCCAACCGCCAGCGACTATGCTACCTCAAGACTTAACGCTCGCCTGTGGAGCAAAGCTCAAAATGACGACGCCGTTCGATAAGGTTCTGATGTTCGTCAATTGAAACTGGGTTGTGGGGCACAATAGGAAGTGAGGCGCCTTTGGTCCCGCTGCTCCGAGAATGAGGGGGTGCACCCAAAGCCTGACCTCATCGAACAGTCGGTGCGCGAGCAGCGTGAACGATACCTGTCCCAATCCGTATTGAACTATGTCCTTGCCGGGCTGCTGCTTCAGCCGGGTTATCTCACCGACGAGGTCGCCGTTGATCAGCGAGGTGTTGTTCCAGCTCGGCTTGGTCAGCGTCGATGACACAACGACCTTTTGTATCGCGTTCATACGACCAGAAAGGGCGTCGCCGGAACGTGTCGGCCACGCGGCCGCAAACACCTCGTAGGTTCGCCGAACCATCAGCACGACGTCGCACGTCTGCAAGAGATCGTTCTGGATGTCGAGATGTTCGGCCGCCTAGCCACCCAACGAATGCCAGAGGTGCAGATCCTCGACCGCACCGTCGAGCGTAATGTATGTTGAGTTGATGAGCCTACGCATAGTTATCTCCTCAAGATGAGCATTTCTGGAGCATGCCTTGGCAACGCGACGTCACGCTGTCAGCCCTGACCATCTCCCGATGCAGATCGTCTCTTTCCGCGACGACATAAAGCGAAAGGTACCAGCGGATCAGCACGAACTCCGACCCTAGGACGGCGCAAGCGCTGTCGATCCGACACGGGGATGAACTTAATTTGTCGATCGCCACAGCTATCTGATGGCAAACACCGGCCAAGGAATATTGCGGTACTGTATGGTCTGTCCATTCGCTAGGTGAGGACATCCGACCTGGATCCCAATGGACGATGGCTGCTCTGGGTCGTGCGTCACGAGCATCGCCCGTCCACACGGCGTGCGCAACTGTACGAGAGATTATGAAGGATGCCCCTTCGAGGCCGGCAGTCAGGTTCTGGCCGCAAGCCACCGCAAGCTGCTGCGGACAAAAGCCGCGGTGCGGAAACGCCGGGACAAGATTCCGGCAGGCAAGGTTGAGCGAGGCCGCAAGCGAACCGTCGATGAAGTGTCGAAAGCGGTTTAGACGATGCCAAGACCGGGGGCTGACGCTGCCTCCGGGATCAGCTCGGGGGACCCCTGAAGCCTGCCCAAGCAGCATCCGGCATGTAGGCGGCGCGAGCCTCAACCGGGCTCTTGTACGGAGCGTGAGAACCTGACCGGCGATGCCAAGGGGAGCAACATCTGCTCCGGGCTCCGTCGTCAGCACAGTGAAGCAGGCGGTGCCGTCGATGGCGTCCACCCGGATGATGGAGGTAATGCAGAACCAATCTGCACCCGCAAAGCCTTGAACTGATCGCGGAGATATTCGGGGTGGCCGATTGGAATACGCTCGCCACCGCGATCCGGGAGCCACGTCGTCTGCTTCTTGGTGAGCTGGAGGTGACCCAACAGGACGCGGCGAACTTCAGCGAGGGTGCCGTGCGGCGGAGCTTCAGCCATCGCCGCACCAAGCCAGTCGTCGTGGAGAAGATCAAACGGCGGCGTCCGCCCAGGGATGGGAAAACGGCAAAAATGCCAAATAGATCGCGCAGTTCGCGGCCTCGTTGCGAAACCAAGCCTCCAGAATTGCAATCGGACCGCCGATGATACTGCCACGCGCAACCACGATCCTCGTGACGACCCACCGGCCAAACGACGACGGCAACAGTACCAAGGTCCGCCAGCGCGCTCGCTCATATTCGCTCGCATCGGGTGCGGCGATTGCTGATTTATTGCTCCACCGGTTCCGCCATCACAGTGCACTTGTCGATGCGCACCGCTGGCCAGACCACACCGCGCTGCTGGACCTGGAGCGAAAGGCAGCGTGTACCAAATGCGGGATGATTGGCGCAGAGGTGCGGCCGAGTTGGAGCAAGCGACCATCTCCGGAGAGCCTGACCGGCACACAGTGGCGACAGCGATGAAAGAGATCGTGCTCGTTTGCTTAGCGCCCGACGCAAAGACCGGGGCCTTACTGCCCGATGCGCCTTTTCTGGTGAAGGCCATTCGCGCCGATCGCAGTGGCGTATACGAATCAAGAGCCCGACGTCATCGCTCAGTTCCTCCCCGGCGAGGCGCACGCCCGTTTTGAGGCTGAGTGGACCGAGGATGGGTGGAGTTTCGGGCGAGTGTGTTGCCGATGCTTGATTGGCGCGTGGCTCAATCTTGCCGCTGGCAGCAGCGCTTGGGATTAAGTTCCCAGGCAAAATCGAAATCCGACGCAACTTTATCTCAAATGGCATGTTTGGGAGGGGCGTATTGCGTGGGGACGTCGGATGCAAAGCCCGAGAGAGTTGCGAGAACGGGCCGCTCGTTTCTTGGCCCTTGTCTCAATTGTCCGTCAAAGAGGCGACATTGGCCTGGCCGACATGCTGATGGAGTGGTCGGCACGCTTACTGGAGGAAGCCGATGCAGCCGTCGCCGGCCAAATAATACCGCCTCCGCTGCCCGAAACCGCCCAGCCGAACGCGCAACAGCAACAACACATACAGCCGAAAGACGATAACGAGTAAGTCCGCCCTGATGAATCGGGCGGACCGCCGGGGAAGTGCGATGAAGCCGCGAAGGGTTCCGCAAATAGGAGAGGGTTAAAGGAATGGCACAAGCGACCGTTTTCTTGCTCGGAGTGGTCATTATAGGTGGGGCGCTTTTCCTAGCAGCCCCGCACTATCAAATCGTCTTGGGCGAAAACCAGACCATCGTGTGGCGATTAGACACGCATTCGGGCGAGCTCGCAGTCTGTACAAGCCCCGATCTCCCAGGGGCGGGCTGCCGGTCCGTTCCCGAGACGCAGAAGACCGGTTCTGGCGCGCAATAACCAATCCCGCCGCTGAGCCATCAGCCCCGGTCGCGCTGATTTGCCGGGACCTTGAATTCCTCGATGGCCTTGTTGATCGCCGCTTGCTCATCCGGCGCGTCAACAATTCCGATGAATTGGGCTGGCGTTCCGCGCAGACGAAAAATCGGTCAACTGTAGTTTCGTTTGCCCGTCGATTGAGCGGGTCGCTTTGCCATCGAGTGATCCTTCTCGCCTGGAAGCAGGGATCATCTTACGGCGGGCTAATTCGGTATTGGGCTGTTCTGGCCCCGCTCAGGGCTTCCGGAGACAGGAGCCTCAAAGACCAACATTGCGTTGAAGCGGAAATCAGGGCACCATCTGACTCGGTACAGTTCCCGCGCAGCCTACTTTGGGCTGCGGTCCGGTCGTAGCTGCCGCTCCCTTAAACTGCCAAACAAAGGCCGCTGCTATGATCCACGTAATCATCGAAAACGTCTGGTATACATCATTGGACATTTCCGGAGGAAGACGACCAGGACCTCCCCTCAATGGAGGCTTTAAGACCAGCCGGGAAGAAGCCGAACTATGTGCGCGCGAGCATGCTTGGAAGTTTCACCATCACGGCTTTAATGCAGAGGCTGACTATTGGTGGGGTCGGGAGGCAGACGCAAGTGAGGAGCACCGATTTACGGTGCGCCCTGCGACCCCCCAGCTCCCGAGTGTCACGTATTGACTATCGGCCCTGGTCGCGCTGGCGACGGTCGATCGCCCATCCGTTAGCAGGCTCGCCTTGACGCTGCGACGGTCAGCGCAATTGCGGCTGGATCACAGGTCAGCACCATGAGCAATGTCAGCCATCGCACGGCTGTCTCGGTGTCCATACCGGCCATGACCGTGAGGTGGCGCAGCGGACCCGTTGAAGCCTCGACCCGCTGCTGCTCGCCGTCGAGCTTGGCACGCTCGCTGCGGAGCGACTAGAGCTTTCCTGGCGCACTCTGCTCCAGGTCACAAGCGGTCATTCGGGCCAATGGTGCTGACCAGAGAAAGCGCGCCATTGCCGGAAGGAACCGCGGGCGCTTCCGCTCAGCCCGGAGGCGTCGCCGGTGTCAGAACAAGACCATGAGGATAGTAGGTCCATAAGACATAGAGCACTGCGAACAGCAGCGCCGTTAGAATGGCACCGATCCACCGGTGCTTGAAAGACAGAAAGCTGCTGACCAGCGACGCCAGAAATACGAACGCTGACAGAAGGCCAACATTCACCCAATTCACTGCTCCCCAGTCGATCGGCATCGAGGCCTCCTCTGGATTGATCGACAAGTCGCGATCGTTCGCTCGACGGTCGTTTCGATGTTGCACATGAAGCCCATGGAGTGGAGGTAACCGGCCGCGCCCACCCCTATTCTTGGCCGGCGTTATCGTTGAGATACAATAAGCTACTGTGATGGTTGATAGCTCTGCGCTGTTTGGAGTCGCAGGTTCTCGCCGAAAGCGGCCGTACTGTGCGCCGGGGCGGGGGGCAGCAAGGTGCCAATTGCGGACGTAGTCGGGTGCGGGGTGTCCGGCAGCTTCACAGGACCCGACTTATGCACCGCAGCAACGGCACAGTTATTCGATCACCTCGTCGGCCCGACCGCCCTTGGTTCCGCAATCTCATCGTGGCAAGCAGTTGATATCCGCACTCGGCCAAACTCCCTCTGGGTCGTTTCAGGTGGACTTGCGTTTTGCCGTAGCGGGTTTCTGATTACTTGGCTTAGAACGGATGTAGATGCCACGGGCGTCTTCATGCCTCACCTCGAACGCGCCCGATTTCTTGACAAGATCTCCCAGCTTTGCGTGACCGTAAGTGCGCGGATCGAAGTCAGACGCGAGATCGGCAAGACGCCGGCCAACCAGAGCGAGGGGCACCCAGCCATCCTCATCAGCTAGCTGAGCGATTGCTTTGCGAAGCAATGGCGTGGCCGCGCTTGGTGGCTCTAGTGCCTCGCCCAGCTTTGTGCCCGGCTGTTCGGTTTGATCGGGTTTAGGCGCCTCGGGCAGCAGGTTCTCCGTGTAGACGAACCGTCGGCACGCTTGGCGAAAGCTCTCCGGCGTCTTTTGCTCGCCGAAGCCGTACACATCGACACCCTGCTCACGAATTCGAGCGGCCAAGCGAGTGAAGTCGCTGTCTGAAGACACGAGGCAGAAACCATCAAACCTGCCGCTGTGCAGAAGGTCCATAGCGTCGATCACTAGAGCGATATCGGACGCGTTCTTTCCCGAAGTGTAGGCGAAGTTCTGGTGTGGCATGATCGCGTGCGTCGACAAGATCTCTGCCCATGCCCTGAGTCTCGTTCCCGAGAAATCACCGTAGATCCGGCGAACGCTAGCCTCGCCGATTTTGGCGATCTCTTCAAACAGGCCGGCGGCGATCCGAGCCGAGGCGTTGTCAGCGTCAATCAGAACCGCCAAGCGCGGCGCTCGAGCTTCTACCGCCATAAAGATCTCCTCTCGCACTTTTGGCCGAACGATCGAACCTTCATCATTAGCAATGTCCGATTCCTCAGAGCGGGGCAAGCCGGGGCGCTTTCGGCAAGAATTTGTTCTACGACGTTGGTCTTGATCGGCGCGGTGCGATCGTGCCGCGGCGATAAATCAAGGCTGCCTGCCTCGTCCCCTACATCGCTTTTGGATGGACGGGCATCGTGTCGCAGAGCTGCTCGCACAAGCTCGTTTTCATGCCGATCAATGTTGCACTGTGGCTCTGGGGATGGCCGGAACGCTTTGCTCTCCCGCATGAAGTCGGTCAATAGCACCGTTTTCGTGCGCGGCCCCTGTTACGGGGGTGACTTCTCGACAGGTATCGACACGCGCGCAGAGACCGCCCGTCTACCGTCCGGTTACTCCGGGGGTATCCTGACGAATGAGATCGAGATGGTCGATAGCGAGCTCAAGGCGCCAGGTCGGTAGCATTGCGGCCGCCGTCAGCCTCGTGATTTATTCGATGTCCGCAAACCGCCCTACTTGGCTGGTCCGACGGAAGACCCGCGAGGACCGCTCGGGTCAGGCGCGGCGGTGCCGGCTGCGCCTCCCGACCGTCCGCTGTTCCACCGACTGCGGCCATATCGCTGCACCGCCACGAACGGGGCCAAACCCGACGTGCCGGCGCGTCGGTCAACTCGGTGTGCCAGCGGCTTGCGAACAAATGTGTGGCACATGATCATGCGGCCATGCCCAGCTGCAGGGGGTAACGCGCGTGGCGCGCAAGCGACCGCGATTAAGCGTTCTGGATCGACGTCATCGCCATCCGTCGAAGCAGCACCGGCGCTTATACCGCGGGCGATGAAATCTATACGGCGGTTCTGCCGCCATCGACCGGCAGAATCGCACCCTGGACGAAACTGGCGCGGTCGGTCGCCAGGAACACGATTGCCTCGGCAATCTCCTCAGGCGCGGCCGGACGCCCGGCCGGCGCTTGCGCCGCGAGCTGTAGCAGCGCGTCGCCCATTGCCGCCGTGCCTTCGGTGCGAGTCGGCCCGGGACTGACCGCATTCACGCGGACGCCCTTGGGGCCATATTCGGCCGCCCACGCTTTGGTCAGCAGATTGATGGCGGCTTTGCTCGATCCATAAAGGCTCAGGCCCGCCGCACCGTAATCGGCGACCATCGTCGAGACGTTGACGATTGCTCCTTTGCCTCGCTGCGCCATGAAAGGGGCAAGCTCGGCGACGAGGAAATAGGGCGCCTTCACATTGAGCGCATAGACGTCGTCGAACGATTCCTCGCTCATTTCGTGCGTCGGGCCGAACGGAAATATGCCGGCGTTGTTGATCAGGATGTCGACATGGCCGCCTCCCAGCTCGACGGCCTTTCTCGCGACCGCACGGGCGCTCGCAGCGTCGCGAAGGTCGGACGAGATGAAATCGGCTTTCCCGCCCGCTGCCCGTATTTCGGCAATCGTCTTTTCACCGCGTTCCACGTTGCGGCCCACGACCATGACATGAACGCCCGACTGCGCCAGCTTGTCGGCTGCCGCGCGGCCGATTCCGCTGGTCGCTCCGGTGATGAGGGCTGTCGTCGTCATTGGCGCACTCCTTCTCTCGTTCTCTTCAGCCCCCCGGGCCCCGCCGGCTGTGCGAGAAGATGACATCGAAGGGGCGCGCGCAGTAGACGAGCGCCGCGTATCTGACTTATACGCCAGGTGCATGAGTGACCCGCTCCGGGAATTGACCGCCTTCGTCCGCGCCGGCGAGACCGGCAGCTTCTCCCGCGTCGCGCGCGAACTCGGGGTGTCGCAGCCGTCGATATCGCGGATGGTGGCAAGCCTCGAGGCGCGGCTGGGTGTGAAGCTGCTCTTGCGCACCACGCGGCACGTCGCGCCGACCGACGCCGGCCGGGTGTTTCTCGAACGGGCGCGGCAAATCCTCGGCGATCTTGACGATGCCGAAAATGCCGTGCGCGGAGCAGACGGCCTGCGCGGCACGTTGCGGGTGGCGCTGTCGGGGGCATTCGGAATTCGTGAGGTCATCCCCCGTCTGCCTGGCTTCGCGGCGCAGCATCCGAAACTGCGCATCGAGCTGCTGATGTCCGACCGGACCGAGGACCTGATCGCCGAAGGCGCCGACATGGCCCTGCGGCTGGGCCCTCTGGCCGATTCCGCGCTCGGCGCGCGGTTGCTGGGCAAGGCTCCGCGCGTCGCCGTTGCCTCGCCTGCCTACCTTGCGCGCAGGGGAACGCCGCAAACGCCCGCCGACCTCGCCAGGCACGATTGCATTCTCGGCCCCGGCCTCTCCGGCCGAACCGGCTGGAGTTTCACGCGCTCGGGGCGGGCAACGTCCGTAACCGTGGAAGGGCCAATAAAGGTCGCCTCGGCCGACGGCGTCGTCGCCTGCGCCAAAGCGGGGCTCGGAATAGCGCTCGCCTCTCGATGGATGTGCCGGGCCGAACTCGAGGCCGGGGAGCTCGTCGCGATCCTTTCCAATTATCAACTTGATTGGGTCGAGCTGCACGCCGTTTACCCGGGCGGCCGCCGACCCTCTCTCAAGGTACGAGCCTTTTCCGATTATTTCGCGGCTCAGCTCATGCACAAAAATGAAAGCCGCTGAGGCGACTGAGGCGGCTGAGGCTTGCGCTCGGAACCCGGGTCAGCACGAACGAATATCAAGCGTGTCGGTGGGACGTGAAGCACCTCACAACCCCAGCATCGCGCTCCATTCCTTGGTGAAGAGAGCGCGGCTCGTCATGGGGTTGGCGTAGTCCCCTGGGCTGCGCAGCGTGAAATCGCGCAGGCGCTCGCGGGCGAGCTGACCGCTCAGGAAGCCGGAAGGCTGTTTTGTCATCGAACGTTGGTGGCGCACATGATGCGGCCGCCGCTGTGTTTCCGCTTTGGGTCAAGGGCGACGGTATTGGGCCTTAGCCTAATGTCGGTTCTCCCCGATAGCAGACGCATCGCTGCGCATCAGCGAACTACGGGTCTGGGCCATCACCCGACTTTGTGCTGCTGGAGCGGCCAGTGGGCGTCAATCCACAATGGCGCTTCGCCTGCAGACTCTTTGGTGCAGATTTGGTGCTTTCGCGTCCGCCAGAAGCATTGTATCAATACGAGACAGGATCAATCTGTAATAGCCGGTCAATGGTTTCACCAATGGCGATCATACACAAAATCAGATTTTTTTTAGCAACTGTGCTG
>Ga0179587_10001684_pt1 | contig 10233 bp, 11 predicted proteins | sample CZODoug2_1_08_16_FD_185932 | JGI IMG/M metagenome (GOLD analysis project Ga0179587, IMG submission 185932) | Vadose zone soil fungal communities from Angelo Coast Range Reserve, California, USA - CZODoug2_1_08_16fungal | ecosystem: Environmental > Terrestrial > Soil > Vadose zone | place: USA...
AAAGCGAAGACACCATACGAGCGATGGCGTCATCGAAGGAGGCGTGGCCATCGAGGTAGGGCTGCCAAAATTTCTGCAGCAGCTTGAAATAGTCATTCCAGCCGCGTTGATAGAGGCCCTCGCGCAGGGCGTAGGGAGTGTAGCCCCCGCCGTGGATGCTGCCATCTTGGTCGCCGGCGGTCGCGCCGGAGGAGCCAAGCACAGGGCGAAGCACTTCACCGGTGGTGTAGAAAACCAGAGCATGCCAGAGGTCGCGAGGGATGGCTTTGTCGCGCTGGTGGCATTCGCGGATGATGGCGGCCTGCACGGGCTCGGCGATACCGTGCGAACCTTCGTGGAACAGAACTTCCAGAGCCGCTGCGCCCTGATTGCGAGAGTCCAGGCTGGAGATCGTGACGCGCAAGGGATCGGCAGTGGTATAAGCGCCGCTCCAATTCGCATAGCCTGTTAGGTCGACGCGGATTTTCTCGCGCGGCCAACGCGCCTGGTAAATGTCCGCAAGCCGTTCCGAAAGGCCCACGCCCTGTTCGCGCACAAGCGGGGCGACGCGCATGATCCAGCGGCGGTTGGCGCGGTCGTGCTCCGGCCAAAGATGAGCGCGATAGACCGGTGCGGCGGATTCCAGAACTTGCGTCAGCTTTGCGGGCAAGCCTGCGTCGCAGAACTTTCGTTTTCTTCCAGAGAGTTCATCGCAATCCTCGAAATCGCCGAGCTGGTCTTTCAACTGGATAAGCTCGGTGGAAAAGAGCAGATCCTTGGAGGCGTAGTTCGCGACGTAATACGCAACGGCATCATCCCAAATGTGCTGTTCCGAGGAAGTGAGAGCGGGTCTCGCATCCGGCGCTGTGTTCAGAATTGGACCGGAGGTCCTGGGGCCTTTGTCCGGCTGAGCGGAGGCCGATCGCAATTTGGCTTCATGATAGAGCGTGTGATGAAGATTGATCCAGAAGCCACTGTGAAGTTCGAAGACGGGCAGCGGTCCGTAAGTGAAATTGCTTTGCGGCTGGGCTACCGCGCGAACGGGAGCAAGCAAGGAAAGAGCGGAGAGAAAAAGAAGGAATCGCGCTGGATATCTTCGAGGCATAAGGAATCGCACGATAGTAGCGCCAAGTTTCCCGGCGCACAAATCCGTAGAAGTGCTACGCACCGCTGCGTCAATGGGACGATCTGGCGGAAGTTCTATTCTACTTTGGGGTCCGTCTCGCTGCCGACCGCACCATGCCGGTCGGCGGCGTGCATAGCACCGTTCGAATCGCGTAAGAATGAACGACGTCCGGTGCGTCCGTATCTGAGGGGAGTTGCCGCCAGCTCGTATTTGGCCGGAGCGCCTAGCGTACTTGCGCCGACAATCACGTAGCGAACGGTGTAGCCGTTTCTCATTCCGTTCGCGAGATCGGAATCGAGAAGCCCGGCAGCTTCGCCATTCGCTGCACCGTGGAGCGGCGGCCCCAGCTTGGCCAGCGATTCGGGCAGGTGCAAATATTTATTGCGGTAAGCTTCGACGGCGCCCGCAACTTTGTTCAGAGTTTCGAGGGCGCTTTTTTCCGTTTCTTCCACCTCGGCTGCATCCCATTCCACTTCCAATGCAGGAAGATCCAGCAGAAGAAGACCGAGCGAAAGCAGCTTCCATTCCCCATCCTCGCGGACCAGTCCTAAGCTAATTTGATGAACGCTCGCGCCTGTCGTGTCCGTGGCATCGCGGAGCTCCACCGGGAAAAACACAATATTGTCGCGGAGGTCGGCGCCACCGATGTGCATTTCCGTGGTGACATCCGGGGTTTCGCAGCGAAGGATGGGGCGCCCGGCGGGATTTGCCGACACTGTGGGTTTGCCCGGCTCATTCAATAGCACGAAGCGCTTCATAAACGCGATGCGGGCGGGCGGCGTCATGCGCGAAAACGCCTCCTTGTTGCGAGCAGTGAGAAAACGAACAAACTCGGTTTGATTCTGGGAGCAACCCGCGGAGAGGACAGTTCTCAACGCGGCGCTGGGCCCGCCATTATTCATCGTCTCGCTGGGCGCACTCGCAGAGTCGCCGCGGGGCTTGCTGCCGGTGTCCTGCGCCGGTGCGCCGGCGGTGGCCAGCAGAATAGCGCAGCTCAAAAAAGAGACCTGTACGAGAGCCTTCGATCTAGCCGATTTCACGTCAATCCTTTGCCACGCTCAATATCGCAGCCAAATTCTGCGTGAAGCTCGAACGCGGCAAAACTTCATCGCATCCAGCAGCCTGCGCTCGAGCGGCAAGATCTCTTTGCACGTGCGACAGAAAGCCGACGACACGAACGTCCTTCCGCAACTGACGCAACTTTTCGATAGCCGCGATGGGCTGGCTCCGTGCGTTCAAGTCCACGATGACCAGTTTTGGCTCGCTCCCCATCAGTCCCATCAAGGCTTCGCCGCTCGCCGCCACTTTCACTTCCACGCCAACCTGCTTCGCGGTTTCCGCCAGCTTCATCTGGAAAAACAAATCGTCCATCAGCGCTACGACTCTTCCCATTCGCTCCGCCTCTTCTGAAACGCTTCCCACCATCTGCCTTGATAGTATGCGCTAATCCTTCCCAACGGTGCTGGCTGCCCGGTAAGATGCAGGTTCGCACTTAAACGATGAGCGCTCATCCTGAAGACGTTCGCCTTGCTGCGTGCGGGCCCCGCGACGTTACTCTCTACACGCGTCCGGGATGCCACCTCTGCGGCGAAGCCAAGTCTGCCATCGCGCCGCTCTTGCGTGAATTCGGCGCCTCCCTCCGGGAAGTGAACATAGATGCTGATCCTGTGCTAAAGGAACGTTACGGTTGGGATGTTCCTGTGATCTTCATCGGGCACAAGAAAGCTGCGAAGCATCGCGTGGATCTGGAACAGTTCTGGAGGCAACTTCAGGATGCCGGAGCAGGCTGAAATCCCAAGGTGGAATTTCGCGTCCGAAAATCGGTGATCCTAGTGTCCGCCGCCGGCTTCGCGCGCGCCCACAGTTTCGTCTGGCACGTCGCCTTTGCGACCCTTAACCCGGTCATAAACGCTGAGTTGGCTGACGGAACCGAGTGCTTCGTTGTAAAAAGTCGGAATGCCCAATGCTGTGCGCAATTCTTCATTGAACTTTCGAAGGTTTTGCAGATGTGTCGCGAGCGCCGGCAATTTTTGTCCGTCGTCCGTGAGCAAAAACTTTTGGTAGCCCGCGTCCCACAGCCGCGTGAACTTGCCCTTCAGCATGATCGTGGGAGTTACGGTCATCTGATAAAGATCGTCGGGGCCTTTGCGGAACTCAGCGCCGCAACCGTACTTTTCGACGCGCACAACACCGCGCGTGCTGCCCACGGCAAATCCTAGCGCCGCCAGACTCTCAATCGCTTTGGGTGAGAACCGCTCTTCGACATTCCACATGGTTCATCCAGACTAATGAATAGCCGGCAGTCTGTAAAGTGACCCAGATCATGCCATATCTCCGGGCTAGGCTCCCGCATCTAATTCGGAGTAAAATGGTCGGATATCCCGTAGCCCCTGGGCCGGGAGGAGCGTCTCGAAACCACGCACATGGCTACCACTGGCCACACCGCCGCGTCTACCCGCGAATCAAAGGGCCACGAGGGGGCCCAGCCGGGTCGGGCGGGAGAATCCCTACTGGACCGCATTGGGCATACGCCCTTGCTGCGGCTGGAGCATGTTGGCCAAGAATTCCCGAATGTCAAGTTCTGCGCCAAAGCGGAGTGGTTCAACCCTGGGGGATCGGTGAAAGACCGACCGGCGCTCAGCATGATTCAAGCCGGTCTCACCAGCGGAGCGCTACAACCGGGTAAGACCATCATTGACGCGACCAGCGGCAACACCGGCATTGCTTATGCGATGATTGGAGCCGCGCTAGGTTATCCCGTTGAACTATGCCTGCCGGACAGCGCGTCACAAGAGCGGAAGCGCATCCTCGCGGCGCTCGGCGCGGAGCTGGTGATCACTGCCGGTGACGAAGGCACCGATGGCGCGATTCGTAGAGTGCGCGAAATCGTTGAGCAGAATCCTGAGAAATATTTCTACCCTGACCAGTACAGCAATCCCGCGAATTGGCAAGCGCACTATCGCACGACGGCCAACGAGGTTTGGCAACAAACGTCCGGCCGTGTCACGCATTTTGTCGCGGCGCTCGGCACCAGCGGCACTTTCGTGGGAGCGACGCGGCGGCTCAAAGAGCTGAATCCAGCAATCCGCTGCGTGAGTCTCCAGCCGGACGCATCCTTCCATGGCCTGGAGGGGTGGAAGCATATGTCAACGGCCATCCGACCAGCGATTTATGATGACAGTCTGGCGGACGAGAATTTGGACGTGTCCACGGAAGAGGCTTACCGGCTGGTGAAACGGCTGGCACGCGAGGAAGGGCTACTTGTGAGCCCTAGCGCCGCGGCGGCCCTATTGGGGTGCTTTAAGGTTGCGGCTGGAATCCCAAAGGATGAGTATGCCCTGATCGTCACTGTTTTTGCGGATTCCGCGTCGAAGTATCTGAACGAACGTTTTTGGGACGAAGAATAAGCATGGCGGACGCAGAGATACTCTGGATTAGTGGACATTTGGCGGAGAAAATTCGCGCCCACGGCGCGGAGGCTTACCCGCACGAATGCTGCGGAGCGCTGCTCGGGCGTGATTCGGGCCTTGTCTTGGAGGGTGATGCACGGAAGGGTTTGCGAGCGCCCGAGCGGGAGATTCTGCAGCTCTTTCCTCTCGTCAACCGGCGGGACGATTCGCCGCGCAACCGCTTTTCGGTGACCCCCGAAGATGTTATGGCGGCAGAAAAAGCGGCACGCGACCAGGGCCTCGAAGTGGTCGGCTGGTATCATTCGCATCCAGACCATCCGGCGCGGCCAAGCGAATATGACCGCGATCACGCCTGGCCGTGGTACAGCTACATCATCGTGAGCGTGCAGAACGGCGCGCCCCAGGACATGACTTCTTGGCGTTTGAACGACGACCGCAAGGAGTTTTCGCCGGAAGGGATTGAGATTCGCCATCACGCCGCAGTACAGGCGTAGATTTCAGCAGGCACAATGGAGAAATAGAAATGCCCGTGAAAGTAATGATTCCATCACCACTTCGATCCTATGCGGGGAAGCGCGATTCAGCGGAGTTCAATGCCCGGACAGTCGGAGAAGCTCTCGGCCATTTGACGACGGAATTTGGCGACTTGCGCAAGCATCTCTTTACCGAAGACGGCAAGCTGCGCAGCTTCGTGAATGTGTACGTGAACGACGAGGACATTCGCTATCTGGCGAAAGAGAACACTCCCACGAAGGACGGCGACACCATCAGCATCATTCCGTCCATCGCCGGCGGCGTTCCGGCAATGGAATAGCATCGTAGATAACAAAGGACAACAAATGGCCACCACTGTACAGCCGCAGACCGGTGCAAAACCGGCTGTGAGCCTTTCCAACGAAGAGATTTTGCGCTACAGCCGCCATCTCATCATGCCGGAAGTCGGCATGGAGGGGCAGCTCAAGCTGAAGAACGCCAAGGTTCTGCTCATTGGTACGGGTGGGCTCGGAGCCCCGCTCGGTTTATATCTTGCTGCCGCGGGTGTCGGCAAACTCGGGCTGGTTGATTTTGACGTTGTCGACTTCACCAATCTGCAGCGCCAGGTCACGTTTGGCACCAGCGACGTCGGCAAGCCAAAGAGCCAAGCCGCGCGCGCGCGCCTTCTGAACCTCAACCCGGACATTCAGATTCAGTCGTTTGAGACACAGTTGACCAGCGCCAACGCGCTCGAGCTTTTCAAAGACTTTGATGTCATCGTCGACGGGACCGACAATTTCCCGACACGGTATCTCGTCAACGATGCTTGCATCCTTCTTGGAAAGCCAAACGTGTATGGCTCCATTTTCCGGTTTGAAGGGCAAGCTACCGTTTTCGGCATGCCCGATGGACCTTGCTACCGCTGCCTCTATCCGGAGCCGCCTCCGCCGGGGCTTGTGCCTTCGTGCGCGGAAGGCGGTGTGCTCGGCGTTTTGCCCGGAATTGTTGGTTCCATCCAGGCGATGGAAACGATCAAGCTGATTCTTGGCCGCGGGGATAATCTTGTGGGGCGGCTGTTGCTCTTTGACGCGCTGGGGATGAAGTTCCGCGAGCTCAAGCTCCGCAAGAACCCGAATTGCCCGATGTGCGGGACGCATCGTACGATCACCAAGCTGATCGACTATTACCAATTCTGCGGTATGCGTGGCGAAGAAGCTCCCGGCCCGACTGTGCAGGTGCCGGAAATTACTCCGCGCGAACTCAAAGCCCGCCTCGATCGAGGAGATGATTTGTTCATTCTCGATGTGCGCGAGCCCCATGAATACCAGATCTGCAATTTGAAGGGGCATCTGCTTCCGCTCGGGGAGCTGACGCGGCGTGTCCACGAACTGGATTCCTCGCGGGAGATCGTGGCGCACTGCCGCAGCGGAAAGCGGTCCGCCGAAGCCGTGGACTTCCTGCGAAAAGCAGGCTTCCGCAAGATTCTCAACCTGAAAGGCGGCATCCTCGCCTGGTCCGATGAGGTTGATCCGTCCGTTCCAAAATACTGACTCTCTTTCATGGAATTCGGCTGCCTGACAGGAGCGCCTCGGTCCGGCCGGGGCCGCTCCTCAATAAGGCTTGTCGCTGCGTGGCAGAGTCTTCATACTCTCAATTGCTGCAGGAGAAAAAATGGCGGCTACAAAAATTACGGTCAATCACAATGGATCCATCCGCGTCGAAGGCGACTTTGAGATCGTCGATCCTGAAGGAAAGCCCTTTGGCCTGGCAGGACGGACCACGATTGGGCTCTGCCGTTGCGGACACTCCGCAAACAAGCCTTTCTGCGATGGTTCGCATAAAACCAGTGGGTTCGCCGACACCGTGGCTGCCCGGGAGTTGTCTCCGCCAAAGCCGAAGTTCTAGCAAAGCCTAGGTCGGCCTGCCCACTGTTTCAAACGTTGAGAATGTCTCAGACTGAGACAGTCCGCAAGTTCTTCTTGATACTGGCCATGCGCCCGGTAACTCTAACGAAACAAAAATGATAGCGCCTCAGTCTGCGAAATTGTAGGCCTTAGCGGTGTCTCGCATGTATTTCCAAGTTTCCCTTCGTCGCAAACCATAGCTCTAAGCTATTTAATATCAATAAGTTGCAAGCATGTATTTTCAGCCAGGAAAGGGCACCAACTTGCATTCCTCGCTAGTTGGCAGTTTTTTGTCGGCATTTGGGGGATTTCGTGGGTGTTTGGGACACAATCATCGGGTTTCTCCGCAGTGGCCGAGATGCAGTTGCCACGCAGAATCTTCATAAGCGTGTTTTGGTCTCGTCCGGCGCCCTTTCCTTCGCCCTATTTCTTGCCGTTATCTTCTACCTACGGCAAATCAGCGTCGCAGGTTCCCCACAGGGCTATTTGTATCTGGAGGTTGGCGGTACGCTCGTCAGCTTTTGCTACGCGGCCAATGCCCTGGTTCGCTTCCGCGGTACCCACGATCGCACGGCATTGATCCTTGCATTTGGATTCGTGCTCTCAGGGATCATCGAAACCGTCGGCTGTTTTGGCCTGAACGATTGGCTCATTTCCGGCGCCCTTTCGCTCTCCCGCATACCTATGGGCTGGATGGTCAGCCGCACGTTGCTCGCCGTCCTATTACTCGCGGCCATCGCTGTTGAGCGCTATATGCCCACGGCTCGGCAACCCAGCAAGGAAACGGCCGCCGCGCTGCTGGTTGTCGCTCTGGCTGCCTATACGACGAGCGCCGCGTTTCTTGCTGCTCCGGCCGCTCCCATCTCGCATGCTGCAAACTTTCTGTCTCGTCCCTGGGATTTGCTTCCCGCTGCGCTATTCTTGATCGCCGCAATCTGTTTTCGTGAGCGCCTCAAGAACGACAGGGAAAGGAAGAGCGCCGCCACGCTTTTCGATCACTCTCTCTTTATCGTGGCTTCGCTCAATGTCGTCTGCCATGCATCCGCGGCGTTTTCACGGCAGCTGTTCGATGGCCCGTTTTTCCTGGCAGAGATCAGCAAGACGATTAGCTACGTCGTCATGCTTTCGGGCGCGTTGCTGGATCAGGCTCGCCTTTTCGAACAAGTGCGCTCGATGGCAGTCACCGATCCGCTGACCGGATTGTCGAATTACCGGCGGCTTATCAGCGTTCTCGAGGCGGAGCTGGACCGTTCTCGCCGCACGCAGCGCCCGTTCAGTGTTGTGCTTCTCGACATGGACGGACTCAAGATCATCAACGATCAGTATGGGCACCTGACCGGCAGCCGAGCCCTGGTGCGCATCTCCAAAATTCTACGCAGTCATTCCCGGGCGATCGACACAGCGGCGCGATATGGCGGCGACGAATTCGCACTGGTTCTGCCAGAGGCCGGCAAGGACATTGCCTCGCGCGTCGTCTCTCGAATCCGCGAGCGTCTCTCATCTGAGCCGGAGCACCCCAAGCTGTCTGTCAGTGCGGGTGTTGCGGCTTTTCCGGAAGATGGCGACTCGCCGGAGAAACTTCTTGGCGCTGCCGATCGAGCGCTCTATGCCATGAAGCACCATGGCAAGAGCAGCGTTCAAAATCTCACGCGCATCGCCGCGTGCCTGTGAGGATGAGCAAGAGCATGCCTCACGCGAAGAGATTTGCGTTTCACAGAGCTGAAAGCCGCATCCCGATGGAAATCCCCGTTCTGATTGATGGCCATCGCGAGGCGCCAGGCTCGGAATCGACTTTTACTGAGAACGTGAGTGCGCGTGGCGCTCGCGTAGTAAGTGTGCGCCGCTGGGAACAAGGCGAACCGCTGCTATTCGCCTCGCGCACTGGAGAGTTTCGCTCCTCGGGCCGTGTTGCATACTGCCAGCCATTGCAAGGCGACGGCTTTGCGATTGGCGTGGAGTTCCTCGAGCCAAAGGGGCGATGGGTAGTTCAATCCCCAAGATAGCTTGACGTATATAACGGCGAGCGGATAGGAGGGAAACGCCTGGAACAAAAAGAGAAGACAGAAACTGGTGCAAAATTTATAAGAAGGCTTGAAGCGCTTAGCGGAGTTCAAAGAATCTGCTAAGCGCTTCCTTGTTTTCACCGTACCTCAGCAGATTATCAATGTGATGGAATTTGAGCGGACTGTATCCCTGGAAAAAAGTATCCTTCAACGCTCGGCTTGAACTGCTCAGCCTTTCTTCATTTCTTGCAAGACATCTTCGTACATGTGAATAGTGTTTTCGACCATGCGTCCCGCTGAAAACCGTTCTGCGATGGTGCCCCGCGCCCGCTGGCCAAGTGTGATCCCCAATGATTCATCATTCAGAATCCTCATTATTCCAGACGAGAATAGATTCTGATCGGGCCGCGCCGCTAACAATCCGTTGTCACCGTCTTTCACATACTCCGCAACGCCCCCGCTCGCTACAGCCACCAGTGGAAGTCCCCAAGCCATGGCTGCCAGGAGGGAAGTGCCGAGCGGTTCCGCCAGGGACGGAAACACAAAAGCATCGAGCGCAACGTACACTTGCGACACGTCCTCTACAAACCCAGCGAAGATCACTTCATCCCGCAGCCCCAGTTGTTGCACGAGTGCCTCCAGGGCGGGGCGACAGGGCCCGTCACCAGCCAACAGCAAACGCGCGCCCGAGACCTTTGTGCGTAACGCGGAAAGCGCTAGTATGGCGATTTCCTGACCCTTTTCAGGCAGCAGGTACCCGATGCAGCCAAGAAGCTTTTCGTCCCCGGTCATGCCCCAACGTTGCCGTGCCTTTCGACGCGCTTCCGGAGTCGGTAAAGATGGAACCTCCACCCCTTCGTAGACAACAGTCACTTTTTCGGGCGGCACGCCCGATTCCAGGATACTTTTCTCCACGAAATGGGAAATTGCCACGATTCGCTGCGCTATCTGGTAGCGCATCCTCGCCAGTCTACTGCTCGAGAGCGGATACGCCACTCTTCGTGAGACCACCACGCGAGCGCGTCCTGGCGCTCCAGCCAGCCACGCGGCGGTCAGAGCGTGTGGTTCATTGGTATGGAGAACGTCGTAGTTCTGCCGCGAAAGCATTTTACGCAAGAGAAGGGCAGCGCTGATTCGCCGAGCCTTTTTGCCGACGTCATGCACTGGGATGCCTGCAGCCGCCGCGCGGCGAGCGAGCGGGGATTCCCGCACAGAAAGCAGTTGCGCGTCGTGCCCGAGTGCGCGGAGCCCCTTCACCGTCAGCAACGCTTGGCTCTGTCCACCGCGCCATTCCCGATCGAGGTCCACATACAGGATCCTCATGATGATTCCGTTCC
>Ga0179587_10001687_pt1 | contig 10224 bp, 5 predicted proteins | sample CZODoug2_1_08_16_FD_185932 | JGI IMG/M metagenome (GOLD analysis project Ga0179587, IMG submission 185932) | Vadose zone soil fungal communities from Angelo Coast Range Reserve, California, USA - CZODoug2_1_08_16fungal | ecosystem: Environmental > Terrestrial > Soil > Vadose zone | place: USA...
ACAGACCGCATCGCCCGAACCGGAAATGGTCTTGCTAAAAGGAGCCGATCCGACGAAGGGTCCGCGCGTGTCGTGCTTGGACGCGCAGCCGGCGACGGCCGCGACCGTGAGCAGAGCCACGAGGCGTGAAACGGCGATTGTGCTCCGAATTCTGCGCATGACGAACTCCGTTCAGTCGTATGTTCAGTTTTGACAAGCCATCACCCGCTCGAAGTTCCCAACCGCTATTCCGCCGGAAATAACCCAATGATCAGTGAGTTACGGATAATTGTAGGTGCATTACTACGGCCCACCGAGGAGTGCGCGCACAAGTGCTGCACCGACTTTGCTGAGAGAAGATTCCGACGGGGCGAGGAAGCCGAAGATGCCGTCGCTCGTTGCCCCCTGCTGGCCTGCTTGTTCGGTTGCCGCTTCTGCGGCCGATTTGCCGTCGCTACCGGGCGAGTATTGGAGCGGGTAGGGACTGCGATTAGTAGAGCACGACCTCCGCCTGCAGCGGTAAGTCGCGAGATGATCCTCCAACGAGAACCGTGTATTTGCCGTGTGGCCACGACCACGCATCCTTTTTCTCATCGAAAGATGCAATAGCCAAAGGCTCGAGCGGGACGGTGACAGCCTTTTGCTGCCCGCTGTTCAGCGGAACGCGTTGCCAGGCGGCAAGCCGGCGGAATCGCTCTCCGCTGGCCTTGGGCAGTCCGACATATACCTCCGCAATCTCCGCTCCGCTGACAGTGCCGGTATTTTCAATCGTAAATGTCACGGTTTTTGCGGTCGGGTCGACATGCAGGCCGCTGTATTTGAATTTTGTATAGGAGAGCCCGTAGCCGAAGGGGAAAAGCGGCTTGCGGCCTTCGGAGTCGAACCATTTATAGCCGAAGCGCGCTCCCTCATTGTAATCGGCCGCGAAGCTTGGCCGCTTTGGGTCATCGGCAACCCAGTACCCCGACGAATCTCCGTCGGCGCTGCTGACAGTCGCGCCGAAAATCCGCTCATGCGGCAGGTCGGCCGCCGATCTTGCAAAGGTAATGGGCAGCTTCCCGGAGGGAACGACACTCCCAAAGAGGAGATTCGCGATTGCCTGGCCCCCGCCAATTCCGGGATACCAAGCTTCCATCACGCCGGCGACATGATCGATCCAGGGCATGGTCACCGGGTTACCCGTAACGAGCACGACGATCGTGTGTGGATTGGCGGCCGCCACTGCCGAGATGAGTTCATTCTGTTTGCCCGGCAGCGACAGGGTCGGGGAATCGCCTGCCTCGCTCATGTACTGATCGGCGAATACGACGGCGACGTCCGCAGACTTCGCGAGCGATGCCGCTGAGGAAGCATTGGTGCCCGGATCGAAACGCACATCGGCACCCTGCGCATGCTCCCTAATGTATCGCAGCGGCGGTGAAGGAAAGTATACCGCTTCGCCCCACTTGGTCGGGGTCGCGGGACTCACCGCATTGCCGCCCGGTGCATCGACCTGCGCCGAACCTCCCCCGGAGAGTACTCCGACGTCGGCGTGTGCGCCGATCACGGCAATGGAACGCACGGAGTCGGCAATCAGGGGAAGCGTGCCGTCATTCTTCAACAGAACGATGCTCTCTTCGGCAATATGCTGCGCATCCTCCAGACCTCGAAAAGGGTCGATTACAGTACGCGGAGTCACCGGGTGGTCGACGATGCCGGCGCTGAACATCGAGCGCAGCACCCGGTGCACCATGTCATCGAGACGCCGCATGGGAACCCGTCCGGACGTGACCGCCCGCTTGAGCGCCTCACCGAAGTACTCCTCGCCCGGCATCTGCACGTCGAGCCCCGCCATCGCCGCCTTCTCGGTGGAGTGCGTCCCGTCCCAATCGGAGACGACGAAGCCTGGGAAATGCCAAGAGCCTTTGAGCACGTGACTCAGCAGCCAATCGTTTTCACACGCCCAATCTCCGTTCACCTTGTTATAGCTGCACATGACGGAGGAAGGTTGTCCGATGCGAAGCCCAATTTCGAATGCCAATAGATCGCTCTCATGGGCAGCCCTGTTCGAAATGCGAACATCGACAACACTGCGGCCGGTCTCCTGATCATTGAAGGCAAAGTGCTTGATATCACCCATGATTCGGTTGTCTTGAACACCGCGGATGACATGACCCACCGTAACGCCGGCCAGGAGCGGATCTTCGCCCGCGTACTCGAATAGCCGCCCATTTCGCGGATCCCGCGCGAGATTGACGCCGCCCCCGATCGACTGATTGTACCCTTGTGCACGCAGTTCACGCCCGATGACGTCTCCGTATCGATGTGCAGCCTCAGGATCCCACGAAGAGGCGGCCGCCAACACGGACGGCAACAATGTGGCGTAGCGGCTTTGTGGGGCCGCCATTCGAACGCCAACAGCGGAGTCCGCCTGCTGCACGGACGGTATGCCGAGGCGCGGAATTCCCAGTATCTCTCCGGCACCGCCGTTGTTGTCGGGCGGAACCGGGCTGCCCGGGACCAATGGCCCCCAGCCGATGCCGTGCACCAGCTGAATTTTTTCGTCGAGCGTCAGTTGCTTCATCACCAGGTCAGCGCGCAGGTCAGGCGGCAGAGAGGCGTCCATCCATGGGGCGGGGGGTTGCGCCGCCGATTGCTGCGACAAGCATGTTCCGTGCGCAAAGAGGAACATGGCAAGACCAACGACCAAAGAACGAGAGTTCATGTTTGCCCCAACGAAATCACGGAGATTCACCGACCGAGCGTTTGCCCGCTGTCCCGCCGCCGTGCGAACGATAAAACGCCGCGGCCAGATCTTTGTACCAAAAACCGCTTCGCTTCAAAATGCGTGCCTGCGTCTGATAGTCGACATAGTAGATCCCAAAGCGCTTGGTGTAGCCCGCAGCCCACTCGAAATTGTCCAGCAAGGACCACACGAAGTAGCCGCACACATCGACGCCCTGGCCGATCGCGTCCGCGATGGCGCCTATGTGAGATTCGAGATAGGCGCGCCGGTCTTCATCCCTGACGCCTCCATCAATGACCAGATCCGGATAGGCTGCACCGTTTTCGGTGATGAACAGAGGCGGGAGGTCGTAGTCACGATCCAGGCGCAGCAACAAGTCGGTTAGGTTCGCAGGCGCCACTTCCCAACCCATGTCGGTGACGGCGGCGCCTTCACGAGAGGGAGAAAATGGCCGTCCCGCGTTGGATATGATCGGGTAATAGTAGTTCACACCGAGAAAATCGAACGGCTGAGCAATCAATTGCGCGTCCCCATCGAGGGTAGTCGGCGCATCCGCCGCGAGGAATTCCAGAATGTCCGCCGGATACTGCCCGCGCAGCAGGGCGTCCATGTACCAGCGAACCAGTAATCCATCCTCGCGCGACGCGAGCGTCGTATCGGCCGGCGAATCGCTCGCCGAATAGACCGGAGAGAGATTGAGGACAATGCCGACGTCGAGATTGCTGCGCGAGCTGCGCATGGCCTGCATGGCCAGTCCATGGCTCAACAGACAGTGATGCGATACCTGCATCGCCACCGCCCGGTCTTTGACTCCGGGCGCGAAATGTCCCAATTCGTGACCGAGCGTCGCCGTGACCCACGGTTCGTTATGAGTCGCGAATGAGCGCACGCGATCGCCCAGCCGGTCTGCGACGAGTGCGGCGTACTCCGCGAACCGGTAAGCCGTGTTTCGATCGGCCCACCCGTTGTGTTCGCGCTGCAGCACCGCGGGCAGGTCCCAGTGGTAGAGGGTCGCGAAGGGTTCAATGCCGCGGGCGAGCAATCCGTCAACCAGGCGATCGTAGAATTCGAAACCGGATCCGGTAACTTTACCGGATCCCTTTGGCTGAATTCGCGGCCATGAGATTGAGAAGCGGTATGCTCCAAGACCGAGCCCCGCGATCAGGTCGAGGTCCGACTCGAGCCGGTTGTAGTGATCGCAGGCGACCCTTCCATCGGAGCCGTCTGCGATGACGCCGGGAAGACGGCAGAATTCATCCCAAATCGAAGCCCCCTTGCCGCCAGCGGCCGAGGCACCCTCGATTTGAAAAGCGCTGCTGGCAACACCCCACACGAAACTCTTTGGGAAGCGATTGGAAAGTCTGTCGAGAGATTGAATGTCGTTCATTGTCGAGGCTATCTTTTTGTTGCTAGAGAGTACCGAATCTCGCTGCTCGGCCGATTTCACTTCAGTCCTTTCGCCCGCTGCGATCCGTTGACTCACGGATCACCAGTTCAACGGGCGGAGGATCGATACGCGGTCGCCGGCCGGCGATGAGCTGAAGAATGGCCTGTGCGGACCGATCGCCGAGCTCGCCGACCGATTGTCGTACGCTGGTGAGCGGCGGAAGACGGTACGCAGATGACGGCAAGTCGTCGAATCCGATCACCGACGCATCGCCGGGCACCGAGAACCCTTTGCGGTAAAGCGCGAGGCAGGCGCCATAGGCCGTTTGGTCGTTCACGCAAAAAAGCGCGGTGAATTTGACCTTCGAACCGAGCAGTTCGAGTGTTGCCCGCAAGCCGCCTTCCTCGTGCCAATCGCCGACGGCCACCAGCTGGCGATCGAAATCAATCCCGGCGTCCTCGAGCGCTTTCTTGTAACCCTTGAACCTTTCGACCGCGTCCGGATGATTTTCGGACCCGGCGATGAAGGCGATCTTGCGGTGCCCAGCCTCGATCAGGTGCCGCACGGCCAGCATCGCGCCATGGCGGTCGTCGATCTGCAGACTGAACAGCCCTGGCGCTCGCAGGCGGCGGCCCGTGACCACGATCGACACTTCCTTGGCGTAACTCTTCAGCTTGGCGTCGCTGAGGCGCCCGGCGAAGACGATGATCCCGTCGACCCCACGGGCGATAAACTCCCGCATGCACCGTTCCTCGTCCTCTTCGTGCCAATTGCCGCTCATGAACAGCGGTGCGTATCCGCGCTGCCGTAGACAGGCCTCGATTCCGCGCAGACCCTCGCCATAGAACGGACTGTCGATCGCTTGTGCGACCACGCCTATGGTCAATGTCTTGCCGAGGGCGAGTCCACGCGCCGCGGCGTTCGGTCGAAAATCGAACTTCGCGATCGCCGCCTCGACGGCATGCTTGAGGCCATTGCTCACATTGACCGTGCCGTTGATGATCCGCGACACCGTGCTGGCGGAGACACCGGCTTCGCGGGCAACCATCCTGAGGGTGGCCGACTGGCGCGGCCGGGGACCGCTCTTGCCGGGAGTGGGGGCCGGGAATTTGGATTTCATCCGTTCTCCGGCATGGAGACCCCAGCGCGCGAGCCCAGAGCCTGCTTCGGTTGCGTGAGAATCCCTTCCAATTCCTCGAGCGTCTTACCCTTGGTCTCGGGCGCCAGCATCACGATGAACACGAGGCCGGCGGCGGCGAGCAATCCGTAGGCGAGAAACGTGCCCGCGGGACCCCAGGCCGCGAGCTCCGTGGGGAAGAGCATCGTGACGCTGGCGCTGACCAGGGAGTTCCAAAATCCGACGATTGAAATCGCCGAGGCCCGCTCTTCATTGGGAAAAATCTCGGACAGCAGCACCCACATCACGGGGCCCAAGGAGATGGCGAAGGAGGCAACGTAGGTGATGATGGCAATCAGCACCAGGTTTTCATGGCTCACCGATGAACCGACGCCGGGCGACGAGTGCGTTGCGTGAAACGCCCAGCAAATGGTCAACAGCGACAAGGTCATGCCCGTGAGCCCGATACCCAAGAGCGGCTTGCGGCCCAGGCGATCGATCAACCAGATGGCCACGAACGTCATGCCGACGTTGACCAGGCCTACGAGCACCGACTGTGCGAAGGCCGTCGAGAGCTCGCCGCCGGACGACGCGAAGATGGTTGGGAGGTAATAGAAGATTGCGTTGATGCCGGTGGCCTGTTGAAAGAACGCGATGCCGAGGCCGAATATCATGACCCGCTTCAGCCGCCCCGTAAGCAGCGCGCGGATGCCAAAATGCCGCGATTGCTTGACGAAGTTGGCCTGGATGATCTCAAGCTCGCGATGAGCGGCGGCGGGGCCCTGAACCGCGGACAGCGCAGCCAGCGCGCTTTCTTCGCGGCCTTTGCTCAGGAGCCATCTCGGGCTTTCGGGCACCAGGGTCAGCAGCAGAAAATATAGTCCGGCGGGTACGGCCTGGACGCCCAGCATCCACCGCCAGCTGTCCGCGCCCAGCGACAACAGAAAATAATTGGAGAAGAACGAGATCGAGATGCCGATGACGATCATCAACTGATTAAGGGAGACCAGGCTGCCGCGGCTGCGGGCCGGCGCGATCTCCGCGATGTACACGGGGGCGATTAGGATTGCCGCCCCGACCGCGAGACCACCGCAGATTCGTGCCTCGACGAACACCGCAAAGCGGGTGGATAACGCCGCCGCAAAGGAAGATGCAAGAAATAGCACCGCGGTCAGAAGCAGCACGCTTCTGCGCCCAAAACGGTCGCTCAAGCGACCGGCCGCAAGGTTCCCGGCCATCGCGCCCCAACCGAGACAGCTCACCGCCCAGCCGAGTTTGAGGCTGCCGGCGGAGCCGCCCAGGCCGAAATAGTCGCGGATAAAGGGCACGGCGCCGGAGATGACCGTGGCATCGAATCCGACCAGAAAGCCGCCCAGCGCCACCGTCGAGGCGACGCGAACGAGTTTGAATTGGTCGCTGGTCATGCGCGGGCCCGCGGCCCAAGGTGCTGAAGTGTGCGACTCATATCCCCCTCCCAACGCCACAGACGGGTCTTGAGCCCGTATATTTGCAACCGGTTTCAGGAATGCTGCTTGCAGGGACCATCCGGTGTCAAGGGTAGGGTACCGTAGCTTCTCCGCCAAAGCCATGGTTTAAGGCGTTTGGCCCTCTTGCATTTTGAAATTTACAGCGGCAGAATCCTCCCTGCAACCGGTTTCAGAAACCGCTTGCGCAGAATCGACGCTCGACGTCGACACAGAATGAACATGGTCCCGGCAAACGGGAGGGGGAGTACCTTGAAGAAGTCCACGCGTTCGTGCGCCTCGAAAAAGACGCAGCATCCGTCAGCACCTGTTGCCATGAAGCCTCTGGCCGTCCTGATAGCGATGTATTGCTCAGGAGCGATGGCCGATCCCACGGTGGCGACCGACACCGCGGTCGCGCCAACGGAGAGCCTCGGGGAGATCGTGGTGACCGGCCTCCGCCAGTCGCTGGTGACCAACGAGACCATCAAGCGTAATACGAGCGGGATCGTCGACGCCATTACGACCGAGGACATCGGGAAATTCCCGGACACGAACCTCGCCGAATCCATTCAGCGCATTCCCGGCGTGACCATCGACCGCCAGAACAATGAAGGCTCGCGCGTGACGGTGCGCGGCTTCGGTCCGGAATTCAATTTGGTCACTCTAAATGGCCGCTCCATGCCGGGAAATCTCGCACCGAACGGTGCAAAGGCGACGCGTTCATTCGACTTTGAAAATCTCTCTGCCGACGGCATTTCGGGAATCACGGTGTACAAGACCGGCCGCGCCGACGTGGCGAGCGGCGGCATCGGTTCGACCATCAACATCACCACCGCGCGTCCATTCGATTTTAATTCGATGCGGGCGACGTTTTCGGCCAAGGCCACCGATGACACGTCCAGCAAAGTCGGCACCAAGGTCACGCCGGAATTCTCCGGCCTGTTCAGCGATACCTTCTTCGACGACCGGGTGGGTTTTTTGGTCAATGGTTCCTATTCCAAGCGCAACAGCCAGGAACAGAACGCAAACATCAACGGTTGGCTCCAGAACCAGTTTACCCCCGGTCAAACGGGCGTGGTCAACAACAACACGAATCCCGACGGCAACACTTGGGCGCCCCGCAATGAAGGCTGGGGAGTGGTCGATCACCAGCGCGAACGCGTGAACGGCCAGGCCGTACTGCAATTCAAGCCGGTCGATTCGTTGGTCGCGACGGCGGATTACACCTATACGTTCTACAAAGACATGAACCAGACACACACCTTCGGCGCCTGGTTCGACTACGGTCTCAACCCCATCAGCGCCATCATCAACCCCCATGGTACCGTGACCAACCTCGTCGATACCGGCAGCGACCTGTCGTATTTCGCCACCAACGATGAAACCTTGAACCAGAACGGCTCCGCCGGCCTAAACCTGAAGTGGCAGGCGTCGGACAACGTGACGGTCAACTTCGACGCTCACCATTCTGTGGCCGATTCGGGCGGCGGGGCCTTGGGTACCGATAATTTCGGTATCGTGGGTCAAATCCCGCAGTCGGCAACGTCGCTCAACAAGTGCTTTACCATGGGTCCCGCTTTTCCGGCGGGGGGCCCGTGCGCGGGTATTGCCGCGGGCGCTAACCAGATTCCGACCACTTCTTGGATCTATAAGGCACCGCTCACGATGAGCAACCTCGGCACGAATACGATCGAACCGCTGTTCGGCCAGGCCAACCAGAGCACTTTCAGGACGGTGATTGAAGAGGCCCTCCTCGACACCACGTGGAAGAACAGCGATTCGGACAGCGGCTTGAAGAGCATCAAGGCCGGCATCGATGTGAAGCGCATGACCACGAGGGCCGAGACCTTCAACAGCGGTAACTTCGCGTGGGGTTACTACAATCCCGTGGACCAGGGTTTGATCCCGGCGAGTGCCTTCACCAAGGTGTCGAGCTGCAGTATCCTCAAGCAGTTTTCCGGCGGCGCCTGCGGCATTCATGTCCCGTATTTCTATAGCTTCAGCCTGGCGAGCGCGATCGCTGCCACGCAGGCGGGCGGCAGACCCAATCCCGGCCCGCCGCCTACGCCTGACGGCAACTTCCCGGCGTATACCTTTAAACAAAACACGTCGCCGACCAACGATGATCATATCAAGGAGGACACACCGGCGCCGTTCGTGCAGATGGATTTCGCCACGACCTTCGACGGGATGCCGTTTAAGGCCCTGGCTGGAGTGCGGTACGAGAAGAGCACAGTGACTGCGCAAAGTCTGCAAAAAGTTCCGACGTCGATTCAGTGGAACAATCCCACGGAATTCAGCACGAACTATGCGGCCAATGCCTCGTACAGTAACATCAAGACCTCCTATAACGAGTTCCTGCCCAACTTAGACATGAGTCTGCAGGTAGTGCCGGATGTGTTGCTGCGCGGCTCGTACAGCAAAACCATCGCTCGCTCCGATCTGGTCTCGATGGTCGGTACCACCTCGGTGACCTTCACGCCGAAGCCGGGCTCGCGCACGGCCACCGCCGGCAATCCGGGTCTGCTGCCCTACGAGTCGAATAACATCGACTTGGGGGCGGAGTGGTATTACTCAGCGGGCAGCTACGTGGCGGCCAACTGGTTCACCAAGCATGTCACGAACTTCCTGACCCAGGTCACCACCCAGCAGCCTCTGTTCGGCATCACGGATCCGAACGCGGGAGCGCTGGCCACCAAGGCGATTGCCGAACTGCAGGCCGCCGGTACGGCTCCGTCGGCGCAGAACGTTTTCGCACAGATCGTCACGGACACGGGGTCAAAAGGCCCATTCCTGGGGCAGCCCGGGGACCCTCTGGTGATATGGGATGTCACCGCGCCGACCAACGCCAACAAGACCGATATCCATGGATTCGAGTTCTCGGTACAGCATATGTTCTGGGACACCGGCTTCGGGTTGCAGGCCAACTGGTCTCTGCCGAGCGGCGGCGCCCCCTGGAACTCGCTGAAAATCGGTAACCAGTTCGCGCTGGCGGGCCTCAGTCGTTCTTACAACGTCGTCGGATTCTTCGAGAAGTATGGCTTCCAGACTCGCGTGGCTTACAGCCATCGCGGCGCGTTCTTGAGTGGTTTGAACCAGACCGACCAGAACAACGAGCCGGTTTACACTGCGGCGTATGGCCAGCTCGATATGAGTGCAAGCTACGATATCACCCAGCACTTCTCCGTGTTCTTCGACGGCATCAACCTCACGTCGGCTTCGACGCATCAGTACGGCCGCTATACCGAGCAGTTTTATTCTGCTTCCGAGGGTTTTGCCCGCTACCAGATCGGCTTTCGCGTGGTGCTGTAGTCGCCTCAGTCTCCGAGGCCGCCTCCTTCCGGGGGCGGCCCTGGCGGCTCGAGGTCTTAGGTCGACGGGCGATTTAAATTCTTCAGCAAAATCCCGCGAATGCGCTCCGCTTTCGCCGGCGTGAGGTCTCCGAAAAGCCCCCGCGCATGAAGCGGCAGATGCTCGAGCGCCGGGCCGTCTGATTGGAAAATCAGGTAGTCGAACAGGGCTTTCCAGCCGCGTCGCTGCGAGGGTGGCA
>Ga0179587_10001688_pt1 | contig 10224 bp, 9 predicted proteins | sample CZODoug2_1_08_16_FD_185932 | JGI IMG/M metagenome (GOLD analysis project Ga0179587, IMG submission 185932) | Vadose zone soil fungal communities from Angelo Coast Range Reserve, California, USA - CZODoug2_1_08_16fungal | ecosystem: Environmental > Terrestrial > Soil > Vadose zone | place: USA...
GGGTCGCAGTTTCAATATCCCGAGCTGTTTGTGCAGCACGTCACGCAGTTCCTAAATGGCTGAACACGAGCAGAAAGAGGGAAACCAAAAACATGAAAGAAAAGCAGATCAAGCTTCCAGGTCCACCTCATCCGATTTCCATCGAGCGCAATCCCGCTCGCGTTGTCGTATCCGTCGCAGGCCGTGTGGTTGCCAATACCCGCAACGCCTTGACGCTGCGCGAAGCGGCGTATCCGCCCGCTCAATACATTCCAGGCCAGGACGTTGATTTTTCCCAGTTGGAACGGACGAATTACACAACCTACTGTCCCTATAAAGGCGATTGCAATTACTACAGCGTTCCCGCTGGAGGAAAGAAGTCCGTCAATGCGGTGTGGTCGTACGAGGATCCGTTTCCTGCCGTTGTGCAGATCAAGGGGCATGTGGCGTTCTATCCCGACCGGGTCGATCAAATAGCCGAGCAACTCGCAACGTGAAGAAAGATCGACGGACTGCATCATCGCACCAAGACTGAGGCCGATCTTAATATCCCGTCACTCGCCAACCGGGGAATTCCTTAGCTCTTCACGGCGCGACTTCTCAGGAGTAAGCGCATTTTTGCTCCTGACGGATGAGTCTTAAGAGGATGCCTCCGGCAGGCTGCGCCATTCGAACGCAAACCTTTTGTTCACAGATCTTTCGAAATCGTGTTCCTGCAAGGGAGAGCTAGACGGAGCCGACCGCTTTGCCTTTGAGGAATTTGGTATCGGCAGCAAGGCCAAAGGCTTCCAGCAGCTTGGCTTGCACTTGTTTTGAGAGGGCGTTGATCTCGTTGAGACCGAAGTCTTGGGGGCTGACGAAATACCTCAGCTGCCTCTCTCCCGCAGGAGTCTCAATAATCCGCAGAACGGCGTCCGCGACTTCCTGAGCATTGCCGGCCGTGGAAGAAAGTGCCGCGTTGACCTTCGCAGGGATCTCCTTGACGGCACCATACGTATTGGTCCGGGCCTCGTCCGCAGCCGTCACTGTATTGCCGAAAACAGGAGTCTCATATTGGCCGGGTTGGACAATAACGGATTCAATTCCTTGTCCGGCAAGTTCGTAGCTGTACGCCTCGGCCAGCGCCTCGAGCGCAAATTTGCTGGCGCAATAGAAACCCGCAGAAGGAACAACCACGCGGCCAGCGCCGCTGCTGATGTGCAGGAGCACGCCGCTGCGTTGGCGCCGCATGTGCGGAAGCACGGCGCGATTTACACGAACCGGGCCAAGGAAATTCGTGTCCATGAGACGCTGGGCTTGTTCGGTGGTGACGGCTTCCTCCAGCCCCGAGAGGTAGTAGCCAGCGTTGTTGATGGCCACGTCGATGCGGCTGGCTTTGGCAATGGCGGCATTCACAGCCCGCTCCACCGAGGCGTCGTTGGTCACATCCAGCTCAAGGACGTGGATGGGCAGTGACTCCTTTTCCGCAAGCGCGCGGATTTCGGAGACATTCTTTGCATTGCGGCCTCCGAGGTCACGCATCGTCGCGAAAACCGTGTGCCCTTTGCGAGCCAGGGTTTCGGTGAAAAGTCTGCCGAAACCAGTGCTCGAACCGGTGATGAGAACCACTTGCTTGGAATTCATGACTATCTCTCCTTATGGCGCTAACGTGAAGCTAGCCAGTTTGATGCCGGACGTAAAGCGGTTGGTTACAAGAATGAATCCAGCAGCCTGCTATCCCGCAGCATCCAAACCACTTGCAGATAATTATTGACCTAGGGTACCAATATGCTGCCGATATCGGCAGGTCTGTTTTTTGTTTCTAATTTCTCCGTAGGTGCAATGGAGATACACTTGATGCCCAAGAACTGGAAACACCGGGTTGCACGCGTCCACCATGCCTCGATCAAACGATAAGCATAGAATCATCGAACATTACGACGTACTCAGTCCTTACTATCGCTCTTTCTGGGGAGAGCATCTGCATCACGGCTATTGGATTCGCGGGGACGAATCAAAGGAAAAGGCCCAGCTTCAGCTCATCGAGCATCTCGAGCAACTCGCACAGGTAAAGCCCGGCTCGGATATTCTAGACATTGGCTGCGGCTTCGGCGCCAGCAGTCTCTATTTGGCCAAGAACCATAACGCGGCCGTCACCGGCATAACCATTTCCCCAGTACAGGTCGAAATGGCGGCCAAGGCTGCGGCGAGGGAGCAACTCGATGCGAAGTTTCTCCTGATGGACGCCGAAGCGATGCAGTTCCAGAAACAATTCGACCTCCTCTGGTCCGTGGAATCCATCTCCCATTATCAGCGCCGCGAAGAGTTTTTTGCTTCTGCCGCTAAACTCCTGAAGCCCGGTGGCCTCTTCGCAATCACCGACTGGTTCAAAAAAGAAAATCTGACCCCGGCGGACACCAGGAAATTTATCCATCCAATCGAAAAGGGCATGCTGGTGGAACTGCAAAACATGCATGACTATGAGCGTTTCCTAAGTTCAAACGGCCTGCAAATCGTGCACCGCGAAATTCTTAACGAGAATTGTGCAAAAACGTGGGACCTGTGCCTCGATATCATTAGGGACAAAGCATTTTGGGCGCTTGCCGTGAAACTCGGCGCCGAATTTGTCTCCTATCTCAAGGCCTTCCAGGCTATGCGTGCAGGCTTTGCTTCCGGTAATTTCGTCTACGGCCTCTTCGTCGCACGCGCCGCATCCAGCGCGAATGCGGCTTCCAATGCCTGACAGACGCGCTACTCGACAAGTACCATCCACTTCTCTGCTAATCCGGCTACACACCAGATGAAATTAGTTAGCCCCGCGCCAGCCCCCATCTCAAGGCCAATTCGGAAAAATGGAATCCATCAGTCCGCCTGTCCAGTACTCATAAAAGTCTTCGTCGCAGGGCTTCATTACATCGCCGTATTTTTTCTTCGAGTGATTCCCCCAGTGGGGTTTCCTGCCGTCGGCGTCGCAGAAGCCGTATTCGTCGGACAGCCCCCAGGAGCTGAACACCCGCCCCGACTTGCTCGCGACTTTGGGATCCGCGGCCAGTGCGGCCACCGCACGCCCGGAATACAGCGGTGTCTCGGACTCCTCAAAATTGGGATCCTTCTTCGCGGCCTCCCGCCAATTGGCTTCGGCTACGCCGAATTGATCCAGCATCACTTCGGAGCGCAGAAAACCTGGCGTAAGCGCAAGTGCCGTCACATTCTTGCGGCGCAACTCACGCGCCATGGCAAACGCCATGCGGATCACGCTTGTCTTCACCAGGTCGTAGAATAAATTCCCGCGGTACTGATACGAATCGCCATCGGTCACTTCCACGATCAGTCCTCCGCTTGATTTTTTCGCAGTTTCGATGAGCAGGGGAGCGGCAAAATGGCTCGTAATGATGTGCGTGTGAAGCGCGACTTCCATCATCTGGAAGCCTTTTGGCAGGTCGAGCTGCCAGAATGGTTTGCCAAATTCCAGGAGCGAATCTCCACCCCAGATGTTATTGACCAGGATGTCGAGCTTACCTTTCTCCTTCTCGATCCGGGCGATGAGCATCCGGACGGCTTCGCGATTGGTATGGTCGATGACCGCGGGGATGCCTACCCCCCCGCGCGCCGTCACCCTTTCCGCCGTTTCTTCAATCGTCTCCAGTCTCATCGAGGCGGTTCGAGCCAATTTTCTAGTTGCCCGCGAACTGCGTCCCGTGCAGTACACCGTCGCGCCGGATTCTCCCAAGGCTACGGCCATTCCCCGGCCGGCCCCCCGGGTCGCACCCGCCACAAGAGCGACTTTTCCGCGCATATCAGGCGGAGTGTAGGAAGAGGGCATGGGTGCCTCCAATGTTTGCCTCCTTACGAGATTGCCCCATCCTAAACTAAATTGGCCGCGTCGCAATGGCCCGGAAGGACCATGACAGCCAAGGGAAACTTTGTGCAATTCACGCAGCGAGGGCAGGAGCGACCTCGGTTGCCACTCATTAGGAAGAGCACCCAGGCTGCGCCACGATGGGGTAAGTTGGACGCGTAACACGCCTCCGGGAGAAGTGAAATCGGCGGCCACAGCCGGCAGGTAGACGTCCGGTAATCCAGAAGTCAGGACGAATAGCGAAACCTGCTTATCAATGCTTCTAGACGCGGGCGATCTTCCTCACTGACTGCCGTGAACTTCATTGCTAATCCACGACCGGGCTCGGCACGCCGCACAATTGCGTCGGCCCTGATCTGTCCCTCCTGGACAAGAAATTCGAGCTTGGCCGTCGAACCCACTCCCCTTGGCTTTGGCGTCTCGACAAACAGACCACCCAGGCTCAAATTCCGAACTCGTGAAATGTCTTCACGTCCGATACACCGCCAATCGACCCACACGTGCTCGTGCGTTTCGACTCGGGAGGTGAATCTCCTCGAATGGAAAACGGCTTGGTGCAACATGTGCCACCACCGCCTGCGGGCTTTCCAGAGATGGCGGAATACAGAAGTACGCAGGACTTGACGGGCGAGAATCGTTGGGAACGATAGGTCTAAGAAAGCTGAGAGCGCTACCGTTAACCCGGTTCCCGCCTCTTAACTGGGGGACGACAGTGGCTAGATACTAGACTCAAGTAACCATGATTGCAACATGAAAATTGGTCCGGCGCCGCGTTGCCTAGGCCTCCTAGACCAACCGTGGGTCCTACGTGCTTTAGATGTCTTTGACGTGTTGACCGGGATGGTATAATTACTCTACCCGTAATTCCAATTCCTGTTTGCCTCCATGAAGGTTTGAAGTCTTGCCGTTCCACAGCAACTCGCCGGAGACGCCGGCCGGCAACGTGATGATTGCTTTTACGCGGGAATGTTCAACCGTATATTCGGCTTCTATCACTCCTTTCGGGTTCGCGACCGCAGCCGAAAGATGTTTGAGTGTTCCTAGATGAGGCGCAACGATGACCTGTGCGAAACCCGGTGTTTTTGGACGAATGCCCGCCACAATGGTCAGGAAATCATAGTTCGGATGCGCGCTCCAAGCATGAGAGTCTGAGCGCGTGGGTTCCGGCTGTTCGGCCCAAGTTGTCAAGCCCAGCGATACCATCTCCCGCCATGGCCCGAGCAACTGCAGGTACTGGTTTCCCATTCCCACATGGTCAAGCGCGCGTGCGAGATAGAAACGGAAATAATAAGTGGCTTTGGTGAGGGGTGGCACGGGCCCGGTTGCGGCGTATCCGTCACTCACCGAAAGAATTTTCGTAAGCACATCCTTATGCTGTTCACGGGGAATCACGTCGAGCCAGACGCCAAGAATGTTCGCGTGCTGGCTGTAATGTTTTTGTGCGGGGGAGTCTGCCAGCAAACCATAGTGCTGATTCCAGCAGAGCTTGTACACCGCCTGCGATGCGCGCTCCGCGGCGCTCCGATAGAGCCCGGCCCTGATCTTGTCACCCAATACAGATTCCATCGCCGCCGCATAGCTTAACGCCTCGATAAACTGCAGCGTTATTACGGAAGATCCGCCATCGTCATCCTGGGGCGGCACGCCGAAACCAAAATCTGTGCCCCAATCCACGAAGGGCCACCAAGGAATCTTCATCAGCAGGCCGTCCTCCCGTTGCCGCTGCAGGAACCAATCCAGAACCGGCCGCGCGCCGGAAAGCTGCGCGCGAACGAAGTCAGGATCGGAGCGGTACATCCAGAAATCGTGCACCATACCGATCCACAGCAACGAAAAAGTCGGGATGATTTGCCGCATGGACGAGGGATATCGGCTGCGAGTGATGCCGTCAGGAATGCGGGAATCATTGAAGGCTTGAATGGCTTGGCGTGGCAGCCGGTCATCACCGCCCACGGTATAAGAAATCAGCGCCTGAATTCGAGTGTCCCCGACGTACTGCATTCGCTCGTAGTAAGCCGTGTCCATGTAGGTGTCGTGTGCGTCCAGGCGGGCAGTTCGCCAGCCGGTCTCCCAAATCGGATTCAGCGAATCATCGTCTGACTCGAAGTGTCCGCGTTCTTCAAACGGATATGCGGTAAACCAGGTCCGGAGTTTCTCAACTTCCAGCGGTTGATCGGCTGTCTCGATATCAAGTTGCAAGTAACGCCATGTCTTCCAGCCCAGCGGCATGAACGTGCGGTTCCTGGCGCCGTCCGTGAGGAACTCGTCAAAAATGCCTTGGATGTGCTTGCCAAAGATTTCGTTGCGGTTGCCCTTCTTACCGTTGTCGTCGATCAAGGCTTCGGCGTAGGTGAGGCGAACCGTGGCTCCGCGGCCACTGCTCACAGTCAGCTCGGGATATGCCGTGGTCAGATGAGAGCTATCCATCAAAACAGTGGCCTTTGAATGCGCCGGCACGGTAAATGCCCTCGCTGGAAAACCGGCCGGGGCGTCGATACCTGTCGACCTGACAACTTGTCCGGCAGAAGTCAACGCCATCTCCATACGAGGCAGCGGGTCTGGCACCAGTTGCCAGTTGTTTTCTTGCAGCACTGCACCTGCCGGAGTGGCGTGCCCAATCGGCTGCGCCTTTTTCCAGCGCCCACCGGTCCCGGAGTCGTCGGTGTTCCAGCCCCAGTTGAACGCTTTTGCATCGATGCGCTCCGCTGGCTCGGCAACATAGTATTGCCTTCGGACCGCCTCCGGCGTGGGCAGTATTTGAATGCCCTTCTCTTCTTCCACTTCCCACGTTGGATCGGTGTCGGCTATCCGCTCCGATTCGCCTTCTCCGTGAAGAAGAAATCCTGTACGATCGCTGATCTGGGCCAGCGGGGTGAGCACGCCAAAGTTCCAGACCGCGGCGGCCAGGACATTTCTCCCCGGACGCAGGAACGGCGCGATGTCATAGGTTTCATATCTCCAATGACCTAAATCGCTTCGCGATGGGCCGGAGTCCACGCGCTGCTGATTCACATACAAAATGAATTGATTGTCCGCGCTCACGTGCACGACAAAGTGCTCCGGCTGTTGCGCAAGCTCGATCAGCTTCCGGAAGTGCAGCACAGACTGGTCGCGTTGTGGGCCGTCTGGGGAGGTGATCCATTGGGCGCTCCACATTTGTTTTTGAAGATCACTGGGAAGCTGCGCCCTCGCAACTCCCGGTTCGATCAACTGGAATATCGCAATTACGAGCAGACCCGCCAGGTCTTGGGTTCGCATCAGGTTCTCCTCTTTTGACGAGTAAATCGAATTCTTGCGAATCTTTCAACTTCCGATAGAGCACCCAAGAGAAAGTCGCGCTAGGAACGGTGATCCGCGATTTCTACAATCCGGACTTTCTTTTGATCGGCGAATCGGATGCTCGCGCCGGCGATGTTTTGTGCGAGATCTACAAGCGCGCCTGCAAGAATTCTCCCGCGATTGCGCGCATGAATTGGATCAACGCGGAAATCACCAAGCTGTCCGTCAACACGGAGGAGTTTCTCAGTCTGCTCGGGCAGAAGTAGGACCATATCTCCAGTTAACTAAGTTCGTGGAAGTAACCGAGGAGGTGAAAGAATCCCTTGACTACCAGCCGGGCTGCAGACTTCTCAGAAAGGTTGTAACATTACGAGCTGTAATTCCATCCAAATCTGAGCCCCAAGCCGGTATTCAAGAACAGCGGAGGTAACCCCACATGACAAGCTTTTTCGTAAATGGAAAGGCAGTGCAGGTCGATGTCGATCCCGCGACCCCCTTACTGTGGGTCCTGCGGGATTCGCTCGAAATGACCGGCACAAAATTCGGCTGCGGGATGGCGCTGTGCGGTGCATGCACGGTGCACCTCGACGGAAAGGCCATTCGGTCTTGCGTTGCGCCACTGTCGCGAGCGGAAGGCAAGCACGTGACTACCATCGAGGGGTTATCTGCTAATCTCACGCACCCGCTGCAGAGAGCCTGGATTGAGTTGGATGTACCACAATGCGGCTACTGCCAGTCCGGGCAGATCATGAGCGCCGCAGTCCTACTGACAGAAAATTCCAAACCCACGGATAAGGACATCGATGAAGCGATGGGTGGGAATATCTGCCGCTGCGGGACCTACCCAAGAATTCGCAGAGCCATCCATAGAGCCGCGCAACTGGCGGGTGAAGGGAGGACAAGATGAGCGCTTCGGCGGTGGTGGGGCGGCGGGAATTTATTAGAACCGGGGCGGCGATCGGCGGTGGGCTTCTGGTGAGCTTGCACGCGCCGCTAGCCGGCAGGACGAGTGACGCGCTTGCAGCGGAGGAAAAGGATTTCGCACTCAATGCGTTTGTGCGAATCGGGACAGACGAGAGCGTGACGGTGATCTCGGCGCACTCGGAAATGGGCCAGGGAATCTACACGTCCTTGCCGATGCTGTTGAACGAAGAGTTGCAGGCGGACTGGTCGAAGATCCGCGTCGAAGCAGCGCCGGTGGACAAGGTCTACAACCATCCCGCGTTTGGGATGCAGATCACGGGTGGAAGCACGACTTCTCCTGCGGAATGGGAGCGGTATCGCAAGATGGGGGCGGTCGCTCGCACCATGCTGGTCGAAGCGGCGGCGCGTCAGTGGAATGTGGAGGCTTCGAGCTGTCGTGTCGACAAGGGCGTGGTCATTCACGGCGCGACGGGCCGGCGTGCGACGTATGGCTCGCTCGCCAACGCGGCCGCTCAACTGACAGCGCCCGCAGACGTGCCACTTAAGCCTGCGAAGGAGTTCACACTGATTGGCAAGGCGACGCGGCGACTCGATACTCCATCGAAGACCAACGGCGCGGCGCAATTCGGCTTGGATGTCAGCGTGCCTGGGATGCTGACGGCAGTAGTGTCGCGGCCGCCGGTCTTTGGCGGAAAAGTGGCGAAGTTCGACGCGAGCGAAACGATGAAGGTTCCCGGCGTGAAGGCTGTAAAGGAGGTTCCGTCCGGGGTGGCCGTAATTGCGGAGCGGTTTTGGCCGGCGAAGATTGGGCGGGACAAACTAACCGTGGATTGGGATCTGGGGCCAAATGCCGGGCTCTCCACAGAACAAATGCTGCGCGATTTTACGGAGATGGCGAAAACCCCCGGAACCATTGCAAAGAAGACGGGTAATCCTGAAGCCGCTCTCAAAACCGCGGCGAAAACAATTACCGCGGAGTACGACGTCCCGTACCTGGCGCACGCCATGATGGAGCCGCTAAACTGCGTTGTCGATTTGAAGGCGGACAGCTGTGAAATCTGGACGGGAACTCAGTTTGAAACAGTGGACCGTGCGAACGCAGCAAGTGTAGCGGGCTTGCCTCCGGAGAAGGTGCAGATCCATACCACTCTGCTGGGGGGAGGATTTGGCAGGCGCGCGAATCCGGCTTCGGACTTCGTTGTGGAAGCCGTTCATGTGGCCAAGGCCGCCAAAGCTCCGGTGAAAGTTGTGTGGACACGCGAAGACGACTTGAAGGGCGGTTGGTACCGGCCGATGTGGCATGACCGCTTTGTCGCGGGCCTGGATGCCAGCGGCAATCCTGTCGCATGGACACACACCATCGTAGGTCAATCCATAATGCAAGGCACGCTCTTTGAAGCCTATGGAATCAAAGACGGCGTTGATTCCGCGTCCGTCGAAGGCGCGGCGGATTTGCTCTACGGCATTCCCAATTTGCAAGTGGACCTGCACACCCCCAAGATCGGCGTGCCCGTGCAATGGTGGCGCTCCGTTGGCCACTCCCACACCGGATTTTCCGTCGAGGCATTCTTGGATGAAGTGGCGCATGCCGGCGGAAAAGATCCCTACGAGCTCAGGCGCACGCTGCTGGCGAAGCAGCCGCGGATTCGAGCAGTGCTCGAACTGGCGGCGCAGAAGGCGAATTGGGGAGCGAAGCTGCCGGCCGGAGTGGGCCGCGGCATCGCAACACATTTTTCTTTCGATAGCTACGTGGCGCAGGTGGTCGAAGCGTCCGTGGAAAAAAATGGGGCGGTGCGCGTGCATCGCGTCGTTTGCGCCGTCGATTGCGGAACGGTCATCAATCCGGACACCGTAAGGGCGCAGATGGAAGGCGGCATAATCTTTGGGCTGACCGCGGCGCTCAAAACGGAGATCACCCTCAAGGACGGAAGAGTACAGCAGGATAATTTTCACGATTATCAGATGCTGCGGATCTTCGAATCACCGGAAATCGAAGTGCATATCGTGCCGAGCAGCGAGAACCCCACAGGAGTGGGCGAGCCGGGTGTGCCTCCGGTTGCTCCCGCACTGGCGAACGCCATCTTCGCGGTGACCGGCAAACGCATTCGCAGGCTGCCAATTCGCGCAAGTGATCTTGCGCACGAGGGAGCGAAATCATGACTGCATTCACGGCGAACGAAAAAGACCGGCGCTGGAGAAGCGAA
>Ga0179587_10001690_pt1 | contig 10223 bp, 13 predicted proteins | sample CZODoug2_1_08_16_FD_185932 | JGI IMG/M metagenome (GOLD analysis project Ga0179587, IMG submission 185932) | Vadose zone soil fungal communities from Angelo Coast Range Reserve, California, USA - CZODoug2_1_08_16fungal | ecosystem: Environmental > Terrestrial > Soil > Vadose zone | place: USA...
CCGCCGCACCGTATGGCCGTTCGCGCTCGGCTTCTTCGAGCGCGTCCGCGTGCTCGCGGCCTGGTGCGAGCTGCGGCAAGACTTTCGTCACTTCCGCACCGACCGCATCGTCACCCTACGCCGGACCCACACGCGCTACCCCCGCCGCCGCCGCGCATTGATGAAAGAGTGGCAGGAGATCGAAGGCATTCCGCCGCAGTAGCGACGTGCCGCTCACTGCTGACAAAATCTGACAGCGTTCTCCCCTACAGTTTGGCATCAGTTTGGCATCGCCGAACAGGAGAGCACCCGTGAACCCCCACACCGACCAGGCCCCCACCAAAGTCACCGTGGGCGATCCCAATTGCATTCTGCTCTATGTCGAGAACCCAGCCACCAGCGCCGCCTTCTACGCGAATTTGCTCGGCCGGCCGCCGGTCGAATCCTCGCCGACCTTCGCGATGTTCGCGCTTGCCAGCGGCGTCATGCTCGGCCTGTGGGCGCGCCGCACGGTCGAGCCCGCCGCTACGTCCAGCGGCGGGGGCGAGCTCGCCTTTGCGGTTGCCGATGTTGATACGGTTGACGCGCTACATGCCGACTGGAGCGGGCGCGGGCTCACCATCCTTCAGCTGCCGACCGACATGGATTTCGGCCGCACTTTTCTGGCGCTCGGTCCGGACGGGCATCGGCTGCGGGTCTTCGTTCCGGCCGCGCCATGAACCGGAATTGGATTACGGTCGCCTGCGCGCGGCATGTCGGGCGCGGCCGCGCCGGACGGCAGGGTCGCATCGGCTCCGGCCTTCTTATATGCTGACCGGAAAGCGGAGGCTGGATCATGAGCATGCGGGCGATTGAGTTCGTCGAGAACTGGGCTTCAGAGAACATCGCGGCTGACCAACAGGCGGCAGAGATTGCGGGCGCGCTCGCACTGGCGTCGCGATGCCTCGAGGACGCAAGAGCGGCCGGCATTCCGCAAAGCGAGATCGACGAAACGTTCGACAACCTGCCGGCATTCCTGGCGGGCGAGATCGAGGAAGCAAGAGAACGAGAGGCCGAACGCGCGGCCGCGGAGGACGCGTAGTTAGCGCCCACAGCCGATCGAAACCGGGTCGCCGATCCGTGGCGCCCCGCGCGCCGCTATGTTATTTTCTCCATAGCCGCCGGCCGCGGCGCCGTGCTCCCCGGCGACTCAAGAAGACAGATCAGACCTGCTCATCGTGATGTCGGGAGGACACTCATGCGTCACCCAAACTCGATCTGCGCGATCGCGCTGACAGCCGCGATGCTGGTGACCATTGCGGGCGCCCAGGCGTTCGATGATTCCAAGTATCCTGACTTCAACGACCAATGGAAGCGCCCGCCCGGCGTCTCCAATCAATACGACACCAGCAAGCCCAGGACCGCGGAAGAAGCGCCGCTGACGCCGGAATATCAGAAAATCTTCGAGGCCAACCTCAAGGACCAGGCCGAAGGCGGCCAGGGCACCGATCCGACCTATACATGCATCCCGGACGGCATGCCGCGGGCCATGAACGTGATCTTCCCGATGGAGATCGTGGTCACGCCGAAGACCACCTATGTGATGATCGAATATCTCTCCATGCTGCGCCGGATCTATACCGACGGGCGCGAATGGCCCAAGGATTTCGAGCCGAGCTTCATGGGCTACTCGATCGGCAACTGGGCCGACCCGGACCCCAATGGCCGCTACCAGACGCTCGAGGTCGAGACCCGCCTCCTGAAGGGACCGCGGGCCTATGACTTCAGCGGCATTCCGCTGGACGCCGATAACGAGACCGTGGTCAAGGAGCGCATCTACCTCGACAAATCCAATCCCGACTTGCTGCACGACGAGATCACCACGTTCGATCATGCGCTGACCCACCCCTGGAAGATCGTGAAGGACTATGTCCGGGTTTCGAACCCGATCTGGTTCGAATCGATCTGCTCCGAGGGCAATGAGCATGTGCGCATCGGCAAGGAGAACTACATGATGAGCGCCGACGGCTACCTGATGCCGGCCAAGAGAGGACAGATGCCGCCGGACTTGCGGTATTTCAAGGACTCGCCGAAATGAATGAGGGAAAGTGAGCCTGGCTCGGAGCGGCGCATGGCGGCAATCGTGGCGGCGGTGAGCCGCAGCGGCGCGCATACGTTCAGCAAGCCCAATGCGGGCAGCATCCGGCTCGTGGTTGGGCTCGGGGTCGAAGGCGATGCGCATCTCGGCGTCACCGTGAAGCACCGCACCCTCGTGCGAAGCGACCCGGGCCGGCCCAACCTGCGCCAGGTGCATCTCATGCATGCCGAGCTGCACGATGAGCTGCGCGCGGCCGGATTCCCGATCGAGGCCGGGCAGATCGGCGAGAACGTCACCACCCGCGGCATCTATCTGCTCGGATTGCCGGCCGGCACACGGCTGCACCTGGGTGATGCCGCAGTGGTCGAGGTGACCGGGCTGCGCAATCCCTGCCGCCAGCTCGACCGCTTCCAAGCGGGCCTCACCGCCGTGCTGCTCGGGCACGACGAGAGCGGCAAGCTGATCCGCAAGGCCGGAATCATGGGAATCGTGCTGGCCGGCGGCGACGTCCGCCCACACGACCCGATCGGAGTGGAGTTGCCGCCGCCACCACACCGGGCGCTGGAGCGGGTGTGATGGGGCCCCTATGCGTCTCCCCGCCCGCGGCACGCTCCTTCTCCCCGCTTGCAACCGAACTCAGGTTTAGTTCGGTCCATCGATAGAGCGGCCGAAGTCGGATAGATCCGACTTTAGCTGAGAAGGTCGGGATGAGGAGCGCTTGAGTGAGACCGAGCTTGTGGAACCTCCCTCACCGCGCCGGGTTCCGGTCTTCGCTCATTGGATGTCGCCCTTTCCCGGCGGGCGGGGCGAGGAACGCTGTGCGCGCTCCCGCAGCACCCCGGCAAGCTGGACGGCGCCGTCATGCGGGTCGCCGATGTTTTCGATCACCTCGTCGGGCGCAGATTCCTCGCCGGCGGAAACCGCACGATCCAGGCGCCCGGCCACATCGCCACCACTCTCACGCCCGCGCGCCGCGAGCCGCGCCAGCAGAACATCCTTCGGGGCTGTCACCATGACCACGCTGACATCGACGTAGCGCTCGCGCAGATGGCGCACCATGGCGCGAGAGACATTGCACACCACCGTCTTGCCGCCGCGAATATCCGCATCGATCGCGGCAGGCAGGGCGTATTTGAGTTCATGGGCCTCCCACCAGACCGCATAAGCGCCCTGTCCGGCCGCGGCATCGAAATCAGACACCGAGACGCTGTCATGAACTTCCGCCCCGGAGGGCTCCCGCGTCACGATGCGGCGCGCAAAGGTGATCCTCGGATCATCGGCGCACATCTGCCGTGCAAGCGCGATCAGGGTGTCCTTGCCGGCGCCGCTCGGTCCCACCACCAGAACCAGCGCGCCAGGGCCGATGCGTGGCCCGCGATCGGCCGCCGGCGCCGTCATGCGACGCGCGCCCCGGTGCGCCAGACGGAGCGAACCACCGGAATGTTTTCGGTGACGCGCACGCGTACCAAATCGGCGCGCTTGCCGATCGCAATCTCGCCGCGATCGTCGAGACCCACGGCCTTGGCCGGTGTCCGCGTCACCGTACGGATCGCCCCCGGCAGATCGATCGCCGGCACCGCCTTGGGCAGATGGAACGCCGCCATCAGCAGGCTTGCCGGCATGTAGTCGGAGGACATCGCGTCGAGGACGCCGGCGCGCGCGAGCTCGGCGGTTCCGACATTGCCGGAATGGGAGCTGCCGCGCACCAGATTGGGAGCCCCCATGAGGACCGCAATCCCGGCCGCATGCGAAGCGCGCGCAGCTTCGAGCGTGGTCGGAAATTCGGCGATGGCCACCTGATCGGCGACCGACTGTTCGACATGTTCGAGGGTCGTGTCGTCGTGGCTCGCCAGCCGCAGGCCGTGTTGGCGCGCCAGCGCGACCAGGTCGCGATAGTTGTCGGCTGAATGACGCGCCGCGTAGTCGCGGCGCTGGTCGAACAGCGCGTCGAGCTCGGCATCCGTCAACCCGCCGGCCTTGCCCCGATAGTAGGTCCGCAGCTTCTCCTGGTCGCGGAATTGCCGCTGCCCCGGCGTGTGGTCCATGAGCGACACCAGCCTCACCTCAGGCCAGGTGATCAGCGCTGCCGTCTCGGCCACCACGTCGGGCATCGGCACCTCGCAGCGCAGATGCAGGAAATGGGCGACCCGCAACATGTCGGCATCGCGCGCCTTAGCGATCGCGGCGGCCAGCACGGCGGCCTCGCCCCCGACTTCATCGACGCCCTCCTCGCGCCACACGCGCAGCGAATCGAGCGCCGTGGTGATACCGCAAGACGCGAGCTGGCCGTCATAGGACACGACCGCCGCCACCGGATCCCAGTAGACTTTCGGGCGCGGCATGTAGTGCGCCTCGAGGTGATCGGTGTGCAGCTCAATCAGGCCCGGAATGATGAAGTCGCCTGCGATATCTTGCGCGCCCGCGGGCGCGCGCTCCGCCCCGAAGTCCGCGATCATCCCATCAACAATCGCGATCCAGCCGCTCTCGATCACGCGGTCTGCGAGCACCAGGCGGGCATTGGCGAGAACCAGCGGGTTGCGGTCGGGCTGCATGGTTCAGGCTGCCGGTGAAAAGCGGGTGACGTCGATCACGATGTCGGCGACGGCGCGGCGAACCTCATCATCGTGCACGATCGCCACGATGGCGGCGCCGAGCCGCTTTTTTTCCGCAATGAGCTCGACCACGGTGGCGCGGTTGGCGGCATCAAGCGACGCGGTCGGCTCGTCGAGCAGCAGGATCGGCCACTCGGGCAGAAAGCCGCGCGCGATATTCACCCGTTGCTGCTCGCCGCCCGAAAAGGTCACCGGCGGCACTCCCCACAAGCGCTCCGGAATCGCCAGGCGATGCAGCAGCGCGGCGGCCTGCGCACGCGCTTGCGCGCGCGCAGCCGGCTCGGCCATCACGGGCTCGGCCACCACGTCCAGCGCCGGCACCCGCGGCACCGCGCGCAGGAACTGACTGACATAGCCGATCACGGTCTTGCGCAGCCCCAGGATTCGGCGCGGCTCGGCGCGCGCGAGGTCCGTGGTGGTGCCGCCGTGATGGACAAGAACCTGGCCGTCATCGCAGCGGTAGTTGCCGAAGATCATCTTGAGGATGGATGATTTGCCGGCACCCGAAGGTCCGGTCAGAACGACGCATTGGCCGGCGCCGACCGAAAAGTCGACACCCGCGACGACCGGCAGGCGCAAGCCGCCCTGCAAGTGCATGGTGAAGCTCTTGGCAGCGTCACGAAGCTCGAGCACGGCGGACATCGCAGACCTCATGCAGGCAGGATCGAGGAAACGAGCAGTTGCGTATAGGCCTCATGGGGATCGTCGAGCACCTGATCGGTCAGGCCGTGCTCGATCACCTCCCCGCCTTTCATGACCATGATGCGGTGGGACAACAAGCGTGCGACGGCGAGATCGTGCGTGACGATCAGCACCGCCAGCCCAAGCTCGCCGACGAGGCCGCGCAGCAGATCGAGCAGGCGCGCCTGCACGGAGGCATCCAGGCCCCCGGTCGGCTCATCCATGAAGACCAGCCGCGGCGTGGTGACGAGATTGCGCGCGATCTGCAACCGTTGCCGCATGCCGCCCGAATAGGTGCGCGGGGGATCGTCGATGCGGGCGCGATCGATCTCCACCCGGTCAAGCCAATCGGCGGCCGCGTGGCGAATCTCACCGTAGTGACGCCAGCCCACCGCCATCAGGCGTTCTCCCACATTGCCGCCGGCCGAGACCGCCATGCGCAGGCCGAGCGCCGGGTCCTGGTGCACATAGCCCCAATCGGTGCGGAACAGGAATCGCCGCTCGGCTTCGCCCAGCAAGGCCAGATCGCGCATGACGCCATCGCGGGTGCGGTAGAGAACGCGCCCGTCGTCGGCGGCGAGCTGGGCGGACAAGAGCTGCAGCAAGGTGGTCTTGCCAGAGCCGGATTCGCCCACGATCGCCAACACCTCGCCTGGGTAGAGCTCGAACGATACGTCGCGGCAGCCGAGCTGCCCGCCATACCGTTTTGACAATCCCTGCGCCGCCAAGAGCGGCCGCTCGTCGGGCGTATCGCTCATTCGGGCACTCGCTCGAGATTGATGCGAAAGCTGTAGCCGTGGCGCTCGAAGCCGAGCGACTCATAGAACGCGTGCGCCCGCACCCGTTTGGCGTTGGACGAGAGCACCAGCTTGTAGCAACCCTTCTCCCGACAGCGTTCCATTGCAAAGCGCATCATGGCGGCTCCGATGCCGTTGCTCTGCCGGGCGGGCGCAACCACGACGTCCTCCACGATCCCGGATGGGGCGCCGAGGTGGCCAAGATTGTCCATCACCAGGAGCGCGAAGCTGCCGACCATCGCGTGATCCTGCTCCGCCACAAAGAGCGTGTAGTCCGGGTAGCGGCCAAATCGCTCGAACAGAGCCACCGCCTGATCGATCGGAAGCACGTTGCCGTCATCGAGATCAGGCTGGGCATAGAGAGCCAGCACACCCGCGACGTCAGCGGCGCTCGCAGGGCGCACCAGTACGGGCGTGGGATCAGTCACGGCCGGTCTCCTTGCGCTGCGCCGGTGACGCGGATGCCAAGGGCGCCCTCGGGCGGTGCTCCCGCTGCGCCTCGCAAAAATCGGTGTCCGAGCACAGGAACATGCGCCCGCCGCGATCGTCGGTGATCACCTCGTCGAGGAAACTATCGGTGGCGCCGCACAGCGCGCAGGTTCCCTCGCGCCGGTAGGGCTCGAACGGATGATCCTCGAAATCGAGTGAAACCACCTGCGTATAGGGCGGGATCGCATAGATGCGTTTCTCGCGCCCGGCGCCGAACAGCTGCAGGGCTGCGCAGTCGTTCATCTTGGGATTGTCGAATTTCGGCGTCGGTGAGGGATCGGTGACGTAGCGGCCGTCGACCGTGACCGGATACGCGTAGGTGGTGGCGATGTGGCCGTGGCGCGCGATGTCCTCGTAAAGCTTGACATGCATGAGGCCGTACTCGGCCAGCGCATGCATGCGGCGGGTCTCGGTTTCGCGCGGCTCCAGGAATCGCAGCGGCTCGGGGATCGGAACCTGATAGACCAGGACCTGGCCCTCGTGCAGCGGTGCCTCCGGGATACGGTGGCGTGTCTGGATGACGGTCGCCTCGCCGGTGCGGGTGGTGGTGCGCACGCCGGCGGTCTTGGCGAAGAACTTGCGGATCGAGACCGCGTTGGTGGTGTCGTCGGAGCCCTGATCGATCACCTTGAGGACATCGTCAGGGCCGAGGATCGAAGCGGTGACCTGCACTCCTCCGGTACCCCACCCGTAGGGCATGGGCATTTCGCGGCTCGCGAACGGCACCTGATAGCCCGGAATGGCGATCGCCTTCAGAATGGCGCGCCTTATCATTCGCTTGGTTTGCTCATCCAGATAGGCGAAGTTGTAAGTGGCGCTCATTCGGCGGCCTCCGCAATCCCGGGCCGACTATCTTTAGCGGCGTTCGCGAACTCGGCGCGCAGGCGCCGCACCAGTCCGAGCTCGGCCTGGAAGTCGACGTAGTGGGGCAGCTTCAGGTGCTCGACGAAGCCGGTCGCCTGGATATTGTCCGAATGCATGAGGACGAACTCCTCGTCCTGCGCCGGCGCCTTGACCTCCTCGCCCAGCTCGCGCGCCCGCAGCGCGCGATCGACCAGCGCCATGGCGATCGCCTTGCGCTCTCCTTGCCCGAAGGTCAGGCCATAGCCGCGGGTGAAACGCGGCGGCTCGCTCGCGGTCCCGCCGAACTGGTTGACCATCTGGCATTCGGTGATCGCGATCCGGCCGAGCGGCACCGCGAAGCCCAGCTCCTCGGCAAAAAACTCGACCTCGACATCGCCGCAACGGATCTCGCCCGCGAACGGATGGGTGCGCCCATAGCCGCGCTGGGTCGAATAGCCGAGCGCCAGCAGAAATCCTTCGTCGCCGCGTGCCAGGTTCTGCAGCCGCAGATCCCGATCCGCCGGCAGTGACAACGGCTCGCGGGTGAGATCGCCGACCGGCGCCGCCGGATCGGCAGCGTCCAGCGCCTTGGCGCCAAGCGCGTCAGCGCCGGCGTCCTCGATCAGGTCGTCGGCCGCGAGCAGATCGGTGACGCGCGGCATCGCCTCCTCGGCTGCCGGCGCCCGAACCGGCTCGGGAACAGCACCGCCGGCCACCAGATCGTGATCGAGCAGCCGGTGGGTATAGTCGAAGGTCGGACCCAGCACCTGCCCGCCCGGCAGATCCTTGAAGGTCGCCGAGATGCGCCGGACGATATCCATCGCGGCCGTATCGATCGGTTCCGAGGCGCCAAATCGCGGCGCGGTGGTGCGATAGGCGCGCACCAGGAAGATGGCCTCGATGAGATCGCCGCGCGCCTGCTTGATGGCGAGCGCCGCGAGCTCGCGGTCATAAAGCGAGCCCTCGCTCATCACGCGGTCGACCGCAAGCGCCAGCTGCTCCGAAATCTGTGCGAGCGAAATTTCCGCAACGGAGGGATCGCCGCGGCGCGCATGCGCGAGCAGCGCATGGGCATTCTCGATCGCCCGCTCGCCACCCTTGACCGCAACATACATGGCAGCCTCCCTAAGACGCGACCCGGATGGAGCGCGGCAGCGCCGCCACCGCATCCGGGCTCACCAAAATGAGATCGACGCCGCGCGGAAACAGCGCCCGATTGGCGACGAGCCGCGCCCGGAAATCCGGCGGTACCGGCTCGGCGGAGAACTTTCGGGTTCCGCCGATGCCGGGGCCCGAAAGCGTGAGCGCGTCGCCCCGATCGAACCTCGCGACCAGCAGGATCACCGTCGTCGAGCGGTCCGGATACTCGATAGAGCCAAACGAAAAGGCGTCGAAGGGCGGCATTCCGGCGGGATCGGAAACGAATGCAAAAGCGGCTTTTGCGGAGTCCGCGGTCAGCGGTGCGCCGGTGTGAAACTTCAGCCAGGACGCCACCTCGGGCGCACCGGCAAACCCCTGGTCGAGCCAGAAATGAGTTTCGTAGTCGAACAAGGTCAAGGCCACGGCCGCAGCGGTTGCGGTGAGCGGCAACGGAACAGCGAGCCGCGACAGCAGCGGCTTCGCCTGCCCTGGACGCGCGAGCGCTTCCATGACACTGCGGAACACCGCCTGGCTCGCCACGGCCGGGTCGTCGAAAGCGGGCGCCAGCATCCTCAATCCTCCCCGCGCACCAAGGTGAAGAAATCCACGCGGGTCGCCGCCGCCTGCTCGCGCTTCTGCGTGCGCTCGCCCTCCAGGCGCGCGCGGATCGGAGCCAGCACGTGGCGCTCGATCGCGTCCCGGCAACCGTCGCTTTGCCACAGCGCATCGCATACGGCGGCGAGACGCGCCTTGTGGTGGTCGCGGCCCAGCAGATAGGAAAAGCCCACCTCGCCTGAATCCATGCGCACGGCCGCGCGCGTGACCGTCGCCTCGCCGAGATTGAAGCGCGCGCCGTCGCCGCCGATCCGCCCGCGCAACATCACCAGGCCGGTCGCGACCGGCCGCAGCTCGACATAGCGCAGCGGATCGACCACGGCCGCGAGACCTTGCGCGATCTCGGGCATGCGGGCCTGCGCCAGCAGCGCCATCGCGGCCCGACGCGGACCGGTGTCGGCATGAGGCGCATCCGCATCGGAGCTTTGTGATTCTGACATCGACAGCCTTTGGACTTGGCGCCTAAAGTTGTCTATGATACTAGACAACTCCGTGGGCAAGTTCAACGCCTGTTCGATGACGCTTTGATGACCGACAGCCTGATGACTGACGACCGATGCAGGAGATGTTCATGAGGCCGCGCCGCGAGCCCGAAGCAACGCCCGCGCTCGGCGTCACTCTGTGGCGCCGGATCGCCGATGATATCGAGCAGGAGATCGCGCGCGGAACGCACGGCGCCGGCGATCGTCTGCCGGGCGAGGTCGAGATCGCCGCGCGTTTCGGGGTCAACCGGCACACGGTGCGGCGCGCGCTTGCAGAGCTCACCGAGCGCGGATGGGTTCGCGCCGAGCGCGGCAGCGGGACATATGTGGAGCCGGGTCGCCTGCCTTATCCGATCGGGGCACGCACGCGCTTCTCCGAGATCGTGGGATCGGCCGGCCGCGGTGCGGACGGCCGCCTGATCGCGCACGCGAGCGAGCAGGCAACGCAAGACATCGCCAAGGGGCTCGGCCTCAAGATCGGGGAGATAGTGGTCCGCCTGGAGATTCT
>Ga0179587_10001691_pt1 | contig 10221 bp, 11 predicted proteins | sample CZODoug2_1_08_16_FD_185932 | JGI IMG/M metagenome (GOLD analysis project Ga0179587, IMG submission 185932) | Vadose zone soil fungal communities from Angelo Coast Range Reserve, California, USA - CZODoug2_1_08_16fungal | ecosystem: Environmental > Terrestrial > Soil > Vadose zone | place: USA...
CGGGGCTAAGCTTGCAACGGGGAATGGCCCCGACTTTGCCGATTGCAGCATTACTGTCATCGATCCCTGGCGCGCGCTCTAGAGAGAAAGCCAGGGGCAGAAGCCGGGCGGGTCGCCCATCCTTGCTGGTTTTGCACCTCCGCCTCTCGGGCAGGCGCATCTCCGCGAGGTGCCCGGTATTGCCGCGTTCCAGCACGCGCGAAGCCCCCAGCTCATCGAGCCGGCGCACCGCTTGGCGCGCCGCTCCGATGGAGAGACCCAGATTGCGGGCTAGGGACATAACCGCAAAGTGCAGGCGGAGCTTGCCTACCACGAGGGAATGGCGCAGCAGATAGCAATAGACGGCGCGCTCCTTGACGGTCAGGCCGAGACGCGGGGCGAGAACATCTTCAAACTGCATCCACAGGAGTTTGGCGTTCAGCTTTTTGTTTTAGCATGTTTTAGGTCCCGGAAGAGAAGTGGCTCTATTGAGATCCTCGATTCAACCGGCATTTGTCATCCGCTCTTCTTTGCGATCTCTGTGATCCCGTCTCAGTGCTTCCGCGCAGTCCGTGAGGCGATGACCGCTAACACACCTAGTGTGTCATCCCGAACGAAGTGAGGGATCTGCTTTTTCCCTTCTCGCCACTCGTCACTCGCCACTGGTCACTAGTCACCAGCCACTGTTTTTCGTCTGCTGAGGTATCCTTCCACGGTAAGTAAGTGGTGACGGAAGTGACTCAATGCCGAGAGGAGACAACCCATGTCCTACAGCGCAGCGACCTTGCTGATCCGCAATCTTCGCGACGTCTTCGGTGAAAACGATCCCACGCGCCGCCGCGCGGCCATCGATGACATCTACACCGAAGATTGTGTGTTCTTCGATCCCAGCAAGGGAGTCTACCGTGGCCGCGACGAGATCGACCGCATCGCGGGCGCCATCAAGGCTACTCACCCTGAATTCCGATATCAGCCAACTACCGAGCCCGCGGAATCGGGCGATGGCGGGCTGGTCCGATGGGTATCGGGCCGCCCTGGTGAGGCGCCAGCTTACGCCGGGACTGATTTCATCATTGCCCGCGATGGCCGGATTGCCGCCATTTATCTCTTTTTCGACAAGCTACCCTGATCTGGCGTTTCTCTGGCCTAGCCGTGCTCGACGCGCGCTTTTACGTCCAGGTACGCAGCATCGATCAGCCTGCCTAGCGCTGCGGCGTTTGTGGCTGTTCCCGGCCGCAGCTTTACATGGCGCATGAACTTGCCGGTGCCTTGCAACAAGCGGCCCGGATCCGCCAGCGCTGCGCCGTGAAAGAACCCCACGTTTACGTGCGAAGCGAATACATTGACGTAGCCGAAGGGCGCATCTCCCAAACAGGCAACCGGGCAGCCGTCATGCAAAAGCTCCCGGACTTCGTCCCCGCATTTTCGCATCACCTCAAACCATTGATGCGCGATGGCTCCCAATTCACCAGAGTGCTCTTTCATCCACGCATCGATGGCGGGATCCCGCTCGACGGCGCCGTTGAATCGCAGCAATTCCGTTTTCACCGTCGCTCCATTTTTTTCACCCATGAAAAAACCGCAAGCGAAAGTCTCGAGATCTACGGTTACGGTATACCTTACACGAGAAGGCCACTGGCTTATCGTGCCCGGAGGAACGGAAGCGATATTTCCTCAGTGACGCCGTAGCGTTTGCGGATAGCGAGCGGCTCGTCGGCTTCGTGTGTCATTCCGAGCGTAGCGAGGAATCCCTCTTCCCCTCCCTTCTCGCCACTCGCCACTCGCCACTCGTCACTGTTTCACCGCTTTTCGTTTTCTCGTCACTCGCCACTGGTCACTCGCCACCGCTCTTCGCGGACTTGGCAACATGCCGTGGCACAGGCGCGAGTTCGTGGTGAAGGATTGCGACGGCCGTCTACTGGCTTTCTGCGCGAACCTGTAGTCTTCTTCCAAGGCTCTTCGTTCTCGCTCGCCACTCGCCAGACTTTACTAGCCCAAGGCGCACCCGCTGAATCGCGCGCGCCTTACTTGCGCGAACCACCGGTGTGAGGTTTTTGAATTATGTCGCACACCTGGCAATTACAAAATCTCGTGCATTAAACCTCCGATCATGGCGTGAGAGGATTGACCTACTGCGGGACCTAGGATTTATAAGCGTTCGGCCTCGAGGCAGTCGGAACTACGGCTATATTTTGCTGCATCACCCACATCGTGTTGTGCAACATCTTCGGGCCAAAGGCTTAGTGCCGGAGAACTGGTGGTTGGAGTTTCGAACCGCGCGAGCGAAATCGGCGCTAGGTTGCCGAGCGCCGCTTCCGATGATGCCCCCCAGATTGATCTGACTTGAAAACCGGGGACAGGCGGGAGGTTTCCCCATATTCGGAAAATCCACAATGGGCGAAACGAGTCTTTCCAGCTAAATATGAGGAACGTTCCGTCCGTCCTCAATTCTGTCAGGTCACGATTGAGAGAGCGTGGAAGCTGAGTTAGGAGGTCGATGTGGCAGCGATTTTCATAAGTTTCATCCACGAAGAGGGTAAGTATGCAGAAGCTGTCCAGGCGTTTATCACGCAGATCCTGGGCACCGAAGCAAAGCCATTCCTTTCATCTGATCAGATGCAAGTATATGCCGGTGAAAAATGGCTGGAGAGAATCATGGACGAGCTGAAAACTGCAAAAATTGTGATCCTGATGTTAAGCAAGAAGTCGGTCCAACGCCCGTGGGTAAATTTCGAAGCAGGAGCTGCGTGGACAAGAGACATTGTTACGATACCCATTTGCTTTAAGGACCTGCGGAAAGGCGAACTTCCCAAACCATATTCAAGCCTTCAGGCTGTTGACCTTTCATCGTATGGGGATGATGAGTATTTGGCGATCTCGGTTGCACACCATCTGGGGATTGAAAAACCGATTACACGCATGCGCGCGGCTGTATCTGCTCTTGGCGGCGAAGAATATAGGAGAAAGTGCGAAATTATCGCGCTCGCGTATGATCGATTGCAAGATGAGCTTAAGAAATTGAATGGAGAGTCCGTTAATTCCCCGGACTAATTTTATGGCGGGTGGCGCACCCTTTGGCATTTAGTATTTCAAAGGGTGCGGTCTTTGACTGTTAGTCTTGTCAAACAAACATCAGAAAGCGTTCCGTCCGTCCGCGGGCTCCCGGTAAGGGCCAGAAGGTGGCGAACTATTTTGCTGCCGGAACAACTTCCCTGAAATGAAACGGGACCCAACAGCGTATATAGAAGCAGTGCCCGAGGTGTGGGCGCTAATCTGCGCAGTCAGGAGAGTCAAATGAAATTCCAGGTTATGGCGTCAGCAGGGGTGTTGTTCCTGGTATCCGCGGCGGCTTTCGCACAGGATTCCAAAGCTCCGCAGGGGGCCTCGAACAACAAGGGAGAGCAGGCTTCCCAAGGTCCGTTCAGCACGTACAATAAAATCTTCTACGCAAGGATGAAAACCATCCTGGTCAGTTCCGCTGAAAAAATGCCCGAAGAGAACTACAACTTCAAGCCCACTGAATCCGTCCGCAGCTACGGCCAGATTGTGGGGCATCTTGCGGACGCCCAATATAATTTTTGCTCTATGGCACTCGGGGAGACGAATCCCGGCCTCAAAATCGAGGAGACCAAGACCACCAAAGCCGATCTCGTTGCCGCGCTCAAAGGTGCGCTCGCCTACTGTGACAAAGCTTATGACGGCATGACCGATGCGTCCGGCACGCAAACAGTGAAGCTGTTCGGCATGGATATGCCCAAATTCGGCGTGCTGAACATTAACAACGCGCATGACATGGAACACTACGGCAATCTGGTCACCTACATGCGGCTCAAGAACATTGTTCCCCCGACGAGCGAACCGGCTCCGGCGGCGGCACAGCAGAAAAAGTAGGGGATGGGGCGAGTGACGAGTAAGGAGCAAACATGACACCTAGAGGCGGGTGGCCGCGCCTTAATTCTGAAAACCGCCTCTGGGTGGCGCACCCTTTGGCATTTGGTATTTCAAAGGGTGCGGTCTTTGACTCTTAAGCGAAGGCGAGGAGGCCGCGCGGGGCGGGGATGGGGCGGCCGAGTTCTTTGGCGGTTTCGATCCATTCCTGAATGATGATTTCGACGTTGGCGAGAGCTTCCTTATAGGTCTTTCCGTCGGCGGCGCAGCCGGGAAGTTCGGGGACTTCGGCGATAAAGGCTTCGTCGGCCTGGCTCCAATAGATGATGATTTCGCATCTAGTCATCGGCCAACACAGGCGGGAGCGGATCGCCGTGTTCCCGGCAGGATTCCACGATTTTTCTGGCGAGACCTTGAGCGATTTCGACCGTTTCGGCAACACTGCGGCCCTCGGCCACCAATCCCGGAACGTCCGGGCTAGTGCCCAAATAGCGTCCATTCTTCAGATTCTCGACGCGAACCCGAATGGCCGCTTCCTCGACTTCCGCGAGGTGCTCTTGCCGCTTCATGGGAGGTTCCTTCGCAGTGCATTATAGCAAAGATGCGCAAACTGCGCGGCGCTATATGCGGAGAGAAGAGAGGAGTGGCGAAGCAAAGAGAAAGCAGTGGCGCGGAGACAAGGAGTCAGTCACCAGTCACCAAATACTAGTCACTTCTTTGCCTTGTCCTGGCACTCTTCGCAGTAGCCGCCGACTTCGGTACGAGAAACCGTGACTTTCATGTGAAAGTCGCGCGCAATCTGTTGTTTCAGTTGCTCGTATAAACTGCTTTCGAATTCGCGGACTTTGCCGCACCGCAAACAAGCCACATGGATGTGATCCCGCGGCCCGTGCGTTTCGTAGTAGTGGCGGTCGCCGCGGAGATGCAGCAAATCCAGCTCGTCAATCAATCCTTGCTTTTTTAGAAGATCAATCGTGCGGTAGACGGTAACCAGGTGAACGCCAGAGTCGATTTTCTGCGCGCGCTCGAGGATCTGATCCACATCCAGATGCTGCTCCGCGGCGTCCATCACTTGCAGGATGACGCGGCGCTGCCGGGTCATTCGAATGCCGCGTGCAGCCACCGCCTGCTGAATCTTTCCGGTTGTTTCGGCGGTATTCAGGCGCTCGCCGGTGGAAGCCCGGTGGGCAGGCGATGCAGCCATTGTCTCTCCCCGCCTCTCTAGCGCAGGTCTAAGTATGGATCGGAAGAAACCGCGCCACGTCATTGTACATAACGTAGCCGAAGAGAACTAAGAGAAAGACCAGTCCAACCTGAACGAAGCGCTCCTTGAAGGCTAGGCTGAAATCGCGCCGGCGGATTCCTTCCAAAGCAAGAAGCAGAATGTTTCCGCCATCCAGTATGGGAATCGGCAAAAGATTCAAGACCCCCAGATTCAAGCTAATGATGGCCATCAAGTTGATCACCGCGTACGAGCCTTCCTGCACCGCTTGTCCCGCCTGGTCGATGATCCCCACTGGTCCGAGCAACAGCTTTACGGACTGCTTGCCGGAGAAAAGCCTGCCGACCATTCCTAACATCTGCTTCAAACCATACCATGTCGACACCGACGCATTCGCCAAGGCGGTGCTAAAGGTCATTTTCTTGTAAGACCAGCTCTCTTCTGCCCCGACTCCCAGCCGGAAATTCGACTTGCCGTCTTCGCCGACAATGGCCTGGGGTTCGAGTTTGAGCGTCACGAGTTGTCCATCGCGCTGCACCACGGTAACTAACGGGTTGCCGTTGGAGCTCAGGATCATGTCCTTGAACTCCATCCAGCTCGTAATTTTTGTGCCGTTCACAGAAACAATTAGATCTCCGCGCTTCATCCCGGCGCGTTGTGCTCCCATGCCGCGAATCGGCTGGGTGATTTTCGGAACTATCATAGGGTAATGTCCGGGAGCATCCGCCTGAATCAAATCCTTGCCGCTTGCCTCAACGTCGCGCGTTGTTCCTTGGTGCTCCACCGTCACTCGATAACTACTCTCGGGCCGCAGCTCACCGAATGCCTCATCCAGCTTTTCCCAAGTCGGCGTTTCTTTCCCATTGAATGCCGTGATTCGATCGCCGACGGCCACGCCGGCCTTCGCCAGCGGGTCATTTGCTTTCAGTACTGCTATGACCGGCGGTTTGTCCAGGTACGATGGATAAGGAAGGCCTTTGATCCAAAAAAATCCGCTGAGCAGCAGCAGGGGCATAATCAAATTCACCGTGGGGCCTGCCACGGAAATCAGCGCCCGTTGCCAGCGTGGCTTGCTCATCAATTCGTCGGATGCACCCGTCGGCGCCACGTCAGCGGAGTCAATCTCCGAGAGATCCTGTCCCGCCATGCGCACGTAGCCGCCGAACGGAAGCGCGCTCACCCGGTAATCCGTCGCTCCCCGCTTCCAGCCGAAAAGCCGCGGCCCGAAGCCGATGGAAAATACATCCACGCGCACGCCAAAGACTCGCGCAACGATAAAATGTCCCAACTCGTGGACCAGAATCATCAGGCCCAGGACTAGAACGATTCCAAGAATCGTATTCATATTCTATGGCTTCTCCGCCTTCTCCCTTTACGATGCCGCCGCGGCCGTGACCGCCAGCCGCTCTACTTCTTCCCTTGCCATTCGACGCGCTTCGGCATCCGCCGCAAGCACATCCTCCATCTTCTCAAATCGCACGCGCGGTGTGCGGCCGAGCACGCGCTCGATTACTTCCGGGATACCCAGGAACGGAATCCGCCGTTCTAGAAATGCCGCAACAGCAATTTCATCCGCGGCATTCAGGGCGCACGGCAGTGCACCGCCCTTTTTCATTGCTTCCCGGGCCAGACGCAGGCAGGGAAATCGTCTTGTCGAAGCTTTCGCAAAATCCAGGCGCTTCAACTTCGGCCAATCCAGGGCCACTTGATTTGATGCGACCCGCTCTGGATAGGTTAGCGCATATTGGATGGGCATGCGCATGTCCGTTGGTCCAAGTTGCGCTAAAACGGAACCGTCCACGAATTCCACCATGGAATGGACCGTGGACTGCGGATGAATTACTACGTCGATTTGGTCCGGGCGCATGCCAAAGAGCCAGCGCGCTTCAATGATTTCGAATCCTTTGTTCATCATCGTGGCCGAATCAATGGTGATGCGGTTTCCCATGCGCCAGTTGGGATGCGCAAGCGCTTGTTCAATCGTGACGTTCGCCAGCGCGGTCAGCGGCGTCTTTCGAAACGGACCACCCGACGCGGTCAGCACCAGCCGCCGCACTTCCCCGCGTGTTCCGCCACGCAAACATTGATGCACGGCATTGTGTTCGCTATCGACGGGCAGCAGTTCGCGCCCGGCTTTTTTTGCCGCGGCTATCACCAATTCGCCCGCTGCGACGAGAACCTCTTTGTTCGAAAGCGCGACCGTCTTTCCCAGCTTGACCGCTTCGTAAGTCGCTTCCAAGCCGACGACGCCTACCGCTGCCGAAACGACAATGTCCGCTTTCGAATGCGTCCCAACCGCCAGCATTCCTTCGCGACCATGGTGAATCTCCGGGAATGGCGTGATTCCCTTTTCGCGCAGCAGCCGCGACAACTCATCGGCACGCTTGGCATCCCCGACGGAGACGACTTCCGGATGGTGCCGCTCGATCTGCCCGATCAACTCTTCCAGGTTGGCCCCCGCCGCCAGCGCAACGACACCAAACCGCTCGGGCAGAGCCTCCACAACCGACAGGCATTGCCGTCCAATCGATCCCGTCGAACCCAAAATGGCTAGCTGTTTCAAGCAGTCCTTCGTGGAGTGAGGCGGCTTGCCGCCGCTTTTCCGTCCTCTAGTCCCGCCGCAAGGAGTCCCTTGATCTACGACCGGGGAGAGTAGATCAAGATCCAATAATACCAGACAACCGGAATCGCAAGGATAAGAGCATCGATTCGGTCAAGCACCCCGCCATGCCCGGGCAGAATACTTCCGGAATCCTTGATCCCCGCGCTCCGCTTGTACGCCGATTCGAGAAGGTCGCCAACCTGCCCTGCTACGTTGCCCAGTGCAGCCATCGCGAGCAGATGCCGCAGTGGCACCGTCATGAATCGCGCAAAAATAACTGCGACGATTAGCGAGCCGAGGAAACTAGCGACCGTCCCCTCCCACGTCTTTTTAGGGCTGAGATGCGGCGCCAAAGCATGCTTGCCAATCGATCTGCCGACGAAATAACCCGCGGTATCTCCCACCCAGACAATCACCATGGCGAAGAGCAAGAGCGGCGGACCTTGGAAAGGCCATCCATGAAGCCGGACAGCATAGGACAGGGGAAAAGCAACGAGGATCAATCCGCTGGCGCTGATTCCCGCTGCCGGCAGCGCTTCGACCAGTGGCCGCTTGGTCCCCAACGTCAGCACAGCTATGCCGAGTACAAAAATGAAAAAAACATCGGGTACGGTCGGGGAAATTCCAAAAAAGTAATCGATCTCCCGGTGAACGGTCAGCCGCCGTGGAAACCCAAAGGTCGGTTCAACCCTCGCAAACCACTGCACGAATATCAGCATCAATGCGCAAGTTGCCGTCCAAAAGCGATACGCGCGATGCCCAATAGCTTCGCCAAGAGCGAAATACTCGAAGAGCGCCAGCAGCGTCACCAATCCAACCGCCAACGCCATAATCGCCGTTGAGCCCCACAACACAATCCCGACGACGAACGGAATCAGCACCGCCGCCGTCGCCACCCGCTTCCAGGTCATAGAAATGGAATCCCCTGAGAAATCGCAGGCATCATCTCATCATATCGAGAGCAATAAATCACGCGTGCGGCAGGACAGACATTCCTGTCTGTCCGAATTTTTGAATCGCGGGACACGCTCGGCTACAGCCGATGGTTAGCCACCACTCGGGCAGATGAAACGGATACTGTTGCCATCGGCGTCCTTCACATACATTTCTCTCGTGCCCCAGGTCTGGTCAACCGGTCCGGTATCAATTCGGACGCCGTTCTCGGCCAGTTCCGCGTGAAGCGCATCCACGTCCTCCACCTCGAAGCGCACCACGCCGCCGCAAACTCCGTCACCCGAAAATGAAGAAATGTGCAGCCACGCATTGTCGCGCACCAGCCCCATATAGCAGGGGTCCGCTTTGCTTTCATCCGCGCGATGGGCAAATTCCCGCCGGAAACCCAGCCGCTTGCAATAGAAGTCTTCCGCCGCGGCCGTGCTACTAACATGAAGGACAGGAATCGCAAGCTTCAACAATTGGCACCTCGCCGGCATTGACTTGGCCGTGCGCACCGCATAAGTCTCCCAAAGCGGACTAACTTAGACCAGCGAATAAGCCACGATAAACGTGCGGCTAAATCCTGTGCTGCGGGTGATCTGCGACCACGTACAAGGGGAGTGCGTGCTCGTCAGCGCTCCAGAATTTCCTTGTAGGCATTAATCGCGACTTTTTTGGGTTTGCGATCCAAAACGAAGGTGTAAGTCTTGGTGGAATTGCCGGCAATGTCCACCTGTGTGAGCCGCACCATGCCATCCCCAAAATCAGCGAAGATCGGAACAAACATAGCGAAATTTTCGTCAACCTCACTCTGGGTGATTTCCGCCTGGACTTTGAATTTGCCGCCTTCTGCTGGCTGGACTTCATACTTAAAACTGTAGCGTGGCACCTGTGTACCCCAGACCCACTCTCGAAAAAACCAATCCAGGCGCCCATTCTGCTGTAGGTCCATCTTCTTGGTCATGTGCTTTTCAGCCACGGCTTTGAAGGATTCGGTGGAAGCGGGAGTGTCCCGGTGACGTTCCATGAAATCGTGCATCATGTCGATGAAACCCTGATCGGGGTTGCCACCGGAGCCCATATCCGCGCGCATCAGGGATCTCAGCATGGACAAAACGTAGGCGCCCTTGGAATAAGTTACTCCCTGGTACGCTTGCCCGGAGCGCGGAGAAATGAGCCGAATTCCCAGCCATAGCGGGCCGGCATCGTTCGGTGAAACGCCGAAACTATTTTTTTCCAGGATGCGGACGCGCTGGCGTTCCCAGAACTCGATGTAATCCTTCTGCCACTTCGGTCCCACGGCTTGCTGCAGAAACAACGCCGCCGCAAACTCCGCAAAACCTTCCGAAAGCCACTGGTCGTGATAGGAAGCCCAGCCGGCGCCGTATCCAAACCACTGATGCGCCACCTCGTGCGGCGTGACTTCCTGGACGAACCCGGTAAATTTCGCATCAATATGCCCAAACAACATCCATCGCTGGGTTGAATCGATGTACGCCGAAATCGGCAAATACACCAGATTGGGCCACGATTGGCCGAAGTTGAAGTTCGGTTGTTCGGTGATGTAAATGTTATCGTAAGGACCCTTGCCGAA
>Ga0179587_10001693_pt1 | contig 10214 bp, 13 predicted proteins | sample CZODoug2_1_08_16_FD_185932 | JGI IMG/M metagenome (GOLD analysis project Ga0179587, IMG submission 185932) | Vadose zone soil fungal communities from Angelo Coast Range Reserve, California, USA - CZODoug2_1_08_16fungal | ecosystem: Environmental > Terrestrial > Soil > Vadose zone | place: USA...
CCTCTGCTTCCAAGAGTTGCTGCCCTGCGGGAGTGAAAGACAGCGATTCGCTGAATTCCGCTTTTTTTTGGTCTTCGCGCTCCAGTGGCTTCACCGAAGACTCGACCAAGGGCTTTGTCTCCGGCGGCCAATGGGTAATCTCAGTCAGCAGTGCTTTGGAGACTCCCTCGGAAGTAAATTCAGGGTTCTGTGCTGAGGGTAAATCCACCGATAACACAACAAGACCACGGTGTCCGGTTAATGCCCAGAGCGAAGCGAGGACAATCAGCCCTATGAGAGTGGCTACCGTGCCCAGCTCCACTCGTTGGTTGAGCAGCGCCCAACACAACCCATCGACGAGAACAACGAGAACCAGCAGGGGCACAATTCCAAAGTCCTGCAGCGTATCGCTCCATGGGTAAAGCAGCCCCGCCAAACTTGACAAAAAAAGAAAAAGACTCAAATCCGGAAACGGTCTTAGCACGTCCTGAGCCCTCACTCTCCACGACCTCTTGAGTCGGGTAGTCAAAAAATAAAGAGCCCAAAGCCCAACGAGGCCACCGAATATTAGCCTGTAAAGTTCATACCCTGTGCTAAGGCCTTCTGCAATGACGACAACCGTGGCGAACGCTAGGCTGAATACCGGGATGTGGGAGATCCAGAAGCGCAAAGTATTGTTCATGTTAGTCAATCTCCGCCGGGCCCGAGATACTGAAACGCAAGCCGTATTGGATTCGTATAGGGCAAACTACACTATTGTGCCTCGCATCATCGCGCGGCTCTTACCCGCATGAAATGGCGCATGATCGAGCCTGGCAGAGTTGGAGCCAATGAAGAAGCAGACACTATCGAGATTGGAAAGTATGGCAAGACGACGCGCCCGAGTATAGTGTCCAGCGGAGATGTATCACGTGGTGCCGAGGGAAAGTTGTGCGTGCTAATTAGGACAGATGAAGGGATTCCAGTGCAACTCGACCCCTCCCCCAGCAATGCCCGCGGCGGCGACGCTGAGCACTCGAATTCTCGCCGTTGTTACCATCGCCAAAGCGTCTGGTTCGCGACGTGGAGTATCAGCAAAATTGGTGTCTTGTTCCTGCGCTCTCAGATCATCGTTCTCCGATGGCCGGATGTTCGGGCTTTAATGGGTCTAATCCGTTCATCGTTGCCCTCGCCTCCATTACAACCGCGTCGCTTCACAGTCCTGCTTCGCTAGCGGACCGGGCACCACATCCTACGGTGGAGACCGCGGGCATACGGCTCACTCAGGTGATAATTCAACCATACCACCCCCTCGCTAGACCATCTTGGCGCGACAGCGCCGAGCCGCTCCGCGGCGTCTGCCTTACGGCGCTCGAGTCAATTCCTCATCCGTGACCTCATTCGCGTCGCTGCCCTCCACCGCCGCCAATCCCACCCCCGGCAACGCCAGAATCGTCGCACTCTCCACCGGGTCCATCTGCTTTTCTCCGATGGCCAGGCTGTTCGGCCGCTGACGCTCCGCTCCCCTGCTTCGCTGCGGACTGGCCGGTACTTCCATGTACCGGCGTTCGCCGGCATACAGCTCACCCTGCCCTCGCCTGGCGACGGCGGCTCAGAGGTGCGACTCCGAGTCATACCGAGAGTCTCCTGATTGCCGGCATGCGCCCGCAGCGACCCCGCAGTGGCCTTGATTGCTGCCAGGATTTCGTGTCAACTCAGCAATGAATCTTATCAAGGATTGTTGGCGGTGCTGCCGCGGTTGTTGTGCTGGGGAACTTTGTCATGTCACTACAAGCCTGGTTTGCGTTCGTAGGAACATCCATCATCCTCATCGCCATCCCCGGACCGACGATTCTGACTGTGATTAGCTATTCCGTATCTCAAGGACGCCGCGCGAACATTCCCGTTGTCGCCGGCGTCGCATTGGGCGACTCAACGGCGCTTGCCCTATCGTTGCTTGGTCTTGGTGCGTTGCTCGCAACTTCGTCCTTTTGGTTCGCGGCAATCAAAACGGTCGGAGGCCTGTACCTCCTGTATCTCGGAGTTCGTCTGCTGCGGTCTGGCCCCAGCTCCGAAAGCCCTTTGGAACTGAAGACACCTATGCCATGTTGGAAGCTGTTTGCCAACGCGTACCTAGTGGCCGCGTTCAACCCGAAGGGCGTCATTTTCTACGTGGCTTTTCTTCCGCAGTTTGTAAATCCGTTGGTGGATGTTGCGCGACAACTCTGGATGCTCGCACTGACATTTGTGGCGTTGGCCATAATGAATGCCACGCTGTATTCGGCATTTGCAGCCTCGGCGCGTAGTTTCCTCACCTCACCCCGCGCACAGCGACGGTTCAATTTCGCGGGTGGTTCCCTACTCTCGGCGGCCGGTATATGGGCTCTTACGGCTAAACGATCAACCTGATCACGTCGAAGATGCATCCACCCTCGCCTGCGTTGCCGGCCGGCGGGGCTATTGTCGACTAGTAAAATCTGGAATACACCTTTTATACTGGAAGTCGGATGAAGCTCAGCGATTTCTTGGAGACTTGGGGTCTCACGGTCCTAATGCTCGACGACAGTGCGTTACAAAGGGAGTTTTCGCCAAACGAGGCCGATCGTCTTGCCGCTTGGATTCTGCACGTCGAACTAATCACGCGCTTGCCCCCCTCGCAATTCGTATTTGAAGAAACGCGCGCAATCGCGTTATTAGATCGCACAGTGGAGCTGTTTCAGATAATACGGAGCTTACTCAAACTTCATGGCTGTTCCGCTCGAGAGTTCGCCACTTTAACCGTCGCAGTAACGAATCAGGTCCTTCGTCCATTTGTCGTGATGCAGCAAGAATGCTTGAGCAGATGTACACCCTTGCGACACTGTTTGCATTCTGACGAATTGAGCAATCTTCTGGATCTGCTCAATCGGTTCACAGGTGCCATAGGTTCGATTGCCGGTGTTGCTGCCCTAACAGATCGAGGCGAGTCGCCAATTGAGTACTAGAATTTGCAGGGAATGCGGGTTTTGGGCATGATCCAACAACGGAGTGAAGATGGCCTCCAGCCTTATGGCAAGGACAATCATGCTGGATCTATGGATTCTAGGAACCGGCCTCTATATCGCGGCGCTATTAATGAGTCTATTCCCGGTAGTTCGAGCACTACTGCATAAGGTCGAGCTTGGTCCGCCTGGGGCCGGATTTGACGAGAGCCCTCATTTCACGCCGGACGCGAAAGTGATGCTCAATCAGCATTACTCCCGTATTCGCGGCGCCCTGGGATACTGGAAAAACCAGGCGGTACTATATAAATCTCTTCACTTCTACAGCGTGTTATGGACGATTCCGTCTGCGGTCGTGATCCCAATCCTGACACAGGCAATCGAGCCGAACAATTTATCTAAGGCCACTGTTACTCTTGTCGCAACTGTCACCGCGATTCTACTTGCATTCCACAAAGGCCTGAAAGTGGAAGATAACCTAAAGGCGTATCGACACGGAGAGTCGGAATTTTACGATCTTGTCCGACGGTTGCTGGACCAGCCGGAAGCCTTTGGGCGAGACGAAGCGACACAACTTGCGACATATTTTGACGAGGTTGAGCGCGTGAGGCGTTTTGTACGAAACGCGGAAACGGATAACCTGGCGACTATTGATGAAGCACGCGCACAACTTGAGAAGTTGCGGAAGAAGAATGCTGGCGGAGAGGGCTAGGGGTCGCCACTATCAGGATCTCACTCCCTCAAATCAACCAAAAAACTCAGACGCCGGCCCCACGCGCCGTCACACTTCTCCATCGGGCCGGGCCGTTCACGCATCCTGCACTCGCCCGGCATCGGCGAGCCAGAGGCGCGACTCCGACTCCGCCTTCCGGACTTCGTCCGTTGCCCCGTCCATGGGGCAATTTGTAGAAGCGCACATACCCAAATAGTCTTACGGGCCAGCGGCCGCTCGCGGGCAGTTACTCGTCGTAGTGTTCAGGCGGGCAGCGTACTCCCACGAGACGCCTTGGTCCGAACGATATAAGAGTACGTCTCCAGCTCCTTCGTCTGGAATAAATAACTGAACCGGATATTGCTCTTTTGCGGGGTTCTCGACCCTCTGGATAATCGCGCCATGGAATGGACCGCGAGTTATATGCCCCAACTCTTTGTGGTGATACTGCATATCGTCCGGTTGCGTCTCAAGCCACGTGCCATCAGCATGTCGCTCCATCAGTCGATATCCTCTCGGGGAATTCTGGTGCCAAAAACAGATCTTTGTACGCGGAACTAGGTTTACAGTAGGGCGGTCAAACGAAGTTCCAAATATCTGAAGACCAGGAATCTGCGGAACTATGGCAACAACAATGGTGGCAGCAGCACCAATGATTGCACCGGTGACCGCTGGCTGCTTCCACCATCCCGTACTTCGTGGGGACATCTGAGATTGAAACTCCTATTCGAACTGGCTACATCGTCAATCTAGCTGTCGTTCGCTTTTTGTCAACGCTTCGTCCAGGGACCCTTCTCCGTATCCCGACAGGAACTGCTCGAAATGAATTACTGCGGCTTCTAAGCCAGCAGAAACCTTAACTACACCATCCACCTCAGTTTCGAGTCCTCGCCGGCGCAGTGCCCGGGAGATTACTGCTATGCCTGGTTCCTCTGTGTTGATCACCCGAACTTGTAAGTTCGTAAAATCGGCGACAGGATCGGAAGAACTGGCTGGTACAACAAAATGGCTACCCGACGCGCGAAATGAAATGGTCCGTTCAATTGTGGCAGCGTCAAATCTCTCGGCCAAATAGGATTTTATGGCCGTGGTCTCTTGCGCCTCGCGATTGACCCTCGCCACACGCTCAATATACCGTCGCAGCTTGACACCAACCCCACGACCACTTTTCATATATTCATCGAGGACAAAGAAGTCAGCGGGTTCACATTGGCGAGAACGGCTATATGCTTGTGATATTCCTCTTCGATGCCTCCTCACCGGCCAATCACGAAGTTTTCGTATCGGACTCGACAATGCCGTAGTAACGGCTATACCGAGCAGCACAATCAAAATAGACAGCATTATAAATAGGATAATCCATATAGGGGAAAGCAAGATCCGGATTCCCCACTCGTCCGAATGCACAATACGCGACCAAAGAGTTTTCGCGGCTTGCTCTGATGCGGTATTGACGTTGACCGATCGTATGCCGGCAATCTTCCCGATGGGCTGAATAGTCGCCGTATCGCCCGCCTTTACCGCGACAAGCAGGTTCAAGCGAATCCATTCGCCAGCGTCCAAAATTATCGGGGCTATATACAAGGTGCTGGCGTCCGGTTCACGCAGCGTAACGTGTCTAGAGAGGTATTCGCTGCTTCCGGTGATAATGGGTGGTTCGAGGAGTTCCCCGCGGGAAATTTGAAAGCCAAACGGATCGTCTGAATCAAATGCGTCTTTGGTGATGTCAGCGCGCCCGGAATTGAAAATGCGTACCTGAACTACACGCAATTCTCTATTTGTAGCTTTTAAACTTTGGCCGCCATAGGTGACGTCCAACTTTCCGATCGACTCGTGAATATCGAGGACCTTCGTGTCGGAAACGTCTAAGCCGATAATTGGTTGAGGTCGATAGAACCAGACGCCGTAGATGGCTATTGCGATGGACACGGCAGCAAGCACAAAACCGACCGATTTTGAAGTAGAAATGCCCCAAAGTGACTTGATCCATTTCATCTTAATTGCCAATACGTGGTTTAGTCATAAGAGATGCATCCAACGCTCTGACTTACTGCAATGACCACATCCCCGAACGCACACCCGCATTCCGCTCCGGATACTGCTCACGCATATGCTCAAGTATCCTCCATCTGGCCGGGTTGTTCGGCCGTCGTGCCCTCGCCCGGCGACGGCGACTTAGAGGCGCGACTCCGACTCGCCTTCCGGACTTCGTCCGTTGCCCCCAAGTGCGCGCAAAAGTTTACCGCGTCAACCAGACGATTGTCTCAAGAGAAGAGGAACGCAGTCGACAAGACATCGTAAGGCTTGCGCTTGCTCCAATTATTAGGAGGCATCTATTAGCCCAAGAGAGCATGAAATCGTTTTGAAAGAATCTCTCGAAGCTCGGTGACATTGCGGTATTCACGTACATTGTGCGCTGCTAAGTCGAAGTGCAATGCGCTGCCGATGCGGCGTAAAAGAATGGGCCGCTTCCCTATGGCGTGAGCGTGGCCCACTTCGTAATATACGTTTGGCCGTTCACCCGTGAGATCGGCCACTATAAATTCCGACGAATTTATGTGTTCCAGTATGACATCAGTGATTCTGTCGTCGTGCTGAACGTCGTCCGCGCGTTTCGCAACTATCCCGTATTGTTTGCAAATCTCCTTGATTGTGAGGTGCACATCTTCTAGCTCTGGTCGCGACGGATCCATCCACATTACAATAAACGCTGTTTTGGGAATGAATTGATTAAGCTGGCGGATTGGCGAAGCCTGGGGTCGTGTGGTCGCACTGTGACGGGGTTCGGACGGAATTTCTGATTCCGGAGGTTTCGTTAATACGTATGTCGTCCTTGTCGGAACCGCCTCGTCGGGTTGCCCGTATTCAATTTCGATGCGGGAATATCCGAGAGTTACGTTTTCGGTCAACACATCTTCGCCGCCCGAGGCCCCCGTTGATACCGACGATACATAGCAGTCACGCATTGTGTATCGAACGATACGTTGTGGGCCCATATCAGACGGCCGCGTAACTTCTAGGATTGCAACGTCAATTCGTTCGCATAAGGTACAATGCCGCGCTAACAAACCGGAAGCCCCGTCAACATACTTGGTAAGGCTTAGGTCTTGCATGGCCGCGTGAGCATCAATTTGTGCGGCCTGAGAAGCGTCATTGGATGCGCCCCACGAAAAGGCGATAATCGAATGCCATCCAGGAAAGCCAATTAAGGTGGCACTGCCGGGAATTCCATCTAAGAAAAGCATCATATCCAACATATGTAGGTTCGCCCATTGTTTCCATAAAGTACACAATAGCGCGGAGTTCGGTTCTTGCAAAAAGACTTTTGCAGTAACCGTCGGAATGGGTGCCTGACGCACCAGGTACTCGCACTGGCCCAGGGCATCCATCTCTGAAAAAGGCGTGACTTTGACTCGCCATCCGGGACCTCGGGCGCGGCGCCCTCGCCCGCGTTGCCCCGTCCGTGGGGCAAATCTCGAAAACTCATAACCCACCCCCTCGCCAGCCATCTTGTTGACGAAGTCAACGAGCCGGGAAGCGGCGTCCACCTTACTCCTTCATCTCCGTTGCCAATTCCAAATATCGACAAAACGCATTCGCCATCCGCATCTGCTCCGGCGTCCGGCACTCAGGCTCAAACAGCGCCGGTGAACACACAAGAATCGAAAGGCACTTCGCCCGAGAAGTCGCAACGTTCAATCGATTGAGTGAATACAGAAAGTTCATGCCACGCGGCGCGTCCGCGTGCGTCGAGGTGGTCATGGAGTAGATGACAATCGGCGCCTCCTGTCCCTGGAATTTGTCCACTGTCCCAATCCCGGCTCCGGGCATCCGATCCTTCAAATCGAATACCTGCGCATTGTACGGCTATTCTCCGATGGCCGGGCCGTTCGGACTCCTGTCCTCGCCCGGCACGGCGAGTTAGGCGCGCGAGCCCAACTCGCCTCCCGGACTCCGTCCGTTGCCCCGTCCGTGGGGCAAAATCGAAATCCCTTACCCCTCGCCCCACTCTTGGTGCGTAAGCACCCAGCCGCGCAGCGGCGTCGCTCTTCGGGATCGCGTGCTCGCGCAACCCCTGCTGAGACTGTTTTGTTTGGTTCCTTCGCCGGCAGCATTCGACATTCACGCTACATCGGAAGGGCGAGGGTAAGTAGGGCCGACAACGCAAAAAGGCCGTGTAACGCGTTCAGATATAGCTGAATACAGAAAAGGCGCACAAATTTCTTATCTGCCGAAAGGTAATCAGTAACGCCACGCTCTCCGCTCCGACGCATTAACACAGCGAGTGGCCACAGGAACGGTTCCGCTAGATCCCTAGTCAACTGTCGTGGGGCAATGGTCATTTGTCCCATCAAGCGTCGGTGTTCCTCTGTACTCAATACTTCTTCCAAGTCACGAACCGCCCGAAGGCCTGCGGTAACCGCCATTCCAATCACCTTGCTAATAGCGCCTGTTACTAGCGACATCGTAAATAAGATCACCACCGTCCTCAATCTGCCAATCGCGACCATAGCCGCTAGAGAATGTAGATTGCTGACAAGGAGGCCAGTGATTGCAGCAACGCCGGCAATACTCCATGTCGTGGCCTTCTCCAAGGTACTTCCGATCGCAACGACGCCTCGCCAGACCACCTTTTTTATGATGTGGTCTGGTTGCATTGGCATACCTTCGTCACTCACTGTTATTTCTCCCAGGCCCGACGGCGTGACTCCGAGTCTCCTCCGGAGTCCGTTCGTTGCCCCTTCTAAGAGGGTAAACCGGAATTCCCAGGCCCGCCCCGCAATCTGTAGGCTACCCCGCTGAGCCGCTCCGCGGCATCCCTCACGCCGCCCGGTCAATTCACTGTCAGCGGTCTCGCTCGCATCATCACCCTCCACTTCCGCCACCCCCACCCCGGCAGCGCCAGAATCGTCGCACTCTCAGCCGGCTCCATCTGCTGTTCTCCGATAGCCAGGCACTCCTTCGATGGGTCGGGGTGTTCACGCATCCTGCGTTCGCCTCCCACGGCGAGTTAGGCGCGCGAGCCCAACTCGCCTCCCGGCCTTCGGCCGTTGCCCCGTCCTTGGGGCAATCCGGATACATACCCTGGAGGCCATCCCATCTTGTCGGCACCGCCGACGAGCCGCTCCGCGGCGTCCACGACGCCGGCCGCTTCAGTCAAAGAATCGTAGTAGTTCCGGATGCTCCACCTGATCCCCGCTGAAGATCGTGCGAAGAGAGCGAGTCGTTTCACCAATATTCATTACTTGCTCAAGGCGGTTGGGGACTCGAATTGTCGCCTTTGGATGCTTGTTAAGAACTTCTCTTCCCAACGGATCGACAATGTACATACCCAACCTCGCGCTCTGACTCGCGTCATAAATGACATTGTTGATATGATCGTCGTTAAATCCGTATCCAATGACCATCAAACGCGAATCCGTCTCCGACAGGTAGCGCCGAAATTGATCGCTGTACCAGCGCAGAATCTCACTCTCTCGAATGAGGGCCTGCTTATTCGCCCCCATTACCAATAGATCGCCACCGGCGTTGTCGCGCCAATTCACCGATCCATGGAGTTTGTATACGGGTTGCGCAGTATAGGGCCTATAGTCTGTAAAGTGGGCTGACGGCTTCCATTCGGCATCAAGCTTTTCCGTTTTCGACATTGCATCGAAGGTCAGCGGCGGTACCATTCCGGGGAAGCTGTATGCGTTCCACCGATGCGGTCGCCCTACTACGATGTTGTAGTGAAGTTCTAACAGAAGGTCCTGATTCAGTGAGAAAATGGCGTCAAACTCCGATAAGAATGACTGAATCGAAAACTGTACTTCACTAGAGAATTCCATTGATGGCATTTTGGCAAATGCTCGATTCATGTGACCGAACACATCCAGGATCGCCTTCTGCAGGCGGTCGAGTTTTGCCCTGCTCACCGCTGACTGTTGAGTCTTAAATTCCCCCTGAACTCTCGATAGCGCTTCCTCAAAGTTATCGGATTGCGTGAGCAGCGTTCCTAGTTCCGCATCGCCATGCAATCGCGCACACAGTTTGCCCTTGAGCTCATTAGCGAGCCAGCCATCCCAATTTCGGCTGAATCCGGCGCCCAGCAAGGCGACGCGACTCACGGCACACTCCATCGTCGGGACGTGACAGCCATAATCTCCACCAATTCCACATTGTTCATAAAAGCAACCTTCCCTACCGACCCCCGGAGGCCATCCTATCTTGTCGGCATCGCCGACGAGCCGCGGAAGCGGCGTCCCTCTTATCCTGTATTACCCGCGACAGAACGAGCGGCCAACAGCGCAGGGCTCAAATCTTCAGTGCTCACGCCGCCCCAGTCAATTCATTATCCGCGATTTTACTCGCATCCTCGCTCTCAACGTCCGCCGCTCCCAATCCCGGCAACGCCAAAATCGTCGCGCTCTCCGCCGGATCCATCTGCTGTTCTTCGATGGCCGGGCCGTTCGGACTCCTGCCCTCGCCCGGCACGGCGACTCAGAGGCGCGACTCTGAGTCGCCTTCCGCGATCTCGGGCGCATCGCCCTCGCCTGCGTTGCCGCGTCCCTGCGGCAATCCGA
>Ga0179587_10001694_pt1 | contig 10203 bp, 10 predicted proteins | sample CZODoug2_1_08_16_FD_185932 | JGI IMG/M metagenome (GOLD analysis project Ga0179587, IMG submission 185932) | Vadose zone soil fungal communities from Angelo Coast Range Reserve, California, USA - CZODoug2_1_08_16fungal | ecosystem: Environmental > Terrestrial > Soil > Vadose zone | place: USA...
CCGGCCACGCCACGCAATGGGAGAAGGCTGAAGCCTTCGATCGGATCCTCGACGAGTTCGCGTCGAGTCTTTGATGCGGTCATGCGCAAATGGCGGGTCAAATCGGCCCGGTGACTTCGAATATGTGAAAATCGAGACGTGAGGCACGGGCGCGGCCGAGGCCGACAGCGGCGCCACGTCACAGGTCGTCATCATCCGCGAAAGCGGATGATCCAGTAAAACACCAGCGCGAATTGTGGAATCGCCACGGCTAACCAATTGAAGCCGCAGCGTACTGGATACCGCTTTCGCGGGGTATGACAGTGAGAGGCTAATCCCAGCCGTCGCCCGTGATGCCCGGATTCGCATAAACGATACCGCCATCGACCGCGATGGTGGTGCCGACCACGTAATCTCCGGCGCGCGAGGCGAGATAGATCGCAGCTCCCGCCATGTCCTCATCGCTTCCGATGCGCCCCGACGGCACCCGCTTCGCCACCTCGTCGGCGTTATCGCGCGCGGCCTTGTTCATGTCCGACTGGAACGGCCCCGGCGCGATCGCCGACACCACGACGTGGTCGTGGATCAGTTTGGCCGCCATCCGTCGCGTCAGGTGAATGAGTCCTGATTTGCTGGCGGCGTAAGAGTACGTCTCCAGCGGATTGACGAAGATACCATCGATCGAGGCGATGTTGATCACCTTGGAGGGTTTTGCGGCGGTGGCGGCGGCGCGTAGAGGCGCGGCCAACGCCTTGGTGAGAAAGAACGGCGTCTTGAGGTTGAGATTCACCACCTTGTCCCAGCCGCTTTCCGGGAATTCATCGAAATCCGCACCCCACGCCGCCCCCGCATTGTTGACGAGAATGTCGAGCTTGGGCTCACGCTTCTTGATCTCGGCCGCCAGCATCTCAATGCCGGCCATGGTGGAAATATCGATCGGCAGCGCGATGCATTCGCCGTTATATTCGGCCGTGAGTTCTTTCGCGGTCGCCTCGCAAGGACCCGCCTTGCGCGCCGAGATATAGACCCTGGCCGCGCCCTGGTTGAGAAATCCCGCAGCGATCATCTTGCCGATGCCGCGCGATCCTCCGGTCACTAGCGCGACACGGCCACGAAGCGAAAACAGATCCTTGAACATGCGTTCCTCCCTGGCTTTTGCCCATGGTTCTGGGCGCGGGGACGGAACGTGTCAAGGAATAGGAATTACCTCCGCCCTCATCCTGAGGAGGCGCGGAGCGCCGTCTCGAAGGAGAGGGCGGCCCATCCTTCGAGACGCGGCGAAGACGCCGCTCCTCAGGATGAGGGCGGAGCAAGCGTCAAGCGTAACTACGCCGCGTCGATGCGCCGGAAACCGTTCCACATCGCGGTCGCGGCGCCCGAGGTCAACACCGGCAGGATACGTTTGTCCTGATAATTGCCGTTGAGCGAAACCCGCGATAGCGCGGTCAGATAATCTGCGCTCTCGGGAAAGATCATGCCCGGCCGCGTCGTCACCGCGGTCTTGAAGCCGGCCGCCTGGGCGAGGCCGAATTCGCGCGGGCCGGCCGCGAATTTGTCGCCATAGGGATAGGCGAGATGGGCGACGGGACGTTGCAGGACGTCTTCGATCCGCCGCCGGCTCACAGCCATTTCCTGGCTCGCAATCTCGGCGGGTTGCTTCGCAAGATTGCAATGCGTGACGGAATGCGCGCCGATGTTGACCAGGGGATCGTCCGCAAACGGCTTCAGCTCATCCCAGGACATGCAGACCTCACGGCAGATCGCGGGTTCGTCAACGCCGTGGCGCGCGCACAACGCATTGATTTCGCGCGCCAGATCATCGCTGCCCGGCAATCCCCGCAGCCAGTCGTGCAAGCGATAGAATGCAGCCTGCTTGGCGGCCGGCGTAACGGTCTCGAGGCGGGTGGCAACGCCGCCAATCTCGACCTCGATCGAGGAAGCCCTGGCGATCACTATCTCCAGCGCGATCCACCATAGATGGCCGCTTCCTTGCGCAAAATCGCTGGCAACATACACCGTGAACGGCGCATCGAATTCACGCATGACCGGAAGCGCGAAATCCCTGTTGTCGCGATATCCGTCGTCAAACGTGAAGCAGGCAAAACGCCGCGAAAAGTCGCGTTCGTTCAGCCGCCGATGCGATTCGTCCATGGTGACGATGTCGATGTCGCGCGAGCGAAGATGCACCAGCATCGCGCGCAGGAATTCCGGCGCCACTTCGAGATGACGATTGGGCCGGAATTCGCCGTCGCGGCGCGGACGGACATGATGCAGCATGAAGATGGCGCCGGCGCCGGCGAAGATCGGACGAAGCAGATGATGCGCGCCGGTGAAGTAAAGCGCTTCCAGCCCGGCGCGGATGACGTTGTTGCGTAACTGCTTCATCAGGACCGTTGGCTGGTTTGGATGGGTTTTTGAAGCTAGCGGCAGACCCCTGAAGAAACGGTTAGTCGAGCCCCCTCGGTCGCTCGACCAATCCCGGCCATTTTCCGGTTTGACGGCCTCGCAAGGGTTTGTTTTCTCTATGTTTTCGTGGGTTCACGAACTTCGGAAAAAAACGGGCACCAGGTCCCGAATCCGAAGTGTTCGCCACACCGCAGCACCTCTTCGGCGAACTTCGGATTCGGGAGGACACTGGAAATCTATGATTCTAGTGTGGTTTTAGTTCAGAAGTTCTCTTGACGGACCAGCCGCGAAATTGAAGAGAACTTCTGAACTTCCAAACGAGGCTCCGCAGGACATCGAATGCACGGACTTTTCAGGTGGAGCAGCAAATGGTGGCCGGGCACAATTCCATTGGTTATCTTTTGGGCCATCGCGGCGTGGACCAGTACCGGCCCGCTGGAATCCGACCTCGCCGCCCGCTCCACCGCCGCTCTTAAGGATACCGTGCTCGACAAGAGCAGAATAGCCGTCGCCGGCCGCGACCTCACCTTTGCCGCGGATGCCTTTTCCGAAGAGGGCCGCCGCAGCGCGCTGGCCGCGGTGGAAGCGGTGCCCGGCGTGCGGCTGGTCAACGACGAAACCCGTCTCATCCCCGAAGCCAAGCCGTTCGTCTGGTCGGCTGAGCGCGACGTCGTCAGGGTCACATTATCCGGCAGTTCGCCGCTGCCGGCGAGCAAAGGAAGATTGCTGGAGGCGGCCCGTGCGGCTCTCGGCGGCGTCGAGGTGGTCGATCAGATGAATTTGTCGCGGGGGGCGCCGCCGCGTTTCGACAATGCGGCGCTGCTCCTGCTCGACCAGGTCGGGAAACTGAAGGACGGCAAGATCACGATTTCGGATGACAAGGTGAGCCTTTCCGGCATGGCGCGCGATCTCGGCGGCCGGGAAGCGATCGCGGCCGCGCTGAAAAACCTGCCCGAAGGTTTTTCAGTTGCCGCCAATGAGGTCAAGGCTCCACCTTATATCTTCCAGGCCTACAAGGATCCGGTCGCGGTGACGTTGACGCTGACCGGTTATGTGCCCGACAATAATATCCACGCGGCGATTGTAGCGGCGGCGGGGCGCAAATTCTTCCGCGAAAAGGTGGTCGACAATCTCAAGGCCAGCGTCGGGGCTCCATCCGGTTTTGCCGCCGCGGTGGTGCCGGCATTGGGAGCGTTGTCGCGGTTATCGACGGGCACGCTGGTGGTGTCGGACCGCGAGGTGAAGCTCTCGGGCGATGCATTCTATGATGCGGCCCCAAGCCAGATCCGCAGCAATTTGGTCAAGGATTTTCCGCAAGGCTTTCAGCTCAAGGCGGACATTTCGGTCAAGCCCGCGGCCGCGCCGGTGGATGCCACCGTGTGCCAGCAGCTGTTCTCGGAGCTACTCGGGAAGGGGACGATCCGGTTCGAGTCCGCGCGCTCGACCCTTGATCCGGATTCCGCCGGCCTGCTCGATCGCCTGATCGAAACCGCGCTACGCTGCCCGACCGCCAATATCGAGATTGCGGGGCACACCGACACCGCTGGCGAGAATGCCGCCAACCAGGCGCTTTCCGAAAAGCGTGCGCAGGCGGTCATGGATTATCTGGTCAAGGCCGGATTGCCCGCGGGCAGATTCACGGCGCAAGGTTATGGCAGCACCCAGCCGGTCTCGACCAACGATACCGACGAAGGCAAGGCGCATAACCGCCGCATCGAATTCGTGGTGAAGGAATAGCGATGGTCTATCTGGCGACATTTCACTGGGGCTGGTTACTGGCATCGCTGCTGCTGGGTCTTGCGATGGGCTGGATCGCCGTGGTTCAACGCGGACAGGGCGTGTCGAAGCTCGTGGCGCGGGGGCTGGCCGTGCTGGTGGCCGCCCTTGTCGCCGCAGCCATTGCCCGCGTCGTTCCCGGCCGCGCCGGTTATTGGCTCGATCTCGGTCTCGTCATGTTCGCGCTGTATCTGGCCGGTTGCACGGTGGGGTCGTGGCTTCGCAACTGGGTGCTTTCTGGCCATGCGAAGGCGGCGTGAGATTTTCCGGCTGCCAGCGAACGACTGAGATGGCCGGCGGGTCCCATTAGTGCGGCGTATTGCGCCGCCTCGGGGCGTCACCGATAGCGGAATACACTCTGACGCCCCACGCGCTTGCGCTTGATGGCCGCGTCGAGACGCCCTGCGTCCCCCAGCGGTCCACCGCCATCGGGGAGAGGCCCGCTGGAGCGTGCGGTTTCGAGCGGAACGTCTCGCAGTGCTGCGGACGCGGCTCAGTTTAACTTCCAAATTTTGGAATTTGGCGCTATGCTTCAGCAATGATCGTTATCGGCACGGCCGTAGCCGAAAACTATTTTGCCGACCACGCTGGCCACAGAGGTATCAAAGCCGCGCGGTCTCAATACAATGCGTGGCTGAACATTGTCGTCCATGCCGAATGGCGCAATCCGGAGGACGTCAAGGCGTCCTATCCAAAGGCGAGCATACCGAAAGCTAGCCGGGTCGTCTTCAACATCAAAGGTAACGACTACCGATTGGTTGCGACCCTCCAATATCGGGCAGGAGCCGTTGCAATCCGGTTCTTTGGTACCCACAGCGAATACAACAGAATAGACGCGGAGACCGTGTGATGGATACGACCCTGATCTTGATTGACAGCGACGCGGAACTCGCTCGCGCCCGCGCCCTTGTTGATCGACTCTGGCAATCGGATGAGCCGGCCGACATTGCTCGGCTCCAGGCGCAAGCGCGTCTGATCGCTGCCCATGAGGAAGGAAAGTGGCCGCGTCGGCCACCAAGCACGGCGGATCTGATCCGCCACCTCATGGATCAACACGGTCTCACCCGAGCGGACATGGTGCCGATCCTGGGAACGCCGAGTCGCGTCAGTGAGGTTCTGAAGGGAAAGAAAGAGCTGAGCATGGCGATGGTGCAGAGATTGCGCGCCCGTTTCCGCGTGCCTGCCGACTTGCTCATTCCACCGCCCCAAAAAGCGCCGATCCGCCGCGCGCCCAAACGAGCCGCAGCCTGAGTTTGGGTGCGTAGTGTTCGCACAGGCCACGGCCAATTCCACGTGCTCCTTCGCGCGAATGCACGCCCGACAAAGGCCCCGCCTATTGCACCGCCTCGGGCGTCACCAATACAGGAGATCAGGCATCGATGACCCTCACCGCCCACTATCGAATGTTCGGTCACTACAACGCCTGGGCCAACGGCCGGCTTTACGAAGCCGTGGCGCGGCTCTCGACCGAACAATACCGTGCCGACCGGGGCGCCTTCTTCAAATCGGTCCACGGTACGTTGAACCACCTCTTGGTGACGGACCGGATCTGGATGCAGCGGTTTACCGGCACAGGAGACGCCCCTGGCCGGCTGGACGCAATCCTGTTCGAGACATTTGAAGAACTTCGCGCCGCGCGCGCGGCTGAGGACCGGCGGATCGTCAGTTTTGTCGATGGACTCGACGAGGCACGCATCGCCGGGACCATCAAGTACCGCCGCGTCTCTTCGCCGCAGGAGTTCGAGCAGCAACTGGCGCCTGCGCTGGCGCATTGGTTCAACCACCAGACCCACCACCGCGGCCAAGTCCACGCCTTGCTGACCGGGCAGGTCGGGGAGGCGCCGGAACTCGATTTGTTGTTTTTCCAGCGGCTGTCGGCAAAACCGGCGGCCTGAATCACGAAAACTTCACTCCGTTCCGCCCAGGCCCGCAGCTGTGGACTTTGGGCGCCGGCGCGAATGCAGCAATACTACGGATTCCGTCGCCCCTGATGTCCCCTAATATATTGAAGGAGCGCGTTTTATTCGTATCAAGCGAATTCCACTCGGCTTCAAAACAAGCTACGACATGAGGCCGGGAGCAGTCAGGCGCTGACGGCGGCAAAGTCCGCGCGGGCGCCATCGTCGTGGGATCGTAGTTCGAGGTCTAGATGCTGGAAGCAATACGCAGGGCGATTTCGTTTCTGCGCCACAGGCAAATCTTGCACAGGTTAGGCGTTGCGGTCAGCGTCACGGTCATCGGGATCGCCTGCTATGTGCTTTACCATATGCTCCGGGGCATCGACGTCGGCGAGGTCGTCGAAGCCATCAAGGGAACCGAGCCGCGTTCGATCGCGCTGGCGGCGTTGTTCGTGGCCGCCGGCTATTTCACACTGACATTTTATGACCTGTTCGCGGTGCGCGCGATCGGCCGGAACGACATTCCCTATCGCGTCAACGCGCTTGCCGCCTTCACCAGCTATTCGATCGGGCACAATGTCGGCGCCAGTGTCTTTACCGGCGGTGCGGTGCGCTATCGCATCTATTCGGCCTGGGGGCTGAATGCGATCGACGTTGCCAAGATCTGTTTTCTCGCCGGCCTCACCTTCTGGCTTGGCAATGCCGCGGTGCTGGGGCTGGGGATTGCCTATCATCCGGAAGCCGCCGCCGCGATTGATCAGCTTCCGCCGTGGCTGAACCGCGTGGTCGCGGTCGCCATCATTGTCGGGCTGGTGGGATATGTGGTCTGGGTCTGGACCCAGCCGCGCAACGTTGGCCGGGGTCCCTGGACGGTGGTGTTGCCGGGTGGGCCGCTGACGCTGCTGCAAATCGCGATCGGGATCGTCGACCTCGGCTTCTGTGCGCTGGCGATGTACGAGCTGGTGCCGGACGAACCCAACCTCGGCTTCGTCGTTGTTGCGGTGATTTTCGTCTCGGCGACGCTGCTGGGTTTTGCCAGCCACTCCCCCGGTGGGTTAGGGGTGTTCGACGCCGCCATGCTGGTCGGCCTGTGGCAGATGGACCGGGAAGACCTGCTTGCGGGAATGCTCCTGTTCCGCGTCCTCTACTATATTGCTCCCTTCGTCATATCTGTAATCTTACTGACGTTTCGAGAGGTTATCCTCGGTGCGCGGCTAAAGCGCCTGCGGGCGACGTCACCCGGCGCTCTCGCGGAGCCGAAACGCGAAGCCGTGTACGTGCGGGAGCGTGGGGATCCCGGCGCCTGACGATACCGACCCGAATGGGATAAGAGCCAGCCCGATGGCAATAGACGATACTCCCTCCTCTATCTTTTCTCCGTGGCCGGATCGGCTGAGGCATTCGGCGATCATCCTGCTTGCCGCCGGTCTGGCGTTCGCGGTGGTGGTCGTGTTCGGGGAATTGTCACCAGCCCGGGCCGCCGCCATCTTTGTCTGCATCGCCGCGGCCGCGCTGGTGCCGTGGCGGTTGCACAACGTCGCAGCGTCTCGTGAAGATGTCCGTGGGGTGAACCCGGTCGAGACCGCGGCCGTCAGTGCCATCGTCGCCGGCATGCCCGATCCGGCCGTTTTGCTGGACCGCGCGGGCCGCGTTATTCACCTCAATGCCGCGGCAGCCCAGCTGGCGCCGGCACTGCGCAAGAACGAACTCGCCCAGTTTGCCTTGCGTTCGCCCGAGATCATCACCGCGCTCCGCGAGGCCATTGCGACCACGGAAGCCCGCCGCGCGACCTATCTCGACCACGTGCCGGTCGATCGCTGGATGGAATTGATCATCACGCCTGTGCCGGTGCCGACGCTGTTCGGCGGTACCGATAAATGCATGCTGATGACCTTCCATGATCAAACGCCGCTGCGGCGGGTCGAGGAAATGCGGGCCGATTTCGTGGCCAATGCCAGTCATGAATTGCGTACGCCTTTGGCGGCGCTGTCCGGCTTCATCGATACGCTGCAGGGGCCGGCCAAGGACGATGCCAAGGCGCGCGAGCGCTTTCTCGGCATCATGCATATCCAGGCGACGCGGATGGCGCGGCTGATCGATGATCTGCTGTCGCTGTCGCGGGTCGAACTGTCCGCGCATGTCCGCCCGGACACGCTGGTCGATATTGTTCCGATCATCCGGGAGGTCGCTGATGGGTTGGAACTGCTGGCGCGCGAACGCCAGGTCATCATCGACTTCGATCTGCCGGATACCCCGGTGGCGATCGCGGGCGATCGAGAGGAACTGCTGCGGTTGTTCGAGAACCTGGTCGAAAACGCGCTGAAATACGGCGCGTCCGGCGGCAGGGTCATCGTCTCCCTCATCTCGGCGGTGTCGGGCGAGGGCGTGCCGGAGGTGCGCGTCATGGTGCGCGATTTCGGCCCGGGCATCGCGCCGGAACATCTGCCGCGGCTCACCGAACGGTTCTACCGGGTGGATGTCGGCGATAGCCGCGCCCAGGGTGGAACCGGGCTTGGATTATCGCTGGTGAAACATATTGTTAACCGCCATCGCGGCCGGCTTTTGATCGAAAGCGTGCCGAAAAACGGCGCCACTTTTACCGCCTGTTTTCCCCAGGCCAAGACCCCCGCTTAAGGTCGAACTTAAGCAACTTCAGTTGCTTAAGTCTGTCATCCAACTGTCATCAAACCTTCGTAAAAGCAGCATTGACCGCTCCTAAACGGACCGACGTGAGCGCTTGGCTTACGAGGGAGACCAGTAATGAATTTCATGAAGACGATCGTCGCTGCAGGCCTGGTCGCCGCATCGACGTCGGCGTTTGCCGCCGACATCACCGGAGCGGGCGCGACGTTCCCGTTCCCGATCTATTCGAAATGGGCCGACGCCTACAAAAAGGAAACCGGCAACGGACTGAACTATCAGTCGATCGGTTCGGGTGGCGGCATCAAGCAGATCGAGGCCAAGACCGTGACCTTCGGAGCGACTGACATGCCGCTCAAGGTCGAACAGCTCGAGAAGACCGGTCTGGTGCAGTGGCCGATGGTCATGGGTGCGATCGTTCCGGTGGTCAACCTTGAGGGCGTAAAGCCCGGCGAATTGGTGTTCGACGGCGATACCCTTGCCAATATCTATCTTGGCAAGATCACCAAGTGGGACGACCCGGCGATCAAGAAGCTCAATCCGAACGTGAAACTGCCGAGCGAGGCCATCACCGTGGTCCGCCGTTCCGATGGTTCGGGCACGACGTTCAACTTCACCGACTATCTTTCCAAGGTCAGCCCGGAGTGGAAGACCAAAGTCGGCTCCGGCACCGCGGTGGAATGGCCGGCAGGCGTCGGCGCCAAGGGTAACGAAGGCGTCTCCGGCAATATCGGCCAAACCAAGAATTCAATCGGCTACGTCGAATACGCCTATGCCAAGCAGAACAAGCTGACCTATGCGGGATTGGTCAACAAGGCCGGCAAGACGGTGCAGCCCACGGTGGCCGCATTCCAGGCGGCTGCTGCGAATGCCGACTGGGCAAAGGCTCCTGGCTATTACGTGATCCTCACCGATCAGCCGGGCGAACAGTCGTGGCCGATCACCGCTTCGACCTTTATCCTGATGCACAGGGAGCCTGTCGATAAGGCAGCGTCCGCGGAAGCCGTCAAATTCTTCAAATGGGCTTTCGAAAAGGGCGGCAAGATGGCCGAGGAACTCGACTACATTCCGATGCCGGACGCGGTGGTCAAGCTGATCGAGAAGACCTGGTCGGCTGATATCAAGAGCTGAGCTTGGTCTCGCGGCAAACACAGATGCGCTCCCTCTCCCGTTGGGAGAGGGCAGGGGTGAGGGGTTACGGTCTATCGATAGGGCGTAACCCCTCACCCGGATCGCCCCGGTTGATGCTTCGCATCACCCAAGTGATCCGACCTTTCCCTCTGGAGAGGTGGAAAACCGGTGGGTCCGGCGAATGCGGTCCGAAAACCATAGTAAGTAAGTTAGGGGACAGGCGTGGCAGACATGGCCGTTCAGAGCGATGCGATGGAAGCCACCGGGCCCTATGATCGTGCCAAAGCGCTGAATGCTTTCAAGCTCGGTGACGTCACCTTCTACTGGATCACCCGGGCCTGTGCGATTTCGGTCCTGCTCATCCTCGGCGGCA
>Ga0179587_10001696_pt1 | contig 10203 bp, 8 predicted proteins | sample CZODoug2_1_08_16_FD_185932 | JGI IMG/M metagenome (GOLD analysis project Ga0179587, IMG submission 185932) | Vadose zone soil fungal communities from Angelo Coast Range Reserve, California, USA - CZODoug2_1_08_16fungal | ecosystem: Environmental > Terrestrial > Soil > Vadose zone | place: USA...
CCACCGCGGCTGGATTCTCCACGGCTGCGCCGACCGCCGCCCGCCTGGTCCTCATATGCGCCCACCTACCCGCCTGCGTGCCGGGTTAACAAGCCGACGGTTCCGCGAGGCCGCGGCGGCCCGGCGCCCGCGGCCTGAACCCTGGGGACATGTTTGAGCCTCGCACAGGGGGCACAACGTGACGAGTTCCGATGCGGAGAGGTGATCGGTCATGAGCGCTTCAGTTACCCAGCTGCCCACGCGGCCGCCCGAGGAAGAAGAGGCAAGCGATCAGGCACTGGTGCGGCTGGTCCAGTCGCTGCCGCGCGGCAGCGACTCCCGCGATGCCGCCTGCGAGGCGCTCGTCGCCCGGTACCAGTCGCTGGTTCGCGCATGCGCCCAGCGCTACTGGCAGAGCCCCGAGCCGCAGGAAGAGCTGATGCAGGTCGGGTACGTGGGCCTGCTCAAGGCGATCAACAACTTCGACCCGGCCTTCGGCAGCAACCTCGCTGCCTACGCTCAGCCGTGCATCAGCGGCGAGATCAAGCGGCACTTCCGCGACAAGCGCTGGCATGTCCACGTGAAGCGGTCCGCGCAGGAGCTGCGGCTGGAACTGCGGCGAGCGCGGGTCGAACTGACTCAGCGCCTGGCCAGGTCGCCGCGAGCCGACGAGCTGGCCAGGCACCTCGGCGTCAGCGACGCCGACCTGCGTGAGGCCGAGCACGCCGACCTGGTCTTCCAGGCCTCGTCTCTGGACGCGCCGGTGTCCGATGGGTCCGGCACCGGGAACCTGGCCGACCTCATGGGCGCGGACGATCCGCAGCTTGAGCACACGCTCGACATGGAGGCCGTGTGGACGCACTGGGGTGACCTGCCGGAACGCCAGCAGCGCCTGCTGATGATGCGGTTCTACGGGAACATGACCCAGACCGAGATCGGCGAGCGGCTCGGCATCTCGCAGATGCACGTGTCCAGGCTGCTGGCCGGGGCACTCGACTACCTGCGCGGGTGCATTGTCGGCCCGGACGCTGGCGGGCGGGCCTCAACGGCCGCCGGGCCGGATTCCTAGCGCCGGCGATCCCGGGGCTCAGCCCGCCGGGGGCTCACCCGCGCGCAGCGCCAGCATGGTCACGTCATCGCGCAGCTGGCCGCGGCAGAACTCAAGCACCATGTCGCGCACCCCGGACACCACCCGGTCGGCAGGCTGACCGCCGAACGCGGCCAGCTCGTCGGTCAGGCGGTCTTCGAAGTAGACCATGTCCGGGCCGCACGCGCTGGTCAGGCCGTCGCTGAAGAGGAAGAGCAGGTCGCCGGGGGCCAGCTCGATTTCCGCGGTCGAGGGCTCTGAATCAGGGAAGATCCCCAGCGGCAGCCCGCCTCCCGGCAGCACCTCGGTCCTCCCGTCCGGCTTGACCAGGACCGGCCCCGGATGGCCTGCGCTCCCGAGCACGACGTGCAGTCCGCCGTCCCGCCAGCGCAGGTGGCCGGCGCACGCCGTGACGAAGCGCCCGCCGAACTCCTCCTCCATCATGATCTCGTTTGCGCTGCGCAGGACGCCCGCCGGATCGGAATCCCAGTGCGCGAGCACCCGGATCGCGTGCCGCGCGGCTGCGGTCACCGCCGCCGCGTCCTGGCCCTTTCCGCACACGTCGCCGATGGAAAGGCCCCATCCGGCCCGCGCGGGATAGATGTCGTAGAAATCGCCGCCCGCGTCCTGGGCCAGCGTGGCCGGCGCGTGGCTGGTGGCGACCTCCACGCCCGGTATCGGGCGTAGCTGACGCGGCAGCAGGCTGGCCTGGAGCGCGCTGGCGACCTCCGTGCTATGCCGGACCTTCCGGTCCGCCCTGAGAGCCAGCGCCAGCTGCTCGCCGAGCTCCTCGACCAGCCCGACATCGGCCATCCCGAAGTGCCCGGACCCGGCCGGCCGGGCCAGGGTCAGGGCGCCGTAGCCGCGCTCGCCGTCCGAAAGCGGCACGCAGAGCACCGACGTCGCTCCGAGCCGCATGAGCAGCGGCACGCCGTCCGGGCCGTCGCCGAGAATGCCGGGGTCCTCGGCGTGGGCCACCAGCAGCGAGCTGCCCGATTCATGGACCTGGCACGCTGCCGAGCCGGGCGCCGGGTCGACGGCCGCCACGGCACGGGCCAGCTCGTCGGACGGCTGGTCGTCCGGTCCCACCGCCAGCTGCCGTCGCAGGCGCTGGTGCCGCTGCACGTCCAGGATCAGCCACGCGGCAAGCTCGCGGGACAGCAGCCGGGAGAAGCGCTGCATGGTAACCGACTCGCTGTGGTTGACGTTCTCCAGCAGGATCCTGGTGGCCGAGGTCACCAGGTCGAGGCGACGGGTGATCGATTGCACCGGGTCGTCGCCGACCCCGCGCGACGGCTCCGGCTCCGCGTCACCGGCAGGAGCAGGCTCCGCGCCGGGTGCGGCGCCCCCGGGCGCGCTGACGGCCACGATCAGCTGGCCGGATTCCCCGCGCACCCGGACCGGGCACACCGTAACCTCGAGCTGGGTGATGCCGTCAGCGGCGAGGACGCCGCAGCGCAGGCTGCGGATCTTGCCGGTGCGAGCGACGGCGCCGAGCTGCGACTGCAGTGCGGCTCGGTACGGCAGGTCTATGAACGCGGCGAACGGCTTCCCGGTCGGGTAGCCCGAGCCCGAGCCCACGAGCTGCCCGGCGGCCGAGTTGGCCCGCCGGACGGTACCGTCCAGCCCCAGCAGGAACAGGGGTGCCGGGGCCTGCTGGAAGATAGCCTGCAGCAGCCGCCGCTCCGTGTGCGGCCCTTCGGCACGATCGTCGGCGAGATCCCTGGCCGCCCGGCCGCCCGCGCCGGCCAGTGCCTCTGCCGCCCCGTCCAGCTCGGCCAGCGCCGCGTCGAGCAACGGCCTGAGCTCGGCTCCTGATATGTCGGCAGCCTGCCTGAGCGCCGCGCCGCTGGCCCTCAGCCGGGCCGCCTCGTCCCGGGCTTCCCGCGAGACCGCAGACTGTGCCTTCACTACTGATCTCCGCGCGGGCGCAGCCCCTCCGCGCCGCGGGAATCGATGATGATCGTGGCGACTTCGGTCACCTTGATGTTGCGTGCCTGCGAGATCTGCCGCATCCGCTGCAGAGCCTCGTCGGCGCTGCAGCCGAGCGCGTGCATCAGGACACCCTTTGCCTGGTCCACCACGGCCCGGGAGTCGGCAGCATCGCGAAGATGCCGGACGGTGCGCCGAGCCTCGCCATATTCGGACGCAACGCCCACCACCGCTGCCCCGGACGCGACCAGGCGCTCGGCCACCGAGACCGAGTCTTCGTCTAGCGTTCTGGGCCGGGCGCTGAACAGCGACAGGCAGACCACATCGGCACCGGAGGGGTAAGCCAGGCTCAGCGAGCACCGCACGCCCAGGCGCAACGCCGCGCCGCTGTACTCCGGCCACCGGCTCTTCCCGAGCGTGTCGGGGCAGAGGACCGGTTCGTCCCCGGCGAGAGCATCGAGTACCGGGCCGCGGCCGCAGCCAAGCTGCACGTCGATCAGCTCAGGCAAGGACGGGTGGCTCGCCGCGAAGACGGCAGGCTCACCGTCGCGCCAGAGCACCGCGGCCGCCCCCGAGCAGGCCGGCACCTGGCGGGTGGCCTGAGCCACCAGGTCGTTCAGCGACCTGGGCTCGGAGGCCTCCGTGATGCTCAGCAGGCCAGGGGCGTCCTGGGTAAGGTCTGGGCTGGTCGTGGCGAACTCCGTTCTCGGCATGCGTGCCCGCCCCCCGGCGTGGCGCTGGTCCTTCCAGAGTGCCACGCCCCGGACCGTTCCGGTACCAGCCGCAAGCGGAAGGGAGCGGACCGGCCGGACTGCTCAGCCCGGCGACGGGCGGGACCCGATCGAGCGCTCCATGCAGCCGAGCAGTTCCTCGGTGTCCACAGGCTTAGTGACGTAGTCGCTGGCCCCGGCCGCAATACTCTTTTCGCGGTCGCCGGGCATGGCTCGGGCGGTCACCGCGATCACGGGCAGGCCGTCAAGGTCCGGTATCTCGCGGATCGCACGGATGGTGGCGTATCCGTCCAGTTCCGGCATCATCACGTCCGTCAGGACGACGCCAATGTCGTCGCGATCACAGAGCATCTCGAGGCCGGTCCGCCCGTCGGGCGCGTGCATAACGGTCATGCCGTACAGCTCCAGAATGCTGCTGATCGCGAACGCATTGCGCAGGTCGTCGTCGACGATGAGCACCGTCCTGCCGCGCAGGCTCTCGTGCCCCCCCGCGGCTGCCTCCGGCGGCCTGGCCAGCATGGTCAGCGGCTCCGGCGCCGGGTCGGCGAGCTTGGCGGCTGCTGGTTCGGAGGGTTCCGCATCGAGAGCGTCGTTGATCAGGTGCAGCAGGTCAGCCCCGGAGGAGTGAATGACCTGGGCGTACTCGACCTGCTTGGGGGTGAGGTTCTGCTCCGGATTCTGAGCGAGCAGCCGGGCCAGGATGAGCAGGCTGTTCAGCGGGGTACGCAGCTCATGGGACAGCTCGGCCTTGGAGCGCTGCAGCTCCTCGTTCATGGCGTTGAACACTGCGGCGATCTCGTCCATGACCGGGTCGTCCGCCGCGGGCAGGCGGGTGCTGAAGTCTCCGCAGCGCACCGCGGTCAGGCCGGCCAGCAGCCGCCGCAACCAGTGTTCAGCGGGCTGCCCCGCTTGCTCCTGGGCCGTCATCGGAACTCCTTTGAGCGCGACAGGAAGCCTCGGACCGGCGCCGGTGACCGTCTGCTCGCGACAGACTGATCCTTTCACTGCCCGTGGTGACGGAGAATATCCAGTAACGACGAGGCGCCCGGCGGCATGTAAGCCGGTCGCCGATCGCTGGCCGCGAGGGAGGCGGGTGACGTGACGGAACCGGGCGGCGCCGAAGTCACCCGGCGGAACGGGCTGCTCACGCTGCAGCGCCAGGAGCTGGACCGAATGCGCTCCGAGGCCGCGACCCGCTCGCTCGTCGACCTGGCCAGGGGCATGCTGATGGAGCAGCTTGGCTGCTCGCCGGCCGAGGCCGGCCGGCAGCTAGCGCGCCTGGCGAGCGAGTCGGGAGATAGCGTGGCCGAACTGGCGGCCCAGATCACCCATCAGCCGCCAGGCGTGGCCCGGCCCGCCGGCGGCGACCAGGCAGACCGCCACCGGGCGTTCTGGATCTTCGGCCTGATGGACGGCCTGCTGGACGGGTTCCTCTTCGTCCGCGCGCTCACCGGCGACAGCGGCGAAGTGACGGATTTCCGCATCGATCACGTCAGCGCGGACTTCCGCGACCCGGTCGGTCGCGGGCGGGCCGACCTGACCGGGCGCCGGCTGCTCGAGATGTACCCGGACGCCGCGCTGGCCGGGGGACTGCTCGACCGCTGCGTGACCGCGCTGGAGACCGGAGAGCCGCAGCACGTGGCCGGAGATCTGGTCGCCGCGCAGACGGGCGGGATCCCGGCCACGCCCGCCCCGGCGGTCCGCATCGCACGGCTCTATGACGGCGTGGCGATCGCGTGGCGAGGGGCTGACGACGCGGACCGGCTCGCCACCCTGCTGCAGCATGCCGAGTGGCTCGGCCGGATCGGCAGCTGGGAGGAGAACCTGCAGACCGGCGAGGTGCACTGGACAGCGCCGACGTTCGCGCTGTTCGGGCAGGAGCCTGGTGACCCGGTCCCGATAGCGGACCTGCATTCCCGCGTCCCCGCCGACGATGTCCCCGCGGTGCAGGGCTTCCGCGACGCGCTGCTCGCCGAGCACAGGGAAAGCGCCGCCGTGTTCCGGGTAGTCCGATCCGACGATGGAAGCGTGCGGCAGATGCGCGCCTACGCCGAGCCCGTCATCGATCCGGGCGGCACCGTGATCGCCGTCCGGGGCGCGTACCAGGATGTCTCGGCCGACTACCACACCCGGCTGGCGTTCGCCGCCGCACGCGAGCAGCTGGCCGATACCGAGGAACGTGCCGAGGAGGAGCACCGCCTGGCCATCCGGCTGCAGCAGGCCATAACGCCCCGGTCGTCAGAACCGGTGGCCGCGGCCGGGCTTGACGTCGCGGCTCGATACCGCTCGGCGGGGCCGGGCAACCTGGTCAGCGGCGACTGGTACGACACGGTGCTGCTGCCGAGCAAGGAAGTGCTGGTCGCGGTCGGCGATATCGCGGGCCATGGCCTCGACGCGGTGACCGGCATGGTCGCGGTTCGCAACGGCCTGCGCGGGCTGTCGGTCACCGGGGCAGGGCCAGCGACGCTGCTCGGCTGGCTGAACCTCATGGCGTGTCACTTCAGCGACGGCACCATCGGCACGGCCGTCTGCGGACTCTACGATCCGGTCGGCCGCTCCCTGCGCTGGGCCCGCGCCGGGCACCTGCCGCCGATCCTGGTGCATGACGGCCGGGCCCGCGCGCTGCCGCTCCCGCAGGGTCTGATCCTGGGCGCGGACCCGGATGCTTGCTACACCGAGATAACGACGCCACTCCAGCTCGGTGACACACTGCTGCTGTTCACCGACGGCCTCATCGAACGGCGCGACCAGCCCATTGATGATGCCCTGGACTCGCTGCTCCAGATCGCTGGCCGCCCGGTCGCTGACATCGGCAGCTACGCCGACTACGTGGTGGCCGAGGCCGCGTCCAACACCGACGACGACGCCTGCCTGGTCGTCGTGCACGTACGCTGACGCCCGCGGGCGCTATCCGGGCGCGGCGGGCTGCCCGGCTGCGACCGCGTCGTCGACGCTGTCGTACAGCGGGAGGCGGTCCGCCAGCCCGGTGATCCAGAGCGTCTTCGTGTAGCGGTACCTCGCGCCCGCCAGGACCAGCGTCCCGCCCGCCGCCTCCAGCCGCTTCCAGTGGCCGACGATCACGGCCAGCGAACTCGTGTCCATGAACTCGACCTCCGTCAGGTCGAGAACGATCCGGGGGTGCTTGCGGCGGGCGCGCGTCAGGTGCTCGTCGAGCTGGCGGCTGGTCACGATGTCAAGCTCGCCGCCGATCGCGACGATCAGGCTGTCGCCGCGGCGCTCGGACGAGAGCCGGAGTTCCGCCACATGCACCTCCGGACCACAGCTTCGGACCACGGTGTGTCGGACCACAGGGTGTCGGAACACAGTGCGTCGGACCACGGGCCTCGGGAAGATACGTCGGCTTCATCGTATGCTGGGCTGGCTCCTCTGGCAGCAGCCACATGAACGCTTCACGGAGGGGAAGCTACCGGTAAGTGGGCAGTATGCGTGGGTCAGTCGAGGCAGTAGCTGGGGGTGATGGCCTCCGGCACGTGGCGCTCTTCTATCGCGACCGGGCGGAGTACCGCGCCCGGATCCTCGCCTTCGCCCGGGCGGGCCTAGCCGGGGGCGAGCCCGCGTTTATCGCCGTGCCCGGCGATGAGGCGCACCTGCTCGGCGACCAGCTGGACGCGACACCGGGGATTCTGCAGTGCTCCGACATGGCCGACATAGGCCGCAATCCCGCGCGCATCATCCCGGAGCTGCGGGCCTTCATCGACCAGCATCCCGGTCACCACGTCCGCTTTGTCGGGGAGCCGATCTGGCCCGGGCGCTCACAGGCCGAGATCTGCGAGGCCACCAGGCACGAGGCGCTTATCAACCTGGCGTTCCCCGGGGCGCGAATCACGATCCTGTGCCCCTACGACTCTGCGCGGCTGCCGCCGTCGGCTATCGCCGGTGCCCGGCACACCCATCCGGAGCATCTCGGCCATGGCCAGCCGGCCGCCGCGGCGGGCAACGGTGCGCCCTGGCAGGTCCCGCCGGAATGTGACCGCCCCCTGCCGGCGCCGCCCGCGAGCGCGGAGGCCCTCAGCTACCGCACCGACCTCGCGCCGGTACGCCGGCTGGTGGAAAGCCACGCCCGGCGCGCTGGGCTCACGCCTGAACGCGCCGCCGACCTGGTCCTGGCGGCCAACGAGATCGCCGCGAACACGCTCGGCCACACCCGTTCGGACGGCGAGCTTCACGTATGGCACGACGAGCGGGAGATTCTCTGCCAGCTGCACGACCGCGGGCGGATCGTCGACCCGCTGGCCGGGCGGGTCAGGCGGGGCCCGGAAAGCCGCGGCCACGGCCTGTTCCTGGTCAACCAGGTGTGTGACCTCGTCGAGCTGAGAACCGGGCGGGCAGGCACCACGGTCCGCCTGCATATGCGCCTCCCCGCTGCAGGCCCGGCCTGAGCGGTCCGCCGCTGACGCTGCGGGCGCGTTTGGCGTGGGGTGGCTCGGGTACCCGGTAGTCGCTGCGCTGGCTGGCGCGCAACACGTGCCACGACAGGAAGGAGGACCACCATGCCCAGGGGTCAGATCAAGGACGAGAAGACATATCAGAAGCTGCGTGACCAGGGCGAGAGCAAGGAGAAGTCGGCGCGGATCGCCAATGCGGCGGCCGGCAGCTCCCGCGGCCAGGTCGGCAAGAAGGGCGGCAAGAGCCCGGCCTACAACGACTGGTCCAAGGCGGACCTGGTCAAGCGTGCGCGGGAGATCGGGATCAGCGGCCGGTCCTCGATGAGCAAGTCCCAGCTCGTGAGCGCGCTGCGAAACCACTGAGGCGGTCGGCCACGCAGCCGTCCGTTTAGGTCTCGCCGGCGGGGCAGTAGTAGGCCAGCTCATGACGAAAGGAGCTTAGGGTGGCCATCATCCTCTTGGTATTGCTGCTTGCGCTCATCCTCGGCGGACTGGGTTTCGCCGTACACGTCCTGTGGTGGATCGCACTCGTCGTGCTTGCTATCTGGCTGCTGGGTTTCCTGTTCCGGGCGGCTGAGACAGGCGGGCGCCGAGGCCGCTGGTATCGCTGGTAGCTGGCTGGCGGAAGGTGCCGGAGCTCCTAGCCCCGGCCCCGGGACTGGGAACTCCGGCACTCGGCTGGTTTGAACGCTCGCGGGCGGGGCAGATGACCACATAGTTCGACCGTGCTTACGACGCAGGCACACCCTCACGCCGTTATGGCGTGTGCTGGGGTGTGCCTTTTTGGCGCTCGCCGTAGCCACCGGGCTCCTCCCAGGACACGCCGTGACCCCCGGCTAGCAAGGAGGAGGCCCGTGATGAGGATCGCCCTCGTCGCAGACAGCAGCAGCCCGCTCGCCCCGCCCGCTCAGAACGCAGATCCCGGCTCCGGCGCCCAGACCGCACGCGTGGTCTCACTCGCGCAGGCACTGGCCCGGCTCGGTCACCGCATCACCATCTACGCTCGCAAGGACTCGCGCACGCTTCCCGGCAGCGCGATCCTCGCTCCCGGGGTCACGGTCGAGCACGTGACCGCCGGCCCGCCTACCCCGCTCGGCGCCGATGAGCTCACGGCCCACCTGCCAGAGATCGGCCGCTACCTCGCGCAGCGGTGGCGCCGGAATCCGCCCGACGTAGCGCACGCCCATTTCTGGACCAGCGGCCTGGCTGCGCTGGCCGGTGCGCGGGACCTGGGCGTGCCCGTGGCGCAGACGTTCGGCTCGCTCGGTGCCGCCGAGCAGCGTCACCGGGCGACGGAACGTCCTGCGGCCACCCGGATCCGCCTGGAGACGTGCATCGCGCGCAGCGCCGATGTGGTCCTGGCCAGCTCCGCCGAGGAACTAGCCGACGTGACGCGGCTGGGCGTGCCCCGGGCCAGGGTCCGGGTGGTTCCGTGCGGTGTCGACCCGGAGCGGTTCTCGCCGGAAGGCCCAGCGGCGGAGCGGAACGGGCGGCCGCGGCTGCTGGCCGCCGCGCCGCTGACCGCGGCGCGCGGGCTTGACGTCGCCGTGCGCGCGCTGGCCGAGATCCCGGACACCGAACTCGTCATCACCGGCGGGCCCGACCGCGCCGAGCTGAGCAAGCACCAGGCCTACCGGGATCTCCGGCGGTTCGCCCGGCGGTTGCACGTCCACGACCGGCTGGTGTTCACCGGGCGCGTCTCCCCCGACGAGTGGCCTGCGCTGCTGCGCTCGGCCGACCTGCTGGTGAGCACCGCGCCGTACGAGCCCGCCGGCATCGCGGCTCTCCAGGCGATGTCCTGCGGTACCCCGGTCGTCACCGCCGCCGCGGGCGCTGAGCGAGACGCCGTCATCGACGCGACGACCGGCCTGCTCATACCGTCGCGGCAGCCCGCGCAGCTCGCCTCGCGGGTGCGTCGGCTGCTGGCCAGCTCGTTGCAGCTTGAGGCCTACGGGATCGCGGCCGCCGACCGGGCCAGGTCCCGGTACTCGTGGGAGCGCATCGCCCGCGAGACCCTCGCCGCCTACGGCTGTGTCCGGCGGCGACCGGCCGCGGTCGCCTCAGTACG
>Ga0179587_10001697_pt1 | contig 10201 bp, 13 predicted proteins | sample CZODoug2_1_08_16_FD_185932 | JGI IMG/M metagenome (GOLD analysis project Ga0179587, IMG submission 185932) | Vadose zone soil fungal communities from Angelo Coast Range Reserve, California, USA - CZODoug2_1_08_16fungal | ecosystem: Environmental > Terrestrial > Soil > Vadose zone | place: USA...
CGTCAATTGCGAATTTCCGCTTGAGGGCAAGAGTTCGATCGTACTCAGCTCCCAACGTTAAGCTGGGATCGAATGATATATCCCGATTGGGTAGCACTGCCCCACTAGGTCCTATGAGGCTCGCCCCAGGGGACAGACTTTGGCTTGGAGTTACAATCCCTCCAATCACAAGCCCGACTTCATTCTTTTCCTGTGCCATGGCTGGGACGGACACAAAAACAACTGCCATGATGAGCCCGAATAGCCACTTGATCTTGCTCTTCTGCGCTCTCTCCCGTGAAACCGCACCGTCCGACGGGGTAACGAAGAGCTTCAGCGCTTGCATAATTAGTTGTCCAACAAGGAAGGAATTCACTTGAACTATCCCTCAGAAGACTTTCTCGATTGCCTAATGAATCCTAATTGCGCACGATCGGGCTCCAGGCAATTCGAAGCCCATCGGTGCGATGAGGGAGTTCAGGCATGGAAAGGTGCGGGACCTCGCACTCTGAACTCCCTCTGGATATCCCCGAGAACGAGGATCTAGTTGCTTCCGGAACTTGCTGAAGCGGACCCGTTGTCGTGTGGCCTCGCTGCGGCTTCCAGGATCTCCGAGCGGGACACAGGAATGGTATAAACGTCGAGGGCTATTTGAATGCTGCTGAGAAAGTGCTGTTCACCGACTCGTTCGAAACTTACGCTTGGTTTGTCGGCACGAGCGCTGTCGATCGCAATAGGGTGCACAAACACACTCATCCGGTTCTCATAGCTGCTGAAGACCAATCCTACGATTTTAGCGTCCGAAGAAATCCGGCTAACTGTATACGTGCCTGCGGGAAGGGTCTTACCGCTGATCACAAACTCGAAGGGTAGGGTCACAACCACTTGGCCTCGAGATTCAGCCTTGGCCGCCACACCCAGCCCAAGAACGCACATCAGTGTGAGTAGAATGCTCGCATACTTCTTCTTCATTATTTCTCCTTTGAAACGTTTGGGTTCTTGTTGCTGATCCGTGCGGAGCCCAGCGTTCCTGCGGCCGAACCCACTGCTAGCACTTGTTCCAACAATCATCCTCAAAACGTACACCGGTAGTGAGATGAGCATGCGACTGCAAAGTTTCAGGAATTCGCCGCAATGAACTTGCCGCTCGCCGCGAAGCTGGATTGAACTCGCGGTAACATCATCCTGGAATCGGGTGGGAGCGAACTTCGACAGTTCGAAATTAGTGTGAAACTTTTGACCCGCTCGAAAGTCTCATTCACCTGACGAGTCTCTTGCGTCAATTAGCGCAAGGGCACAGCCATTCCGCTCTTGAAAGGGTCTGGCGCAGGTTTCAGTGTGCCTTGGCTGTCACAAGATGCGTTCCTTGGGAGGGCATGCAGTGGCAAACACAAAACTTGTGGTCATTTACCCGCACCCCAAGGATGTTGGTGCCTTCGAGAGAATCTATCAGACCGAACATGTGCCCCTGGCAGTGGCGAAACTGGCTGGAAAAACCAAGCTAGTGGCAACAAAGGTATTGGGCTCGCCGCAAGGCACGGCTCCTTTCTACCGGATTGCAGAGGTTACTTTCCGTCGACGCAAGTTCTGGAGGAGTGCGCCGCTTCCGACGGGGGAAAAGAAGTCTTAGCTCACGCGGTGAAGATTTCTTCCGGTGGCCGGCCGATATTCTTAGTAGCCGAAGATGAGACCTTCACATTCACTCAAACAGCAGCTAGCTAGACTTATCGGCCAGCTGATCTCTGCCAGCGGAGGACGGAGCTGAGCAAGTTCAGGAATTCCGGAGAATCTCAATCGCTTAAGGAGAAGGGTGATGCGCGCCAGTCTTACAATTACCATATTGGTTGCATTTTCGATCGTAGGGGGCGTTTCCGCTCGATACATTCAGGCTGCGAGCCCAGCTTCGGGGCCTGGAGGCGATAACACGTCGCGCACTCCCGTGTTGATAGAATTGTTTACGTCCGAGGGTTGTTCCAGCTGTCCTCCTGCCGATGCCCTGTTAGAAAAGCTCGACCGGTCCCAGCCAGTAACCGGCGCCGACCTCATCGTTCTGAGTGAGCACGTCGATTACTGGAACGATACCGGATGGAAAGATCCGTATTCTTCACACGAATACAGTAGACGACAAAGCGAATACGCGGCCCAGTTTCGTCTCGGGAGTATCTACACGCCGCAGATGGTCGTTGACGGACACTTTGAGTTCGTGGGCAGTGACGAACGCCGGGCGAGCCAGGCAATTAAGGAAGCAGCGAAGGCAAGCAAGGCTCACGTTAGCATCTCGCTTAGTTCGAGCGACGCTGAGGCAACAACCGTTCATGTGGAAGCGGAGCCGTTACCTTCTACTGTCGGTACGCAGTCAGCGGACATTTTTCTAGCGATTGCGGACAACAGCGACGAATCGCAGGTGAGCGGGGGAGAAAACGCTGGAAGGAGGCTGCAGCATGTTGCGGTTTTGCGAAAGCTGGTCCGCATCGGAGCCGTAGACGCGTCCACCGGGTTTTCCCGCGACCTAAACCTCGATCTCAAATCCGAACATCACGGCAATCTGAGGGTCGTCGCAATCGTCCAGGAGCCCGAGGCGGGGCGAGTCTTGGGAGCAAGCTTGGCACGGCTTTCGAACTAGCGTCGGGAACCCTGTTGCACTTTAACGTCTCTTTGCCGATGCGCAACGGTAAGGAACGAAAGTTTATTCCGGAGGACAAATGAAAATCAGTCTTAGCATGCTCTTCTTGGCCGGAGTCTTCGGTTTCGTTGCTGGACAAGAAACCCCATCCACGGATCGTACGGTTCCTGCGTCGATCGGCTTAGAAATCGGCCAGCACGCCCCGCCATTTGGTCTGTCCGACCAGTTTGGTCACGAACAATCCAACGCTACACTCCAAGGATCGAAAGGCACTATTCTCGTTTTCTTCCGTTCTGCCGACTGGTGACCCTTCTGCAAAGCGCAGCTCGTGCAGCTGCAAAACGCAAAACAGAGATTTGAGGCACAGGGACTGAGGCTGGCCGCTATTAGCTACGATAGCCCGGCTATCCTCAAGGACTTCGCCGAGCGGCACAACATCGAATTTCCCCTATTGGCTGACCCTAATTCCGCGCTCATTCGCAGCTTCCGTGTGCTCAACAGTGAAGCGAAGGGAATGACTAAAGGTATGGCCTACCCCGGATTCTTCTATATCGATACAAACGGGGTGATTCGCGAAAAGTATTTCACACCGAAATACACGGACCGACTGACGGCAAATAATGTCATCGCGAAACTTTTCCCGGAGTTGAGCGCTGAAGTGACCGAAAATGTCACTGCCCCTCATCTCCAGCTTACTCTTGAGCAATCCGATCGGAGTGTTATACCGGGTGGCCGCGTCAGCCTGATTGCAGAAATCGAGCTTCCTCCCGACGTGCACGTCTATTCTCCCGGGGTGCAAGGCTATAAGCCGATTCAGCTCACCTTGCAGGAGCTGCCAGGAATCGAACTCCAGCCTGTCCTCTACCCCAGCTCTAAAGTACTCTACTTGGAAGCCATCCGCGAGCATGTCCCGGTCTTCGAGGGGAAGTTTCGGATCAGCCAGGATCTTACGGTAACGCCGTCTCGCACGGCAGATGGTCTGCGTTCTGTGTTTTCGAAGGAAAGGACTATTTCCATCACGGGCGAATTAAAGTATCAGGCTTGCGACGAGACGGTTTGCTATCCGCCCACGTCAGTGCCTGTAAAATGGGAATTGCAGATACTCCCCCTCGACCTCAAACGATCCCCGGAGGCTATTCGGCATAAGTAGTTCTTCCGGGAGCCGAAGGACGTCGATTGTCGTGTATGGACAGGAGAAAGCCATGAGTGACGTCGTCTACATCTCGAAGTCGAGCATCGAACGCCGGCAGGGACCTCTTCGCATCGCACATCTGCCAGGCGAGTCTCAGCCGGTGATCTACAGTGTCCACGGCGCCATTGCTGAGCACTACAAAATGGATCCGGCAAACTTGAAAGAGTCGCATTCCTCAACCATCGACTATGTCATTTCCGCAACCGCCGGTTGAATGATGGGTACCTTTGGAGGTGCGCTGGAAGCGCGCCAAATCGATGCCAGCAACGGAAAATTGACCGCCGAAGTAACCGGAGAGGTGGAGGCGGAAGAAGGCGTTTTGGTTATTCGTCGCATCCACGTGGCGATGCGCTTAGTGGCGCCTGAAGAAGCGAGGGGAACCGTCGAGCGGACGCACGGCCTTTACGCCATGCGCTGCCCGCTCTACCGGACCTTGCACAAGGCCATCCAACTGACTTCCTCGTTCGAACTGGTGGCTCCGCCACCGGCGTCCTGAAGTCTTGGAGTCAGCGCGGGTAAAGGAGTTCGACGGCTTCACGAAAAGTGACCATATGTATAAGAAAGGAAATGAGATCTGCGCGTTGGTCGGATTGTCCGCGGGTGGCGCGAGCCATACTTGAGAGTTAGTTCCCGAATCCTTTTGACCACTTCCGAATCACACTGTCAAGGGCTAGTTGACCCTGGGATAGTGTCAATCCCTGACGGGTAACCGAGACGGAGTCCGGATTTTTCAGCGACGATGAGCACGCCACAATCGCAATTGCGAGCCGACGAGGCTGAGCTCATAAAGAGCGTCTGCGGCGGAGCGCGCGAGGCGTTCTACGAACTCATACGTCCCTATGAGCGCATGATTTACGCAACCGCGATGTCGGTTGTGAAAAACGCCGCTGACGCGGAGGAGGTGGCGCAGGAGGCCGTTCTCAAAGCATTGTCGAATCTGGCTAGCTTCCGTGCGGAATCAAAGTTCAGCACCTGGCTTATACAAATTACCTACAACGAAGCGAAAATGAAGTTGAGGAAAGCGCGACCGCAACTCTACGACTCGATTGACGACCAGCAACAAACGGAAGACGGAGATCATTGGCCGAAAGATTTTGCCGACTGGCGGCCCATACCCTCCGAATTGCTCGAACAAGATGAGATACGGCAAGCGGTGCAGGGTGCCATCAATTCGCTGAGCCCCCATTACCGCGAGGTGCTGGTCCTTAGGGACGTTGAGCTTTTGAGCATCAAAGAGACGACGATAATTCTAGGTGTTTCGGAAGCAACCGTGAAAACTCGGCTTCATCGAGCGCGGTTGCTCCTGAGAGATAGCCTTGCCCCTGGATTCGACGGTTGTTGGATCAAGGGACTGACGTATCGAAAAGTTAGACCATGGTGAATCGAGAAGGGCGTGATGGCCACGATTGAAATCAGTTGCGTCGAAGTCTGGCGGGAGATCTCCAACTATCTTGACGAGAAGATCTCTCCCGAAGTGCGGGAAAGAATGGAAGCGCATTTCAAAGTTTGTGCGCACTGCACTGCGGTACTCGACGGCACCCGAAATGTCGTAGGACTGGTAGGTGACGGAAGGGTGTTTCAGATGCCCGACGGATTCAGCAAGCGGCTACAGGAGAGGCTTCAGAAACTCCCCTGAACTCGTACCCCGACGGCCGGAGTCTCCCCCTGGGCGGAACGGATCGGGAACGTCCTGGCTATCCATGTACATCCATAGCTTCCACTTGTGTTCTTTGTCTCTGCGCCAGATATCCACATAGCGGTCCCTGCGATGGATGGGTTGACTGCCGTCCTTAGGCCTCAGCGTTAGATCATGCCACCCGTAATCGTAGGCAACAATTCCTTGAAGACGAATCTCGATGACAATCACTGCCAGCTCCGCTGTAAAGCGTTCGAACAGATTTGCCAGGCGAGTCTTCAAGGCGTCCAAGCCGCTCGCGCCAAATTCACAGGGTTGACCGTCGGAGAAATTAACCAGTTCCGGATCAGCAATCGCCAGTAACCGCGACGCATCCGAGAGGTTGAAGCAATCCCGAAATTCGCTCTTGGCCACATTGATTGCATACAGATCGTCCATGTATATCTCCTGAGTCTCATCGCGATGTGAATGCTCACACCTCAGCTCAAAATTCTAACAGACGAAGCTGAGATTCATGCTGTTCAGCTTCTGCTGCCTACCGACGGAAACAGCTTCTGATTGCGCTAATGGAAATCTTTTGACGCATTCCGAATCAGATAGACACGGGGATTTTCTGACTTGTGTGCCACCCTCTCCGGGCCATTCTGAGGGAATATGTTCAATGAACGTGATTTTCCGCCAATGCTCTATCGGTATTTTGGGTGGAGCTGCCGCTAGTGCCGTTTTGACAGCGACGCCTCACTACGCTCTGTGGAACTTGATTCTGGGCGTCGGCATTGGGGCCGCCTATTCCGCAGGGCTTCGGCCAACACACCGAGAGTATGTGGACAACCTATTTGCAGGAGCGTCGCTCGGTGTTCCGCTCTGGGGCCTCGTCAGTGTAATCATTATCCCTTTGCTGTCCGGCCAGATGCCCGAGTGGAGCGCGGAGCAAATGCGCCAAAATTTCCCCGCTTTGGTAGGCTGGGTGATCTTCGGCGCTTTTCTCGGAATTACCAATCAGGCCTTACAAGACGGCGCCGAATATTTCTTCGGTCCAGCGCCAGCCCCCAAAGTGCCGGAAGTTTCAGTGAGCAAACGTATTGTTATCTTGGGCGGCGGATTTGCTGGCATGCGCACCGCGGAATGTCTCGAAGAAGCATTACGCGGGGACCGTTCCACCAGCCTCACACTAGTCAATGAAACCAATGCGCTCCTATTTACTCCGGTGCTCGCGGAGGTAGCCGGAAGCAGTTTGGAACCCAGTCACATCAGCACGCCTTTGCGGAGCACCCTACGCCGTACTGAGTTCATTCGAGGTGTTGCTGAGGCAGTGGATCTGGAAAAGCGTTTGGTAATTCTGCGTCACGATGCAGGTGCGAGTGGAGCATCTGGGCGGCGAGAAGTTCCCTACGACCACTTGGTCTTTGCACTTGGCTCAATTTCGAACTACCTCGGCATGACGAACGTCGAGAAGTTCGCGTTCAATTTCAAGAGTCTTCTCGATGCCATCCGCATCCGCAAATCACGTCATCGAAATGTTCGAGCGTGCCGATCTTGAGTCTGATCCCGCTCTTCGCTCTTCGCCTCTTACCTTTGTCGTAGCTGGCGGTGGTTTCGCGGGCGTAGAACTTGCCGGCGCTCTGAACGATTTCGCGCACGGCATTTTGGCGGATTATCCCAGGCTTCATCCACATGAGCTAAATATTGTGCTTGTTCATTCCCGGGATCGTGTCTTGCCGGAACTGAGCGAGTCTTTAGCCCGGTATGCTCAAGAGAAGATGCAATTACGTGGGGTCAGCTTTCGCTTGAACACGCGTATCGTAGACGCGCATCCTGGCGTGGTTCTGCTCGGCGAGGGCGAGATTCACACTGAGACTCTGGTTTGGACCGCGGGCACCACGCCGAGTCCTCTGTTGAAGTCACTCCCTCTGGAAAAAGACAGGAGGGGCGCACTGGTGGTTGATAGCACGCTAGCGGCACCAAGCCGAGCTGGTCTGTGGGCCCTCGGTGATTGCGCCGCAGTCACCGACGCAACGACGGGACACCCTTGCCCTCCGACCGCCCAGTTTGCCCTGCGTGAGGCGGAAGTTCTCGCAAGCAACATCCTGGCTCAGCTGGAGGGGCGGCCGACCCGCAAATTCCACTTCGATTCACTCGGTGCTCTCTGCGTGGTGGGACACCAGACGGCCTGTGCTGAATTGAGTGTTCCTTTTGCTCGAAGCAAATCCTTACGCTTTTCTGGTCTGTTCGCTTGGCTCCTTTGGCGGGGAATCTACCTAGCAAAATTGCCCGGTTTGGAGCGCAAAATTCGGGTGCTCATGGACTGGACAATCGAGCTCTTTTTCCCACGTGACATCGTTCAGACGATTGATGTGAAGTGAGGGACCGATCCATGGCAGAAGCACATTCAAGGATAGATCCGCGGTTCGCATCCGCCCTGGTTCGTTCGGTTCGGATAGAAGCTCTTCTCGGTTTGGCCCTTGGCACCTCGGGGGGTTTGCTAAAGAGCGCCGCGGTTTCGATGTCGCTCCTCGGCGGTGGACTCCTCGGCGCCACTTTCGGACTTGCCTTCGGATTATTTTTCGCCCGGCGCGCCACGAGTCCTGGTGCAGGATTGATCTGGGGTTTGGGTTCCTCCTTCTTGCTGTGGATACTGACCGCCGGGGGCTTTTTTCACTTCGTAGTGACTACAGGACGTTCAGGCATGATGCTCCAAGACGCCCAAGGACACTTCTCCAAACTCGTTGCCTACGTGCTTTGCCTTGGCATGCCCGTCGGGGTCGGATCGGGGATCCGGGGAGGACTTCGCTCGTCCAGACCAGACAAGAAATTTGCTTGGGGTCGCGCCATTGTAGCTGGAGGTTTCGCTGGCACGCTGGGAGGTCTGATCTTCGGTAAGTGGGTATCCTCTGGAAATTACTATCCCCTCTTGGTGGGATTTGGGGAACTCAGCTCCCGCCGTTTGACAATTTCTTTGCATTTTGCCGTCGCTCTTTTGATCGGTGTGACTTTCGGACTGCTCTTCCAGCGAGACGTTCGAGGCTACGGTTCATGTATGGGATGGGGGCTTGGGTTTGGGATCTTCTGGTGGTTTTTTGGGCCTCTGACACTCCTGCGGCTTGCTGCGGGATTGCCGCTCGATTGGTCCGCGGAGCAAGGCACTGCTGTGTTTGGCTCTCTGGTCGGACACATCCTATATGGGCTGATTCTTGGTGTCGCCTACGCCACCATTGACAAGATTTGGGTTCGTTTGTTCATCCAATCAGACCCACTTAATCGAGAAATCGAAAGTCCCGGCCTTCACGTCCTCCGCTCGCTGGGATGGGGCGCGGTCGCCGGCCTCATCGGCGGCCTCGCTTCCTTGCCGGTCATGATTGCCACTGGCGTCCTGCCAAAAGTCGCTGGCGTGGACACCAGCTTCGTAGGTTTTCGCGGCTTAGTTATTCATTTGTCCGTGAGCGCGTTAATCGGTATGACCTACGGAACGCTGTTTCGCAATGAGACTATAAGTTCAGGCTCCAGCATCGCATGGGGATGGTTGTTTGGTTTGATCTGGTGGTATTTGGGACCGATGACCCTTATGCCGTTGTTAATGACGGGGGTTTGCGATTGGAGCGCGGACGCCGCTTCCGCTCTGCTTCCATCCCTTCTGGGTCACTTGATTTATGGTGCCGTGACCGCATTGATCTTTTTTCTGTTTGATCACCGCTACACGCGTTCGCTTCTTCTTGATCCCCGAACCTCACCGCGGGAGCTGCGCCGTCTCCGCCCCGTGGTGACACCTGCGCCTGCACTTTGGCTCTTTGCCCTTAGCCTGGGAGTTCTCCTCCCTATTCTACTGGGCTAGCCGCCGCACTCCACTTCTCTCGGGAAAGTGTACCCAAACTCTGCAATTGCTATGCGTATAGCACCATAAAAGCCCCTGATAAGGGCGGGGTCGGTGGTTCAAGTCCACTCAGGCCCACCATTCAAATCACCAATATATACGCGGCGATTCTCACTTTCCCCTTCCAGGGGACTTGTCATCAAAACCGTTTTGTCGACCGTTTGTCAACTTCACGATTGGGCGGACGGCACTACACTCAGGGCGTTAAGACCGTTCGGGTGAGGGCCAAACGGCTAGCATCGATTCGGCTATGTCGAGAACGCTGCCCCCTCAGGTCGAAGGAGGTGCATGGGAGTGCAAGACACTGCAAGGCTGTGGAACGAGCGGGAAGTCATTTTTAGTCAGTTTGCGGGGGCGTAGTTCAGTTGGTTAGAACGCTGCCCCGTCATTCGTTAGAATCCTACACTGTCACGGGCCGGGCCGCAGAGTCAGCTCCCGTTCATCGATTTCTGCTAGCTGACACCTCCTCCTGTCTTCAAACGTTGCGAGAAATGAAATGCTGAATGCGGCGGTTTGCTAATTATCCTGCCCTGTTCGTACACACCACGTTTCATTTGTTTTGAATCACTTAGGGTGCGCTCATTTGCACAGAATCACCCCGCTTGCAGACTCTTGTGCACCATCTGTGCACCAAACAGGCTTACGATGGAGAGCAGCGGAATCGCACAGCTGATGACTTCCGCTGTAGCCTCCCTGCCTTAGTCTAAAGTCGCGACGGTTTCATAGCCTTTTGCGGTTGCCTTAACGCGTGATCCGTTTCTTGTTTGCACTACAGACGCGCTGCAATCCGCTATTTCGGCTAGATTTGGGCTCTGCCGCCGTCAACGAACAGCTCGATCCCCGTGACGAAGCTGGAATCATCAGAAGCGAGAAACAACGCCACCTTCGCAACTTCTTCGGGTT
>Ga0179587_10001699_pt1 | contig 10196 bp, 8 predicted proteins | sample CZODoug2_1_08_16_FD_185932 | JGI IMG/M metagenome (GOLD analysis project Ga0179587, IMG submission 185932) | Vadose zone soil fungal communities from Angelo Coast Range Reserve, California, USA - CZODoug2_1_08_16fungal | ecosystem: Environmental > Terrestrial > Soil > Vadose zone | place: USA...
TGCCCCTCCTGTTCGAGAAGCGACGCGACCTCGTCGTGATCATGTCCTCGACGCTCACCCGGCGCAACGCGGAAGTGAGCCTGAGAGCCCTTTCGCTCGGCGCCGCCGACTATATTCCCAAACCGGAAACCAACCGCGAGATCACCGCCTCGGCTTCGTTCCGCCGCGATCTCATCGAAAAGATTCGCACCCTGGGCGCGCGCCGCAAGCAGCGCCTGAACAGCGCCCGCACCCTGCCATGGGTGCCGTCCGCCCGACTTGGGCCGAGCGGCGATCACGCCGCCGGCGCCGATCGGCGTTCTGTTGCCAGCCGCGAGATCGCGCCGGCACCCGACACTGTCACCTACAAGTTGCGACCGTTGCCGTCGGTACCGCCGCGCATTCTGTTGATCGGCTCCTCCACCGGCGGACCCCAGGCGCTCGGCGCCATTGTGGGGCGCATCGGGGGCATCATCGATCAGGCGCCGGTTCTCATCACCCAACACATGCCGCCGACCTTCACCACAATTCTGGCCGAGACCCTGGAGCGCACCTGCGACCGGCCGGTGCACGAGGCGGTTGAAGGCGAGCCGCTACGCGCCGGCCGAATCTACATCGCTCCCGGTGGCCGGCACCTGCGGGTGGTGCGCCGTGACGGGGTGCCCTCGGTCGCGCTCGACGACGGTCCGCAGGTCAATTTCTGCAGGCCGGCTGTCGATCCCATGTTCTCTTCGGCTGCCGAAGCGTGGGGCAACTGGAATCTGGCTCTTGTCCTGACCGGCATGGGCTCGGACGGAACGCGGGGCGCCGCCGACATCGTGGCCGCGGGCGGCAGCGTCATTGCGCAGGATGAGGAAACCAGCGTCGTGTGGGGCATGCCGGGCGCCGCGACCAAGGCCGGCTTGTGCTCGGCCGTCCTGCCGATCGATCAAATCGCCGCCAAGCTGACGAGTCTGTTTTCCGGAGGTCGGTCGTGACGCCCGCCGACTATGATTATTTGCGTAAGCTCCTTAGGGAGCGTTCCGGGCTCGTGCTTTCCGCCGACAAGCAATATCTGGTGGAGAGCCGATTGCTGCCGGTCGCGCACCGCGCCGGCTTCGATAGCTTGGCCGAGCTCGTGCAGAAACTCAGAAGCCCCAAGAACGAGCTGCTGGTCACCACGGTTGCCGAGGCGATGACCACGAACGAGTCGTTCTTCTTCCGCGACAAGCTTCCGTTCGATCATTTTCGTGAGGTCATCATGCCGGCGCTGCTCGCGGCGCGGCCGACACAGCGACGCATTCGCATCTGGTGCGCTGCCGCCTCGACCGGGCAGGAGCCCTATTCGCTGGCCATGAGCCTGAAGGAAATGGGCCAGAATGTCGCCGGCCGGCCCATCGAGATCGTCGCCACCGAGTTTTCGACGCAAATCCTTGAAAGGGCCAAGTCGGGGATTTTCAGTCAGTTCGAGGTACAGCGCGGGCTGCCAATCCAGCTCTTGATCAAGTATTTCGATCAGGTCGGCGAGACCTGGCAGATCAATCCCGATGTCCGCGCCATGGTGCAATTCCGCCCGATCAATCTGCTGCACGAATTCAATCACCTGGGGCCATTCGACCTGGTGTTCTGTCGCAACGTGCTGATCTATTTCGACCAGGAGACCAAAGTTCGTGTGCTTGATCGCATCGCGCGGATCCTGGAGCGTGACGGCTATCTCGTGCTTGGCGCAGCCGAGACGGTGGTCGGCCTCACCGACAGCTTCAAGCCGTTGCCCGATCGCCGCGGTATCTACGTTCCCAACACGGCCGCCAAGGACAAAGCGACGTTTGCCGCCAAGCCCGGGCTGCGGCTGGCGGCAATCGCGCGGTGACGCGCGCCCGTGTCTTCGCGCAGCCCTGGTGCGGTTTCCCGTTAGAACGAAATCGCGGCAGATTGAAGCGTAATCTCGCTCTTAAGCAATTGTTCGATCGCATGATCTTGTGCGAAAAGTCTGCAATTTTTCGCGATCATCTCCAGCCGGAACAGAAACCGGTTTAGCATTTTTTGTGTTCGTCGCATTTCGGACGGAAATTCCACCCCCGATCAGGCCGAGGGTATGCTTTTCCTGAAATGCTCCCAATGCCGTCGTCCTTGCGTCAATCCCAGGTCGAAACGCGACCGACGGGGTTGACCACTCTGCCGTCCGGACGTTTGAGCGCGGCGATGCGTTTCATTTCATCATCGGCGAGCGCAAACCCCGACACATCGATATTCTCCGCAATGCGCGCGCCGTTCGAGGATCTCGGTATGGCTGCGACACAGTCCTGTTGAACGAGCCAGCGCAGGGCGACTTGGGCAACGGTCTTGCCCTTGGCCCGGGCGATTTCGGTCATGACCGGGTCGCCGATCAGCCGGCCGCGTGCGAGCGGGCAATAGGCAACAAAAATCAGACCGTGGCGGCGGCAGGCCGCCAAGACCTTCGACTGGTCGAGGTAGGGGTGATATTCGGCCTGCAGGGCGATGAGCGGCTCCGGACACAGGCGGATCGCTGCCTCCAGGAGCGCAATGTTGAAATTCGCAACCCCGATGTGGCGCGTGAAGCCGCGGCGCTTCATGGCGGCGAGCGTGCCCATGGTTTCCCGCAACGGCATGTCGGGGGCCGGCCAGTGCACGAGCAGAAGGTCCACACGGTCAAGACCCAGTGCCCGGAGGCTCGCCAGCGTCGATCGCTCGAAATCGCCGGCATGGAGATCCTCATGCGATACTTTGGTGGTCAGGAAGATCTCATCTCGGGGCACACGCGCGGCCCGGATGGCTTCGCCCACGCCCCGCTCGGTGCCGTATTTTCGCGCTGTGTCGATATGGCGATAGCCCGCCGCGAGGGCGGTCGCGACGATCTTGCCGCAATTTTCACCGAGGCCGCCGGTGCCCAGTCCGATTGCGGGAATCTCCGCACCATGCCGGGACGATCCGGTAAGGGACCGGAACAGTTGTGGTATTGACTTGCCGACGTTCGCGCTCAATTTACAGCACCTGGCCGCAGGTTGTTGCTCTCGCGCATCGCCGTCCAGCGTAATGCAATGCAGGTATCCAATGGGGTTGTTTCAAGCGTCTTCGATGCGATAGAAGGACCTCGATCAGTCCTGATCAACGGCAATGTCGCAGAGGCATCGAGGGCAGAGAGATCGAAGGAAACAGCTATGTCGAACATCATCGGCAACAAATGGATGGGCAACAAGCGGACACTCGCCGTCGGGGCCGGGTTGGCCATGGTCTTGAGTTGTGCGCTTGCCGAGGGCGAATTCCCGATTGAGGGCACTTTTACCCAAAACGAGCAGTGTCGCGGCGACGGCAGCAAGCAGGAATTCGCGCTCGTCAAGGTGACGGCGAAGGATGTGTCATATTCCGGCGGAGTATGTTCCATCGACAGCAAGCAGCAAGATGGCGACAACCTTGCGATGCGGGTCACCTGCAAGTTCACCTCCGGGGCCGTCATGGCGAGTGCCGTCACCTTTACCAAGAAAGACAACAACACTTTCGACATGGCGCAACAGGAAGGCACCTACAAGGCTGTTCTGCACCGCTGCCCCGGATAAGGTCGGGTCAGCGAGCGCGATTCCGGGTTGGGCTCCTCCCGAGAAGGCTCTATATGGGTCGGCCTCAGGGGGTGGCTCATGGGTGGCTCATGGGGCCGGCCTCGGAGGCGCGCGGTTCCACGCTCAAGTCGTGATTCTTCAACGGCAGCGAGCGGATGCGCCGGCCGGTTGCTGCGAAGATGGCATTGCACAGCGCCGGCGCCAGCGGGGCGACCGGCGGTTCGCCGATGCCGCCCCAGACATCGCTCGAATCCCCGCTTGGGACGATGACGGTTTCCACCCGCGGCATGTCGCACATGCGCAACATTTGGTAGTCGTGAAAATTGCTCTGCTGCACGCGGCCGTCCGCGATGGTGATCTCGCCGTAGAGCGCGGCCGTCAGTGCGAACACGATGGCGCCTTGGGTCTGCAGCTCGACCGTCAACGGATTGACCACCTGGCCGCAATCGATCGCTGATATCACGCGATGGACGCGCACGGCGCCGGTGTCGTTCACTGAAGCCTCGACGACCTGGGCGCAAATGCTGTTGCAGGCCTCGTTGAGGGCAATGCCGCGGAAAACGCCCGGCGGGGGTGGTTGCTCCCAGCCCGCTTGGCGGGCGGCGGCGTCGAGCACGGCGAGATGCCGAGGCTTGCCGTATAGGAGTCGTTGCCGGAACCGCAAGGGATCCTGACATCCCGCCTGCGCCATCTCGTCGATGAAGCTCTCTTTGAAGAAGGCGTTCTGGGAATAGTAGATGCTGCGGCAGATTCCGACCGGCACATGGGTGCGGCGCACCGCATATTCGACCAGATAGTTTGGGATGGCATAGGGCATGTCTTCGAGGAAGTTCTGCAGGAAGTTCCGGTCGATCACGGCGTCCATTTCGGGAATGACCGAGGCGAGGATCGACTGTCCGGCGATGCGGACGCTCCAGGCCGTCGGCATCCCGTCGGCATCAAGGCCGGCGGTGAGCCGAGCGAGCGCCATCGGCCGATAAAAGGCGCGCCCGATATCTTCCTCCCGGCTCCAGACCAGCTTCACCGGAGCCCCGGCGTCTTTCGCAATCAGAACCGCCTGCCGCACGAAATCCTGGATCGTCCCACGCCGGCCGAAGCCGCCGCCGAGCATCGTGCGATGAACCACCACCTTGCTGCGCGCGACCCCGGCAGCATCGGCTGCGGTCGCCAGCGCCGTCTCGCCGTCCTGCGTCGGTGCCCAGACCTCGACCCGATCGGGGCCGACACGGGCGGTGCAATTCTGCGGCTCCATGGTGGCATGGGCGAGGAATGGAATCGCATACTCGGCATCGATGCGCCGCACGCAACCGGCAAGCGCAGCGGCGACGTCGCCATCGCGGCGCCCGACGCCGTCGGGCTGCGATAGGCCCTCGCGCAGCGCCTCTTCGATGGTACGGCTGGAGACCTGCCCGTTGCCGACCATGTCCCACGTCACCGGCAGCGCCGCGAGCGCCTGTTTCGCCTGCCACCAGCTCGTCGCCACGACCGCGACCGCATCCGTGAGCCGCACGAGCCGGCGGACGCCTTTCATGCCCGCGAGCTTGGATTCATCGACCGATCGCAGTTTGCCCTTGAAGACCGGGCACTGCCGGATCGCGGCGTAGAGCATATCCGGCAGATGCACGTCGATCCCATAGATCGGCTGGCCGGTGATCTTGTCCAGGACATCGAAGCGCTTGCGCGGCGTGCCGATCAGTTTCCAATCCTTGGGCTCCTTCAGCCTGACATGCGCGGGCGGCCTAAGGGCTGCGGCGGCCTCGGCGACATCCCCGAACCGGAGACGGCGGCCGCTCGGAAGGTGGGTAATGGTGCTGTTTTCCGCCTGACACTCCCGCGCCGGCACGGCCCAGCGCGCCGCCGCGGCAGCGATCAGCATTTCCCGCGCGGTCGCGCCGGCCTGGCGCAGAGTCTGCTGCGAAGCGCTGACCGAGCGGCTCGCGTTGGTCGACATGTCGCCCCAGACCCGATGACGCCTGAGATTCTCGGCCGGCGCGGCAAATTCGGGCTTCACCAGGCGCCAATCGCATTCGAGTTCCTCGGCGACCAGCATGGGAAGTGCGGTGAAAGTGCCTTGGCCCATTTCAGAGCGGGCCACCCGAATGACGACCGTGTCGTCCGGGGAGATCACGATCCAGGCATTGACCTCGGGCGCGGCATCGCCTGCTCGTGCCGGTTTGCCGCCATCAGGCAGCTCGAAGCCGAGCACCAAGCCGCCGCCAATGGCAGCCGCGCTGGCGAGAAAGGAACGCCGGCTCAACCGATCCGCCGAGGTCATGCTTCGGGGCTCCGCCCTCGATTGTGCGGTACCGGGCCGGCCTGCACAAGCTTACCGCGCGAATGCCACCCTCAATCCCGCCAAGGTTGGCTCATGCAGCCGCTGTCGCGCACTGTGATTGGACTTTTGATATTGTATCACTTGATATTTCTACGGGTAATGCAAAAACCCCGCCAATGGGCGGGGTTTTGCCATCGTTCAAGCCGGGAGCAGAGAGCCGCGAGGGGCTCCGCAACGGCGTCAAGCGGAGATCTTGGCTTCGTCGTCGCTGGGCTCGCGCAGCACGTAGCCGCGGCCCCAGACGGTCTCGATATAGTTCTTGCCGCTCGAGGCGTTGGCGAGCTTCTTGCGCAGCTTGCAGATGAAGACGTCGATGATCTTGAGCTCGGGTTCGTCCATACCGCCATAGAGGTGGTTGAGGAACATTTCCTTGGTCAGCGTGGTGCCCTTGCGCAGGCTCAGGAGCTCCAGCATCTGGTACTCCTTGCCGGTCAGGTGCACCCGGGCGCCGGTGACCTCAACGGTCTTGGTGTCGAGGTTGACGACAAGATCGCCGGTCTGGATGACCGACTGGGCATGCCCCTTGGATCTGCGCACGATGGCATGAATGCGCGCCACCAATTCATCCTTGTGGAAGGGCTTGGTCATGTAGTCGTCGGCTCCGAAACCGAGACCTTTGCACTTGTCCTCGATGCCGGCGAGGCCGGACAGGATCAAGATCGGCGTCTTTACCTTGGAGACGCGCAGAGTGCGGAGCACCTCGAATCCCGACATATCGGGAAGATTCAGATCCAGCAGAATGATGTCGTAGTCGTACAGCTTGCCGAGGTCGACACCCTCTTCGCCCAAATCCGTCGTGTAGACATTAAAGCTCTCGGATTTTAGCATTAGCTCAATGGATTGAGCAGTGGCGCTATCATCCTCGATCAGCAATACGCGCATGCCAGTCCCCTTCCTCGCCGCTCCGGGCTCAGGTCGGCACGCCGCAGCGGCGGCCCATGCAAACGCTTTGGAACGAACAGACTTGGAACACTAGTCGCGCATGGTTAACAAAACCTAATTCCCGTGCGCTCGTAATTCCTGGGCAAACGCCCGCGAATCGTCTTAAGATATTGCACACGGATGGTTTTTTAGCCAAGCGATAGTTCATGTCCCACATTAGGAACCGACATTAGCCGATTCATAAGCCTCGCCCGCCGTTCTGGCCTGGCGAGGTTGCCTGACAAGTCCCTTAGAACGGTGACGCAATGATTAACGACCCGGGTAAACACGAAGTTAAGAATCGGCCCTAACCCTGTACCGAGGCGGTGGAATTGCATGAAGGCGCTGGCCGAGCAGATCGAAGAGCTGGATGCGGCTGAAATCTACGGCCGCGTTGTCGGCGTGCGCGGCTTGATGGTGGAAGTGGCGGGTCCCATCCATGCCATGCCGGTCGGCGCCCGGGTGCTGATCGAGACCGGGCGGGACCGCGCCATACCTTGCGAAGTCGTCGGATTCTCCAATGCCAACGCGTTGCTGATGCCGTTTGCGGCCCTCGAAGGGGTTCGGCGCGGCTGCCGTGCTGTCATTACCGGTGTGGCGGCGGCGGTTCGGCCCTGCCAGGACTGGCTCGGGCGGGTGGTGGACGGCATGGGGGAGCCGATCGATGGCAAGGGCCCATTGCGGTTGGGGCCATCGCCCTATCCGTTTCGCAATGCGCCGCCTCCGGCTCATTCGCGACGGAGAGTTGGTGGCGCGCTCGATCTGGGGGTGCGCGCCCTGAACACCTTCGTAACCTGCTGCCGGGGCCAGCGAATGGGCATCTTTTCGGGCTCCGGGGTCGGCAAGTCGATACTTTTGTCCATGCTGGCCCGCAACGTCGCCGCTGATGTGTCGGTCATCGGCCTGGTGGGCGAGCGGGGCCGGGAGGTGCAGGAATTTCTGCAGGACGATCTCGGCCCGGACGGCCTCAGTCGCTCGGTGGTGGTGGTCTCCACCTCCGACCAGCCGGCGCTGATGCGCCGGCAGGCCGGGTACCTGACCCTCGCGATTGCCGAGTCGTTCCGCGACGAAGGCCAGGACGTGCTGGTGCTGATGGATTCGGTGACCCGATTCGCTATGGCACAGCGCGAGATCGGGCTCTCGGGCGGTGAACCCCCGACCGCCAAGGGCTACACCCCGACAGTCTTCACCGAGCTCCCGCGACTGCTGGAGCGGGCCGGTCCGGGCACCGAGCGGGGCTCGATCACCGGTATTTTCAGCGTCCTGGTGGACGGCGACGACCACAATGAACCGGTCGCGGACGCGGTACGCGGTATCCTTGACGGCCACATCGTCATGCAGCGGTCGATCGCCGAGCGCGGCCGGTATCCGGCCATCAACATCCTCAAATCGGTCTCCCGCACTATGCCCCGGGCGGCCGATCCTGCGTATTTGCCCCTCATCCACCGGGCCCGACAGGTGATGGCGACGTACTCGGATATGGAGGAATTGATTCGGCTCGGCGCCTATCGGTCGGGTTCGAGCCCGGAGGTCGACGAGGCCATCCGTCTCCACCTGCCGCTGGAAGACTTCCTCGCCCAGAAGAAGGAAGAGGCGACAAGCCTCCAGGACGGATATCTACGTCTCGAGCAAATCCTGGGCAATCTGGAAACTGAAAACTAACGTTATGTTGCCACTGTGGCGCTTGGTCGGGACCGCGGCGGTTCTCCACGACCGTGGTCGCCGCCCGCCCGGGTTCCCGGGATTCCGAGGCTTCGGGGGAGTAAGAGTCGATGAAGTCACGCGAAACGCTCATTCGCCTCAAGAAGTTTCATGTCGACGAGAGGCGCCGGAAGGTCGCGCAGATCGAGGGCATGATCGCCGAATTCGAACGCATGGCCGGTGATCTGGATCGCGAGATCAAGTCCGAACAGGACCGCGCCGGAATTCACGATCCGGGACATTTCGCCTATCCGACCTATGCCAAGGCGGCAATGCAGCGGCGTGAAAACCTGCAGCGCTCGGCCGATGATCTCAAGGTTCAGCTCGCAACCGCCACGGATGCGTTGGGCGAGGCTTTCGAAGAGATGAAAAAGATCGAACTGCTCGACGAGCGCGATCAGATGCGCGAGCGCGTGGAGGAAAATGCGCGCGAGCAGGCCGAGCTCGACGCCATCGGATTGATGCGCAACGGCGCCCGGGCCTGAAAGCGCTCGTGAAAAGCGCCGGGAACGTGCGCGACAAGTTTTGAACTTTCCGGCCGCGGTCCGGCTTTACCGGCGTCGCAAAGCCCGCGAGTTCGACCCCGATTCGGGGCGGACTTGCGTTAAAATCTCGCTCGCTCGGCCTTGCCAGTGTAATTGATTGCATTCCGGTCTCGACGAAGGGCCGGTTCGGCGGCGATAATTGGGCTCTGCACAGCGCAGCCGGGGGATAGCGGACCAGATGTTGACGCCCGTTGAAATCACTTGGCTCCTTGCCGCTGTCGCGCGCGGCGATGTTGCGGCCTTTGACCGCCTCTACGTCACGACTTGCGCCAAGATTTACGGGGTTGTGCTACGTATTCTGCGGCGCCCCGACCTTGCTGCGGATGTGATGGAGGAGACCTATCTGCAAATCTGGAGCAGTGCCCGCGAGTTCGACCCGGCACTCTCCAACCCGGTCGCCTGGATGGTGGCGATCGCGCGCCGGCGGGCGATTGATCTCGCCCGCAAGCCCGGCGCCGGTCCGGACGATGGCGAGCTCGCGCTGGCGGATGCGGAGAGCCCAGGCGTGCTGCCGCGCCGCGAAATGCCGGAGGAGCTCAAACGACTGCTCACCTGCATCGGGCGGCTCGAGCCGGACCGCCAGCGCATGCTGCTGCTCGCCTATTACGGGGCGTTCAGCCGCGACAAGCTGGCGCTTAAACTCAATATGCCGGCCAACCTGCTCAAGGCCTCACTCCGGCGCAGTCTGTTCGAGCTCGAGCAATGTCTAACTTCCTGATCGACGAGGACACCGACCTGGTCGCAGCAGAATTCGTGCTTGGCACGCTCGATTCGCAAGAGCGTGCGCACGCACATGCTTTGCTGCGGGCGGATCATGGGTTCATCGCCATGGTCCGCATCTGGGAACGCCGGTTCGGCGAGCTCCACCTCATGGTCGAGCCGGTCGAACCCGACACAGAGATATTTCAGCGGATCAGGGCGAAAATCATCAGGTTGGCCCCAAGCGAGCCGGCTCCGGTCGAGGTGAAGCCGGCTGGAGCGACGCCGACCCCCAATGGCAAGCCGCCGGCCGCGGCGATGCCGACCCCCGACAGCAAGCCGCCGGCCGCAGCGATGCCGACCCCCGACAGCAAGCCGCCGGCCGCGGCGATGCCGACCCCCGACAGCAAGCCGCCAGCTGCAGCGATGCCGACCCCCGACAGCAAGCCGCCGGCCGCCGCG
>Ga0179587_10001700_pt1 | contig 10194 bp, 8 predicted proteins | sample CZODoug2_1_08_16_FD_185932 | JGI IMG/M metagenome (GOLD analysis project Ga0179587, IMG submission 185932) | Vadose zone soil fungal communities from Angelo Coast Range Reserve, California, USA - CZODoug2_1_08_16fungal | ecosystem: Environmental > Terrestrial > Soil > Vadose zone | place: USA...
GGGCTCGAAGAGCCGGCTGTACTCGCTGGAAAAGGAACTCGCCGAGCTCGAGGAGAGGTCGGCGGCGTTGACCGCGCGCTGGGGCGCCGAGAAAGACAAGCTCTCCAACGCGCAGAAGCTGAAGAGCGACCTCGATGCGCTTCGGATCGAACTCGCCAACGCGCAGCGCCGCGGCGAATACCAGCGCGCCGGCGAACTGGCCTATGGCCAGATTCCGGAGCTGGAGAAGCGGCTGGCCGAGATCGAGGCCAAGGAGAATGCCGGCGAGATGATGGAGGAGGCGGTCACCGCCAACCACATTGCGCAGGTGGTCTCGCGCTGGACCGGCGTTCCCGTCGACAAGATGCTGGAGGGCGAAAAGGACAAGCTGCTCAAGATGGAGGACTCGCTCGGCAGGCGGGTGGTCGGCCAGGCCGAAGCCGTGCATGCGGTGGCGACCGCGGTGCGCCGCTCGCGCGCCGGCTTGCAGGACCCGAACCGGCCGATGGGCTCGTTCATGTTCCTAGGCCCCACCGGCGTCGGCAAGACCGAGCTGACCAAGGCGCTCGCCGAATATCTGTTCAACGACGAGACCGCGATGGTCCGCCTCGACATGTCCGAGTACATGGAGAAGCATTCGGTGTCGCGGCTGATCGGCGCGCCTCCCGGCTATGTCGGCTATGACGAGGGCGGCGCGCTGACCGAAGCGGTGCGGCGGCGGCCCTATCAGGTGGTGTTGTTCGACGAGATCGAAAAAGCCCATCCGGACGTCTTCAACGTGCTGCTGCAGGTGCTCGACGACGGCAGGCTGACCGACGGGCAGGGCCGCACGGTCGATTTCCGCAACACGCTGATCATCATGACCTCGAATCTCGGTTCGGAATTCCTGGTCAATCAGCCGGAAGGCGAGGATACCTCGGCGGTGCGCGAGCAGGTGATGATGACGGTGCGGGGGCATTTCCGTCCCGAATTCCTCAACCGGGTCGACGAGATCATCCTGTTCCACCGGCTGCAGAAGAGCGAGATGGGCCGCATCGTCGAGATCCAGTTCGCGCGGCTCACGAGGCTGTTGGAGGAGCGCAAGATCGTGCTCAGCCTCGACGAGGGCGCGCGCGACTGGCTCGCCGCCAAGGGCTGGGACCCGGCCTATGGCGCCCGTCCGCTGAAGCGGGTGATCCAGCGCCATCTGCAGGATCCGCTCGCCGAGATGATCCTGGCGGGCGAGGTCAAGGACGGCGACCGCGTCGACATCTCAACCGAAGGCAATGTGCTGACCTTCAACGGCAAGGCGCCGCAGACCGCGGAAATCGCCCAGTTCGAGGCGCCGGTCCCGAAGCGCAAGCTGCAGTGAATTGGTCGATACGTCTTCCTCTCCCTTCTTGGGGAGCGGGGAAATCGGAGATGCATCATGGGAATAGCCAGTTACGAAGTTGTTGGTTCGGGAGGTATCTGGCGCGTCAAGCACGACGGTGAACCGATAGGCAGATATCAAACCAAGGAAGCCGCTTTCGAGGCAGCTGTTACTGCTGCTTCATTGGCGGTTCGGGAAGGATACCAGGTCCAACTTTCAGTACCCGGAGCTCGAATCGAATCTTGATGGGCCCGACTTTCACGGACTCGGTGCTGGCGGAACCAAGGGAGACGTCTCATCTCTACCGAGTTCGCACTCAAGCTCACTGCGCCAGCAGTGAAATTGAAACCTTGAAGCGCGCCCCGCGATGCCCAATAGCAGTCCATTTTCGTGAACTGGCATCCTCAGATGGACGACACGGATGCCCTACCGCGCGCGAAGTCTTGTCCGAGCCTTTCGGGGGTGGACGCGCGACCTATGTCGTTGGTGCTGATGCATGCGGCTACAACAGAACCTGCGTTGCGCGCGATCGGCCGGCCAGACCAATCCGAACCCGAGCTTGAGCGGTTCGCCGTGGGCTACGTGGCGGTCCACAAAGCGGTTATCGATGCGGAATTTGACACCCATCAGAGCGATGATGAATTGGCATGATACCGTGAGCGCGAGGCGCACCGGAGCTGCGCATGGCCGACGTCCTATTGATCAAGACGCTAGTCGTCATCCTTGCCTCCGTCAGCTCCATCAGCTTGGTCGTGCGCGCAGGGCTTCCAGCGGCTGGCGGTTACTTATTGGCTGGCTTGGTCATCGGCCCGCACGGTCTACACCTCATCGCCACGAGCGATGAAACGAGGTTCTTGGCGGAGCTCGGCATCATTTTTCTTATGTTCATGGTGGGTCTTGAGTTTTCGTTCTCGGCAATGATTGCCGCACGCCGCGATGTTTTCGTCGCCGGCAGCCTGCAAGTCGGCTTGACCGCATTGATCGTGGCGGGAATCGCCATGCTGTGGGGCGTTGAGTTACCCACCGCTGTACTGCTCGGCGGCGCGGTCGCCATGTCATCGACCGCCATCACGCTCAAGCAATTGGTCGACCAGGGCGACGTCAGTAGTCAGCAAGGCCGTCTCGTGCTGGGAATCCTGCTGTTCCAGGACCTTGCGGCCCTTCCATTTCTCGTTGTGCTAGGCGGCTGGAAACAGAGCGGCGGACCCGAGCCGTTGGAAACGCTGCGTCAGCTTGGAATAGCAGCGGGCGCACTCGGCATTGCTGCTTTCGTTTGCAAGCCGGTTTTTCGTACCTGGCTCACCTGGGTTGCCAGGACAAACTCGGCAGATCTCTTTCTGCTCACTGTTCTGTTGCTTGCGCTAGGTACGGCATTCGCCGGACGCCTGGCCGGCCTTTCCGCGCCGATCGGAGCCTTCCTTGCCGGTATGGTGGTGGGCGAAAGCGATTTCCGTCATCAGGTAGAGGATGACATCCGGCCCTTTCGCGACGTCCTGTTAGGCCTGTTCTTCGTTACAACCGGCATGGAGGTTGATCCATCCACCATCACTGCAGCACCCACGGCCGTCCTCGCCTGGATTATTGCGTGCCTGCCGGGAAAAGCCCTTGTCGTGTTGCTCGTCGGCGCGATCATGCGTTGGCCGGCCCCGGTTAGTACACGAGCGGCCCTGATACTGGCACATGGCGGAGAAGACGGTTTGCTGCTGCTTACCCTGGCGATGAAAGTGGGTGCCATAGAACCGAACGTTGGGCAGCCTGCTCTTTTGGCTTTGGCCGCAACCATGGCGCTCGGCCCAATGCTGATTCTGCGGAGTGCGCGGTTTGCGGAGTTCGTAAACGGTGCGTCACATCGCGCCAAGGCGGACGCCGAAGAAGCCGCCATCCGCGCGGAAAGCCAAAATCTCGGGGATCACGTAATCCTGTGCGGTTGTGGACGCGTGGGCCGGCTGGTGTCCCTCGTGCTCGAGGCCGCAAAGGTTCCTTACATTGCGGTCGAGTCCGATCTGATGCGCTTTCGCAGGGCAAAGAAATCGGGACACAAGGTGGTTTTCGGGGACGCAGGCCGGAAAAGGGTCTTGGAAGCCGCCGGCGTCACCCGTGCACGCCTTGTCGTGGTAACGTTTGATCGACGCCATGCGGTCGAGCGTATTCTTCACTATGCACGTGAGCAAAATCCAGCCGTATCCTCGATTGTGAGTGTCGCCGACGATCAGGAAATCATATCGTTTGTGCGGGCTGGAGCCAGCACGGTATTTCCAGAGAATGTCGCGGCAGGCTTGGCGCTGGCCGACCAAGTGCTTCTCGTCTGCGGTTTCTCCCAGGACACGGCCGCAAATATCGTCACTACGGTTCGAGCTGAACTCAATCCCGAACTGCGCGGGCGCGTAGGACGTTGAGTTGGGTACGTTATCTCTCACACGCCAGCCCTTTACTGGCCTCGTTTGAACTTCTGGTTGAGTACTGGCAACATCGGCAAGGAACGCGCGAGCGAACTAGTTGGCCGAGTTCGTCACACCATTTATAGCCGGTATTTGTATCCTCAATGCACACATGGTGCACACGAAAGCCTCAGTGCACACACATGGCGATGTTTACTCAATCGCATTCCGATCCGGTCGACGCAGATTTTCGCTGGAACTTTCGCTCCCAACTACATCGGATATGTGCACACGTAAGCCCGAGAGCACAGGCATAGTGGGTATCGCTCAATTGGCTCCGGTCGCAACCCATCCGGGCTGGCTGGCGCCATAGCTATCTTTAGCGTCTGCCTCCGACTTCGTCTATGCGGCTCAACAGATCTGCCGGATCCTCGTAGATGCGAAACGCTCCGGATTGTCTCAACTCGTCCGGTCCATAGCCGCCGCTTAAAAGGCCGACCCCCAACGCGCGACATCGGATCGCCGCCAACATGTCCCAGATGCTATCGCCTACGACCACCGTGGTTTCGATCGGTGCGCTCAACCGTTCGGCGGCCGCCAGAAACAGGTCAGGATCGGGCTTGGCATATTTGACCTGGTCGCGCGTCACGACCGGGATTCCGCCCGGATCGACACCGAGCGAGGCCAGATTGACGGCTGCGGTTTCCATGCGACCGCTGGTCGCAATCGCCCAGGGAATGCCAGACTTCGATAACCAATTCAACAATTCGCGAGCTCCGGGCAAAGGCCGGATGTGATTTGCCTGCTGTCGGTAAGCGACGGCATGGGCGTGGCGAAGCCGCGCGACGCGTTCCGCACTAATTTCGATCCCGGTTTCGCGAAGAAGCTGATTGGTGAACAAGCCTCCGCTCATGCCTATTTTGCGATGGATGCGCCAGACCGACAGCTCGATGCCCTCTGCATCGAGCGCTTCCTTCCACGCAAGGACATGCTGATAGACGCTGTCGACGAGCGTGCCGTCGAGATCAAACAAAAAGGCCGGTTCGATCCGCATGCTATCTCTCCCATTCTGGAACCGAGGTGGTCTGCACCAATTCGCCCATGCCTTCCTCCTTGATTTCCTTCAGACTGCGGCCGGTAAGGACGGACCGATCGAAACGCGCGCTCTCGATGTCCCATGACGGACCCGCATACTCGTCGCGACTTTTGATGAGCAACCAATGATCCCTTCGGCTGGAATTCATAGATCGTCTTTGGATTTGGACTAACGAGAACCCGCCGCGCAGTTTCTCGCCGAGCAATAGAATATGGATCTTGCCGCTCGCCAGCTGTTCCTCCGGCGGCTGATTTTCCAGTGGCTGATAGTTTCCCAGATCCCACACCATCACCGTACCTGCTCCGTATTGGCCAGATGGGATCACGCCCTCGAACTTCGCATATTGAAGCGGATGATCCTCTGTCCTGATGGCCAGGCGTTTGTCGGCAGGGTTCATTGAAGGGCCTTTGGGTATCGCCCATGACGCCAGGACCCCGTTCACAGCCAGCCGAAAATCATAGTGCAGCCGGCTCGCATCGTGTTTTTGAACGACAAAGATGTGCTTGCGACCTGTCCGCTGCACCCGCCCGACTGGTTCGGACGTTTTCGTGAAAGCTCTTTTGCTTCGATAGGCTGTGAGCGGCATGGTCGTGCCTTGAACTCCTAACCGCCATTCGCTGTCAGGATACTTTTGATGACCTTGACCTCGTCAGCCGATACCGCAGCTGCAGCGTTGCCCCAGCTATTGCGAATGTAAGTCAGCACGGCCGCAACCTGCTCGTCGGTCAGACGGCCCGCCATCGCCGGCATGGCGGGAGCCGTCGGCGCCAGCGCAGTACCGCCGCTTCTCGATCCCGCGATGACTACACGAATGAGGGTCGTCGCGTTGTCGGACTGGACGGCCGGGCTGCGGGCAAGCCTTGGAAAGAGATGATTGGCGCCGAGGCCCGGTTCGGTGTGACAGGCCGAACAGACATCCTGATAGATAGCCCGGCCAGATTCCATGCGCGCGTCGTTGGAGGGCAGCGGACGCGGCGAAGCCGCAGCGGCCGGTGGAACGCCTTTAAGATAAATCGCGATGGCTCGCAGGTCAGCAACCGTCAAGTAGGCGCTTGAATTCCTGACCTCCTCCGCCATCAGACCGGAAACGACTGTCCAATGATTCGCGCCGGCTCTCAGATAGTCCACGATGTCATCGCGCGGCCACACCCCGATGCCGACCCGCGGATCCCCGCTGACATTGGGAACGAACCAGCCTTGCAGGACCGCTCCTTGCAAATAACCATCCCGCTTGTCGCCGCCGAGGATATTCTTGGCGGTGTGGCAGCTCCCGCAATGGCCGAGGCCGTCGACCAGATAGGCGCCGCGGTTGCGTTCAACGGACGCATTCGGATCCGGACGGAACGGAGTACGATCGAAGTTGAGCAAATTCCAGCCGAGCATCAGGGCTCGATTCCGGAACGGGAACGGCAGTTGATTGGCCGCGACCTTGTTGCTCGCCGGCTCGACGGTCGCAAGGTAGGCGCGGATCGCCAGCACATCGTCGGGCGCCACCTTGGCGTAGGCCGGATAGGGCATGGCGGGATAAAGCAAATCGCCATCGCGGCCGATACCTTCCTGGACGGCGCGCCGGAACTCGTCGTCGGTCCAGGCTCCGATGCCGGTCTCTCGGTCCGGCGTGATGTTCGGCGCAACCACCTTGCCGAACGGCGTCTCGATCGGAAGTCCACCCGCGAAAGGTTTGCCGCCGCGTGCGGTGTGGCAGGCCGCGCAGTCTCCAGCGATCGCAAGATAGCGCCCGCGCTCGATATCCTCAAAGGACTGCGGATCAGGCTTTTGGAATGCGTCAGCCCTCAACGGCAGCCGCCCGGGTAACAAAGCCCACAGGATTCCGGCTGCTGCCGCGATCAGCACGACGAGCGCGACGATCACGCCTACGGCGTATCGGCGGCTCATGTGCGCACCAAAGGGCCAGGTGCCTTGAGGTAGAGATTTCGAATCGCATCCGCGGCCTTGAACGCCAGCGCGCCGACGGTCCCGGTCGGATTGAAACCGGAATTTTGCGGGAACGCGGACGCCCCGACGACGAACAGGTTGGCCACGTCCCAAGCCTGCAAATACTTGTTCACCACGCTGCTCGACGGATCGGCGCCCATGATTGCGCCGCCGACCGTATGCGTGGACTGGTAGGGCACCACCGACCAATGACCGGTCCGCGGCCTCGCAACAATCTGGCTTGCGCCCATGTTCCTGACGATCTCCGCCACCTTGCCGGTGACGTATTGCGACATCCTGAGATCGTTCCCGGGGAAATCGAAAGTGATGCGCATCAACGGCCGGCCCAACCGGTCCGTATAGGTCGGATCGAGATCGAGAAAATTATTGCGATTGGAATAGCTGCTCGACTCGCAACCGACCGAGATCGCGCTCAGATAGTTATCGACGGTGGCCTTTTTCCATCCCGCGCCCCAGCGCGGCGTGCCGGGCGGTATTGGACGCGTCAAGATCGGCGCAGCACCGATCGGTGCGCATCGCGTGCTTCCGCCGCCGAAGAAGCCGAGCCGGCCATGATCGAAATTGTCGTTGTTGAGTTCATCGATGGCCATTCCGGTGGCACCGCCGCCGATGAAGGGATTGAAATTGAATCTCTTGTTGTCGAAAAATCCCTGGGCACTGTTCTGCGTCTGATAGGAGAAGTTGCGGCCAACCTGACCCTCGCCGGTTCGAAAGTCGAACGGCCTGCCGATCCCGGACAGCAGCAACAGCCGCACATTGTCCAGCATGAACGCGCAGACGATAACGAGGTCGGCCGGCTGCTCCCATTCCTGGCCCGAGGAATCGACATAGGTGACGCCGGTTGCGGTAGTCCCCGCCTTGTCGAGATTGATCCGCAGCACCTCGCATTCGGTGCGCACCTTGAAGTTCGGCTTCAACATGAGAACCGGAAGCACCGTGGTCTGCGCGCTTGCCTTGGAGTAGTTTGCACAGCCGTAATTCGTGCAAAAGCCGCAGAACGTGCACTCTCCCATCGCGACGCCGAGCGGGTTTATGTAGGGCCGCGAGAGCAGCGCCGAGGGAATCGGGAACGGCCGATACCCCATCGATCGCGCCGTGTCGGCGAACAGTTTTGGGCCATACGTCAGCTTCAACGGCGGATTGGGATAGTCGCGCTGGCGCGCCCCTTCGAACGAATTGCCGCCGTCCTGGAGCATCCCTCGCAGGTTGCCGGCCCTGCCCGAAATGCCGGCCAGATACTCGAACCTGTCGTAGTACGGCTCCATCTCCTGGTAGCTCGTGCCCCAATCCTGGATCGTCATGTCGGCGGGAATCGCCGCCGCGCCGTAGCGTTCGGACAGGTGGCTACGCAGCCGGAAGTCGGCGGGAGAAAAGCGCCAGGTGATTCCGGCCCAGTGCACGCCGGCGCCGCCGACACCATTGCCGGGGTGAAAGGAGCCGAATTCACGAATCGGCAAGGCCGTCTGGCCGGCATTGTTGCGCACCGTAAAGGTTTGCTGCGCCGGCCGCAGGACGAGATCGAGGCGAATGCCGTAGCGCAGTTCATCCGGAACAAAGTTGATGCTGAGATCGCGCGCGGTGTCCCGCCACGGACCGCGCTCCAGGGCCACGACGTCTAGTCCCTCGTCGGTCAGTTCGTTGGCAAGGATGGCGCCGCTCCACCCAAGCCCAATCACCACCACATCGGTTCGACGCAGCTTCGTCGGCACGACCTCACCTCTGCAGGGTCCAGTCGGCGCGCCCCATCAGGCCGACCGGAGGCAACGGGTACTTCACGTTGTGCTTCTCGACGTGATCGCGAAAATCGTAGCGTACGCCGGGAAAGCCGATCATCTTCCAAGCGACCATGTCGCGGTTGCCGCCGTAGATCGGATCGGCAAAGAACCCTTCCATGGTGTTTTGCAGCAGTAGCTCGAAGAAAGCCTGCTGACTCTCCGCGTCGGGGACGCGCCCTACCTCCATGCGCTGCAGTATCTCGTCTTGTTCCGCGGGTACGAGCGAGACGAAATTTTTGCTGGAGAAGTTCTGCTTGCAGCATGCGTCGAGCACCGCAAGGCCGGCTCGATAGCGTTGCGCCGACACGAGGGGCGACTGCGGGCCCTGCTCGGGCATGCCTTTGGCAAATGGCGGCCGCATGTAGAGCTGCCGGGAATCACCGAACGGTCCGCGCAGCTGACGGTCGATGAAATCGGCGCAGCCGGCATCCTTTCCCCCGACGCTGAGTTCATCGCGCGGGATCAGCCGATCGACGATGGCCTCGATCGCCGCCGCCTCGTCATGCGTAAAGAATTGCCACGGTCCTGGTCGCTCCATTGCGGGCGGCGAACCGTCAAACGGCTCCCAAGGCAGGGCTCCAGAATAAGTTCGGGCCACAGCGCGCGACAGGTTTCCGATCGCAAGCGCGCAGGCGGTAGAAGCCAAAAGCTGTCGTCGCGTGGTTCCAGGCATAGCGGGCCTTCAAATGATCTTTGGCCTGACGCCGATCAGCGCGAGCGAACAGGTCAACTGATCGTAGCCAGACGTTTCTTGCTGCGCAGAATCGAGGCACCGTCCGATCGCCGCAATGACGGTCGTCAATTTTCCTCAAGCGGCCAAATCGATGACAATTCTGATGCCTGTCAACGACAGCCCCATCGCATTCCACATCATGGGCATAGGTTCACAAGCGGGTTGCTGCATAAGAGCATGTTGACTTACCAAGTCGAAGCAGGACGGATGCAGAGCACCCAAGGGTTCAGTGGCGCACCGATGCGCTTGACGACTTGGCGTTCGTCTAGGACGTTCCCCTCGGCGCTGAGGCTAGCCATATTCGTGGCCGTGCTCCTCCATGCTCCGATACCTGGTCACGCACAGCAAGGTCCCTTCACGGGTCTAAGCGGAAGCTGGTCGGGTGGAGGCTCTATCAAACTGGCCAACGGCCAGCGTGAACGCCTGCGTTGCCGGGCTAACTATACCGTGCGCGAAAATGGCACGCGGCTGGACCAGAACTTGCGCTGCGCGAGCGACAGTTACCGGTTCGATGTCAATAGCAACATCGTTTCGGAAGCCGGGAGGCTAAGTGGAAGCTGGACTGAAACCAGTCGCAACGCCTCCGGAAGCGTGTCCGGCCGCGTGAATGGCAGCCAGATCCAGGCGAGAATTGACGGTGTCGGATTTTCAGCCTATTTGGGGCTCAATACGCGAGGTGACCGGCAGTCCGTCACCATCGAATCCCCGGGTCACGAGGTCACGGAAGTCGCTGTCGCGCTCACCAGAACCGGGTGAGTTACCGGTAGAACGGTTTACCGCCCATCCGGCGTGCGACCCTGCTCAAGAACGTGACCGTCGGCCTCAGGATCAACAAGTCCGCAGCCAATGCCGCGAGCATGGCGAACGCGCTCAGCCAGCCAAACAGGCGCAGCGATGGTAAATCGGAGACGGCCGTGACGATCAAA
>Ga0179587_10001701_pt1 | contig 10191 bp, 11 predicted proteins | sample CZODoug2_1_08_16_FD_185932 | JGI IMG/M metagenome (GOLD analysis project Ga0179587, IMG submission 185932) | Vadose zone soil fungal communities from Angelo Coast Range Reserve, California, USA - CZODoug2_1_08_16fungal | ecosystem: Environmental > Terrestrial > Soil > Vadose zone | place: USA...
AACTGGAAGTCGGGCTAGTTCATGACGGGCTGTGTACCACAAGACGGGGCCACAATTTGCCGGGGCGATGATGGCTTAGAATTCCTTCCAATCCGGTTCACCCTCGACTGCCGCGGCGAGGGCCGTCTGCATCTTACAGGCAGGTCCGTTGGCAATTTTGCGTGCCACAGCGGCGGGCTTCTTCGCCACGGCCGGAACCAGCTTCGGCCGGGTCGTTTCGACTTGGCGCTTCGGCATTGCGGCTCGTCGCGAGGTATCGCCATCCGCCACCTCGTCGCCGACATCGAAGACGCTGACCCGATCGCTCATCGACTTGGACTGATCCTCGAGCCTCTTAGCAGTCGCCGCGTTCTCCTCAACCAAAGCCGAGTTCTGCTGCGTTACCTCGTCCATTTGCGCCAAAGCCTTGTTGACCTGTTCGATCCCGGTGGTCTGCTCGATGCTCGCGGTCGCGATACCGGATATCAACCCTGCCACCTCCTTGATCGATCCGACGATTTCGGCAAGCGCCGAGCCTGCTTTATTGACGAGATCGACCCCCGACTGCACTTGGCTGTTGCTATTGGTGATCAAATCCTTGATGTCCTTGGCGGCCTGCGAGGACCGCTGGGCCAGGCTTCTCACCTCGGAGGCGACCACCGCAAAGCCGCGGCCAGCGTCGCCGGCACGCGCCGCCTCGACCGCAGCATTGAGCGCCAGCAGGTTGGTCTGCCGGGCGATCTCGTCGATCACCCCGATAATGTCCGATATCTTGCGCGAGGAACTCTCGATCTGCGACATGGCCTCGACAGCCTTGGCGACCACTTGGCCACCGCGATCCGCTACGTTGCTTGTGCTGCCCGCGGACTGGTTGGCTTGCTGGGCGTTCTCGGCGTTCTTCTTCACGGTGACGGCGATTTCCTCCATCGAGGCCGAGGTTTCCTCCAGGCTCGCGGCCTGCTCCTCGGTACGCTGTGACAGATCGGTTGTGCTCGCAGAGATTTCCGCAGAAGAGTTGGCGACCTCGCGCGCGGTCTCTTTGATCTCCGATATGACGGACACCATCGTGTTCAGAAGATCGTTGACTCCCTCGCAGAGATGCATGATGTCCCCAGTTTTGCCCTCAAGCGGAATACGCTGGGTAAGATCGTTGTCCTTGGCCGCGGTGACGACGGTCTGCGTCTGGTGCACCGCCTGGACCATCATGGTGACGTCCGTGGCAAATTTCACCACCTTGTACGGTTTGCCGCCCGCGTCCATTATCGGATTGTAGCTGGCCTGAAGATACACCTCCTTGCCGCCCCTGGCGATGCGCTTGTATTGGCCGGCATCAAACTCCCCGCGGCCGAGCCTGTCCCAGAACGCGCGATACTCGGAGCTCTGGCGATAGGCCGGCTCGACAAACATGCTGTGGTGCTGCCCGCGAATCTCTTCCAACGAATAACCCATCGTTTTCTGGAAGTTTTCGTTTGCAGTGAGGATCTTGCCATCAAGCGTGAATTCGATCACAGCCTGGGACTTGTTGATCGCCGCCAATTGACCTTCGAAATTCGCATTGAGCAGCTTCTGCTCCGTGATGTCGGTCGCGTACTTGACGACCTTGAACGGCTTGCCATTGGAATCCAGGATGGCATTATAGCTTGCCTGAAGCCAGACTTCCTTGCCAGCCTTAGTGATTCGCTTGAATTGACCTGCTTCAAATTCGCCACGGTTGCCCAACTTTTCCCAGAAAAGGCGATATTCCGGGCTCTGGCGGTAGGCCGGCTCGACAAACATGCCGTGGTGCTGGCCACGAACTTCTTCCAGCGAGTATCCAACCGCATTCAAGAAATTCTCATTCGCGGTCAGAATCCTGCCGTCGAGCGTGAATTGGATGACGGCCTGAGACCTACCGATCGCCGCCACTTGGCCTTTGAAGTCTTGCAGTTCAGAGACCTGATCCACGCTTTGTTTTGGGGTAAACCACGACATGTTGCTCTCCTGACAATTTCCATATCCGAGTGAGGATCGATTCGTACATCTTGAATGCGCCGCTAGGGCTTTTCGGTCGACGGGACAACTTCATCCGCGTCCGAAGACAGCAGGTTTGGAAGATCAATCAGCGCGATCATCGCGCCCTCGATCGTCACAAGCCCGGATAGGAAATCAGCACGCGAGATTTGTGCGACATGCGGCACCCGCTGAACCTTTGAACTCTCGAAGGTAACGATGTCCAGCACCCGATCCGCCAGCAGGCCGACCTGTCGCTCGCCGATCTGGACCACGATCACGATATGGATGGGAGTTGTTTCGGTCATTCCCTGGCAGAACCGGCAGCGAAGGTCGATGATTGGGACCATGACGCCGCGCAAATTGAGCACGCCGCGCATGTACTCTGGCTGCTTCGGCAGGCTAGTGATCCCCGACCAACCCTTGATCTCGCGCACCGCCATGATATCGACGCCGTATTGTTCATCGCCGATCGAAAAGCTGATGAATTCTGTAGGAGGAGGTGCGCTCGCTTCGACAACAGACGACGCCAGTTGAGAACTCATGTTATCCTGCCGACTAATTGCTCACGGTTGAGCAACCCGCGTACGTAGTCGGGCTGCTTGGGCAGATGGGTGATTGAGGACAGTCCTTGATCTCGCGCACCGCCGCGGATATCGACGCCGTACGGCTCGTCCCCAATCGAGAAGCTGATGGATTCCACCCGCGCGAGGCTGGCGAGATCAAGTCTAAATTGAGACTTAAGATGTAGTAGAAATCTTTACAAACCGTTGGCAAAGATGGGTCGGTAATACTACGTAAGCGGTGCGCGTGTCGCACATCACTTCGTCGGGGGCCGAAGCTCGGAGACCAGCCGCGACCGCTGCGGGTTGGCGGGACAAAGATCGTCCCAACCGGTCATCGCGGATTCTTTGGTGCCGCAGAACATGGATTTCGTGTGGATTTTGGGATGGTGCCGATTGCTACGGTGCATGAGTCGGGTCGTGGCACATTGCAACCGGGTCACTCCCGGCGAACACCGACTGCTACGGCACCAGAGCGGACTCTCACAGCCCGTCAGCGCGGGCGATTTTCGAACGTGCGTCCCTCGGCTCGGGCTCCGGTCCGAAGCTCGCAGCAACGAAAAAGCCCCGCGTGTCGGCTGGGCTCTTCCTCGATGAAATTTGTTGTCGAGCGTCAGGTCGCGTGTGCGGCGACCTGGACCGCCGCTACGCCATCACAGCCTCCCGATCATGCCCGTCGCGCCGCCGACCAGCAGGATGGCGAGGCCGGCAGTCACCGTCACCAGCTCCCTGCTCCGCGACAGGGCCGCGACCTCGCGCCCGCGTCGTCAGCCGGGATCTCGATATCAATGTCATCAACACCGAGCACGGCGTTTCGGCTGACGGAATCTGCCAGCTGGCGATGTCGGCTATCGGGGAGGAAACGGAAAACATATCCTTCGTTCTGAGGATTACGGGTTATGACCCAAAGCGGCTGTTTGAGATAACCGGCAAGACACGATCAATCTTCGGATGTCGTCTTATGATTCTATTCTACACGGGTGTTCTGGCGTAACACTTTCCAACAAATCAAAATGAAAACGGAAGACATGGCAAAAAGTATTGCAGTATTTAGTATCCAATAAAGTCTATAATTGTGTATAAGTTCTGGATACCTCTCTCGCTCTATTTCACTTGCAACTTCTTGTTCTGAAATGGAAAGCTTTGAGTCCATTCGTGTGCTAAGGTCATGTCGGTAGGCGTAACCACAATCGTCTTGGCCTGTGCATAAACCGAAATAGTTATCGTGAGCGGCCCGCCATGCAAACACGGCAGCCAACACGGGATTCTGTGCCACCCCAGCGCCTTTGTCATATAGGTCCACTAGATCCTGTGCCGTAGCGTGCGGATGTGTCCTTTCTGCTTGGGCAAGGAGTTCGGCATATTCCGCAGCGTTTGCCGTCAGCCGTTCAGGCTTGGCAGAGAAATCGCGCGGGAAGCCCCCGTCAGCAGGGGTCAGGAGGACCTGGGTGAGGCCGAATGACAACACCAGCCCCGACACCATCAGGAAGACAAACTGCGCATTCCAGTGATGGTGATCAGTGGTTACAGACGATCGTGATCACGGTTTCCAGTGATCGTGATCAAGCTCAGCATGAACGTTTTACTGTGCTGAGCATCGGCGCGGCGGCGGCGAACACAACTGACGGTTTGATGTAGTCCTGGAAAAGTCTTCCAGTCAAGATTTGGCGCGAAAAACTTGGGGCGCTTTTAGCGTCGTTTGCGTGGGGGTGGCCGGAATTTGGTGTCGAACCGTTGGTGGCAACGGTGGCGACGTGGCAAGCTCTGTCAAGGCCGTCAGCCGCCGGAGGCGGGGGCCGTAGGCCAGCCTTTACAGGGCTTGCCACGTCGCCATACTCGGCCACCGCGGTCGACGGGCAGTCCCCGCTGGGGGCCGCCTCCGGTCACGGCAATCCACATCAGCGCCGTCTGAAATGTGGCGAGGATTTTTGTGGCGCGATTCCGTTCCTGATTGTCGACCGGCTTACAAAACAGCTTCGGATCGAGAAAGCGGGCTCGTAGGAAGCCCGCTGGTGAGTTTTCCAAGAGGGGGCGCTAGGTAAGCCACCCCGATTTCAGGGCGGCGGCGCTGATCTCTGGCCGTGGGCTCAGGCCGTTTTCTTGTCGTTGATCTTTCGTCGGAGAGTGTCTCCCTTGAGCTCGATGCGATGAGCATTGTGAGTGATGCGGTCCAATATGGCATCGCCTAGCGTCGGGTCGGCAATAACGTCGTGCCATTGTTTCACGGGGACCTGACTTGTGATCAGCAGAGATCCTTTATCGTAGCGATCATCGACGATTTCGAGGAGATCTCGGCGCTGCTCGGCGGTGAGCGGCTCGGGTCCCCAGTCGTCGATGATGATGAGATTTGTGCGTTCCAGCGTGGTCATCAGGCGAGAAAGACGGCCTTCCCCACGAGCCTGGGCGAGATCGGCGAACAGGCGTGAAGCTCGTTTGTAGAGGACGGAGAAGCCATCACGGCAAGCCTTGTTACCGAGCGCGCAGGCAAGCCAGGATTTTCCTGTTCCGGTTGGGCCGACGATAGCCAAATGGTTGTGTTCGCGGATCCATTGATTGGTGGTGAGGGCCTGGAAGAGAGATCGATCGAGGCCCCGAGCAGTGCGATAGTCGATGTTCTCGATGGTGGCGGTCTGACGGAGCTTGGCGACAGTCAATCGGCGAGAAAGGCGCCGGTTATCTCGAAAGGTGGCTTCCCGATCGATGAGGAGGCCGAGCCAATCGGCATGCGGCATCTCGGCCGCCTGAGGATTATTTTGCATCTCGATCAGTGCATCCGCCATGGCAGCGAGGCCGAGCGAGCGCAAACGTTCGACGGTGGGGTGAATGAGCATGATAATGATCTCCCGATTAATTGTAGTAGCCGCGACCGCGGATGTTTGAATGGATGAGGATGGGCGCCGTCTCCTGCTTGGGGGCTGCCGCCTTATCGGTGCCGTTCTTCAGAATGGCGGCGACGGACTTGTAGGAGCTGGCGTTGAGGAGAAGGGCGCGGGCGCAGGCGGCGTTGAGGCGCTCTGGCCCGTAGCGCTTCAAAAGTCCGAGAATCCCGATGGCGGAGCGAAAGCCTTGTTCTGGGTGCGGGCGCGAACGCAGGATGACGTCGATCAGAGTGTCGGCGTCGGGCCCGATCTTTGCGGCATCATGGCGAATGCGCTCATGTGTCCAGTCACGGTAGCGCCGATGGGAGCTCGGCATATGTTCCGCGATGGTGGTCGGACGATGTGGCAGCGTGCTGCGCAGATGGGACGCGATGCGTTTGCCGCGTAGAAAGATCTCGACCGTTCGGAATGTAATCCGTGCCTCGACTTCTTGACGGGCGAAGCTGTGCGCAACGCTGTAGTAATGTTTGGCGATCTCCACATGATAATCAAGATTGACGCGGCAACGCTTCCATTCCGCGTACTCGTAGGGCTCGTCCGGCAACCGCATGAGTGCCGGACGGTCGAGTTCGTCGAATAATTGACGCCGGCTGCGGCCCCAGCCGCGTAACTTCCGATCGTTCAGATCGACAAGAAGGCCGCGGATCGCTTCGTTGAGAGCCGCGAGTGAGAAGAAGCTGCGGTTGCGCAAGCGTGCCAGAATCCATCGGCCGACAATTTGGACTCCTACCTCCACTTTGGCTTTATCCCGGGGATGGTATGGCCTTGCTGGGAGTATTGCGGTTGCGTAATGACGAGCGAGATCCGCGTATGTGCGGTTCACCATCGGTTCATGGAAGCATGCCCGCGTAATGCCCGCCTTGAGGTTATCGATCACCGTCTGCTGCGCCACACCGCCCATAAAGACGAATGCCCGAACGTGTGATGAGATCCAGTCTGGCAAGCTTTGCGTGAAGGTCGCTTCCGCAAATGTGTAATTAGAGGCGCCGAGCACGGCGACGAAAATCTGCGCGGCATGCACTTCGCCGCTGAGCCCGTCGATCACCTCCATGGTGTGACCGGAATAATCGACGAAGAGCTTCTCCCCGGCGATATGAACCTGGCGCAGAGTCAGCTTCAGGCGCCCGGCCCATTGCTTGTAGCTCTCGCAGAACCAAGAATAGCTGAAGCCGTCCGAAGTCGTGGCGCAATACTCCTCCCATAGGAGCATCAGTGTCACGCTCGCTCGGCGGAGCTCCTGATGCACGACGGCCCAGTCCGGCTGCGGACGCTTGTCACTTGGTAAATCGGACGGCGGTGGATACAGGCGGTTCTCGAGCAGGACATCGTCGTCCAGCTCCGGTGGCAAAGGCCAAGTCAGTCCAGCACGACGCGTCCGGTTCAAATATTTGCTGACCGTGCCTTGAGCCAAGCCGAGGCTGCGGGCAACGGCGTGCTGGGACATGCCAACGCTATGGTGCAGGCGGAGAACTTCACGAATTTGGCGCATGGACAATCTCTCGGTTGGCATCTCGATCCTCTGCTGTGGTTGGCAAGGGACCAAGTTACCTGGTTGAAGACTGTCAGGGGTGCACGCCGTCCGCACTCTCTAACCGATCACGATCCCTGGAAATAGCGATCACGATCGACTGGAAACCGTGATCACGATGCTCTGGAACGAGCGATCACGATGCCCTGGAAACAGTGATCACGATGGCCTGGAATGAGTGATCACGAGGGTCTGGAATGAGTGATCACGATCGCCTGGAACGCGCAAGCCATTCTTCGATTTCGCTACGCTTGAGCGTGCGCGCCACGCCCGATCGCGCGCGCGTCGGCAGCATGTTCTCCAGCAGCGCGCGCGCCGTGGACATCGAGAACAGGTGATCGCGCAGGGGGAAGTCGCCGGGCTGGGGCCCTGGCCCTCGCCGGGCCCTCAGGGTCACTCCGGGCAAAGCGACCGTGCTACCCCTCTTCGCCACCAGGAAAACCGACCCATCGCTCGCCGGCTTTTGCTCAAGGGCGGTCCGGTCGGCGATCAAGCCGCCCGGAAAGTACCCGGCTACGACCTCCCAAAGGTGACGGCGGACCAGCGAAGCCGGTTCCTCGTTCAGATTCGTCGTATAGAGTCTGGACCCCAGCTTGCGGAGCGTCCCCGCCGTAACCGCACGGGACACCGGCGCCGATTTGGCGGCAGTTGATACGAAGACCTCGGGGGCCTCCCTGAGTGAAAATCGGGCCATTTAAGCAATCCTTTGGGCCCAATATAGCAAACTTTATCGACTTAAGGGCCCCCTAGCTGCAAACTTTCCTCATTTAAGGTCTAAAGCCGGAGCCCAACCGGTTCGGAGCGCGGGGCAGCGCCCGGGATTTGGACTTGCGTTCCCGATGTCTCGCGAAAAGGGTTCACGCGGCTTGCCGAGAGCCCGTTGTCAGGTGGTTTTATTGCTCGGATGCCGGCATACGAACGTTGTTGCGTGGACCAAAGCCTCTCTAAAATATAGAGCAAGCTATCTGTCTTCCTGGCATCAGGGGCTTTCGCGAGTGGCTGTTCGATCATCAATCTCACCGGCTGGCAGTCGCTCATCTGAGCCTTATTGAACACGCGAGCCAATTCGAACGAGCGCGAGAGGCTGACCAGCCTACAGCGGCGCTGATCCGGCTACTCCCCGAGGTCCCGAGCGGCTGCGGCAAGTCTCAGCAGCTCGACGGCCAAGGCGATCCACAAGCTCCGCTCGTCCGGATCGGCGGTGTCATCGCATTGCTTCAGGCAGCTCTCTGCCAGTTTCTCGTATTCGGTGGCCTGATCAAAGGACACATCTGCCTCAGTCCCCCGCGCGCATATCGTTGTCGCTGCGCGTCGTTCTACGATCTTAGGGGTAAGCACTTACGCAATTATCACAATGGCAATCGAATTTGGACACCCACTGTTAACACTTAAGACACTGAGATCGCTTCATGATTTGTAGCGTGAGCGGCGTGCAGTGGCGATGAACAGCGGCGCAGTCCTCTGATGACGCTCGTCAACATGCGCGAGAACGGCGTGCGCTCGCTCTCCGTGACGTGCGAGCTGTGCCACCACGAAGTTCTGATGAATGTGGATGCCTTCGACGATGCTGTGCTGGTTCCCGCCTTAGAGATCGCAGCGAGAAAGTCTGACAGGCTCACAAAAGGACGAGGCCGCCAGCTGAGGCAGCCTATTGCGCCCCGATGAACGGGATTTGCCATACTTGGCGGTCGCCTTCAGTCACTTCGATCGTCCAGCCCTTCCAACCGGAGACGTTGTTCTTTTTCAGATCATGGATGATCTGTAGGGCCTCTTCGCACGCCGCCTTATCATCGGGCAAAAACTCCGTCGCTTCCTGGTCATCGAGCCGGCGGCCGTTGTGGAGCTCGAACTGATAGAGGGGCATGGCCCTTAGAATAATAGCTTTCCGTTGTTGGTTCCGCCGTTTAACCGACATTGCGGTGAACTTGCGTCGATGCACGCTTTGAGATGTATGACGGTGATGATCCAAATGCTTACGTGATCAGCCGCAATCTCCACCGCCGGCACCGCGATGAGAGCCAGAGGGCGATGGTGGCGGCGAAGATCGCCACCATGCAAAACGGCCAACGAGTCGACCGAGGTGCTTCAATTGAGGCACCTATCAGCGAGCACCCGGTTGACCCGCCTCTGTGATCCGCACGGGGGAAATCACGACCGCGCGTCCGGCTGCAAGTACGTTCTCTGTCCGCGCCATCGCGAGCCCAGCACGGACTACGCCGATCACGAGAACGGGCGTGAAGCCGAGCGCCAAAAGCAAGTCGGCAGTGCAACCGTCATCGGCCGTTGCCAGCGACTCAAGCAGGCGGCGCTCGCCGCAGATCATTTATCAGCACCCCGAAGCCGTGGGCGCGCTGTCGGAGCCGGCGTCCGCACCCGCCACGGTGGCCACCTCATTGCAGAAGTAACACCTCAAGCTTCGTAGCTCGGGCAGGCCACCCAATTTCGGGAGCGCATGGACCAAGCGCATGAGTTTTCCGCAGTTCGGGCACTTGGTGTTTGAATTGAGGTTCATCACCGCAAATGCCTCACGCCTGGCGTAGGACTGACGTACGGTTATTTTGCACTTCCGGGATTTTGTCGGTCCGCTACCGCACACACGGCCAAAAAAAAGGGCACTTCTGCTCCCAAGGGAATCCGGACAATTACTTATTTAAGGCGTCGACCAAATGGATGCCTCCAACGTCGCGATCAGCATCGAAAAACGTCATAGTCCTCGTGCTGCCAGTGATCGCCTTTGTGGGAGACGTTGGCGCGGCGGAGGGTGAGTTACATGCGACCACCATGATATCGGCAACGACGCGAAATTGAATTACGCGACGAGGGTGTATCAAAAAACCCCTCTGATATGAAATCCGCCGATCTCACCTCAGTGAAATCAACCGGTCAATGCAGATTCAAGCCTGGGGAGTCGGACGCGCATTGACAGGCGATGCGAGTGCGGACAGGCCCGCTCGGCCGTTCGCGAAGTCCTTTCTTCGCCTTCCTTTAGGGACTCCGCTCGCAAAATGGCCCCGAGAATTCGACGGTGTCGGTGGCCCCGCAACCGCCGTCGACGAAATCGAACAGCTCCTGCCGTGCGCTGGTGACTAACGGTGCCGCCGCCTAGGATTTGAGGCGCCGGTCAGGCAAACGACCACGTTCGATCTAGTAATCAACCTCGAGACCGTCAGGGCGCTCGGGATCACCGTCCCGCTGGCGCTGCTAGCAGTGCCGACGAGATCATCGAATAGGAGACTTTGCTGCCGTGCATGAG
>Ga0179587_10001703_pt1 | contig 10191 bp, 7 predicted proteins | sample CZODoug2_1_08_16_FD_185932 | JGI IMG/M metagenome (GOLD analysis project Ga0179587, IMG submission 185932) | Vadose zone soil fungal communities from Angelo Coast Range Reserve, California, USA - CZODoug2_1_08_16fungal | ecosystem: Environmental > Terrestrial > Soil > Vadose zone | place: USA...
GCCGCCCTTGCGAGAGCGAATCGAGGATGTCCCGGATCTCATTCGGCACTTCTTCACGCAGGCCGAACGGGAAGGCCTGCCGCCCAAGCAGCTTGATCAAGCCGGGCTCGATCGGCTCAAGCGCCATCGCTGGCCCGGAAATGTGCGGGAGCTTGAGAATCTCGCCCGTCGTCTCGCCGCACTCTATCCGCAGGAGACCATCTCGGCTGCCGTGATCGATGCCGAATTGGCGCAACCCGCCATGATGCCGGTCGCCGACGAACCGCGCGTCGAAGAGGGGTTGTCGGCCGCGGTCGAGCGGCATCTGGCGTCCTACTTCGCGGGCTTCGGAGACACGCTGCCGCCGCCCGGCCTCTATCATCGTATCTTGCGCGAGATCGAGCATCCGCTGCTGACTGTGACGCTCGCCGCTACCCGCGGAAACCAGATTCGGGCCGCCGACCTTCTCGGCGTCAACCGCAATACGTTGCGCAAGAAGATCCGCGATCTCGACATCCAGGTTTTTCGCAGCAGCAGCGGCTGATGCGGACCGCGGCTTCTGCTTGATCCGTCGAAAGCCGCTCGACCAAATTCCGGGGGCTCAATGGCAGCCGCGATCGGATACGGGCTGACGGGTAGCAAGGCGGATAGATGGCGAAATGGGGCCTGGGGTCGGGGCGCGTTGCCACACCGGGATGCGCCCCGGAAATGTCGCAATTCGGCAACATTGTTGTAAAAAAGCATCACTGGGCTCTGGGGCGGCGTCGGCCTAATCTTTGCCCATCCATAAACATCTGTTGATTCCGGGACATGACGACCGTCGGCCAAACCGCCACAGCCGAGATCGTGACCGTCGCCGCCACCACACCCGGGTGGCTGGCGCGGACCATCGGCTTTGGGGCGGTCGCGCTCGCGCTGTTGTCGGCCTTTGCGACCTTCGTGGTGCTGGCCGATCTCACGCCGGTCCAGGGGACCAACGACGTCGTCGTAACCTTGCTGCTCACGAACGTGGTCACGGTCATTTTTCTGGTCGCGATCACCGCGCGCGAGGTTTGGCGCATCGTGCAGTCCCGCCGCCGCGGGCGGGCGGCCGCGCGCCTGCATGTGCGTATCGTCGGGCTGTTCTCGGTGGTGGCCGCGGTTCCGGCGATCCTGGTGGCCGTGGTGGCAAGCGTCACGCTCGATCGCGGTCTCGATCGGCTGTTCTCGCGCCAGACCCAGTCAATGATCCAGAATTCGCTGATCGTCTCCGACGCCTATGTGCGCGAGCATGCGCAGTTCCTGCGCGCGGACTGCATCACCACCGCGATCGAGGTGGCGCGCGCCAAGACGCTGTTCGATCAGAACCGCGAGCAATTCCGGCAATTTCTCACCGCCCAGTCCAATATCCGCGGCCTGCCGGCGATCATGATGATCGACGGCGATCTCAACGTGCTCGAGCAGGCGGGCGGCAACGTCGCCCAGACTTTCGTCAAACCCTCGCGCGAGGTGCTTGCGGCCAGCAATGAAACCGAGCCGCAGATCGCGCTGTTTCTCGATGCCAACTATGTGGCCGCGATCATAAAGCTGCAGACCTACGCCAACACCTATCTTTACGTGGCCCGCGTCCTCGACCCGCGGGTGGTCGCGCAATTGCGGGCCACGCAGGCAGGTGTCACCCAATATGCCGAGCTCGAAGCAAGTCGTCTCGGCATCCAGATCGCGTTCGCATTGATGTATACGGTGATCGCGCTGATCGTCCTCTTGTCGGCGGTCTGGATCGGGCTCAATTTCGCCAATTACCTGGTGGCCCCGATCCGCAGGCTGATCGATGCTGCGCAGATCGTGTCGACCGGCAATCTCTTCGTGCAAGTCCCGATCCGCGCCTCGGAAGGCGACCTCGCCCAGCTCGGCGAGACCTTCAACAAGATGACGCGGGAGCTGCGCACCCAACACGACGACATCGTGCACGCCCGCGACGTGATCGACACCCGCCGCCGCTTCACCGAGGCGGTGCTGGCAGGCGCCAGCGCCGGCGTCATCGGGGTGGACGCCGACAATCGGATCAGCATCCTCAACCGCTCCGCCGAACGGCTCATCGGTCATTCGCAGGCCGAGGCGCTGGGGCGGCCGCTCGCCGATGTGGCGCCCGAGCTCACCGAGCTGGTCACCGGGGCCCGCGCCGGGATGCAGCGCCTGGTCCAGGGACAGGTGACCATCAACCGCAGCGGGCGCGACCGCAATCTCTCAGTCAGGGTTATGGAAGAACAGTCCGGCGAGGCCAATCACGGCTACGTCATTACGCTCGACGACATCACCGATCTGGTGGCAGCCCAACGCACCTCGGCCTGGGCCGACGTCGCCCGCCGCATCGCCCATGAAATCAAGAACCCGCTCACCCCGATCCAACTATCAGCGGAACGCCTGCGCCGCAAATACGGTCCGCTCATCAAGGAGGACGCGGACATTTTTCGGCAGTGCACCGACACGATCGTGCGCCAAGTCGACGATATCAAGCGCATGGTGGACGAATTCTCGCGCTTTGCCCGCATGCCCAAGCCGGTGATGGAGGTCGACGACGTGGCCGACACAGTGCGCCAGGTCGTGTTCCTGCTGCGGGTGGGTCACCCCGATATCGATATCGAGGCGGAGCTCGCCGAGGATCCGATGTCCGCGCGCTTCGATCGCCGCCTGATCTCCCAGGCGCTCACCAACATCATCAAGAACGCCGCCGAAGCCATCGCGGCGGTGCCGACGGCCGAGCTGGGCCGCGGCAAAATCCAGGTTTCCGCCATGCGCGAGGGGGGCGACGTCATCATCGACGTCGTCGACAACGGGATCGGGCTGCCGAAAGAAAACCGCAGTCGTTTGCTCGAACCCTATGTCACGACCCGCGAAAAGGGCACCGGGCTCGGCTTGGCGATCGTGGGCCGCATCCTGGAGGACCACGGCGGGCAAATCGAGCTCGGCGATGCGGCAAACCGGATACCGGGCCAGCGCGGCGCCTGGATGCGGCTACGCTTTGCGGCAGAGCCCGCTACCGTCTCCACTTCCAGCTCCGCTTCCAGAACCACTGCAGCTTCCAGAACCACTGCAGATGAACCTAAACCCAGGCAGGTTGCGACAAACCCATAATCATGGCGTCAGACATCCTCATCGTTGACGACGAAGCGGATATCCGCGAGTTGGTTGCCGGCATCCTCCAGGATGAAGGCTACATCACGCGCACCGCGCGTGACAGCGACGACGCCCTGGCGGCCATTGCGGCGCGCCGGCCGAATCTGGTGTTTCTCGACATCTGGCTGCAGGGAAGTCGGCTCGACGGCTTGCAGGTGCTCGACACCATCAAGCGCGAGAATCCGGAGGTCCCGGTCGTAATGATCTCGGGTCACGGCAACATCGAAACGGCGGTCGCCGCGATCAAGCGGGGGGCGTACGATTTCATCGAAAAGCCGTTCAAGGCCGACCGGCTGGTGCTGGTCGCCGACCGCTCGCTCGAGACCTCTCGCCTCAAGCGCGAGGTCAAGGCCCTGAAGCAATTGACGCCCTCGACCCTGATCGGCCACTCGCCTTCGATCAATCAGCTGCGTCAGACAGTGGACAAGGTGGCACCGACCAACAGCCGAATCCTGATCGTCGGCCCGCCCGGTGCCGGCAAGGAGCTCACGGCCCGCTCCATTCACGGACAATCGGCGCGCGCAGAGGGTCCGTTCGTGGTCATCAATGCGGCTGCGATGACCCCGGAACGCATGGAAGTCGAGATGTTCGGCGTCGAGCCGACCGATGGCACCCATGAGCGCAAGATCGGCGCGCTGGAGGAGGCGCACGGCGGCACGCTCTTCATCGACGAGATCGCCGACATGCCGCGTGAAACCCAGAACAAGATCCTGCGGGTTCTGGTCGACCAGACCTTTCAGCGGGTCGGCGGCAGCAACAAGGTATCGGTCGACGTGCGGATCATTTCGTCGACCGGCCGCGACATCGAAGCGGAGATCGCCGCCGGACGATTCCGCGACGACCTCTATCACCGCATGTCTGTGGTGCCGATCCGGGTGCCGGCGCTGTCCGAGCGGCGCGAGGACATCGCCGATCTGCTCCATTATTTCATGGACCAGATCTCGCAGTCGACCGGGCTGTCCAAGCGGATCATTGGCGAGGACGCCCTGGCGGTTCTGCAGTCGCACGATTGGCCCGGCAACGTCCGGCAGCTGCGCAACAATGTGGAGCGGCTGATGATCCTGGCGAGCGGTGACGTCGAGCAGGTGGTCACCGCCAGCATGCTGCCGCCGGATGTCGGCTCGATGGTGCCGAACATGCCCAACGGCAATGGCGGCGAGCACCTCATGGGCCTGCCATTGCGAGAGGCGCGCGAAGTCTTCGAGCGCGAATATCTGGTGGCGCAGATCAGTCGCTTCGGCGGCAACATATCGCGCACGGCCGAATTCGTCGGCATGGAGCGCTCGGCCTTGCATCGTAAGCTCAAGGCGCTAGGAATTGATTGAGCGGTTCGGAAGCTGAGGGCGAGCGATGACACGCGCGGAGAGGGGCGGCTGCGCCGCAGGCCCCCGGCGGGCGAGCCCACGGCGGGCCTTGATGGCTGGCCTCATCGCAGCGATGGCGACCGTCATGACGGCCGGCCCATTTGCGGTTCCCCTGGCGGCACAAACCTCGCGAGCACAAACCTCGCAACAGGTTGAAAAGGCCGCTGAGGAGGCCATCCGGCGGCTCGATCTGCAGACCGAGCTTCCGCGCGTGCCGGAGCCCTTGAGCTTTCACTTCGACCTGCCGCCCGAAATCCTCTGGATCGTGGTCGCGATCGCGATCGGCGTCTTGCTCTATGTGTTCCGCGACCTGATCCTGGGGCCGTGGGCGGGTGGGGCGTGGGCGGTGCAGGAGGCCGCGGCGGGCGAGGCCACGCCCGGCACCCCGGCGGTGATCATCGAGGCCGCCGACGAGCTTGCCGCACGTGGCCGTTTCGTCGAGGCCATGCACATGCTGCTGCTGCATGGCTTGGCGCATCTGCGCGCGCGGCTCGACCAACAATTCTCCGATTCGCTGACCAGCCGCGAAATCCTCTACAGCACCAGTCTTCCCGAGGCGGCCCGGGCGGCGCTGCGCGACGTCGTCAGCCGGGTGGAATTGACCTATTTCGGCCAGCGCCCTGCCGGTCAGGCCGATTACGCGGCTTGCCGCGAGAGCTTCAACGCGTTGGAGCGGTCCCTCTACGGGAGCGCGCCGGCATGAATGGCGATCCGGCCCTCGCCAGCAAACCATCTCTCGCCGGCGAACCCGTCTTCTCACGCCGTCTTCTGGTGGCGTGGATCGTAGGCGCCGTCATCGTGTTCGCCATATCGCTCTACTTCATGGGCGGCGGCGAATTGGGCGGCCCCGACAGCGTCGGGCCGAGCACATTCTCCCGCTCCGCCATCGGACACGCCGGCATCGCCGACGTGCTGGCGCAGCTCGCCATCCCGGTGGTGAAGAGCCGCTCGAGCTCGCTCGAGAAACTCTCTCCCGGCAGCGTGCTGGTGATCGCCGAGCCGCGTCGAAGCGGCCAGGCCGAAGATGCGATTCGCACGCTGCTGAAAGCCCCCATGGTCCTTCTGGTCCTGCCAAAGTGGACCGGGCAACCGAGCGAGCAAAAGCCCGGATGGCTGAGCATAGTCGGGGAACGCGCCCCACTCGACGCGCAATGGGCGCTCAGCCTGATCGCGACGCGCGGCGAGGTGGTGCGGGAAAAGGGCGCGATCCAGTGGAGCACGAACTCCCTGCAGATCAAGCCCACAATCGATTCGCCGGTCCAGCTCATGCGCGGCGACCGTCTGCGCCCGATCGTCGGCGCGACGCAAGGCATGCTGGTGGGGGAAATCAGAGATCGCGACCGCAAGGTCTGGGTGCTTGCGGATCCCGACATAATCTCCAATCACGGCCTCGCCCAGGCGGGCAATGCGGCGGCGGCGCTCGCTGTGATCGCGGCGCTGCGCGGACGCGACGGCAGCGTCATCTTCGACGAAACCGTGCATGGATTCGTGGTGCGCCCCGTGAGCCCATTCCTGCTGCTGTTCCGCTTCCCGTTCGTGGTGGCGACGGTGCAGGGCTTGATCGCCGTTGCGCTGCTGTTGTGGGCAACGCTGGGGCGTTTCGGGGCGCCGCAAACGGCGCCGACGCCGCTCAGCGCCGGTCGCGAGGGCCTGCTGCAGAACATGGCCAAGCTGGTCGAATTCACCGGTCATCAGGACGTGGTGGTCAGGCGCTACGTCGAGGAAACGGTGCGCGATGTCGCGGTCTCGCTCCATGCGCCACGCGAGCTCTCCCATGCGGGGCTGATCGCCTGGCTGCAGCGGGTGGGATTGGCGCGCGGGGCGACGATCGATTGCGAAGCCGTGCTGCGCGAGGCCGCCGACTCCCGCCCAACCGGCCCCCGCGTCCGAGGGAGGGAAGCGTGGGGGGCAGGTCGCAGAAACCCGTCGAAGCTGGTGCGGCTCGCGCGCGACATTCACCAATGGAGGGGAGAGATCGTCGATGGACGTTCACGACATTCGGGCGATCACTGAGGCGGTGCGCGGTGAGGTCCGCAAGGCGGTCGTCGGCCAGGACGCGGTCATCGATCTGATGCTCACCAGCCTGCTGGTCGGCGGTCACATCTTGCTCGAGGGCGTGCCGGGGACCGCCAAGACGCTGCTCACGCGCGCGTTCGCGGCCGGGCTCGCGTTGCAATTCGGCCGCATCCAGTTCACGCCCGACCTGATGCCTGGCGACGTGCTGGGGACGAACCTGTTCAACTTTCAGACCAACAGCTTCGTACTGACCAAGGGGCCCATATTCGCCCAATTGCTGCTGGCCGACGAGATCAACCGCACACCGCCGAAGACGCAGGCCGCCCTCTTGCAGGCGATGAACGAGCGCGTCGTCACCATCGACGGCAAGGACTATCCGTTGGGCGACGACTTCATGGTGGTGGCGACGCAAAATCCGATCGAGCAGCAGGGCACCTACCCGCTTCCCGAGGCGCAACTGGATCGATTCCTCCTCAAGATGATCATCGATCATCCCAGCCGAGACGAGGAGCGCGAGATCGTGCGACGGCACGGCCATCGCTCGGCCATGCCGCGGGTGGAGGATTTCGGGCTGAGGCCAGTTGCGGACGGCTCGGCGCTGGCGCAAGTGCGCGAGGCGGTGACCAAGATCGGCCTCTCCGATCCGCTGATCGACTACATCATCGATGTGATCCGGGCCACCAGGGAGCATTCCTCCCTGGAAGTGGGGGCCTCGACGCGGGCGGCGAATATGCTGGCCGCCGCCGCACGCGCTTTCGCGGTGTTGCAGGGCCGCGATTTCGTGATCCCGGACGACATAAAATTTCTGGCTTTGCCGGTGCTGCGGCATCGGCTGACGCTGTCGCCCAGCGCCGAGATCGAGGGCCTCACCGCCGACCGGATCCTGCGCGAGGTTCTCGACCAGACCCCGGCGCCGCGATGATCCGGCCCACCGCCCGCATGGTCCTGATCTTCGTCGGCGGCATACCGCTGGCGTTGTTCGTCGTGATCTATGATCCCACGTTTTGGCCGCTGTCGTTCAACTACGGCGTTCTGGTCGTTGTGGCCGCCGCCAGCGACTTTATGCTGGCACTGCAGCCGCGCTCGCTGGCGGTGCGGGTCGTCACGCCGGACCGGCTCTCAATCGGCGAACGCGGCGCCATCACGGCGACCCTGGCGGCGGGGGGGCATCGCCGGACGGTGCAGTTCGAGCTCATCGCCGAGCTGCGCGGCGAGATCGAGCCCGCCGAGATCGTTCGCGGTCAGCTTCCTCCCGGACAGGAAGGGCAGATCGCCCTGCCGGTTGTCCCAACGCGCCGGGGACGGGTGAACGTCGATCGTGTCTGGTTGCGCTGGCGTGGGCCGCTGTCGCTGGTCGAATTCATCCGGCAGGTCGGCGTCGAGCGCACCATCGACGTCGTGCCCAATGTGCGCGGCGTGCACGGCACCGCCCTGCAATTCTTCGTGCAGGAGGCGATCTACGGCATCAAGGCCCAGCACCAAAAGGGCGAGGGCGCCGAGTTCGAGGCCTTGCGCGAATACATGCCGGGCCTCGACAGCCGCTTCATCGACTGGAAGCATTCGGCGCGCCACCGCAAGCTCTTGTGCAAGGAGTTTCGCACCGAGCGCAATCATCAGGTCGTCATGGCGTTCGACACCGGCTATCTCATGCTCGAGCCGGTCGAGGGGATCACGCGGCTCGATCATGCCATCAATGCCGCGCTGGTGCTGGCCTGGGTCTCGCTGCAGGGCGGCGACCTGGTCGGCACTTACGGGTTCGATGCTACCGTGCGCCAATATGTGGGGCCGCAGCGCGGAGTCGCGAGCTTTCCGCGCATCCAGCGCGCAACCGCCGAGCTCGACTATCACCACCAGGAGACCAATTTCACCCTCGGCCTCGCCGAGCTCAACGCGCGGCTCAGGCGGCGCGCGCTGGTGATCCTGTTCACCGATTTCGTCGACACGATCACGGCCGAGCTGCTGATCGAAAGCATGCAGCGGGTCGCCAACCGTCATCTCGTGGTTTTCGTCACCCAGCGCGGCTCGATCTTGCAGCGCGCCGTCGATGCGGCACCCAACCAGTTCGCGGATGTCGCCAAAGCGGTCATCGCCCAGGATTTCCTGCGCGACCGGAGCATCGTGTTCGAGCGGCTGCAACGCCTGGGCATACACTGTCTCGACGTGCCGAGCCAGGGTCTGTCGGTCGCCCTCATCAATCGCTATCTTCTGATCAAGCAACGCGGCCTGATATGACCCTTCTGTCCGCCGAACCCGATCCACGCCTGTCGGCCTCGGCGATCGCCGGCAAACCCAAGCTCGTTCTCAAGAGCAGCGAGTTCCGTAAAGGGCGAGAGGACGGCTGGCGCGAGCTCGAGACACTCGTCCAGCATGTGGAGCGACGCGGGGTGCGTCTGCTGTCGCTCTACGAGCTGCAACGGCTGCCGGTCCTCTACCGCTCCGCCCTCTCATCCCTGTCGGTGGCGCGCACCATCGCGCTCGACCGGAATCTTCTTCTATACCTGGAGAACCTGGCATTGCGGGCATTCCTGGTGGTCTACGGGCCGCGCGTGCGACCGCTAGAGGGGATGCGGACGTTCTTTCGTCTTGAATTGCCGGCGGCGGTGCGGTCGGCGCGCTGGCACATCGTGATCGCCGCGCTGGCCTTGGCTGTGGGGGTCGCGGCGGGTTTCATGCTGGCGTTGCAGGACGAGGCCTGGTTGTCGTCCCTGATCCCGGCCGGGCTCGCCGGCGGGCGTGGGCCCGCCAGCACGCGGGCGGAGCTCTTGGACAAGGAAATCTTCGCGCCCTCGCCCAGCGCCGCCGAGGCGTTCGGCGTGTTCGCCAATTTTCTGTTCAGCCACAATACGCTGGTCGGCATCATGACGTTCGGGCTCGGCCTGGCGGCCGGCATCCCCACCTTGATGCTGAACGTCTATCAGGGGCTCACGCTCGGCGCCTTTGTGGCTTTGCACTACAACCGCGATCTTACGGTGGATTTCCTCGGCTGGATCTCGATCCACGGAACAACCGAATTGGGCGCCCTGATCCTGCTTGCCGCCGGCGGGCTCCTGATCGCCGAAAAGATCCTGTTTCCGGGCCGCTATGCAAGGCTCGACAACCTGGCGTTACATGGCCGCCAGGCCGCCCAGATCGCGGTCGGCGCCGTCTGCATGCTGTTCGTGGCGGCGATCCTCGAAGGCGGCTTGCGCCAGCTGGTAGCAAGCACGCCGTGGCGCTTCACGATCGGATTTGGCATCGGCGCGTTGTGGATCGCCTATTTCAGCCTTTGCGGCAGGACGGCGCGACAGCCATGAGCTCACAGCCCATGACGCACCAACCCATGACCTACCAAACCTTGGCCCACGAGCGCACTTCGCAATTCTTCGAGGGCGTACCTCGGCGGCGGCGCGAGATCATTACCCCGGAGGGGGTTTCCATTCCGGTCGAGCTCGCCGACTATGGCGAGCGGCTCAGCGCCTTCTTCATCGACTGGGTGCTCTGGGTGGTGGCGATGATCGCAGTCTACCTGCCGATCATCTTTGCGATCGGCAGCGCCGGCAGCATCCTGATCGCGCTCTCGGTCGCACTGTTTGTCGGCTTCCTGGTCCGCAACCTGTACTTCGTCTATTTCGAGATCGCCTGGCGAGGCGCAACGCCGGGCAAGCGCGCGGTAGGCTTGCGGGTGATAGACCGTCAA
>Ga0179587_10001704_pt1 | contig 10189 bp, 8 predicted proteins | sample CZODoug2_1_08_16_FD_185932 | JGI IMG/M metagenome (GOLD analysis project Ga0179587, IMG submission 185932) | Vadose zone soil fungal communities from Angelo Coast Range Reserve, California, USA - CZODoug2_1_08_16fungal | ecosystem: Environmental > Terrestrial > Soil > Vadose zone | place: USA...
ACGCGCGTGTACTCCGAAAGCGGCACGCGCGTGCCGCACCGTCGGCGGACGCCGCCCGCTCGTTTCGCGCGTCGGAACGGTACGCCTAGAGGGGCTTCACATTGGGCGGAAACAGAAACCGCTCTAGCTTTCCTTGCGTTATCGCATTTTCGGTCGGAAAACCGGATTCCACTTTTCCTGAAAATGCTCTAGCAACAACCGCAACCACAACTGCAGTGATTGCCGGGCGGCCGATTCTTCGGCATGATTCTGATATGGCCAATGTGCTCGACGCCGTGCTCCGCTTGCGCTTGCTTTGACAGTGCCTTTATTTTTTTCACCATTGCGGAGGCCTTCGGATCCAGCTTTGCACCCGGCTTGATCGGCTCAGTCTTGTCTGGCGGTATCATGGCCATCTCCCTTGCTAGATTGTATCATGGACTACGGTTGCTCGTGTAGAATACCACCCGCGGACTTAGGCCATACTGATCGAACATTGTCCTGATCGAACATTAATCCTGATCAAACATTGGCGCTGAGATGCAGGAGGAGCGTCGGCGCAACAATCCTGCGGTAACGTGTCGCCCAGAATCGACTCTGGTTTGGGCACTTTCGGCGCGCCAACCAAGCTTCGCACATGATCAGTAGCGGCCCATCGCATCAACAACCCACCCAAACGTTCCGATCGTTCCGATGCCCCATTTGTTAGTTTAACCCCAATTGGAGCCCAGAGTCCACAGAGGACACGCGTTGAGGAGAGGCGGTTGGATGACGCTTCCACGCTGCCGGTAGTTTCCGTTTTTGGAAACTTCATTTCCCGTTACCTGGCCGCCGCTTAGCCGCTGGTTTTGCTGACTGGTCCACGATACCCTTGAGCTTGTTATATAGCCTGGTAACAAATTCTATTTTCCGGTAGTTGCCAGGTATAGGTATCTCTTCTTTTCCGCCACTGAATAAGATGAAATGCATGTATGTTTTCCAAAGCAGGCCAAGGTCCTTGAATGAGTAGGATATGTTCTTGCCCTGGCTGTCCTTGCCCCGGTAGCTCTTTTGCCAGCGATCCGGGTCGCCCGAATCGCGCTCGAGCGGCCGCAGCGGAGTTGAGCGATAGAGCGCCCCAAAATTGCTCTCAGTTAAAAGGCCATTATCTTCAATAGGATTTTCCAGGAGAAACTCGACGAACGAGCCGGCCACCGCATAGACGAATTTCGTCTCATGAGGATTGGGTGGAGAAGCCGCATTTGCCGGGTCTCCGCCGATAAACGGACGTGTTCCAATTCTCATAAAAAGGTCATCGGGGGTGGAGATACTCTCAAGACCATCAAGGTCCATATTCCACAACGCACCGGAAGAACTATCTGGGAAGGTTTGATTGAGGAAAGCCTCCACCGGTTTTTCCAGCGGCTCTGAATAATTCGGAAAAACCGCAAGCCTTGGGAAGAGCTTATGCTGCAAATAGACCGCAAGGCCTTCAGCAAGCATCCGGTTCCCGTTCGGAAACAATACATGAATCAGCTCGTGCGCGATGGCGGCCTCGCCGACCACGGCTCGGTGAGCTGGAAACTCCATCCAGCCTCTTTGTCCCTGCCACGCGGGAACCAAGGACCTTGAGAGGTCGTAGGTATCGGAGACGAAGACATGAAAATCCGATCGAGGCTGGCATTGCCCCGAGATGGCCCGAGGGGGAAGTATGGCGGCAGGTGAGAGCCATTTATATGTGGACAGCCGATCCTTGACTCTCTTGAATTGCCTCACAAATTCCGTTTGGAATTTCTTTTGCTGGGCGGGTGAGACGCTGGGATAACTGTTATCCCCGATGCGTCCACTGAAGTCGAACCGCGCGAGCAGGTTCACGTCGAACCGGAAATCCTTGGCGCTGCCCGCCTTTCCGACGACCTTCATGACTCATCACCCGAACACATCATCGCGTTTCCGCAATGAGAGCGAGCCTTTGCGGGTCGGGCCCACGATGGCGAATGGTTGGTGCGCGACATTTGAATTGTCCCCGTAGTAAAATACCACGATGAATGGGCGGTTGTCTTCCCTCATTTTACACGTATTCAGGCTGTGATGTTGTTGCCGCAACCGGGGCAATTGCGGATGGGAGTGCGAATGATGTTTTCGAAAGAGGAAAACCGGTTGATCACCCTGACCGGTCGGGGCACGCCCGGCGGTGCATTGATGCGCTGCTATTGGCATCCGATCGCGCTGGCCGATGAGATTCCGCCCGGTGGCGCGCCCATGCCGGTCAAAATCCTCGGCGAGGAACTGGTGCTGTTTCGCGACGATCGCGACCGCCTCGGGCTGCTTGGCCTTTATTGCTCGCACCGCTGCGCCGATCTCAGCTACGGCAGGATCGAGGATGGCGGGCTACGGTGCCTCTATCACGGTTGGCTTTTCGACATCAACGGGCGTTGTCTGGAGCAGCCGGCAGAGCCGCCGGAAAGCCGGTACAAGGACGAGATCCGGCACCTGGCCTATCCGGTCATCGAGCGTGCCGGACTGCTGCTGGCCCATATGGGCAAGGGCGAGCCGCCGTTGCTGCCGAGCTACGAGTTCCTGACCGCGACGCCGGAGCACCGCTACCTGCAAAAGACTTACCTTGAGTGCAACTATCTGCAGGCGCTCGAGGGCGACATTGATCCCGCGCACCTCTCCTATCTGCACCGCTCCCTGTATCATCGTGTGTTGGGCCGCAAGGATGCGCGCACGGTACCGGGCAGCGCTAAGTCGTCGTCCGCCATGTTCCTGCGCGCGGACCGGCGCCCGAAGCTGGAGGCCGAGCGCACCGATTTCGGGGTTCGCAACTACGCGATTCGCGAGGCGGAAGACGGACAGAGCTATGTCCGCATCAATAATTTCATCATGCCGAACAAGGTCGCCAATGTCGGTGGCGAGGGAAGGGTCGGCGAAGGCTGCTCGATCCACTGGCACGTGCCGGTCGACGACGAGAACCATATCCGCTTCGATTTCATCTTTAATCGTGCCCGGCCGGTTGCGCGGGAGCGCTACGAGCAGGAAGCCACGAACGAAGTGATCAAGAATCGCTTTCGCCGCAACAAGCGGAACCGCTATTTGCAGGACCGCGAAATGATGAAGACAACGAATTTCAGCGGCATGGGCGACTGCAATGCGGCGCAGGACGCCTTCGCGACCGAGACACCGGGCCCGATCCACGACCGCTCGCGCGAGCATCTCGGCACCACCGACGTCTGCATCGTCGCCGCGCGCCGTCAGCTACTGACGGCGATCGCCGCCGTCCAGGCCGGGCATGACCCCATTCACGTCATTCGCGATCCGGCGCAGAACGACATGTCACATATCGTGGTCGTCTCCGAGGTGGTCCCGTCGGGGGCCGACCACAAGGATTTGTGGAAGAAAAGAGCGCAGAAGCCGCAAGCCGCCGAATGATCGAAGCGCCTTGTCCCTGGAGGAGCCTTACATCTCCGGGCTTTTGGCGATCGACTCCGTGAGGACAACAATGCTGCGACGCAGCTTGTCGCTGGGGAGCTTTGCGAAGGCCTTCAGCATCTGGACCGCGTAGGGCGAGATCAGCAGATCGGTTACCACCGGCCCGGCTACCGGGCCGTCGCTGGCGGATGCGGCATTGTCGAAGAACGAGCTGATCGGGACCTTCAGGATCGCCGCGATCTTCGCCAGGCGGCTGGACCCGACCCGGTTGGCGCCCTTCTCGTACTTCTGAATCTGCTGAAAGGTGACGCCGACCGAATTGCCCAATTCGGTCTGCGAGATGCCTTTCGCGGTGCGGAAAATACGTATGTTTTGCCCGACCAGCTTGTCGACGGGTTCGATTTTCTTGGCCATCTGAATCGCCGAGCTCCAGCATGAACGCTATGGTTGCGTCGGGGATTATCAGTCACTCTCCCCCAAGGGTCAATGTAAAAAGGGACGCGGTACGCCGGCACCGGCCACCGTTTTGGCCAGCTCCTCCCCGGCCGGGGAGGAGAAGGTCAGCTCCCCGTTGGGGTCGATCCGGATCGTCACCGCGCCCGGCTCGTCCTTCGCCAGCATGAGGAATGCATGCAAGGCCGCCCGCACGTCCGCAGGCAGGCTGACAAATTGCCGCATGACGTCCGCCAGCTCGTGCTCCGCGCTCCAATAATAAAGCTCGATCAAGCGCGCAGGATGCGGACATTCGTCGATAAGGCGCTTCAGCAATCCGGTGAGTTGTTGGTCGTCGGGCCGGTCTGTCATGACGAAATCCGCTCCTCGACCGCGTGCGTCGATCGGGTGACCGAGCTCAGATGGACCTCCCTTCGAGTGCTCTTGGCCAATTCGAGCTTTGCCATTTTCAGCAGAAGGACAACAACCGGCAGGTGTAGCTCGGCACCCTCGGCAATCGCATAGTCGAACAGCAACGTGAGTGACTCGACCGCTGTCGGGTCGGATACCGACGAATCACGGGAAGTATTCTCGATCGCTGACATTAACGCCCACTCCTCTGGTTTCGGATCGGGCCCCTTGCTTGTGAGTCCGCTTGCTCTTGACCGGCCTCTGCGCCGACGCGAATGCCCACTCATGTGGCCGGACAGGTCCGGGCCACGGGATGATCGACAGACACAGGTATGAATGCCCCCCTCCGGTGTGTTGATGCCAATGTTGGTGGTCTTGATGCCGGAGGTAAATCAGCCAAAGGTATTGCTGCACAGGCAATGAAGAATCCGCACCATCTAGAAGAAGACGTTAATTATCAATGGCTTGATGAAATGCCGCCGGCGGCCGGAGCGATACTTAGGTATTAGGACTTAAGTCGCTGCAAGGTGGTTGCTGTATACAAGAGTTCCATCGGCGCGCGCCTGACGGTGGGAGACGACGGCCGCCCGTGGACCAGACCAGTCGTCAGGAAAGCTGTGCTGTATCAAATGGTTGCCCGGAAAGATGAAAGGTGGCAGAAAAAGCGTTGACCCGACATGGTCCCGCCGGGATTCCGAAAATCCCGCTTGGAAAGCCGAAGGACCTGCCATAAATGTGCGGGCCAGATACGCACAGCCAGCCGCCCAAACCCGCAGCCGGTCCCGACGCCGGGAGGGTGGTCGGCTGAAGCTCTGACGTGCCTCGGATGGCGGAGTAGCTCAGTTGGTTAGAGCAGCGGAATCATAATCCGCGTGTCGGCGGTTCAAATCCGTCCTCCGCTACCACCTTTCCTCACAATGGGCTCGACTCAGCATTGATCCCGTTTGGGGCATGCAGTTTCGCCGAGAAGCGGGTTCAAACGGTTAGCGATCTCGACGGCAACTCAATCGTGACGGAACCGGAAGGGCTCATTCCGATTCGCGACGCGCGGGCGTGATGGCGAAGGCCGAATACCGTCCAACAGCTGCTTGCCAAGGACGCCCCGCGAGAAATTCAACGATATTCGGCTCAGCGTAATTTGGTGCGCCTTTTCTTTACACGAAAAATAATGTCTTGTCGAGAATTCGAGCCTCCGGGCGGGCCGCGCCCGAATTCATGTTCGTCCGGGATCGCTTCGGAGCGCGCACCCGTGTCGCCATGCCTTGATTTCACCGTGTTTCTCGTGATGCCGGCAACCCGGCAGCCACATCGCGAATACGGCGATTGAAATCGTATACTGCTGTGCCGCGGCGATGCTCGTGCTTATCAACGTGGCCTCAAACTTCGCGAGGTTTCGTCATGATATGGCGGGCAAAATGCGGATCTGCTCGGTCGAGGTCCGTTGTCTCGATGCCCGCCGGCGAGGGGAAAGCCATGGCTAAGATCCATGGTCATCCTCGCGCAAAACATCGCGTTGCAGTTGCGACAAACCTACCCGAAATCATTTGCATACCTTAAAAGCGGACGCTTCGCATCTTCCCGATGCTCCGGCCCCCCCGCCGAGCTGGCTCAACGCGCCACCCGCGCGCTCCATCCGCCGAAATACTCAGCCAGGGCGAGCTTTGGCAACGCCCTCTTCGATAAGCAATTGCCGCCCGATTGGGCAGGGAATCGCCCTATCCTGTGCATCACTATTTTTTCTCTATAGGAAAACCATATAGAAATCGCGACTTTCCTCCTGGCACGGCTCTTGCCAGTTCTTCGAAGGTGTCAGGGTGTCCGTCAGACCGCAGGTCTTGATCCGGTGCCCGGTGCTAGGCCCAGACTTCGGAGACAGCCATGTCTGAACTACGTAGTAATCATCTCTCATTCCTCGAAACGCTCACTCAGTCGGTCGCCAGCCTTTCACCGACCTTCACGCCGGCCATCGCGGTCGCGGTGGTGGGCGGCATGGCCGGAACGGCGGCATGGTTTGTCTACGTCGTCGCGACGGTCATGCTGATCATCGTTGGACTGAATATCGCCAAGCTGGCAAAACGTATCCCTGCGGCGGGCTCATTCTTTCTGTATGTCTCGCGCACGCTTGGCCCCTCCTACGGGTTGACGACGGCCTGGGCGATGCTGCTGGGTTACTTGATGACCGTCGTCGCCCTTGTCGTCGCAACGGCGATGTTCTTTCAAGACTTCCTCGCCGGGATCGGCATTTCGCTCGCCATACCGAACGTGGTTCTCTACTTTGTCGTCTCGGTCCTGGTCTGGATCTTCGCCTACCGCGACATAAAATTCTCCTTGCAAATGGCCTTGGTGCTCGAGTCCATCTCGATGGCTCTTATCTTGATCGTCTGCTTCATCATCTGGGGCGAGCACGGCTTTGCTCTCGATCCCAAGCAGGTCCATCTGGAAGGTGCCACCTTCTCGGGTGCCGCGCCGGCCATCGTGTTCGCGATCTTCTCCTATGTCGGATTCGAAAGTGCCGCGACTCTCGGCAAGGAAACACGCAATCCGACGGTCATCATTCCGCGCGCGGTTGTCGCTTCGGTGGTCATCGCTGGGACTTTCTTCACCATCACCACCTTCATCACGGTGATGGGATTCGGTGACGATGCCGAGAAGCTCGGCATGAGCGCGAAGCCCCTGAGCGATATTTCCAGCGGCATCAGCGCAACGGTGGCGACGCTGGTGTATGTCGGTGCGATTATCAGCTGCTTTTCCTGCGCCCTGGGCCAGCTCAATGGCTTCGGCCGGACCCTCTTTTCCTTGGGCCGCTATCAGTTCGTCCACACTTCGATGGGGCTCGTGCACACCGAGCATCGCACACCGCATCTGGCCCTTACCGTCGGTTCGGTGATTGCTTTCATCATTATGGCGGCAGTCTCGAAGCAAGCCGAAACCGATCTGATCGGCTATTTCGGCACCATTGCCACCTTCGGCTTTCTGTTCTGTTATCTGCTCTGCTCGGTTTGCGCGCCGATCATGCTCAAGCGGCTGAACGCCATGACCGCGATGGACCTTGTGATAGGCGCGGCCGGCGCCGTTGCCATGGTTCTGGCCTTCGTCGGCAGCGTCTATCCGGTGCCAGACTATCCCTACAACTATTTCCCCTATGGCTTTGTCGTGTACATGATCATTGGCGTGCTGTGGTTCTTGGTCCTGAGGAACAGGATGCCGCAAGTCCTCCTCGGCATCGAGCACGACCTCGAAAGCACGACGATGACGACCGGCAAGAACCCCCGCGAGGTGACCGCGTAGACCCGTTCGCCGTTCAGTAGAAGGATGAACGGCGGGAAAAATCCCGCCGCAATCCCCACCACCCTTTCCCTCACCGGAAGGGGTGGGCTACGTTCTCGGCCTGCGCCTTGCAGGACGCGAGCCGCCATGAGCGAAGACCAGGCACAGATCTGCGCCGGCGGTTGGACCCTGGCGGTCGGAGCCGCATCCGCGGCGGCCCAGCCGGAGGAGAATCACGACTTTCACGCCATCTACAGCGGCGAAGCGTTCGGCCATCCGCAGCGCGGTCTGGTCGCGACTGTCGCCCGCGGCAGTGGCGCGGGACGCGGCGCGCGCGCAGCGGCCGAGATCGCGGTTCACGAGTTTGTTGAAGGATATTTCGGCGCCGCCGCCACACTCGGCGCCGGCCGTGCCGCCGGGCTTGCTCTCGCCAGCATCAATGCCTGGATGTTCAGTCAATCCCGCGCCGATCCCGAGCGCACGAACATGTCGGCGTCGTTGTCATCTCTCATTTTCGCGGGGCGGCAAGTTCGGATCATCCATATCGGCGATTGCCGCATATACCGCAAACGCAACGGTGAGCTCGTACCCTTGACGACGGAGCATGTCAGGCCGCTGTCAGACGGTACGGTCGCGCCAAGTCGTTCCGTTGGCGGCGATGCCGAACTGCATGCGGAATACCTGGAAGACGCGCCCGAACCGGCCGACCGCTACATCATTCTCAGCCGCGGAAGCTATGCCGGTGCCACAAGCGCGCAGATCGAAGGATTGGTGATCGATGACCTTGCGGCCGAGGCGGTGGCCAAAAAAATCGTCGATGCGGCGCTTGCTGACGCTCCCGGTTCCGGCCACTGGGGTGCGACGGCTCTGGTCATCGACCTCCTGCAACTACCGCATGCGACGCTCGACGATCTGGCCGCGGTTTTTTCCCGGCTTCCGTTACGCGGGCCGCCGCGCGACGGTGAGAACTGGGACGGTTTTGTTCTCGAGCGGACCCTCTATCGCAGCCGCTACACCACCCTGAAGCTGGCACATGACACCGTCAGCGATCGCAGGGTCGTCCTCAAGATTCCGCTTCCCTTCATGCAGCAAGACGCGGTCTTTCGCGCCGGGTTCCTGCGTGAGGCCTGGGTCGGGACGACAGTGCACAGCCGTTGGATCGCGCGCTACATCGACATCCCGCCCGAGCGCCGCAGCAGTCTCTATCTGGTCATGCCCTACTACCGCGGTGAGACGCTCGAAGAGCGGTTGCTGCGATCACCGCAGCTCGGACATCTGGAGGTCATCGCCATCGCGCTCAAACTCTGCGCCGCGGTCCAGGATCTTGCCGCTCTGCAGGTCGTTCACCGCGATTTGAAACCGGAAAACGTCATCCTGCTCCCGGATGGCGAGGTCAGGCTCATCGATCTTGGCTTGGCCTATCTTCCAGGCATCGACGATCCGGATGAAGACCGTCTCGGCGGCACCACGCGCTACATGGCCCCCGAGCTTTTCGGCGGCGTGCCGCCAGACCAGCGATCGGAGGTGTTTTCCCTCGGCGTCACGATCTACCGCATGCTCACCGGCGGCGCCTTTCCGTTCGGCCAGCGCGAGGCGGTACCGCTGGCGCGACTTCGCCCCGACCTCCCGGCCTGGCTCGGCCGCTGCCTCATGCGGGCGATCGAGACGGATCCCGAAAAACGCTTCCAGCATGCGAGCGAATTCGCCAGCGCGCTCGAAGACGGATTGCGGCGCGATGATGGGACGCGCGCAGGCAGGCCGTCGTGGCGGCAGCGGATCAGTCCCTTGCGCGTGTGGCAGGTTCTTGCTTGCGTATTTGCCGCCGCATTTTTCTTGCTCTTGATCCGAACATTGGCTCTTCGTTAGAGCATTTCCAGGAACAATGGCCTTGATGTGAGGTAAGGGTAAGTCAGACGCCGCGCGGGCTCGTGCTGCTGCCGGAGGCGGCATCGCCGGGCGTGCCCGCCGGATACGCGTTGTTCGCAAGCGAGGGCGTGGCGATGAGAGCCCTCCGGGCATTCTGTGCCCCCAGCGCCTCCGCCAGCCGGGCGATGCCTTTGGCGATCATACGCTCCGGCAGCGCCGTATAGCCGAAGATAAGGCCGCGTTCAACGCAAGGCACGGCGCCGATGCAATGGGCTGCGCCCGAATGAAGCGAATAGACTCCAATGCCGTGGCGGCGGGCAATGTGCTCGACCTCGATCGCCGCCGGCAGGTTGCTTGGCAAGTGCCACATGACATGCATGCCGCCCAGTTCGCCGGTGACGTCCACGGTTCCGAAATACTGACCTAGCGCCGCGAGCAGCGAGTCGCGCCGCGCGCGATAGATCTTGCGGATGCGCTGCAGGTGCCGCGCGAACGCGCCGGTGCGGATGAATTCGGCCAAGACTGCCTGGTCGAGCCAGTTGTGGCCATTGTTGAGGAGACTCTTGATCCGGATTGCCGGCTCGATGAGATCGGGAGGCAGGACCAAGTAACCGAGGCGCAGACCAGCGCCGATCGATTTCGAGAACGTGCCCATATAGATGACGACATCGTCGCTATCCAGGCCCGCAATGGCGGTGAGTGGCGGCCGGTCGTAGCGGAAGTCGCTGTCGTAATCGTCCTCGAGGATGTAAGTGCCGGTCCGCCGCGCCCAGAGCAGCGCGGCGAGCCGCCGTTCGAGCGGCAAGGTGGCGCCGGTCGGGTA
>Ga0179587_10001706_pt1 | contig 10184 bp, 9 predicted proteins | sample CZODoug2_1_08_16_FD_185932 | JGI IMG/M metagenome (GOLD analysis project Ga0179587, IMG submission 185932) | Vadose zone soil fungal communities from Angelo Coast Range Reserve, California, USA - CZODoug2_1_08_16fungal | ecosystem: Environmental > Terrestrial > Soil > Vadose zone | place: USA...
AAGGTCGCGGCCGTCGGTTGCAAGAAACTTCTCGAAGAGTTTGAGATCACTGACGTCGAGGTCGCGTTCCGCGAGTCGCTCTTCACCTGGTTGGCCAGTCCGCAACTCCTCAATTACGTCTCCTCCGTACACACAACCGCCGACGTAAGCAGTCCACTCATTCCCACACTCGGTCTGCAGATCGCTACCCGAGCCACTCCTCACTTTGAGGGCACCGGAGGTATCTACATCTGCGAAAGCGACAAGGTCTCCGTCCTTACGGCCCGGCATGTCGTTTTCCTGCCGAACGCAGGGCGTAACGAGCTCTACTCCTGCAGCCAGCCTCGTCGCGATGTCCCCCTCCTTGGCAGCAAAGCGTTCCAGGATGTACTCAAGTCCATCATGGTCAGGATCGGGCGCCAGGCTATTTTGGTTGACCACTACAAAGAGGAGCTTGAGGGTTTTGGGGAGGCTGAGGCTAAGGAGCGGAAGAGGCTCGAGGACCTGTTGCAGGAAGCGGAGGAGGCGATCGACACTCTAAACGAGTTCCACGGTGAGGTCACGAAGCACTGGAGTGCAGAGAGCCAGCGCGTGTTGGGCCACGTCGCCCACTCCCCTCCTATTTCTGTCGGTACCGGCCCCAAACGCTTCACCGAGGACTGGGCTCTCATCAAGCTCAACGGCGAGAAGATCAACTGGAAGGCCTTTAAGGGCAATGTGATTGATCTAGGTACATTTCGATCTATCTCACTAAGGTCGTCTAGTCTAACTATTATATCCAGGCACCAAGATTTCGGTCGACTCCTTTATGTCGAAGATGTACCCCCACCCCACAGCCCACACCTCCTTCAAATATCCGCGTGGCCGCTTCGGGACATCATCAAGGAAGACGAGCTGCGCCGCCCAACAATGCTTGACGCGAACGGCGAAGAGTGTCTCTTAGCTGTCAAGAGTGGTAGAAGCACCGGCGTGACCATCGGTCGCGCTACCGGCATCATGTCTTTCGTCCGCAAATACTTCAATGATAGCGCTCACGAGACGTCCATGGAGCTGGCCATCTACCCGTACAGTAACAAGGACGGCGCCTTCTCTGCCTTGGGTGATTCCGGCTCCATCATCGCTGACCGCAAGGGACGTATTGTCGGCCACCTCACCGGCGGTGCTGGCCAGACAGATTCCATCGACGTCACGTATGCGACGCCCTTCTACTGGCTCTTTGACGAGCGTATCAAGAAGCACTTTCCCAACGCCTACCTCTACCCAGTCACGGCTTAGGCGTCGCAACATCAATCTAGAACGACATTGGGGATGCTGGTGAGGTGGTCAGAGGCGGAGACATCTCCTTCTTGCTTCTGCTTATGCGACTTCTTCTCCTTCCGTCACGCTCCTTTATCTATGGGTTAGTTGTTGGTGCAGACGGGTGCTTTGGCTGGTGGACTGCTGTTTAGGTTTGTCTCTTTCTTTCCCTCTCATCTTTTCGTATAGCTGACGACCTTGACGTCTAGGCTCCGGACTAGTGGGCTCATTGTTCAGGTTCGTCTCGTTTCTTTCCCTCCCTTTTTTTTGTATAACTAACAGCCTTTACTAACGGTGTAGGCCCCAGACTCGTAGACTTGTCGTTTAGGTTCGTCTCGTTTCTTTCCTCTCCTCCCTTTGCGCAACTGACGGCCTTGACATCCAAAACTCGATACGATTAGCTGGAGTGCCGGACACGCTCGTGACCTTCAGGAGGTATCTAGTGGGCATATGCAGGCATTCTATGAGTATTGTTTACGTTAGCCTCTCTTTTTTGCACACTGGCAACTTGACCTCGTACTATCCCCCCTCCCCCACTCCTCCACGCTTTTTGGTCACTTGTGTTGATCTTCTTTGTGTTCAACTTGCGTGCGATGAACTGAAGCTCGATACCTAGGTAAGGTCGACTGGTGCTCTAATGCTCATTTGTCTCTCGCTAACCACTTCGCCGTCGCAACTTGCTTATTTTTTTGGTCCTTAAGATTTACTTATTAACTTCTCCAGGCCTGTCATGCTTTGTTAAGTATCTTGTGGCCCATGGCGGTCTTCTCATCGGCTTCTTTCCCAAGCCTTGTACATGTCTCCCTTCTAAGAGTCCTCACGTCACTCCGATCCCTACACATATTACCAACCCCAACACTTGCTACGTATACGATCATCATGAATGACGTGGCTGTAGCTGCCATCAGTTCTGCCGTCTCCGCATCATTGGAAGAACTGGGGGTTAACTTCTGCTGCATCATTGATCACGGAAGTCTGCGATCTGCCTGAGCTTGGTTTCGTGTGCAACCAAGGGTAGCATCACGATCATCCCCAATATTGCCACCAGGCAGTGGGCGCAAGGGAGTGAAGGTGTCAACTGAGCGCCCGGAAAGGCTAACTGTAGGTCCCCGGTCGATGATCGCCAACGAAGTCTGCATTCGTACTGACGTTGTGTACGACTAAAGTCACTGCCCATTAAAGCCGTCAAGCACCGTCCGCGACGTATCCGGGGGGTTAAGTTTCTATACAGGGCAAGTTGACCACGCAGTGCCGCTTCTCCAAAGACATAACCTCAACGACCACACACATCGCCGGAAATTATCAGAGATTGTCGTTTTCATTGACCAAGCAGCACACGGCGACTTTTTAGAGTTTCGGGATTTCGGGATTTGGGACTGGGTACAGGCCATACATGGAAGACACCGTAGGCGCTTAGCATCTTTGACATACTCTTAACTACGTCCGAGTGAAGACGAGACCAGAGAGAAAGTAAGATCCCTCATCGCCGTGCTGGCCCTGGATAAATATACAAGACCGTGAGTTCAGGCTTCTGATTCTCGTCATATGTCACATTTACATTTCTCTCAGGTGTCGATTCTGAGCAGCTGGACTGTAAACTTCCTCCGGTACCTGAACCCTGTGACCATGGCTCTTGTGGTAGATGTTGAAAGGAATACCCAAAATCACGCTCAGGCTTTCCAAACTGGACGAAATATCCGGCGCGATTGAGATTTATCGCAGTTGCGTCATATATTGCGTAGATGTTCACTCCGACGGAGTGTTTGATCGGGTCACTGCGGATGATAAGAGGGATTGGAATAAATGATACCAAGGTACGTCCCTTGCTTTGGGTTTGCGGTGAGGTTGTTGTATCCCTAGCGCTTTGGACTCGCGTCCAGATGTCCTGGGACTCTGGGAGGTTACGGCTTGAGGCGTCATCACCTTTTTTTGTTTTGGAAACTTTCGCTGTTTATTCATTGCATCATCCCTGATACAGCGACCCTTAAATATCCGAGTTCGAGCGTTATTTGTCGAGAATTTGTCTGGTCCTGTCCTCCCAGTGCTTGGGACACTTACTCCATACGGCGTCTTGCGTACCTGACCGACTAACTCCCTCTTCGCTCATCTATCAGATACAATATCGAGCCATTTTTCTTATCGTCTTTGAATTGGATTACGTCTCACTTCCAAGAGGAAATCCAGGATAGAAAAGGAGATCGTAAGGCCTGTTTCCAAGACACCGTAATCTCTTCAAGTTCTTCACGGATCAATGTAGATATCACAGTTACTCAAGTCGATGCTGGGCCAAACATCCGATCGACGGTACCAGGGATTGTCGTCGTCTCATGGTTTCAGGAGCACGCCCCGAGTCCTCACAGTTTATGCTAATTTGTAATGTGGCGTTAGTCTGAACCTTGTTCAGAAAGACAAATGATCGACACGCATAAACCTCTCCTGCTTAGTTTCGGTGCGTGGTTGCCTCCTTTGCCCTGAAGTTTGCTTTTTGCGTTGGCCAACTCGAAGACAACCGCCAGCTGGTGCTTGATTTACTCTCCGTTCATCTCATCCGTCATGTAGATGGAAGCACAATCATCTCTTTACATCCAGATATGGGTCGTTCAACCACATTCTGCGAGATATGTGCATGAACGTATCCGGTTTGCGGGTGGGTTGACCAGAATTCATTGCGTGTGCTGCCTGAGTTGGGCCAGAACAAAGCGTGTACGTGCAAAATATCTTCCAGGATGCCTCTGACCCTACGTTTGTGCTTCTGACATTCATTTGACGCAATGCATGGATGAGACATTATGCGGCAACAGCTGCTTGCTTTACATTCATGACCGTCTATATCATCGCCTTCCAAAACAAGCACATCTTTGGAGAAGACATGGGTTTTTGGAAGGGTCTTGGCTGGCCGTATATACTTTTCAAGTTTTGCGGCAGGAAACCCAAAGTACTAGTTCTGGAAGCTGGGGATATTCGATGAATACTTTTACTACTGTTTGTATCACACTACAGAAAGAATCTGAGTCTAGTAAGGCCATTAGCTTGAGAAACAGATAGTGCATTGGGGGGTGGAGACCGCGAGTCGTACATTGCGAATATGACGGCTAAGTTTGAAGCGAGGATGAATAAAAAGGATTGTAGGTATACAAGCGGGGAGAAAGTCAGGGATACAAGTGTTTGTAAGTGGGCAACAGCAAATAATTGGTTAAATTCCCAGTAAGATGAATAAAAGAGTGGGTATCGTCAGGTCATGAATGAGATCTTACATCAAGTCGACGCGTCCTCTTTGGTTTTGCTTCGTACCTTCCTCGCCAGGTCTGTTATTGTGACGTCGGCAGTCACATCAGGAACGGGTACTTCCCCTTCAACTACAACAGATGTCTCCCGACCCTCCTTTCCTTTCTCTAACTTTTCAGAAAAAGCTGTATTATCCGTGGCATCCGATTCACCTGGGCGCGATGCGCCCTCATCGCCAGCTACGTCACTCTCGGGTTGGGTTTCCAGGGGAGGGGTGCTAGCAATGGAACTCGACTCTTCCAAGTCATCAGACTCCTCGTTAGGCAGCGGGACACACTCCGGGGCCGGCGCTGGTGTCAACTCCACGTCCTTCACACCCTGCGTTACCTCCTTTACTTCCTGCGTCTCCACCTGTGGCAACGGCGTCGAGAGCCTGTCATGTGCTGTTTCACCCGTGTCGACCACAGAGGACGTCGAGCTCCCCCCTCTGACCTTTTTCTTATTCGCTTGCTCCATATCTGGCTCCGGCTCCTCCGACGCACTCATTCTCCGCTTCTTTCCCTTATGTGGTGCGTTGGATGTGGCTAGATAATAAAAGAAGACGCGTTAAAAGTCAGGACGCGTACCGTTTTCGAGAATGGAAACATACGGTCGTCTTCCCATGGTCTGTCTGGACGTGGTATCACGGAGTGGGAAATCCTTCGAATGAGCCCGAACATAATTGGACGCGTTTGATCGTTGGATGTAGGTGGATAGTGGAGTGGTATTGGTGGCGGTGAGAAATAAGACTGAAGTCTGACAGCAGGACGCGACGGTGCGTGATCCGAGACCCTGTTTGGTCGTGCTTGGTTCCAGTGGCAGATGTTCGGCTATTTTATGAGTCTTCTGGTAGCAGATGGTTCTATTAAGTAACTGCTGTAACTGTACTTTCCTGGGGCAATATCAATCTGGTCTTCCTGCTATGGCCTGAACCATCCAGCTCTTACTCGAGCACTTGATATTAGATATACTGACTCACCCCTGTAACATTGACTCTTCAATTTCTCAATTTCTGCAACATTCTATGCCAACACAGCCACGTTTACAAGAGATGGGGTAATAGTGTGTTGGAAGTTGCAGTCTTTGAGGGTGTAGGAAAAAAACTTTTAACCCACCTTGTGATAAGTTGAGTGTTGGATTTTCCTGATGTGGACTCTATTGACTGAGTCAAGGTACTCATGAATAGAATGACACCTACTTTCCCCTCCAACAAATAACCACCACCCAATGCAAAGGACTTCAAATGGGACAATCACTCATATCATGTGGCCGTGGAGGAAATGTGTCATGCAACCAAAATATACCGAGAAAAAATCCATAGTGAAAGATAAGATAATTTTATCTTGACACAATCTGCTTATGTACTCTTGATCAAGAGACAACGATCAAGAGATATCCAACTTCCTGACTACCATGACACTCGATATAACCAGCTTTATAGACAGCAAAGGCGGAAATGCGGAGGAAATCCGAGAATCGCAGCGAAAACGCGGTCATTCTGTCGAGCTTGTAGACGAGATCATCCAGATGTACGCCGACTGGGTGAAAAGTACACTTCTTCTGCGATTGGTTCTGCAAGGAATGTTAACATCAGGTTTTTTCTTAGTGGATTTCGATGTTAATGTCCTTCGAAAGAAAGTAAATGAAGTGCAGAAAGTGATTGCAACAAAGAAGAAAGTAGGTTCTTGGATACGTCGTATAGGCGTATATTTATTTTATGTTACAGGCAAAGGAGCCGGCGGATGAACTAGTTGCAACAAAAAAAGAGATAGATGCACAGGTTGAAAAGAAGAAGAAGGAAGCCAAGGAGTTCGAAATCAAGATGCGGCAGAAGGCCAGTACAGTTGGGAATATCGTCGGAAAGAACGCTCCTGTTAGTCTGACGGAGGTGAGTGGCCGTTCGTTCTATCAGTTCATTAACCCACTAATAAACCAAGTTAGGATGACAACGTAACAATACGTTCGTGGCACCCGCAAGACGAGCCCGACGAGCCAGCACCAAGAGCGAACATCCTGCCGCACCACGAAGTTCTGCTACGGCTTGATGCTATGGATCTAGAACGCGGTGTGTCTTACTGGAATCGCTCCCTTACTGTACGCTAACGTTGTGCCAAGGTGCCAAGATCTCTGGCCATCGGGGGTACTTCCTTACGAACGACGGCGTTGATCTGATTCAAGCCCTTGTTCAATATGGCCTCGATTTCTTACGGAGAAAAGGATACAAGAAAATCCAGCCGCCGTTCTTCATGAACAAGGAGCAAATGGCAAAGACGGCACAGCTTGATCAGTTTGACGAAGAATTGTACAAAGTGCGTAAGTGACTATCAAGAGATTTTGATTTTAAATATATGTAGGTCATTGCATCGGATGATGAAAAATACCTAATCGCAACCTCGGAACAACCGATCTCGGCATACCACTCCGACGAATGGTTCGAAAGCCCCGAAACACAGCTTCCAATTCTATACGCGGGATACTCGACGTGTTTCCGCAAGGAAGCAGGTGCGTCGGGCCGCGACATGTGGGGCATCTTTCGTGTGCACCAATTCGAGAAGGTCGAGCAATTCGTGATCACCGATCCGAAGAGGAGTTGGGATATGTTCGATACAATGATCGATAACAGCGAGGCATTCTACCAGAGCCTTGGATTGAGATATCGAGTGGTCGGGATCGTTTCGGGGGCGTTGAACTTAGCTGCTGCGCAGAAGTATGATTTGGAGGCTTGGTTCCCATTCCAGAAGGCGTATAAGGAACTCGTTTCAGTTTCGAATTGCACCGACTATCGTAAGGATTTGTTCTACTGCGTTTGCTATGACCATCACTAACGGCCGGATTTCAGAGAGCCGAAGACTTGAGGTGCGCTGTGGAATCAAGTCGACGGACCAAACGCGCAAAGTTTATGTTCATATGTTGAATGGGACATTGATTGCAGCACAACGTGCGCTATGCTGTCTCGTAGAAAATTATCAGACAACAGACGTGGGTATTTTGCCATTTCCATCTTTTATCGGTATTGACTACGGCGCGTAGGGCCTCGTCATCCCCGAAGTTCTTCGACCATACATGCAAGGACGAGATTTCCTGCCTTTTGTCAAGGAGCTTCCGAAGGGGCTACAGAGAAAGCAGGCATAGATCTGGAGTTTTCTGTTAGAATAGACGTAATTGGTATCTTTTGTCTGGTGTCCGGCCACGTGAGGCCTTCTCTCATTTCAAAATGCGGTGGCTGTGCGTTTTCTACCACGTCTCCAGTCCGATTTTTTGCGCGGTTGCACCATTCTATGCCACACCCGCAACGGGGACCGGGCATTATGAACAACGGCATTCTCCCAAACCACTCTTCTGCCGTTCAAGAAAAACTTCATCGTTCCAATGGCTCCCCCTCTTGGACTAGGCCTGTGCTATTACCTATTCCTGGTGTACACACCCGCCGTCTACGCATCTTCGTTCCGAACGTCGCATCGTTCCCCCAGCTACGTGGCGCTCGCTTTCGAAGATCAAGAGGGCCTCTGCTGTTATGTGTTGCATGCATGGCGCTCATTCTCACCGTCATAGTGCTAAGGTCACAAAGTAGCCGGCAATGGACTGAGAATTGGCCGCCGACGATTGGAGAGTCGTCAACCCTGGTATTTAGAAGGGAGGATCTACAGCGTATTTGGAAGTGGGAAGTTGCAAGTGGTCATTTCCCGAGTCGCATGACAAGTACGTGGCTATTGCTAAGTTGTCCCCTACTACCCTTGTGAAGTGTCATATAGTACCGAAGCAGATCGGCCTCAAAACACCACCCGCAAATCCCGCTATTCCATACCAATCACGAACTATAAAGCCCCCGCGATTCCGTTCTCCAACTGAAGAAACCGACGTCGACACATACGGGGTCGGTGCTAAACGTGTATACCTGGACAACCAAAGTCTATATCCTAATGTTGCATATCCTCCACGCCCCGTACCGGGGAGTGTGGCGGATATGGATGTAATCATGAAATATTGCAATTTTTCCGCGGGGAAGGTATGTACGAATACACTCTACGAGCACGAAAGTCCAACTTATCAACGTGCCGCGACGGTATCAAGTATGTTCGGGACTGTCTAGAGGTTCTCCGTCACGGAGGTGGACTAGATAATGGCCGCAGGCTACGACGGGGGAAGGCAGACGACTGGAAATATATCTATCAGGAAGGGGAACTTGATTCGACTAATTCAAACTACGACATCAATCCTGAACTAAAAGCTTTCTACAATCCCGTTCCACTAGCGGGCGAGAGCAAACCAGATCCAGATGCCGGGCTATACAAGAAACGAGGGGTGGAATGGGAACCGCAGCTTGTTCTTCCCCCACCACTACAGCATCGACCGTCCTCCTCCCTTCCGTCCCCTTGCGATCCTGAAAATCCGCGAGTGTACCACATGTTCTGGACGGGTCCATTTACGGACAAGCCCTATCTCGCTTTGCTTTCCTTCCTCTTCACGCAAAACACTGGAATCCATCTTCAGGAGTGGCCTCAAAACTCCAACGTCTGCCGCCCCAGTTCTGGATGTGGATCAACCCTGGGCCTGCTGCAGCCGTGCCAAATCCATCAGCCCTCAGCGACATGTTTGCTCAGCTCAAGTCCAGTCCCTGGGCTTCACCATTCCTGCATCCCCGCTTCAAGGACGTTATCCAGTTCAAGTTGTGGAACACCACAGAACAACTAGATGGTATCCTCGAGATCAAGGATGAATGGAGGAGCATGAAGGATACGTTATTTAACTCTGGTGGGCACGTCATCCCCGTGCCTGCTGATAAGCCAAAAGAACCAGCTTCTTCTGCCAGTGGGAATGAGACCGTGACTACGACAAAAAAAGTCGACGAAGAGGATTTACTGAATCGCACTGGTTCCAAATCATCATCGTCGTACGACAGGTTGTCTGTCATCCTTTCAGACATGGCGCGCTTTATACTATGTCATCGCTTCGGAGGTATATACCTGGACGCGGACACCATCTTCCTTCGCGACTGGGAGGAGCTGTGGGGATGGAAGGGCGCTTTCGCATACCGCTGGTCACGGCTGGAGAAATATAATACTGCTGTCCTGCGTATGCACAAAAACTCTGCGCTAGGCTCCTTCCTGTTCCGGACAGCTCTCAAGAACGGCTTGGATTTTCATCCAATGACTGTATCCCTCTATACGGCCGACGCGCACCTGGAACCGCTACTGCTACGATTACCGGACGCCTTGTTTGATTCTGCATGGTTGAATACTGAGAACTTTCAGCGTGATCGACCACCGCAGCCTTATTTTACTGAGTGCGCATTTTTGCGGCCCTCGCGGTAACTGTTAACATTTCTTCTTCAGGTTTGGCGACTTCTTCGACACTCCTGCTCAGAACAGTGCTGCACCTCAAGCCTTAGGTTTTGATGGATTTTTCAAGGGAGCTTACTCGTATCACTTTCACAATTTCTGGTACGTCGATCGTTTTCTATCTGCACCTCATTTTATCGTGGCGTCAGGTGGAAACCCTTCGATCCCTCCCGCAACTGGCCCGACCTCGGACCTAGATTTAAAGCCGGGGAGGACGCTGCACGTGCTGCACTTGTCCGGGGGGATGGCAGCAGCATGGAGTCCAGCTCAAGCACAGGTACAAACAATGGGGATAGGGAAGATACC
>Ga0179587_10001708_pt1 | contig 10179 bp, 9 predicted proteins | sample CZODoug2_1_08_16_FD_185932 | JGI IMG/M metagenome (GOLD analysis project Ga0179587, IMG submission 185932) | Vadose zone soil fungal communities from Angelo Coast Range Reserve, California, USA - CZODoug2_1_08_16fungal | ecosystem: Environmental > Terrestrial > Soil > Vadose zone | place: USA...
GTCGCTTCCACAGAGTCTCACGCGCGACAATTCCGGCTGCGGCTGTAGACGCAACTCTGGCGAGAGCTATACGTACATCCATGAAGGACTTGCCTGCCAAGCCGAGCGGTGTGCCGTCAAGTACGCGCAACGGTTGAGGAGCATCTCCAGCAGGAGATGATCAAAATGAGAGGTACGCTAGAGATCACAAAAGAGGGCGGCCTACTTCAGCGACTGATCCTTCGAATCTACATTTTGCCCAGGAGCAGTTACCGCAGTCTCCAACGTGAAGAAAACGCGACGGAGCGCGATGGCCGATAAGATTAAGACAAGCCCGATGAGAAAGAGCCTCATGGTCTCTGGAAGGTTCGAAAGCGACGTTAGGATCATTTGCACACAGAAAGGGGTGCAAACAGTCGGCCAAACTCATATATATTGTAACTCTATGAAAATATTGCAGTTAACTGTGCATTCACTGTTCGGAAAGAGAAAAGGTGTGAATCAGAGTGGTAAATTGGTGCACTCGTTTTCCGATGGTTCTTCCCACAAGTCTCCATACCTGAACCAGGCCCTCCGGAATGGTGGTGAGGGAATAAGAACTGAATCAGAAGAGTTAGTGAGCTCAATCTACGCGGCGAAGCCAGCCCTCCCGCCAATAGTGGTAGATCGCCCGTGGGCAGAGGCGGTGGTACTCGGAAACGCACGCAGAACCTTCCAGGATAATGCACGGACCCTTCATGCGCAAAATCTTGCCAGTTTTTTCGTCCACAATTTGATTGACGCGCTTGAGCACGCGGTAAGTGCCACCGCAATAGCGGAGCATTTCAGAGTCGAAAAGCAGCCCACGGTTGCGATTCCTGCGGTCGAGCGTGGCTAGGATTTCCTCCTTGGATTTGACCTGCACGAATTCACCCGGCTGGAGGTGGAGTTCGGCGGTGGGGGTGGTGACGAGGCCGCCTTCGATGTGGGGGTAGCGGACGCCTCGGCGCAAGGACTGGATTGCGTTGAAAAGTTCGATCAGGAGAGACCGGAAAACCTCGTTCCAGGCCAAGAGCGTTTCCATGAAGGCTTCCGAGCGGGAACCGCCGAAATTGCGGTGAAGATTGCCGGAACGAACGTCCCGGACGTATTGCCAAAGATTCCACCAGGGGAGGTCGGATGAAAATTCGCGCACATCGGTGGCTTGGCAGGAATAGACTGGTTCTGACGTAGCGGGATCCACGGGTTTGCGGCTGGCCTGGAGCAAAGATTCCACTGTGCACAAGCCAGAGTCGGAAGGAAGACCAGGGGCGGGACTGGCAGCTGGCGAAACAGCGGCGAGAATCTGAGATTCGCTGACGAACTCGGGATTTATGCGTTTCAGCCAGGCTTCGTGCCAATAGATCAAGCAGCCAGCGTCACAGTCGCCGTGCGCTTTGCCGTCGCAACGGACGTCAGTGAGGTGGACTGCGTGTTTGACACGGCGCATGTTCCAGGGCTTGATGTTGTCGCAGGTTTTGTCGGAACGCTTGAAGACACGAAAACGCTTTCCGCCGTACTGCAGCATCTCAGGCATAAAGGGCATGGCATCCAGCCGGCCGGTGGCATCGAGCGTTGCCAGAATTTCGCATTGAGAACGGACTTCGACCAATTCACCGGCCAGAAGATGCAGCTCGTACTCCGGAATATTCGACCCCATTTTCTGTCTATCTCACTCACTTTCCCGAATTCGCTGCGAGCCAGTACTTCACAATGTCTCTTGACATGAAGTTTCGATTCATCTTGCCCTCCGGCGGCAATCCCTGCCTAAACAAGACACAACCGCCGCGTCCCCGTCAGGTTCTGGAAGCGTCGGGCGAAAAATCGACTTCGCAGGCCGGCTCGCGAGCAATCCGGATGGAATACTCCGGACCTAAGCGCGAGGCCATGGTATCCGCGATTCGCCGAACGAGAATTTCCCAGTCGTGTCGCCTCGCAAGTGTCTGGCGGGCACCGCGTTGTTCGTCGGTGTTCGCTGGGGAGCAAAGGGACTCGGCAATTGCCGTGGACCATTGACTAGTATTCTCTGCCAGACGGACGACGTCGCGAAACGGCTCGAGCGATTCGATGGGAGTACCGACAACAGGCCGTCCGCTCGCGAGGTACTCATGCAGTTTGAGAGGATAAATGTACTTGGTGTAGTCATCCCGGCGATACGGCATTATACAAACATCGAAATGTTGCGGGTAGGCGGCTAACTCCTGGACGGTCTTACTTCCCAGGAAGCGCACATTGGGACGTTGGGAAAGCTGTTCGATGTATAGGGCTATTTCCGGATGCTTGTTAGGTGCGCCAACAAAGACGAAAGACCAATCGGGATGGCGGGCAGTCAAGTCGAGAAGCAATGGCCAATCGAGCTGCTTTTTGATATGGCCGCTGTAGCCGATGCGCGGGTGGGGTATTCCCGCGATGTCCGCGGGCTCTGGGACGGGCCGCGCATAAGAGCAGAAGTCGACGCCGTTGGGCGCAAAAGATACGTGGGGATTGATTTTCCCTTTTTTTTCGAGCAGCGCGGGGGAATGAATAAAGACCTGGTCAACTCTGGCGATCAAGCGCGCTTCCCTTTCGGGGACTGGAACATCGACAACCGAGAACGTATATTCGTCGTCAATGTGGTAGCAACTTAGGTCACATGAGATGCAATCAATTGCCATGGCGAATTCGGGTCTCCAGAGGTAGAGAATTGTCCTCTGGCAACCCGAGCGAGTAAGGGACTCCCGGGCTTGTTCCAGCCGTCGCCGGAAACTCCAATCCGCGAGCCAATGAGGCCGGTAAAGAGCGGGGAGCCAACGCGGAGGTTGATAAACAGTAAAACCCTGCCCGGCTTGATGGGCCGGGACGGCCAGTTTGTGAGGCCGGAACAAAGAGTCGGACCAATCCTGCCCGGGATTGACCCAGACGACGTGGAAATAGCGAGCCAGGCGCGTGAGGATGTGATTGCATGGCTGCCAGACGTGACTCCAGCGATATGGCACCATTGCAATGATTCCTACTTCTGGCACCAGAGGAACCGAAAACTCAGATTCCACTTCGCGATCACGCAACCGGCGAACGTTAGGTTCCTTCAAGTTGTCCGAGGTTGAAGACCGCGATGAGTGCGAAGTATCCAAAGTGAGCTAAAGCATCCTTTCTCGCCTAAAGAATCCTTGCATAACGCAGCCAAGCCTCGGTCAGCTTCATACCCTCTTGAAAAGAAATGGGTGCGGTGTAGCCCAGCAGTCGGCGAGCTTTGTCACTTAAGTGCGCGACGGTGCGCGCCTGTGCCGACATGATATTGTCGCGAACATACTGGCGGCGTCCCGAGGAGCCGACCTTAGGAATAACATGGGGGCCATTCATGCGCAGCCGGATCTTTCGTTTCGTTTCGCCGTTCATGGACTCGAAGCCGTTGTACAAAAACTTTTCGATCGAACGAAACGCCGGGATCTGACGCAGAACTGCACGGAGTTCACCCGACAGCACGACGCGAGGCAGGATACGCATCGAATCGCGAATCATCCTCACTGGCGGTGGGCTTACGAAATCCGCAGAAGAAATGTGACAGAGAGAAGCAGCCATCAACGCGGCATGGGCGCTCAGGCATTCCTCCCAGGAGAGAATGCCGTTATCAGTGACGAAAAAAATCTCACCGATAGCCTCCGGTTTCCAAATCGCCAGAAGGATAGCTTCCACAAGATTGTCCACATAGACCAGGTTGCAGGGATTGCGCCCTCCATCAAGGATTGCCATCTTGCCTTGACGGATCTTATTCAGGAGGTCGAGTGTGAATCCAGCGTACGGCCCGTAGACATTGGGTGGTCTGAGAATTACGACCGGAAGGCCAGAGCGCTTGGCGTGCCGAAGCACGCGGTGCTCCTGCTTCAGCTTTACATTCCCGTATTCCATGTCCGAGCGCACCGCCGGCGCCGTCTCCGATGCAGATTCGGGTGGGGGTGAGTTGCCATAGACGGCCACGCTACTAACGTGCACGAAGCGTGAAACCCCGTGGGCAGAAGCTACTCTCAAAACGTTTTCCAACCCCTGCTCCATTACGCGTTTGTCACCTCGCGCCAGGTGTACGACCGCGTCGCAGCCATCCATACCTCGATCGACGGAAGTGAGATCGCAAAGGTCACCCATGTAAAAATCCAGAGGAAACCGCGTGATCCGGGCCGCTGAGGCTGTGGAATGAACGAAAGCCCGTGGTACAAGGTTGCCGGATAGAGCCATGACCTCACACAGGCGGCCTCCGATGAGACCGGTTGCGCCGGTAATAAGAACCTTTCGTGGTGTATTCGCACTCATGAACGTTTCCGAAGTCATTTAGGTGTTTTTCCACCGGAGTAAGATGCAGGCTGGAGAACCGGCGGCATGGCAGCTCGTAGCGATTCGATAGTGGCCGTGCTCCAGGTCTCTTCCAAACGGGCGGCGACCTGATAACAGCGTTCCATGAGGAGGACAGAACGGCTGCCCTGCCTACCATTTACTTTGGGCTGCTGGCCACACCGAACGGCTTGAAGAAAATCAAGGAGTTGGAGTTGAAAAAAATCAGGTTCCGGCTGGGTTGCGGGCGCGCTGGGGAATATTTCGTGTTTGTGGCTGACATCTGCGGGAAAGAATGTGATAGAATTGCTCTGTCCCTCTCGAACTTCTAGAACGCCTCTTTCTCCGGTGATGCGTAACCGATTGGCGAGACGATGGGTCTTCGACAAGGTCACTGTACCTGGTACTGAGTATCCTTGCAATTCGGCGCGGAAGCATGCCACACAATTTGCTTCTACGCCCCCATAATTGTCATCCACGTAATCGACGACGTCGACCGAGTCAAAAAAATAAAGCATGCGATCAACAAAATGACTGCCGCTTACTACCAGAACGCCGCCTCCGGCCGTGGAACGTGAAAGGTTGTAACCTGACTGTGTGGCCCATCCGCCGGCGGTTCCGAATTCATAGTCGAAAGACTGAAGCACACCCAGGAATCCGGACTGAATCAGTTCCCTGGTCAGTTCGGTGCTTGGGTGAAACCGCGTGACATACCCCACAGCCAGAACAGCGCGCGACTCATCGGCTATACGACACATCTCCTCACATTCCTTCGAAGTCGATGCAAGCGGCTTTTCGCACAAGACGTGGATCCCTCGACAGAGATACTCGCAAGCGATGGGCGCGTGGAGAGTATTTGGCAAAGCCAAAACGACCGCGTCCACCTTCTCAAAAGTCTCATGGAAATCAGTGAAGGTGATGGGGCCAAGGCCGAATTCTGTTTGGACCTGCCGGAGTCGCGCCTCGCTGGTGTCGCTCAGGACCGTGAGGTCGACATCAGGCAGCGAAAGTGCGGCAGGAAGATGGGCCCCTTCCGCAATTGCGCCGCACCCGATGATCCCGAGGCGTATGTCTCCTCGGACTTCGCCAATGGCGGAACTTCCAGTCTTCGAATGCGAAACCGTCGCGCTCATTATCCTGCCTTTAAGCCAAGTCTGAAAATTACCCTAACTCTTTGCAAAAACTCTTGGTGAACCCAAGGGTTGATCGAGACAAAGCTGCGATCCACCGTTGCTTACCTCGTGGTTTTCCATCTCTGACCATTGTATCTTGCTGTTATGAACGATTCGCATTCGCAGACGTCTCCGGCTTTGTCGAGTACAACGGTGTAGCGTGACCCCGCCGAAACAGCCAGTGCTGCCACACAAACCCAATTTGGTGGTAGATCTCGCACACCTGAAAGAACGCTTGTGCTGGCCGCATTAAAATTCCCAGCCAGAAGGCTTTGATCGCTCGCCATACCACGAGGCGCACGGTGTAGAGGGTCATCCGCCAAAAGGAAGCCGGAAGCGGACGAAGGTACGCCTCCGAACGGCCCCAGCGAAAATAGCGTTCACGGAAAAAAGACTTGGTGAGACGATTCTGCGGCAACTGATGCCTGACTAGTATCTGTGGCGCGAAGATGAACCGGCTTCCTGATCGCCGCAGCCGCATTGAAAACTCGGAATCCTCCATGAAACCGGCGGCGCTTGCGCCGATCCGGGGCGAGAATCCGCCGGCGGAAAGCGCCGCTTGGCGCTTGACAATCATATTTGTCCCGGTAAGGTTGTCTTGCCATTCGAACACTCGATCGCCGAAATCCCTTTGACTCATGAAACCCGCAAGTTCCGGTCCCATCCAGACCGGCCGACCACGTTCGCAGTCGAGCAGCACACGGCCTTGAGCACCATCGACTGGATGCTCTGTGAACACTTCGCGGATGCTGCGGACATAATCCGGAGCGCAAATAACATCATCATCCGTCAGTGCCAGAATTTCGCCTCGCGCGATCTCCATCCCGGAGTTTAGAGCGTTGCTCTTGCCAGATTTTTTTTCCAGAAAAAACCTGAATCGATCTGGATATTTTTGCCGGAACTGTTCGCATATCGCCCGAGTTTCTCCAGAGTCGGCAGGACCGTAAACAACCACGAGTTCCCAATCAGATTCCTGCAAGCTGGTCGGAGAAAAAATGGATTCCAAAGTCTGCGGGAGACTTTTCGTCCGGTCCCTTGTACAAATCAGAATGCTGATCATCACTTCTATTTAATTCTCCAGTGTACGAACTTCAAGGGGCACTTCCATCATGTTTAAGAACCGTTGCCAGGTTCGGTGTTGATTCGGTCGCCGACCGGATTGATACCCCTGCCCCGCACTCCGAATGCCTCGTGATTCATCTCGATCACTTATCCTTCTGTCTTTGCCAAGCCAATGGCCACCGGCGTGAGATACTCTTGACGGCCTTGATGGGATGGGCTAAACCACTGAGGAGAGCGCCGCAAAAACCACGGAACAGGCTCCAGGGGCTCAATGGTATGCCGAGATAGGCAAGCCAATCCCTGTGAAACTCAAAATACTTCCTGCCCCGCATTTGCAAGAGGCCTTCGGCAAGTATTTGATAATAGACACTCAAGCGGTTCGCCAGGCGATTTTCATACTCACTTGCGTCCAAACATTTTGGGCCGAATTGAATGAGTTCTGTAAGGTAACTCAGGTGAATGCTGTTCATCCTTTCAGTGAAGGTCGCATGAGATTCGTCCTGTGAGCGTGTAAATGTCAGCACCTGATGAAGGAATCCGAAGTCAGCTTCTTGCAAAATCCGAAAACAAGCTGTTGAATCGGCATGGAGATTTCCCTCATCGTAGAAATCGTGCTGCTTTCGAATGAAATCCGAACGGATCAGTGTTGCCGTAGGGCTACCAAAAGGATACAACCCTTGAAGGAGACGGATCCGGCAAGCTTCGCGGCCTGAAACCACAGAGCGCGGGAAAGGGACTCCGCGCCACATAATGCGAACCCCATCGCCATAAAGACCGTAAGCACCAACGAGGCCGACGGACGGATTCCGTTCCGCAAGGGAGATCATCTTCATCATACAATCGGGGAAAAGCCAGTCATCGGCTAGAACAACTTTACAATACTTGCTCTGAGGTGAAATTTGACGGATCGCGTGATTGTGGTTCTGAATGATGGGCAAAAAGTCTAGGTTGTCATGAATGCGGATGCGAGGATCACGATCCGAATAACTCTTCGCAATCTCGAGGGTGCGGTCCATGCTGCGATTGTTAACGATAACATAATCCCAGTTCTGATAGCTCTGAGCAAGAATGCTCTTGATGCAATCGGCCAGGAATTCCTCGCCATTATAAACGGGCGTAATGACGCTGACGAGCGGCTGTTCGGAGGGATCCAGCGGCTGGTTATAGAAATCGGAGACGTGGTATTGAGACATCGCTTTAAAAAGGGATATTCCGTTCGTTATAGATCCGTCCGCGCTGCGTTCCACTTTTCGTGCTCGGCCTCGGCTTGTCGGTTGACTTGAGATAGTTGTTCGCTGTGAAGCCCTTGCAAATTCCATTTCTGGGGGAAGTAGACGATACCGGAGCGCGCGTCGAGCTCTTTTCCGGAACGATATACATTGGCCAATTCGACCTCAAGCTTCGCGCAATGTTCAACACCATCGTAGACAACTTGGCTGAGGCCGGTAATCCACAGTGAAAAATCGTAGCGGCCGGGAAGGAGATTCAGGAAAGCGATCTCCAAATCGAGATAGCCATCGCCCGGCGCGATTTCTGGAATGTCCATGCTGTGATGCGAGGTACTGGTGTCAGTCACCAACGTTCCTAGCTCGGTCAGAAGCCGGAAGCCGAAGCTTGGATGCGGGATGTAATTGCTAGCGTGATAGTAGAATCTGAGGCGAATGCTGTCTCCGCTTCGGGTTACCAACTGCGGCTGGCCGTCCAACCCAAGAAAGGCGATCCCGGTGTAGCGAATTTCCCCATTGCCGTGGCGTGTCTCCACCGTCCTCAAGTCCGAGGCGCTTTGCTGCGATTCGGCGAACGACGACAGGTACGACTGGATAACGTCATGTGCCGGACCGTCCTGTCGAACAGAGCCGCGGTCGATCCAGATGCCGCGCGAGCAAAGGTTCTCCACGGCGGCCATGTTGTGCGATACAAAAAGAACGGTGCGGCCACCCTTCCGCAAATCTTCCATCACACTAAGGCATTTTTTCTGAAAGCCAGCGTCGCCGACCGCCAGCACCTCATCAACAATCAAAACATCAGGCTCCAAGTGCGCCGCAACCGCGAAACCCAGCCGCAATCGCATTCCGGAGGAATAGCGTTTGATGGGTGTATCAATGAATCGCTTCACGCCGGCGAATTCGATGATCTCGTCGAGCTTAGCTTCAACCTCTCGCTGCCTCATTCCCAGAATTGAGCCGTTCAAGTAAATATTCTCCCGGCCCGTCAGTTCTTCATGGAACCCAGTGCCTACCTCGAGCAAAGAAGCGACGCGACCGCCTACTTTCACGCGCCCAGTGGTTGGATAGGTAATTTTGGAGAGAATTTTCAGCAGCGTGCTCTTGCCCGCCCCGTTGCGCCCGATAATGCCGACCACTTCTCCCTCTTTTACGCCAAACGTAACATCGCGCAGGGCCCAAAGTGTATCGGTAACCCCAGTTTCCCTCGCGAATGGGTTTTTTATGAAACTAGTCAGACGATCGCGAACCATCGTCTGCTGGCTCGCCTTGCCCAGCAGGTATTGCTTGGAAAGATGTTCCACTCGGATGGAATCGCTCATGCGCGCTCCTTCTCAATTCTTGCAGGAGCGAAGTCATTTACACCTTGTTCTATTATCTGATGTTCGTATTGTATCATCGGGTTACTTTTTCCTTAGAATTCAAACTAGATAATGTCCGCAAATGTTTTTTCGGCCTTGCGGAAGTAAAGCGCTCCAATCACAAAGGAAATCAGTGACGTGCCAAAGGACGTCGCCATGGTGCCCCAGTTCACCTGCCGGTCAGGAAAGAGGCAAACTCGGAATCCCTCCATGACGGCCGTGAGCGGATTAAACGCCAGCAATGGCCTCCAACGCGGCGAAAGATAACTCGCCGGATAGAGAACAGGGCTGACCCAGAGTCCGAGTTGAATCATGAAAGGGATGACGTGTTTGACATCGCGGTAGCGCACGTTTAGCGCCGCAAGCCACATGCTGATGCCCAGAGTGACAACCAGCATGTCCAAAACCACCAGCGGCCAAAACAAAATCTTCCAGCTCAACGTAATCCTGTAATACAGCATCATCACGACAAGGAAGGAAGAGCCGACGCCAAAGTCCAGCAAGCCGCTGAGCGCCGAGGAAGCGGGTAGCAGGATTCGCGGGAAATAGATTTTCGTGATCAGCGATGAGTTGCTCACCAGGCTGTTCCCCGCCTGCCCCAGCGTTCCCGCAAAATACGTCCAGGCAACCAGCGTCGTGTAAAAGAAAAGTGGATACGGAATGCCGCCGTTCGGAATGTTGGCCATCCGGCCGAAGAAAAACGTGAAAATGAGCATTGTGAAAAGCGGCTGTATGATGGCCCAGGCCGCGCCAAAGGCGGCTTGCTTGTAACGTACCTTCACGTCGCGCCACGCGAGGAAGTAAAGCAGTTCGCGAAAATGCCACAGCTCGGACGTCCATTCCCATCTGCCCGCGCTAACGTCTTCGCCCTGTTGAGGGACGAGGGGAATGTGTTTCTGTTCTTGAGTCACCATACTAGCTTCCGGCAATGAAAACCCTCCGCAAATCCGCCGGGGCTATTTGCTTCGATGCCCCGGATTCGCTGCAAACTCATGAAAGTGTCCGCGGTGAACCATTGCTTCGACCGCTGCGACGCGAATGCATCGAGAATATGCTTGGCCT
>Ga0179587_10001709_pt1 | contig 10177 bp, 7 predicted proteins | sample CZODoug2_1_08_16_FD_185932 | JGI IMG/M metagenome (GOLD analysis project Ga0179587, IMG submission 185932) | Vadose zone soil fungal communities from Angelo Coast Range Reserve, California, USA - CZODoug2_1_08_16fungal | ecosystem: Environmental > Terrestrial > Soil > Vadose zone | place: USA...
GTCGTGGCGTCGAAGTGCGGCATCTACGGCGGCTATATCCACGACTGCGCCTGGATTCAGGATGGCGATGTGCGGTATGTCGTCGCAGTCCTTTCCAAGTTGTCCACGCCCAAGCAGCAGCAGCTGTACACGCAGCTCATCGCTCAATTGGACACGCTCATTCGGCAGAACAATCAGAGTCCGAAGGCGGCTTGTTTGCCTTGACCGAAACATTGCCTACTTGTTCCAAATCAAGGCATGCGTCAAATTTCAAAACGCAGTATTCTTGGTCGGGCGATCGTCAGTGGCTATGGAAGGATCCACTATGAATAGCGAGAGGTTCGCGCAAAACCCAGGACGTTCAGCTGTAGTGCCTCCTGGAGGAGCCCCGTTGCGGTCCTCACTTCCCCGCCATCGGATGATTTTCGCTGCAGCAGAAATTGCCGGGCCCGCGACCAAGGTTATCCCATTCAGAAAGGCGGGAAAATGGACGTCCTCGATCTCGATGACCACCGGTGTGCCGGTCGGACTTGAAACCAGGCGCTTGAAGGCGCTCGGGGTGAACTCCACATAATCGCGGTGCTGATAACCGACGAAGAAACTGCCGCCGTCCTTCAGTTTGCGAAGCGTGCTGGTGGTATAGCGAGTCCAGAATACATAGAGCTGACCCTGGTGAACGACGGGCGAAACGTTTCTCACGGGGATTTGGGCCGAGACACGCTCCCAGGCATCCCAATTGGCGCTGCTGATCGTCGGATTCTTCACGCCATATTCGGCGTTTTCGACGCGGCGGTAGTAGTACACCGGTGGTTCGTCCGCCGTGACACCAAATAGATGCGGAGCGGCAGCTCGAGGTGAAGGCCCGCGGTTCCCTTCTCGCTTAGTATGATTTATAGCGCTAGAATCCAACTTTGGCCCGAACGCTTGCTGTATTCATGAACGCACTACCTGCGACGATTTCTGCAAAGCTCAAGGCAGCTCGAGAGGCCAAAGGATGGACCCAGGCGGATGCCGCTGCGCGCGCTCATATCTCGACCGATCAGCTGGTGCATTTTGAAGCCGGCGGCGGTGACTTGCCGGCTGCGCGGCTCGTCGATCTTGCGCACGCACTAGCGTTCGAACTGTTGGTCGTTCCCCAGGACCTGGTTCGTACCGTCGTGCGGCTTGACCGGCAAAGCGCTACCGATAGCGCTACCCAGTTGCGGCTTCTATGGAAATCGGCGATTCGGCTGAGCTCCCGCTGGCCGCACAACGCGGTCTTAACGGACTTGGTCAGCGCTCTCGCCGAGTTGCTCAACGCCCCGCTGAGCGAAACGGTGGTTCTCCGTCTGCAGGCGCTTGCGCAATCCGCGCAGCAAGATCTGGACTCCATCCGGGAGACAAGCGACAGCATGGATCCGGGTTCTGACCCGGCGAACGCCGAAACGTGGAAAGATTTGAAGAGAATCGTGACCGGGATCCACGCGATCAAGGCTGCGTACGACAAGCAAAAGACCGTTCCCAAGCGACCGCGGCGAGTGTCGCATCGATCTTGAAGGCGCCGAGGACGCGCTTTGTCCGCGTCCCCGCCCTTATCGCACCATATCTCTCCGCAGCAGGCGGACGTCACCGTCAGGGCAGGCAAAGCATCGCCGTTTGCAGACGTTGAGTCGAGAGCAAGACCCGCCGATCCTTGTAGGAAATGTGCAGCGGATTGCCCACCGGCGCGATCGCTGCCGTGACCGTTACCGGCCCCGGAACTGTCACGGTCGCGAGGACTACCCAGGGTTCCGCGACACAGGGCGTGCACGGCGGCACAGGAAACAGATGGATTCTCTTGCGAACAGCCGGAGTCAGTTTGCTAACCGTGGCACACCACTCATCATCGTCTTTCTGCGCGTCGAGATGTGATTGCGGCAGCAGCCACAGCACTTTGATCTCAAAGGAGTCTCGCACGCGCGAGTACTCGCAGCCGGTTTCGTCACAGCCGCAACCGGCAGGATGGACCCGCACCGGACGCGAATAGCACTCCGTATAGCGGATCGCAATGTAGGCGGTCACACTACCGTCCGCCGCCGGTGGCATCTCCCCCACCGGCGGGCAGGGCCAGCGAACCGAACAAGGCTGGTCCTTGGCGCCGGCTGTCAAATCCACATCGATGCAGTCACTTATCCAGATCCCATCGCCTTGCGGTCCCACAACATAGCCGGGGCACACACGAACCTGCCAGTTCTTGGCATCCGTTACCACCTCGACCGTGCAACCGCACACGACGCCCCAGCCGTGCAAGTGGCGGTTATGCTGGCGCAGCTTCTCGCGGATGTACTCCTGTTCGGCGCGCATGTCATCGGCGGTCAGAAGTTGTCGTGGAAAATATCGGACACGCTCGATCACATCACCGCAGCAATCGCATTTGGTTTCAATCATGGCGGACATAGGTGTTCTCCCGAAAAAATTCAAGCAGCGGCCAGCACGGTGAATTCCACCGTGAAATCTCCGCCAGGTGTCCCATCGCCGGAAATCGCGCCAGCGGTCAGCGGGCTCGGCTCCCCATCGAGCGGCGTTTTCGCCACATCCTCGATTGCGAGATAGCCTTGAGCGGTATCCTCACTGCCGCGTAAGAACAGGCGGTAGCGACCTGCGGGCCAAGGCAGCGGGCCCCGGATGTTTGTCAGTGTTGAACCGAAACTGAACACGATCTGGTTCTTCGCAACCACCGACAGCAGTCCGGGTACGCATCCCTGCACGGTTCCCTTGTCATCGAGTCTCAACACCTGCCAGTTGTACTTCAGGTAATCAGTAACGGTGCTCGAGGGTGTCGTCGGCTGATGATCGGTTGCATCCAAGTCCTTGGTGAAGGTAACCCGGATCGAGTGCAGGCCATCCCGGTATTTCACTGTCGTCGACTCGAGGGGATTGGCGACGGTAGTGATGACACTCCCACCACGCGGTGCCGTCATGAACTCCACCGCTTGCACTCGAAGGGTCTGCTGCTCAACGGCGTCCGGTGTCACGACAAAATAGGTGTTGAAGTCCCCGCCGGCAGACCCGTTGCCGGAAATCACGCCATTGGCGGGCGCGATGGCTTCGCCATCGAGCGCCACATCGGACTGATCGGCGAGTGCCTGAAAATTCAAGCTCAGATCTTCATTCCCGCGCAAGAAGAGCCGATATCGTCCGGGACGCCACGCACCGCGTACCGAGTAGGGGGACTCCGGCGACAGGTCGAATCGCACAGTCGCAGGATCCTCCACCGTCAATATGCCGGGCACGTAAAATACGTTTTTCAGCGTGTCGTACGGCAGAATCTGCACGTTGTGAATTTTAAAATCCGGGTCGTTGACACCCGCAGTAGTGGGCTGATGCTGGTCGCTCGCCAACGGCTGATTGAAACGAATGCGAATCGCATTAGCCTTCTTGCTAGCCGCGACCGCGGTGTCCTGCAATGGTGACTGCACGGAGCCAACCACCGTCTCCGCGTTCGTCACCGCGCTGCGACTCAAAAAGTCGATGCTCTTGACCTTGAGCAGCGTCGGCGGCTGCTTGTTGCAGCAATCGTCTATCTTCTCCGCCAGACACAGAATCAGGTCGAGCAAGCGCGCATTACTGTAGATGCGGGGACGGACCAGACAGCTTTCGATTCTCATCTTGCCGTCCACCAGCAAAATCAACGCCAGCGGCACACACGCATCGTCGGCGGGCGCCTCACAGGTCCCATCGAACAATTCGCACAGCACGTGACGGCGGCTGTCCATGGCTGCCTTGATCGATGCAACGTCCGCCGCGGTAAGCCCAAGAGCGTCGCTGACGCTGCCGCCGGCCGCGCTCGCAGGCAAAAATTCCACATGCGTGGCCGCCAGCGCGCCGGGCGAACCGGCCGGGCCGGCGCCGCCGCTCGACATGCCGTCCTCAGCCCACAGGTTTGCGCACCAGTCCGGATCTCCCTGCAAAGGCGGCAATCCCGGCGTCGCTTTCAAACAAAAGGTTTCCACAACGGTCCCTGCTGCACACTGCGCCCGGGTACCGCAATCGGAAACCTCGACCGGCTGCTGATCGGCGAGGCATTCGCGGGAACACACCCACAACGTGAAAAGGCCGTTCGTCGGCCGCGTGGACGCTGACGTCGTCGCAGCACCCGCCGCGGCCGGTGCGACCGGCGAGCCTGCTGGGGATACGCCGCTGGCCTCAGCAACGCCAGTAGGTTGCTGCTGTCCGCAGCACCCATCGTCCGGCGCCAAAGGATCGATGCAGGCCCGTACGGGAACAATGATCTCCCGCCCAAGACCGTCGATCGCGACTCCTGGATCTACGCAAACGCGGTCGCCGTCGATCGAAACACCCAGGCCGCACAAAACACCCTTGCCGAGCGCGAGGCGATTTCTCAGCCAGCCCTTCAGCTTGCCGTAGGCCTGCTCCATCTCGAAATGCTGCACATCCATGCGTTTGCCGTAGAAGAAGTGGTTGCGGCGGGGCGCAGCCAGCACTCGCAGCAGTGCATCCGTGTTATCTAGGCGTGCCATTGTGTCCTCCAATCAGTTAAGAGTGAGCAGGCCGTCGACCGTTGCGCTTCCGATCCGCGCAACATCCGGGGGCGGCAGTTGGGTGTCGACGCCGAGTTGAGCCGGACTGAGACGTAACGCGGGTGGGTCCCCGCCGACGATGGCGTCAATGCCGATTCGGCATTGCAATCCAATCCGGGTTTCAGGTTTGAGATATTCAATACGGTAATCCGTATGCGCCGGTTTCTCGCGCTCAACGATGCGGGCGATCTCCGCGCGGATCGCGCCGCTGTTCGCGCGATAAGCGTCGATCAGCACGCAGAAACGGTATGCGTCCTCGGAATACAGCGGCAGTCCGATCTGCGAGACGGTGAGCGGTCCGCTCTCACCCACGATCGCTCGTCCGATTGGCGTGCTCACCGGGATCGATTCGGGTAGAGCGGCGCTCGGTGAGCAGCAATTCACTGCCGAATTCGTCGCCTCGGGTGGACAGCAGCCGTCTCCCGCAGTCTCCTCGGGCAATACCATTCCGAGGGGATCGAGCTCCGCGAGCCGGGTATCAAAATCGAGGCCCAGGCCGGTCCCGAGAATCCACAAGCGCCTGTCGGCAAATGCCTCGACGATGGTCGGCTTGATGCCGGTATGCAGCTTGACGAACTCGGCGATGGAATCACGCGTTCCGCGCCGAGCATACAGCGACGCCACCCGCTGCAGCAGTTCGCGACGCTCTGCATCGGTTGCAATTCTCGGCAGCTCCAACGCCAACCACTCGGCGAGCCACGGCAACGCAGTGGCGATTTCAAACGCCGGATCGCCGACGCGTGGCATGTCCGCGAGCGCTTCTTCAATCCGGCCGTACTCGCCGCGGATCAGCTTCAGCCAGCGGGCCAGAAAGCCTGTCGCCTGATCCTCGTTGCGGCGATAGGTCAGCGGAAGATAGTCCCGCAGGTCCTCTGTCGCGGTCGCGGCACGGACCTGCTGCAAGAGAGGCGAAACTTGTGCATCGGTCGTGCTGATGTTCGCGCGGAGCCAGATGTAACGCGTGTCCAGAGAGAAGAATTCGGCAAGCAGCGCATCCGTCGACGGCAATTCGACCCAGTCCGCGGCTGCCGGCGCCGCCGAATCGGCTTTGGCGACGATGCTGAACGTCACGGCCGCATTCGCCGGTATCTGGGCATCGAGCCAGGCGCGTTCCCAGACCTGCGCTTCACCGGCATCGTAAGGGCCCGCCAGCAGGGATCCAGATCCGATGAACGCCTGGTCCGCGCTGAAATGATAGTACGTCGCGTCGAGTCCGGGCTTGATATAAAGCGCCCCCGAGCGATCCGCCGCCAGCGCGCTGACCGGGCCCGTCCAGCCATTCACCGGACCGACGAGCTGCGCCTGCGCACCCGCGAGTTCAAAGACCCAGATCTTGCCGTTGCGCGCATCGGCGACAAAAGCCCGGTTCTCGCAGCAGGTCATCGCGCCTGGCTGCCAGCCCGCGGGCCCCGGTAACATACCGACGTACGTTCCCGTCGTATCAAACACAAACACCGAATCCAATTGTGTGTCCGAAACGATCAATCGATCGTCGGCGGTGCAAGCAACCGTAAACGGATTCTGAAGCTTGCCTTGGTTTACGAGTGTCGTATCAAACGCCGGATCGGATCGGCCGGCCGCGGTCGTTCGATAGACACGCCGCAAAGCGATGTCCACGACAATGGCCTGATCCTGCGCATCCACGGCGATCGCCGTTGGCGCGAGCCAATCAGACCAGGCCGCGTGTGGCTCGAGCCGCGGGAAAGCGAGCGACTGCACACGGGAGTTGCCCGTATCGCAAATCAGCAGATCCTCCGCGCTGCAGGCGAGGCCGCGCGGACCAGGGTACTGCCCCGGTGTGACGGCGGTCTGCGACTGACAGGCCGCATCGACATACAGAACGCGGTTGTTGGCCGTATCGGCCACGAACAGCGCGCCACCGGGTCCGACCGCGATTCCGGATGCCTCACGCAGATAAGGATAGGCCGCGGCAATCTCGACGCTGCGCTGATTGGTCGGCGCCGGGACGCGCGCAAGCTGCAAATTACCGTCGCGGTCAAGCGTCAGTCCAGTCGTGGAGCCGTACCAGTCGCGCCGGTCGCGCAGAACGATGTGGGCGGTTGCGTTCATGATCAGTCGATATACAAGTTGTAGTACACCTTGCCGCCGCCCTTGGTCGGAGCGACCGAAAATTCCAGCGTATGCGCACCCGGAAGCAGATCAACGCCCAATAGCGCCACATCGATCGCCGGCGTTCCGTCTTTGACGAACGGTTCGCTGGATGGCGTTACCGAGGCCCCGACACCGAGTTGGGCGAACGTCGGCATTTGCTGCAGGATCTTGGCGGTCACATCCACGCCATCCAGTTTCACCGCCATTGCCTGAAAGTAGTCGTATGCGTTGCCGCTGCGCACGCCGGGACCTTGACCGGTTGAGTCGAGAAAGGACGGTGAGAAATCCGGCTTTAACGTAAAGGATGTCTTGTCCGGCGGACCCACGGCGATCTTGCTGACGTCGTGCGTGTGCGCGCCACTGACCAGAAACGGGTTGTCGGCATCGGCCTCCGGCTGAACTCGCGATTGGTTGGGCGGCGTGCCGGAGTTGAGCGCTTGTACGTCGTCGCCCCAGTGATCAATGCCGGTACGTTCGTTCTTATCGCCTTTCCAGTACGCGTGTTTGTGCCCCCCATCAACCTGCAGTTGACCTGTGAGCAAATGCGAATGGGTCAGGTCAATGACCCATTGGTCATTCGGTATCTTCACGTGCAGGCCGTGAGTGTGCTTCGCCAGCTCGCTATACCAAAACGCCGTGAACTGGCCACCCTTGAGATACAAGATTGCGCGATCCGGTAAGCCATCAGCGATGTGAAATAACAAACGCTTGATATTGCCTGGCGCGATATCCGCCTCGCCGACGAGCGCAAGCGCGCGAGTCCTGCCGGCCTTGGCAGGAACCGCGTACTTGCGAACGCCGGTCGATGCGCGGACAACCTCACAGGTCTTCGACAGCTCGACCTGCGCCAGCACGATCTTGCCGCTGTCGGACGACGGCCAGGAGTCCAGGAACTCAAAAACCGCATCGGCGACAATCCGCGTCGGCGCGCCCCAGGCAAGGTCGGCACTGCACGGGCGGTACGGAGCCCCGATGACGCAGTTCATCTGAGCGGGGGATTGCCGCAGCTCTTTATAGTAGACCACGAGCAGATTGCCAAACACGACCCCGGGTGTGCTGCTCGGGGCACCCATGGCCTGTACCGACACATCGGTCGGAATGAAGATCTCGCGACCCTGGTTATCGAATGCCAGTCCTTGACGCACGATCACTCGATGCTTGTCGGTCTTGTCCAGATCGACCTCGAGACCGACGACGATGCCCGCCGAATACAGCGAGCGGTTCAGCAGCCGCCGCATCCCCATGTGATAGCCCTGCTCGGTGCGCAAGTCGACGGCCGCAAGACGCTGACCATTGAAGAAATTCAGCCGCTGCAGAGCATCATCGCGTTGATCTGCACTCATGTGCGTCACTCCTCGTAAGATCTTGGGATATGGTTGCGGTTAGGGTCAGCTGGTGTTTTCCCGGCACGACGAGCTCGTGCACGCACAATTCGATGTTGTCGCAGCGGCCCGCATCGTCGCAGGTCGTGCAATAGCCATCCTGCAAGGTCAAACCAGTGACTCGAGCGACGCCTGGCACGGCCGCGAGCAGTGCCATGATTTCGCTGCGATATACTGGCCGTCCAAATGGCCAGCCCGTTCCCGATGGCCCACCCTCGAGCGGGTCGAGAAACGTATCGAGGCGTGCCAGCGCGGCATCCTGCACCGCGCCCGAATCGACTTCACACCGCAGATGCAGCGTCGCGCTCACACCAACGCGACGGTAACTCGGCGCCATCGCCTGTAGCTCGCAGGTCACTAGCCGTCTAGGCTCCAAATATCTCTCGATTGCATCTAGCAGCGCGCGACTCGGCAGAGGCGCGGGTCGCGGGCAACGGGGTATCACGATCAACGAAATAATCGAGGGCGCCGGATAGCACGGGAAACGCATATCCGTATTGGCGACCGCCTGCACACGGGCGACCGGCACGCCCGGCGTTGCCAACGCGAGACGTTCGATATCGGCGAGCGTCACGGCTTTATCGACGGCTGTTACCACATCGAAGGCACGCCCTTGCGCGGCCGGGAGGCTTTCGCGCGGTGCGCCACCCGCCGCGGCAAAGGGCTGCCAGACCAGGAGTGGCTGCGCAAGCCCTGGCAGTGCGGGCAACAGTGCAAGATTGGCATCTGTCACGGGCACGTTTGTGAGGCTGTGAGCCGACAGATTTCCCGACTCTCCACCGCCGATCTGAAGCGTTGCGAATACCTGGTAACCATCCGGGAACAATCGGCCGCGCAGTCCATCGCCGCTGTGCACCACGCCATTTTCAGGGTCGGTGATAAATACCCGGTCATGGGCCCCGGCACGATCGAAATCCGGGGCGCCGCGCCAGTCATTTTGCGTGTGCCCCGCCCCGTCATCCAACCGCAGCTGAACGGAACCGGCCACCACCGGAGAGAAACCAACCGGGAACACGGCCTTGGCGTGTCCGTAGGAGGTGCCGATCGGAATCTCCGGCATGCTGAGCGCATGTTCGGCTGCCACAGCATTGAACACGATGTGGAGCAAACGGGGCGGACACTCAAAGCGGCCTCGTACGATTCGGCAGCGAATGAAGAAGCCTGCGCCCGCACCGCCCGGCTGGTGATTGGCGGGAGCGGCAAAGCGTACCAGGCCGCTTAGACTAAGTGCGCGTGTCTCATCCACCACATCGGCGAGTGGCACCCAGCGATTGGCGGGTCCGTAATATTCCCAGACCGTGCTGACGCGATAGTGCTCGCGCCAACTGCGGCGGGCCGGGCAATGCGGGGCAAAGCCTGCCGTCTCTTCGGCTCGGAGGGCAGTCTTGACTGCCGCATCTTGTTGCCAGTCGCTGGTCCAGCAATGCAGCGACAACGTCGCACCCGGGTCGTCCAGTGCCCGGTCAAAACCAAGATACAGAGCGCGGCCCGCCCGCGCGACGGAGCCGAACGCGGCAAACGGAGTCATCGCCGCGTTCGCGTTCGAGACGTCCTGAAGCGGGTCAATGCCAGTGAGAACGGCGGTGAGTCGTGCGGTGGATGCGAACAGCGGTTCGATCGTCTCAAAACGGGCATCTTTTATGGCGCCGATCTGCAGGCGTGCAGGCAGGACCAGACCCGCCACGTTTTGATTGTCGATGCCAACGACGGTGCTTGCCACTTGCGGCATCCGTGGCTCAACGCCCACCAGACGGACGAAGCTGCGTTCAGCCTCCTCGGACAAACGATCAAATCGATAGATGTTCTGCTCGGCGAGCCACGCACCCTGTTCGATCAGTGTGATGCCGGGGTCGGAGGCGTTGTGATCGGTCCAGTCGCGAGCGAGGCGCGGAATCAGCGCCCTGCCTTCATTGACCAGTTGATCGTAGCGTCGATTGTCGAGGTTGGGCTTAGGCAAGGGCATACGTCACCTGAGGCACCATGATTTTCAGTTGCGAGCTGCCTGCAGCCATCAATTGATGAGGCTCCACGGGCACCGTATCGCCATAGATCGTCGCGTTGACGAGCAGCGTCAACGACTGCACCGCATCAACGCCCGGCGTGTCCTTGATCAACGTCGCGATATCCGACACGAACACAGATTCC
>Ga0179587_10001712_pt1 | contig 10171 bp, 8 predicted proteins | sample CZODoug2_1_08_16_FD_185932 | JGI IMG/M metagenome (GOLD analysis project Ga0179587, IMG submission 185932) | Vadose zone soil fungal communities from Angelo Coast Range Reserve, California, USA - CZODoug2_1_08_16fungal | ecosystem: Environmental > Terrestrial > Soil > Vadose zone | place: USA...
CCGGGACAAGCCCGGCCATGACGAATTAGGAATAGAACGCTTGGCCTCAGCTCGCCTCCGCCAGCAGCGACAATTGCCGCGGCTGCGGCTCGTGCTGGGTGTGATCGGTGAGGTGGGTGGGATAGATGCCGGTGAAGCAATGGTCCGCGAATTTCGGATTTAACGGATCGCGGCCGGGCTCGCCCATGGCGCGATACATGCCGTCGATCGACAGGAACGCCAGCGAATCGGCGCCGATGATGTCGCGCATCTCTTCGAGGTTATGCGTCGCCGCCAGCAATCCGCCACGGTCGGGCAGATCGATGCCGTAGTAATCGGGATGAATGATCGGCGGCGAGGCGAGGCGGAAGTGGACTTCCCTGGCGCCGGCATCGCGCATCATGCGGACGATCTTCTTCGAGGTGGTGCCGCGCACCAGCGAATCGTCGATCAGGATGATGCGCTTGCCTTCGATCGCGGCGCGGTTGGCATTATGCTTCATGCGCACGCCGAGTTCGCGCACGCTCTGGGTCGGCTGAATGAAGGTGCGGCCGACATAATGGTTGCGGATGATGCCAAGCTCGAACGGCACCCCGGAATGCTGACTGTAGCCGACGGCTGCAGGCACGCCGGAATCCGGCACCGGCACCACGACATCGACCTCGACATGGCTTTCACGCGCGAGCTGCGCGCCAAACGCCTTGCGGACTTCATACACGGATCGCCCGCCGACGATGGAATCCGGCCGCGAAAAGTAGATGTACTCGAAGATGCAGGGCCGCGGCGGCTTTGGCGGAAACGGTTTATGGCTTTGCGCGCCCTGCTCGTCGAACACGATGACTTCGCCGGGCTCGACGTCGCGGACATATTTCGCGCCGATGATGTCGAGCGCGCAGGTCTCCGACGCCAGGATCGGGCAGCCGTCGAGTTCGCCCAGCACCAGCGGGCGAATGCCGAGCGGATCGCGCGCGCCGATCAGCTTCTTGTTAGTCAGCGACACCAGCGAGTAGGCGCCCTCGATCGCGCGCAGGGCCTCGATGAAGCGGTCGATGAAGCGGTTGCGCTTGGACTGCGCCACCAGGTGCAGGATGACCTCGGTGTCGGTGGTGGATTGCATCATGGCGCCGTTGCGCACCAGTTCGCGGCGCAAGGTCAGCCCGTTGGTGAGATTGCCGTTATGGCCGACCGCGAAGCCGCCGGCATTGAGTTCGGCGAACAGCGGCTGGACGTTGCGCAGGATGGTCTCGCCGGTGGTGGAGTAGCGGACGTGGCCGATCGCCGAGGTGCCCGGCAGCCGGTCGATCACCTCGCGGCGGGAGAAGGTGTCGCCGACGAGGCCGAGCCGCCTCTCGGAGTGAAATCGGCCTCGTTCGAAGGAAACGATGCCCGCGGCCTCCTGGCCGCGATGCTGCAGAGCGTGCAATCCGAGTGCGGTGATCGCGGCGGCATCGGGGTGGCCGAAGATGCCGAACACGCCACATTCCTCGCGCAGCGTGTCGCCTTCCAAATCGGAATCTTGCAAATCGGAATCTTGCAAGCCGGAATCTTGCAAGCCGGAATCTTGGAAGTCGGAATCTCGCAGGTTCAGATTGGTTGGGTCGAGGTTCAGGTCGCCGAGGTTCAGGTCGCTTTCTGCGGCTTCATCGGAAGGGCTCTGTATCTCGTCCATCGCGCCTCTCTTTTTGGCCTGATATCAACGTGCCGCGGGTTTCTCTATCAGCTTTTTGAGGCTGTCCCGGGCAGGCTTGGTATAGCCATCGCCGGTGGCCGGCGTCGCCGGTTCGGCGTCAGTTTGTTCATCATCTGGTTTATTCTTCTTGAATCTCTTCAAGATGGTGTTCTCGGGGTCATCCGGCAAGAGCGACATCAGCCAATCCCCAGTTCCCTGCAGCACCACCCGGGACTTCGCCCCGGTCACCCAATCGGGCCGTTGCTTGTCCGGAACCAGCCAGCTGAAGAACAGGAACGCGACCACCACGATCAGCAGGCCGCGCGCCAGTCCGAACAGGAACCCGAGGGTGCGGTCGAGCGCCCCGATCCGGGAATCCAGGATCATGTCGGAAATCCGCACGGTAACGATGGAAACCACGATCAGGGTGCTGATGAACACGCCGGCGACCACCACCACGGCGGCGACGGTGTCGTTGTTGAAATAGGTCTTGGCGGTCGGCAGCAGCTTCGAAAATGCATAAAGCGTGACCACCGCCGCAGCACCCCAGGCCGCGATCGACAGGATCTCGCGCATGAAGCCGCGCACCATCGCGAGCAAGCCGGAAATCAGCATCACGGCGAGCAGGACGAGATCGAGTATCGTTATCGGCATCGGCTAGTCAGGTCCGCTCGTAAGCCCAAAACCGCGAATCGGCGTGTCGGTGCCGTCCCAAGTGACGGTGATATGGCATGTCCCGCAAGATCGGGAACCGTGTGTCATCTCCGCCTTGCGCGCGGGTTGTATAGCGGCGAGGGCGGGCAAGGTCACGCCCGGCTAGCCCTCCTGACGCCGGAATCTCGCAGGTGTGGCATTTTTCTCCACCGCCGCGCTGTCCTTGTTTTCCGGCCGGTTTCCTCTGGGAGTGCCGCGCGCAGCGATATCCGCCACCAGGCTGGTTAATCCACCCACGGTATTGAGGACCAGGCCTGCGTCGCCGCCGACGTCACCGCGCGCCGATTCGGGCAGCACGGCGCGGCCGAATCCGAGTTTTGCCGCTTCCTTGAGGCGGGCCGAGGTTTGCGCCACCGGCCGGACCGCGCCCGACAGCGAAATCTCGCCGAAATACACCGCATCGGTCGGCAGCGGCGCATTGACCAATGACGACACCAGGGCAGCGGCAGCGGCGAGATCGGCCGCGGGCTCCTGGATCCGCAGGCCGCCCGCCACGTTCAAATAGACGTCATAACCGGACAGCTTGACGCCGCAGTGGGCTTCCAGCACCGCCAGCACCATGGAAAGCCGGCTCGGATCCCAGCCCACCACCGCGCGGCGCGGGGTGCCGAGCGTGGTCGGCGCCACCAGCGCCTGCAATTCCACCAGCACCGGGCGCGTACCTTCGATACCTGCGAACACCGCCGTGCCCGGACTGCCGAGATCGCGCTCGGACAAAAACAGCTCGGATGGATTGGAGACTTCGCGCAATCCCAGGCCCGTCATCTCGAACACGCCGATTTCGTCGGTGGGGCCGAAGCGGTTCTTGACCGCGCGCAGAATCCGGAATTGCTGCGAGCCTTCGCCCTCGAACGACAGCACCGCGTCGACCATGTGTTCGACCACGCGCGGTCCCGCGATCTGGCCGTCTTTTGTGACGTGACCGACCAGGATGATCGCCGCGCCGGATTTCTTCGCGAACCGGATCAATGCCTGCGCGGAGGCGCGGACCTGAGTCACCGTGCCGGGTGCTGATTCCACCGTGTCGGTCCACATGGTCTGGATCGAATCGATCACGATCAGGCGCGGCACCGGTCCTTGCGACAGCGTCGAGACGATGTCCTCGACGGATGTCTCCGCGGCGAGCTGCACCGGCGCATCGGCAAGGCCAAGACGCTCGGCGCGGAGCCGCACCTGCGCCACCGCCTCTTCGCCGGATATGTAAACCGCACGATGGCCGGCCCGCGCCATCAGGGAGGTCGCCTGCGTCAGCAGCGTCGATTTGCCGATGCCGGGATCGCCCCCGACCAGGAGCACCGACCCGCGCACAAAACCGCCGCCGGTGACGCGATCGAGCTCGGCCATCCCCGAAGGCAGGCGAGGGGCCTCAACGCTCTTGCCGGTGAGCGTTTCCAGCGCGAACAGCCGGCCCTTGCGCTTGCTGCGGATCGAGACCGGCATCGAGGTCGAGCCGGTGGTGTCTTCCTCGGCCAGCGTGTTCCACTCGCCGCAGGATTCGCACTTGCCCTGCCAGCGGTTATACGCCGCGCCGCAGTTCTGGCAGACGAAGGAAAGGGTGGATTTGGCCATGAGGGGGTGCCGGCTTGGGATTGTTCCTATTTTGTTCTATAGCTCATTCCAGACCGGTTCGCGACAGAAAACTCGCACAGCAAAGCTAGCTTCGCTTCTAGTCCGATCCCATGCATACAAACTGAGACACCTTGAGATCGAGAAGCACGAAGAAGGTTCTCACGACGAGGAGACCACACACTCAAGTAACCAAATCTAACCACTTTCTTGAAATTCTATGGGTATCGAGAGGATTCCATGGCGGAAACATCAATCGAATGGACCGACGCAACTTGGAATCCTGTAGCCGGGTGCACCGTTCTTACCGCAGGCTGCACGAATTGCTACGCCATGCGGATGGCGGCCCGGCTTGAGGCGATGGGCACCGAGAAGTACCGCGGCCTCACCCGGAAAAGCGGGGGACGGGCGGTCTGGACGGGTAAGATTCGTTTGGATCATGCATCGCTCGACGCGCCAAAAACCTGGTCAAAGCCGCGGAAGGTTTTCGTCAACTCAATGTCCGATCTTTTTCATGATGGCGTGCCGATTGAATTCATCTCTCGGGTTTGGGACGTGATGAAGGACACGCCGCGGCATACGTATCAAATCCTCACAAAGCGCCCCGAGCGCATGGCCCAAGTCCTGGCTCAACCATCATTCGAAATTCTGCCGAACGTCTGGCTCGGAGCCAGCGTTGAGGACAATCGCGTTCTGGATCGTTTGGATGCGATTCGGCGAGTGCCGGCGGCGATCAGGTTCGTTTCGCTCGAGCCGCTGATTGGGTCCGTGGCTCAGGGCGATCTGACCGGCATCCATTGGGCGATCGTCGGCGGTGAGAGCGGCCCTCGAGCTCGGGAAATGAAGCCAGAGTGGGTCGACGAGATAGAGGCGATGTGTCGCCGATCAGGGACAGCGTTTTTCTTCAAGCAGTGGGGCGGCAAAAACAAAAAGGCCGCTGGTCGCCTCCTGCGCGGACGCACCTATGATGAACTGCCTGCTTTGAGTATGTGATTGCCGATCTTGGTAGCCAATCCTATAGCCCTCGGATCATCATTGGAAATGCATAGGAACAGCGAAAATCGCTGTGGTTTTTTGTGCAAAGGCAGAGGCAACGGCTTAAGCACTGCCGGGAAAATTGTCTCAAGTCGCGACTTTGCGTAGGCCTCTAGGCCGGCAACGTTCGCCGAACGCCGCCGGGGCTCCTCGGAAATCCCGTCAAACAAATCTTCTCGAATAGTCTTAGGGTAAAGTTCTTTCTCCCAAGCATCCGATCCAAACATTCTGGTAAGGGCGGCACGCTTGTGCTCGTCGATGTCAGCTAGTTGGCGCGTGGCCTGTCGATAAAGACCAGCCAAGGAAAACAGAAACCAAATGTCGATCGCTTTCGTGGCAGCAACCTTCTCTAGCGTGGACCATTCCAGTTGCATCCCGTAGGGGTCAAGAAAGAGAACGGCTCTGGTAGATTGCCAATTATTAGCCGCGATAAGAGATTTCAGGGCGTCGTTAGCGTCATCTTTGACCACGGCAATTCGCCGATTGGGATAGTTCGCGGCCAATTCCTGCAGCGCCGCAACGTATGAAGGCTTGTTCTCGATAAAAACAATAAAGTCAAAAGGCGGCTTTATATCGATAGCAATTCTCGCGGAGCCGCGCCGACGTTCGATCCGTTCAGGTTCTCCTGAGTCCAAAAGACCGGCCGCACGTTCTTCGTGTCGCACGGTGCGAGAGCCAGTTCCTGCGAAGGCATCTATGTACCAAAGTTCCTTGAATTTACCTCTGAGTGCGGTAGTGAAGAACTTCAGGTATTTTTCAACGATCGATAGCTTGAGTTCGGTGTGTTGGTCGCCGAACTCGTGATCGATGGGCATCAACGCGTCTCCACAATCTCAGAGCGGGGCCCACGGCTTTGTGGTCCGCCCCAGCCTATTCTGCTCCCCCAGGATTCGCACTTGCCCTGCCAGCGGTTATACGCCGCGCCGCAGTTCTGGCAGACAAAGGAGAGGATGGATTTGGCCATATGGGGATGAGTCGCCGGTCAGGAAAAGGCGAGGCTTCATAGCATGAAATAGCGAGCCTGATGCCAGCATCAATCGCTCGCCTCGAAGTGATCACGCCACGTTACGGACACGCGTCCATATGCCGAGCGGTTGCTCGAGACCGCGGATCGCCTGCGGCGGCTGTGCCACCAGATGCGTGAAGTCGGCGTCGGAACTGCTTGTTTCCGCGCGCGCTCGCTGCACGAGATCGTCGCTGGCGATGATCGCGCAGCCGAATTCGCGGGTCAGCGATTCCAGCCGGCTTGCAGCATTCACGGTGGTACCGATGACGGCGAATTCGAGCCGGTTCAGCCCGATGTCTCCGAGGACGACCTGGCCGTAATGCAGTCCGATGCTGATCCGGATCGGCGGCTCGCCGCGGTGCCTGCGCTCGCGGTTCAAATCGTCGATCGCACCCTGCATGGTTTGCGCGCAGCGAAGCGCATTTCCGGCGTCGGAAGCGCCGGGGAAGGGTGTGCCGAACGTCGCCATCAATCCGTCGCCAAGATATTTGTCCAGCGTTCCCTCGTGCCGGAAAATCTCGCGCTCCATCCGTTCGTGGAAGCGCCGCAGCGTCCCGATCACTTCGGCCGGGTTGCGGCCGTCGGCATAGGCGGTGAAGCCGACGATGTCGGCGAAGAGCACCGCCACGTTCTCGGTGCGGACCTGCTTGAGCGGCTCGTCGTTTTTGGACAATTGCTCGACGACATTGGGCGAAAAGTAGCGCGCCAGATTGGTGCGCTCGCGTTCAATCCCGGCGTGACTGACGAGCAGCGCGTTGGAACGGCGCACCGCCACGGCGAGCGTCACCGCGACGATCAGGAACACGACGATTTCCTGAAACCGCGCCGCGATATGGACCGCGGTGGGGTCGATCAGCGCGAACATCCTGACGTCGGAGCCAACGGCGGCCCGCACCCGTTCGGCCAGCGCGGCGTGGGTTTCAGGTTGTAGCCAGACCCAGCCGACACCGACTGCCCACAGCGCTGCCGTCCAGGTCCCCATCGCGATGACCGTTCGCCAGGAATAGGCCAGCGGTGCGGTGGCCAGCAGCACAAAGAAGTAGATGAACGTGTCGAACCGGAATTGCATTCCGATCGGCCAGCCTCCGGGGCTCCAGGGATTGGGCACCACGGCGATGAAGGTCAGCAACGCCAGGTCGCAAAACATCAGGAACAGTTCCGGCCGAGATACGCCGGCTTTGCCGACCTTGAGCTGGGCCCAGCCGATGACAGCGAAAAGGCCGAGCGACACGATGTAATAGATCACCTCCCAATGGGGGTTCATGATCGGCAGCGTCAGCGCTATCACCGCGAGCGCGACCCAACGCGCGCGAACGGCGAGCCACAAGCCTTCGCGCTTGCTGTCTGCCAGCGCCGCCTCGGCGAATTTCTGGATGTCTTGTTGAACGTCGGTTCGCCCATCCGTCCGGTTACCGGAATGGGGGAAAACGCCAGCATCAGCCAATACGCTCAAATGCCCGCTCCTTCGACTTGGGAAATCGGCTCACGCAATGGGCCGTGAAGCGGGGGTATATTTCAAGTGGGGCGAGATCAGGCCGGCGGGAATATATCGGCGTTCGCGCCCTCAGGTTTTAGGGCTGGGCTTTGAGGGGCGTCGACGCCCGGGCGTTCCCGGGCGCCGCAATCGTCCCGGTTTATTTCACCGACACGAACGGCACCGCAGAACCGGGCACCATGGTCGTCGGCAGCACCCCGTTCCAGCGCTCGGCCTGAACCAGCGTGACCAGATTCGGATTGGTGCCGAGCGCCCTGGCTCGGGCCTCGATGGCGGCGGCTTCGGCTTCGCCGGTGATCTTGATGTTCGACGCCCTCGCTTTGCCGTTCAATCGGGTGGCATCGGCGTTGGCTTGCGCCTCGGCGCGAACGGCGTTGGCTTTGGCGTTCGCCTGGGTAACGGTGATTTGTGCCTGCACCTTTTCACGTTCGGCATTCTGCTGCAGCTTCTGCACCTCGACCTCGGCCAGCATGCGCTGTTCGATCGAGTGCAGATAGTTCGCGCTGAACTCGATATTCTCGAGTTGAACGCTCTCGATGATGATCATCGGGTCGAATTTCAGTGTCTCGGCGATGGCGTCCTTGATCGCGTTGTTAAGCGCGCCGCGCTCCTGAATGGCCTTTACCGCGGTATATCGGCCGAACACGACCTTGACCTGCTGGTTGACGACGGGGCTGACGACCTGATTCACCGCCGTGTCCAGCCGTCCGAATTTGGCGTAGAGGTCCGATACCTTGTCCGGCGATGCCCGCAAGGTCACGCTGATCTTCAGATCGGCCGGTTGCTGATCGTAGGAGTAAGAGTTCATCTTGTCCCACGTATAGGTCGAGGTCTTGACGCTGATTTTCTCGACGCCGTCGATCAGCGGTACCTTGAATCCCAGGCCCGGTTGCGCGGTGCCGATCACCGCGCCGTTGCGAAGCAAGACGCCGCGCTCGGTTTGATCGACCGTGTACCAGCTTCCCAAGATCGCGACGAGAACGACAAGACCCGCGATGGCAGCGCCGACAGTTCCCCTGATCATCTTTTGGTTTCTCCTGGTTGCGGGTGGTTTGAAATTCGTCCGTGGCCATTCATCTATCTATGGCCGCTCCTGGAAAGGCATGTGACACGCGTCACTTCGTCGGTCATTCCCCGGGGATGGTTCAGATCGAAATAGCGGAAACCGGTGGATTTTATGAAGTTGCTGCCGACCACAGCAAGGAAAGGCCGGCCGCGAGCATGATGCCGTCCATCACAAGCCGAAACGCTTCCGGCTCGAGCCGCAAGACAAAACGCTTGGCGATGAAGGCGCCGGACATCAGCGACGCGCCCGCGATCAGGCCCTTCAGCGCGATATCGGGTGTCAGGGCGCCGAACCGCTGGAAGGTCACCGATTTGGAGAGATAGAGGCCGAGTGAGCTTGCCGCTTCGGTGGCGAGAAACGCGCCCCTGGTGAGGCCGTAAAACAGAAACAGCGGCACGCTCAATGGCCCGGTGGAAACCACGATGCCGGTGATGTAGCCGATCACGGCGCCGCCGACGGCGAGGTGCCAGAGCGATATCTTGAGGTTGTGCCGGGCGAGCCAGTGCCGCACCGGCACCATCGCGATCAGGAACAGGCCGATCGAGATGTCGACCGCATGCGACGGCAACGCCAGCAGCGTGCGTGCGCCCAGCGCCGCTGCCGGAATACCCGTGATGGAGTACGCGGCGCAGGCGCGCCAGTCGACCTCGCGCCACCAGGCGAGAATGCGCGACAGGTTGGCCATCACGGCGGCGATCGCCATGATCGGCACCGCCTGCTTCGGCCCGTATTGATAGACCAGCACCGGCATCAGCATGATCGACGAGCCGGTGCCGACAATGCCGCTGATGGTGCCGGCGAGCAGCCCGACCGCAAGGACGAAGAGGAAGTTCAAGGTTTTTGCTTCCCGCGAATCGCGAACATCGTAGCCCGGATGGAGCCAACGGGTCGCGCGAATGCGCGCCCGATGACAGGCTCCGCGAAATCCGGGGCTCGCGCGACGCCGGTCCCGGATTGCGCTTCGCTGCATCCGGGCTACAGCCTGATTGATCGATATTCGTGCAACACGCTCACCTGTCATACCCGCGAAAGCGGGTATCCAGTACGCCGCAGCCTCGCGATTCTATCACTGGCGCTCTGGAATACTGGGCGCCCGGTCAAGCCGGGCGATGACGGCTTGTGCACGTGTGGTGATTTGCCCGTCGGGCGGTTTGTTGACAGGGTTGTCGAGTCTTTTCTTTCGGATTTTCCGAAAAATACTTGTTCCCTCTGACCCAAATCAGATCTAGAACTGTCGCCATCCCGTCCCACAGAGGGGCGTATCGCGATCGTCACGGACGCGGGGAGGGATGCGGTGGACGCGGCAGCGTCAGGCGCGCAACGTGGTTGCAGGGCGGGTTGGCGAAAGGCCTGTGAGCGATCAAACGGCGAGCTGACGAACGATGTTGCTGCGTACGGCGAAGTCGTGTGGTCCTGACGCCCCGACGCTGGCGTCAAGTTTGCGGAGTCAAGTCGGCCCAACCGGGCTTAGACAAAACATATCCGCAGGCGACGGTGGCAAAACAGCCCGGTCACCGGGGAGCAACTGTGTTTTTGACGTAGACCTGTGATCGGCTGGCCTCAAGGCTGGCGCTGGCGCGCCACCGCCTCCGGCGGCTGACGGCCTTGACCCCATCCGCTCACCTGTCTGTTGGCTTTGCA
>Ga0179587_10001713_pt1 | contig 10171 bp, 7 predicted proteins | sample CZODoug2_1_08_16_FD_185932 | JGI IMG/M metagenome (GOLD analysis project Ga0179587, IMG submission 185932) | Vadose zone soil fungal communities from Angelo Coast Range Reserve, California, USA - CZODoug2_1_08_16fungal | ecosystem: Environmental > Terrestrial > Soil > Vadose zone | place: USA...
CTGCGCCGCCGGAGATCGGCCCTATTCGGTATACCGAAACGGAAATGCCAGTGGGAAGAATTGGGGCTGCCCAAGTGATGGTGGCCGAACCATCCCCGGCGGTGGCGGTGACATTGGTCGGGGGGGAGGTGCTTGCGGGGTTCCGCCGCCACTCGAGCCCGGAGTCGAAGAGCCGGGTTGAGTCTGCGATCCGCCGGTCGAGGGAGTCCCCGAACATGTGGTGGTTGCTTGTTGCACGTCACGCTGCTCCTGGGTATTCAAACCGGCGAGCGTTTTTTGTTCCTGACCGGTGAGCGAAGCAATTTCCACGGGATCGGTGGTGGACTGAATCAACTTATCGTACTGAGATTTGATGTCCACCTTCATGGCCTCGAACGATTGCTGGATGCTGGCGGCGGATTGACAGTTCTGGCTGCTGTTTGCCGGAGTGGTAGTTCCAGTATTGGAGCCCGCCGGTGTGGAAGTTGGCGATGCGCCGCCTCCTTGAGTGAACCGCCACTGGCAAGATGCGTTCGGCGGCAGGCCTCCGATGTGGTGATTCAGTTCCGCGTCGCCCGCATCGGCCTGCGACTGGCTCGAGCCGCTGACACTGGTTGCGGCGCCAGAATCCTCGATGCGAGGGAACTGCCACTCCCAGGCCGTATGACTGAATGGGGCCGGTGGTTGCGCTACCCCATTAACGGCGATTTGCCGTGTGCCGTTGACCGCGTTGAACACACTCAACTGGGAGTGCCACGGCTTAATGATGAGGCGGCGATCGGAAGCGCGAACGAAGATGTTGATGGTGGCCGGCGTCGCCGCAACATTGGCCGTCCACTGACTATTAATGGTTTGCGCACCTACTACTTTTTGCAGCGTTCCGTAGCCCGTGGCCGTCCAAGTCGCGTTATAAACCGGCATGCCGGTTGGAGAAATCGGTCCGCCGCCAGCCAGCACCCAGGTCTGCGTTTCCTGACGGTTGTAGTTGCCGTCCTGGTCGTTCAGCTGGCATTGCACCTGGCCGGACCACGCTGGAGCGGGGGATGTCTGACAGAATGCCGATCCGGCAAGAGCGAAGACCGAGAATCTTAGAAGGAATCGTGACGCTTTTTGAAAGACGGGATAGTTATGGACCATGTCTCCTCTTGATTCGAAGCTGTTGGTAGGTGAGCCTCGCCGAAAATCCCTCTACTCTTGAGAGGCGGAATTCAATGGTCGACTTGGGTCAAGAAAAGAGCAGTGACGTTCAATTACTTTCTAGGACTCCACGGATTTTCATTACTTTTTCGCTTTATGTACACAAGCGATCGGAACCCGGGAAAACAATTCAAACTATTGTGCCTTGGCTCATTAATGTTCCCTCGAGAACCGCTTGAGCCGCATGGCGTAGCGCCTCTGCCTCCCTTGCGACCCCAATGGGCTCGTAGTTTCTCTGAAAGCTCCCCAACACCGATGCCGGTGCGGTCTCCGGGCTCCCGGCTATGAAAAACAGGGGCCGGGGCATACTCAATGGCGAGTTGGATCTCTTGAGCAGCCGCGTCTCCTCTCAGAAGGGATACCAGCACGAGCGCTCCATCCAGCCCGGCCGTCACGCCAGCAGCACTGATGATGTTGCCATGTGCAACCACCCTTGCATCCGCGAGGACCGCGCCATAGCTAGGCAACAGGGGCCGCGCAGCCCAGTGTGTTGTCGCCTGCCGTCCTCTGAGAACACCGGCCGCACCACACAGTAGGGCTCCGGTGCAGACAGAAAACAAGAGCCTTTCCGTGTGTGCTTGCCTGCGAATGAGAGCGAGCACTTCTTCATCATGCATGAGTGCCTGCTGCCCATAATCGCCCGGAATAACCAGAGCATCGAAGGGCTCGCTTCCTCGATGCTCACCTCCGGCATGAGACGAAGCCCCTGTACGTCGCGAACAGGAGCAAGTTCCTTTGCCAGTCAGCGATCTCCAACTGACGAGATGCGCGTTTATCAGTATCGATCCCGGCAAACTTACCAGAATCCGACTTCTGGACAATCTTCCGGGGAGGCGGACTCGCCGATCGGCTGTTGGTCAGGATTACTTATGGCATGGCGATCTATCAACACCTATCTGCGCCCGCCTCGCTGCGCGACAACTTCCAAGTAGCCGACAACTCAGCCGCTATAGGTCCTCTGAGCGTGGAGACTTGGCGACTCACGGTATAATCCTGCCTACTTTCCATGCCCCTGACTCCCGGAACGATCCTCGGGCAGTATGAAATTCGCTCACCGCTTGGTGCTGGCGGCATGGGCGAGGTGTATCGCGCGCACGACACCCGGCTGGACCGCGAAGTCGCGATCAAGGTGCTGCCGGAGTCTCTGGCTGCCGATCCCGATCGCTTGCGCCGTTTCGAGCAGGAAGCACGGGCTGCGGCTGCGCTGAACCATCCCAACATTCTTGCAGTCCACCAGATGGCGACGCACGAAGGCGTGTCATACATGGTGTCGGAGTTGCTGGAGGGCGAGACGCTGCCCGAGCGACTGAATCGCGGGCCGATACCGTTGCGCAAAGCAATTGATTATGCCGTGCAGATAGCGCACGGCCTGGCGGCAGCACACGATAAAGGCATTGTCCATCGCGACCTGAAGCCCGACAACCTGTTCGTCACCAAAGATGGACGGGTCAAGATTCTGGACTTCGGCCTAGCCAAGCTGGCCCAACCAAGGGACGCCTCCGGAGTGGAAGCCACAATGGCCTACGGAACTGAGTCCGGCATGGTGATGGGAACCGTGGGCTACATGTCTCCCGAGCAGGTTCGCGGAAAGATGGCAGACCACCGCTCCGACATCTTCGCCTTCGGCACGATTCTTTACGAGATGGTGAAGGGGAAGCAGACGTTCCGCAAGCCCACCTCGGCGGAGACCATGACGTCAATTCTAAATGAGGACCCGCCGCCCATTTCGCAAGTCACGGCAGCTACGCCCCCAGGTTTGCAGCGGGTAGTGCACCGCCGCATGGAGAAGAACCCGGAGCAACGCTTTCAATCGGCCTCCGATATGGCGTTTGCGCTGGAGGCGCTGTCGGATACCGGTATGAAGCCTTCCACCGGCAGTCATGCACACCTGGGTGAGCCCGCGAGTCGTCGGGGAATTGCGATCGCTGGAGCGATTCTGGCCGTGCTGCTTGGCGTCGGCGCGCTGGCATATTTCTGGATCAGACCCGCAGCAGTGCCCAAGGTTTCCAATTACGTTCAACTTACGCATGACGGCCAACCGAAGTACTTGGCGGGAACGGAAGGTTCGAGGCTCTTCTTGTACGTGGCATCCGGCTTGTACGTGGCATCCGGCGATTACCAAGGTATGGCGGAGATGTCCACCTCAGGCGGCGAACCCATAAAAATGCAACTTCCTCCGTTGAGTTTCAACTCGCCGAAGGGCTTGTCCCTGTCGCAGGACGGATCCGAACTTCTCGTGATGGACGGGCATGGTGTGCCACTTTCGGGACCACTATGGAGCGTGCCCCTGGTTGGCGGTTCGCCACGCAAGTTGGGAGACATCGCCGGGCAGGACGGCGCATGGTCGGCTGACGGTAAATTCATCGCCTACAGTAACAATAACAGCTTGTTCACGGCCAAAGCTGACGGGACCGATGCAGGAAAGGTAATCACGGTTGGGGACTCAGGTTTTGTCTTTTACCCAGTCTGGTCACCCGACGGGAACCATTTACGATTCACGTATCGTGCGACGCTGGACGCCCCGGAATATTTCATGGAAGTTTCGCTGGATGGCACGGGCTTGCATCGCCTCCTGCCAGGGTGGACCAACCCGCCCGATTCCGAGTGCTGCGGGGCGTGGACTGTCGATGGGAAGTACTTCGTCTTCATGACGCGCGGCCAAATTTGGGCGTTGCCGCGAAAGGCAGGTTTTCTTCACTCGGAACCAAAACCTAGTCAGTTGACTTCCAGCCCGATGCCGTTGTCTCCACCGCTTCAAAGTACAGATGGTAAGAAGCTATTCGTGGTGGGGCGCACCTTCCGCGGCGAATTGACGCGCTATGACTTGAAGTCTGGCCGCTCCGAGTCCTACCTCGGAGGTATCTCCGCTGAACACGTCTCCTTCTCGAAGGATGGCCAGTGGGTGGCCTACGTCTCTTTTCCGGAAGGCACTCTATGGCGAAGCAAAATGGACGGTAGTGAGCGTTTGCAACTGACGTATGCGCCCTCGCAAGCCTTGATGCCCCGCTGGTCACCTGACGGCAAGACCATCTTGTTCTTTGACGTGTCCGGTACCAACAAGCCTTCTAAAATATATGACGTTTCACTGGAGGGGGGAAGCCCGCGGCCACTGATGCCCGACAACCCCGACCCCCAAGCAGACCCGAACTGGTCGCCAGATGGAAGCAAGATCGTCTTCGCTGGCCGTACCGCGGACGCTACATCCTCGATCCGGGTCTTTGATTTGGCAACCCGTCAAGTCTCCACGCTGCCCGGTTCGCAAGGGATGTACTCGCCCCGTTGGTATCCGGACGGTCGCTATATTCCCGCACTCTCGGTTGACGCAAAGAGACTTCTCCTATTTGATTTCCAGACCCAGAAGTGGACGGAGCTTGCCCAGGGCAGCATGGGCTGGCTGGAATGGTCAAAGGACGGCCAGTACCTTCAGGCAGCCGATGCCAGCGGAACGGGCGCGATTATCAGGATTCGGCTGAGCGACCATAAAACGGAACGAATCGTGGACCTCAAGAATTTTGTCACCGTGGGCTTTTACGGGACATGGTTTGCGGTCGCCCCCGACGATTCACCTATCATGCTTCGCAACGCCGGAACCCAGGATGTTTACGCGCTCGACTGGGAAGAACCGTAATCGGTTCACTAAGGTGCGGCGCAGGTACGGGCGAGGAGACTGGCCAAAGTTCGGAACCCGATCACGGGCACACCGTTGGCGGGCTGTCCATAGACATATGGCGAGAACAGCCCATCTCACACCCTATCCGTCTCGGACAAATTGATCACCGAATCTCCGATGTCTCATTGTCCAGAAACGGGCTTCGGGGAAGTTGGCCGGATCGGTAATGATAAGTCGGTTTAGGGTAGCGATTCGCGCTTACTCCTGGTTGACGAGCGAGTCGGAGGTGATCGAGACGGCAAGCCGACGTACCTGGATTTTTACTATTCCGGCTTCTGCAATCGTGGCTATGCCCGTATTTCTGAGCGTCTCTTCTAGTCAAAACCGGATGCGCAGGGCTCATGGTCAAGCGGAGGAACAACTAAGTCAGGGGGCGATTTGGCGCCTGCAAGAGAAATTGCGACATAGTCAATCCCCTATACTTCTACGTCTCCGAGTACTTATTGAGGGCGAGAACTCTGCGTGCCTTGCCGCACTCTGACTGCATAGTCGCCAACTTTGACCAAGGGCCTGAGCCCGGGGAGCGTCGGTGTCATCTCCTTAACGACTGCTTCCAGCGAGTTTGGATTCAGTCCTAGTTGCTCAAGGATGGTGGGTGCAATTTGGGCCGTGCCTACTGGTGACTTGATTTCACGGGGCAGGAAATCGGGGAGAGAAATCAGCAAGGCAACATGAGTGTCTTCGTCGGTAAAGCCTCCGTGCTCTTCAGCAAAGCCGTCGTCCGCCTCAACATAAATCACGCCCAGGTCCGGCTGAATCACAATATCCGGCATTCGCGGATCGGTGGCTGGATCGGCAAACATCAACTTCAAGGATTCTCCGGAAAAGATCTGCTGGATCCCGGCCTCAGCCTGCCGGCTTCGAAGGGTCTTCACCACCTCGGCCGTGCGTCTGTGGTTCCTCAACCAGAGCATTGCAATGCTCCCGTCCTGTTCCGCATTGAGGAGCAGACCAGGTTCGATACTGTTCACAACTGTTGGGATCAAGTTCAGGTCGGCAGCCCGGAACCTAAGTGGATCTATCGGAACGTCACCATGTTTGGCGGTGAGTACGATCAGAGTAGAGTCGAGCAGGCGTTTCTCCTTCAACTCTGCCACAATTTTTCCCACCGACCGATCAGTGTGATCGAGAGCATCCAACAGGCCGGCGCTAGGCGTCCCCTCGCCATCTAAATATCCGAAGCCCTTCATCTTTTGCGCCATGCTGACAGCTTGGAAATTCATGCCGAACATTTCAGGAACACCTACCTGCTGGGCTCCTGAATGATCTTTCCCATCAATCTCATTGAGGATGGCGGCGACCTTACCGTCGTCGTAAGCTTCCATTTTGGGGATGCTTCGAGTCTTCGTCGTGAGGCGAATTTCAGGGGTGAAAAGATCATCCACGCCCTTTCCCGACGGTCCATTCAGGAACTCGTACGCTGGATGCTTATCAGACCAGGCAGTGCGCCCACCGGCCTGCTTAATGACTTCGAAGATGTTGTTCACACGGATATAGTCGTGCGGATAAACCGGAGTGCAACTCTTTGCTGGATTCAAAGGCAGCTTCCCCGGATTGATTCCGCCTCCGTCTGGCGCGTTGGAATCATTGTCGATGGAGCTGTCGTACACCACCATCGTGCCAATCGAGGCGCATTTGGAGCCGGGAGGAGACAAGCTGCGATCATAGCTGTTTTCAAAAATCACGCCTGTAGAAAGAGGAGAACCTCCCGTCACCATCGCAAGCAGTCCTGGCCACGAGTTTGAGGGTAAGGAGGTACGCGCATTCTTGTAGGTGATGCCGTGCTGACTGAGTTGCGCAAGACTGGAATTGGGCCTGGCGTTCACATAATTCGCCAAGTCGAGGGCATGTAGACCATCCAGGCTAAGCAATAAGACGCGTTTCACACGGTGAGGACTTGGGGGAACTGTCTGGGCTTGGGCGAGCGCGACCTTGTTTCCAGCTCCGAGGAATGCAAGCAACAGCATCAGTACAGAGCTTGACTTGACTCGATCCAGATTGATGATCAACGAGGTCTCCTTCTGGTGAATACCCATAGTTGAGGCGCTCAATCGCGCCGGACAAACCCGAACCTTACCCTCCAACGAGCAACTTCACCGACTTTGCGCTTCTCACTTCAGGCGCCACCACCGAGAGGAAGAGACTCGAGGCTCTGGTGATCCACGAACGTGCCGAGAGATGCTTCGGCGTTATCGACCAAGGTCACCATTCAGACTGTATTCAACAAGCTTGTGCTAAAGAATTAGGTGCCAGGATCGAGATACAGAAATATGAAATCGCCCTCCGGCCCGGATTGTAGAGTCGTAGAAATTCCCGTGTTCTGGTTGCGCACGGTAATGTCTGCCCGGGTCACGGCAGCTCCAGTGGAATCCGTCACGGTTCCTTCAAGCCGACCCGCGGCGGAAGCAGACTGTGCATCAGCTGCCATTGGCGAAAACATCAGAATCAAGGTAAGGACTGGCAAACCCCAAAAAACAACGGACCGGTAATATCGTTGGATGTACTGGCGCATTGTCTCCCTTGCTTGTTGTGCAGCCAATGGTATTTCAGCTTCCTGAAGTTAACCTGAACATGGCTCGAGGTCACTCTTTTTTCGGGTTTCTACATCGCGACTGACTCCCGAGTCACCGATAAACCCTTTTGAGGGTCGGTTCTGCAGTTCCTCCGGAAGGACGGCATATTCTGGTGTCGGAGCCCTTGATCGTGCAAGGGAAATCTTCATTGCCTCCTGACGCCAGCTTTTCCAGAGACACGCTCAAATCCACTCAAATACTTGTGAACGAGCGGTTGATGGATCTTAGCGGGATTGGAGATCGAGATTTCCTCCGGTTTTCCGTCTCAGCACAATGAACCGTCAAGCGTGTCCCGGTAGAGAAACCGAAGAACGTCTTGGGGCTAGACAAAGAGCGCGGTCATGGGGCACCCTTGGTCTGGAAGTGCTGGAAAGCATCACAACAAGGGCTAATCCAGCGGCCTCTGATTTTACAGATGCAGGAGCGTCGGCGATTGCTGAGAAAGCCCTCTTTTGATTCCCGAACGACGCTGGGCTATGCGACTGGCGCCCAGAAATCGTCGTTTTTCTGGATTGCGGTGCTGGCCGGCATGGCAGCGCTTCTATTGACCATCGCGTTCCTGCAATATCGCTGGACGAGCCAACTGACCGAAGCGACCGAGACCAGGATTGGGAGCAACGTCGAGTCCCTCATGCTGGATTGGCACCTGGACTTCTATCAGTCGTTTGCGGCGATTTGTGTCGCTCTGCAGGTTGGGCCTGACTCGGGAGCGTACGAGGATTGGCGGGCCTACAGCGAACGTTACTCGCATTGGAATCGAAGCGCAGCCCACCCATCGCTGATCCAAAATTTGTACATGCTGGAGACAAGTCAGGGCCCGGCGCCGCGATTGTTGCGCCTGAGCCGGGACCAAGCGCAAGCCACACCCGACAGTGCGAGCGAGGGGTTGCAAAGATTACTGGCGCGCCTGGAAGAGAGATCTGGAGACATTAATGTCGCTTTGCGCGCATGGGAATCGGCCGGGAAAGATCTCGCACCCACAATCACCGGCGAGATATCCCACACTTCCGTGCGAAGCGACACTTTGACAGGCTGGCAGTTCGACCAGAGCATCCCCGCGATTGTTCATCCGATTATTCACCATACCCTTCCCTTGCAGACGAAACCAGACAGGAGCGGAAAGCGCGTGGACTGGATCATTGTGGTCCTGGACCTGCCGACCATCCAGACCCAAATCCTTCCTGAGGTCACACAAAGGTATATCGCGAACAATCCTTACGAACTCGGGGTGGGCATCGGAGGCAATGCGAATCATTTGATCTACGACTCCAGGCGTGGATCTAACTCAACCGCGTTTGCTCATCCCGACGCGACCATGAACATCTTTGGACCGCCTCCAGAGAGTACCGAGGGTTACTTTTGGCAGACATTTAAAAAGGGTAATTCGCTGACTGGGGTGGAATGGCACAGCTTCTCCGGGCCGGTGTGGTTTCCCGTCATACGTTACTCGGAGACGGAAGAGCCGTGGACACTGATTCTGCGAAATCAAGACGGGCCGTTGGAGGCGGTGGTAGCCAAGCTTCGTCGCCGGAATACCTTGATCGGCGGTCTGGTTCTTCTGTTGCTGGGTGCGAGTATGAGTGTGATTGTGCTTGCCAGCCATCGGGCACAGCGATTGGCGAAGCTGGAGATGGGGTTTGTGGCCTCGGTGTCTCATGAACTGCGCACTCCTCTTTCCGCAATTCTCTCCGCTGGAGAGAATATTGCAGATGGCTTGATTGATACCAAGGCTGGACTGGCGCGGTACGGCGCGATTATCACTAGCCAGACTTCGCAGTTGATTGACCTGGTGGATCAGGTGTTGCGATTTTCGGCGACCCGCGACGGCAGCCAGCACTACCAGCTCCAGCCTTTGGAAATTCCCGACCTGCTTGAATCGCTTCGGGAAAATACGGCAGGCTTGGTTTTGGCCGCTGGGTTTACATTGGACCAGGAAATCGAAACTGGCCTCCCCCCCGTTATGGGAGATCGGACGGCCCTGACGAGATGTCTTCAGAACTTAGTTGCGAATGCGGTCAAGTACAGCCCCGCTCACCGTACGATCTTGATTGCCGCCAAGATCGAAGAGTCGGCGACGCGCAAAAAGCAAGTACGAATCAGTGTGATCGACCGAGGACTGGGGATCAGCCCCTCTGAATTGAGGCACGTCTTTGAAGCGTTCTATCGCAGTCCCCAAGTGGCGTCAGCACAGATTCATGGAACTGGGTTAGGGCTGACTTTGGCCAGCGAAATTGCCGGCGCGATGGGAGGCACACTGACCGTGGAAAGCGAAATCGGGAAAGGAAGTGCTTTCACGTTACACTTACCGGTACTCGAGACCGGTCTTGAAGCTGTAGCCGCCAATGGAGTTTCCAGGGTGAATCAGCAATGAATGAAAGTATTTTGATCGTCGAAGACGAACAGGCGTTGAGAACCACACTCAGCGATCGCCTTAGAGCGGAAGGATACGTGGTCGACACGGCCGAGGACGGACAAGAGGGAGCGAACAAGGCGATGAGTTTGCCTTTCGACCTTATCATCCTCGATGTAATGCTGCCGTTTCGCAATGGATTTGATGTTTGTCGCGACATCCGGCAAGCGGGCATGGCGACGCCGATTTTGTTCTTGAGCGTGAAAGACCAGACCGAGGACAAGGTAATTGGGTTGAAACTCGGTGGCGACGATTACGTGACCAAGCCGTTCAAGGCCGCCGAACTGCTGGCGCGAGTGGAGGTTCTGTTACGCCGCGTACCGATTCATGCCGGGACTGGCG
>Ga0179587_10001714_pt1 | contig 10167 bp, 6 predicted proteins | sample CZODoug2_1_08_16_FD_185932 | JGI IMG/M metagenome (GOLD analysis project Ga0179587, IMG submission 185932) | Vadose zone soil fungal communities from Angelo Coast Range Reserve, California, USA - CZODoug2_1_08_16fungal | ecosystem: Environmental > Terrestrial > Soil > Vadose zone | place: USA...
AGCCACATTTGGGACCATTCGGCTGTTAACTTTCACATCATCCGTTGAAGAATCGCCGCCAGCGGGCCGGGTGAAGAACGAAGAAGCCTGGTCTCCGGACTGCCCGAGGAACGGACAAAGTGGATTACTTCCGGATAGCCGACGATACGCCCAGAACATCCTTTCGCTTCCCACAACCCGCCTACGTTGCGCCTGAGGGATTGCTATCATCCGCTATTCTTCGCCGACGCCTACAGCGTAGCCGCCAAAATGGGCGTTTGGGGGCGGCGTCGGATTCGATTGGCCCGTCACGGTTGCCCGAAATGCCTGTCCTGTTTGTCCGAGCCTGAATGTAGCGCCGTTAATGGTGAAGGCGCTCGTCGACGAGATGGTGTTTGCGAACACGGTCGTGAATGTACCGTCCGGCGTATTCACTGCTTGTTGGTGTAGTGTCGAAGTCAGGACTGGGATGCCCGACCGGAACGAATCCGGGTTCGCGAAGCTCGCGGGCGCAGTGTTCAGATAAATGGTGGTGGTGCCGTTCCGGTCGACGATGCGCAGCGGCCCGTCAGTGATGGATTCCTCGGTGGTCGCTTCATTGAAGAAGGTGAACAGTGCAGTTGTTTCATTGTGTGGACTGCCGCTAAAGACATGGTCGATTCCTCGTATCACGGTCAGAAAGCCATATTGGTGCGCAGAGCCCAGCGGAGCCGAGGGCGTGGGCGCAAAGTTTGTTGCCTGCCCCACGAACTCAAAAGCGATTTTGCCTTGAACAAAGTTGATCTGGGCTGGCTCGTCGTCGTCCCGCGTGGACCGTCCGGTTAGGGCCTCGTTGTATATGGCCGGCGCTACGCTAAACGAGGCCGCTAGCGTGCCGAGGTCAGTGATGGTGTACCTTGTTTGAGGTTGATTGCCTGTGGGCAAAGCGCTGGCTATTTGACCGGCGGCCAGGCGCAGCAGAAAAAGAGGCAGCAAAACAAGCACTGTCAGGGTCAAGCCAAATTTTCCATTCTTGCGTTTCTTCGCGTTGCTTGCGGTTTCCATAAGTTATCTCCTTTTGATCCATATGTATCCGGAGCGGCCGCCGATCTGCCGTTCAAGCGGCTGAACCCGACGTTTGTGTAGGACAGATTATTCAATCTTCATCCCGGTTGATCTTCTTCATGACTCCGTAGACTGTATTCGCGTCCGTCAGGCTAACGAAGAGGATTTCCTTGCCTCCCTCAACGACCACAAAGTGGGCAAAAACACTGCCGTCAGGATTAATTTCTCTGCCTGCACAGTCGGGGTCTATTTCATATGTACTCGGAGACGCCGGAGTGGCGAAAAGATCGGTACCGGTTGCTCCGTTTCGACGTGTGGTTTGACGCGCCGTGCTGTTTCCGATCCCGTCATACGTAGCGATGCCCACGGCGACCAGCGGACCAGCGGGCACTGTCCCTGTCCGATAAAACCCGTAAGCGCCATGCAAGGTGGCAACTGAGCGTCCCTCTTCGGCGTGTACTCTGGGTACGACGCGTGAATGACGGCTACGGGAAGGCGACATGAGGAACAACACACCAACCACGAATGCAATAACACCTATCCGAGTCATTATTCGTCTCATAGTTTTTTCTCCTGAGTTTACGTTCTGGCCCCGCCTGCGGGAATTCGCGCGAGGCACTGACTCTTGCGCAGTGCCACGACCGCGTCAATGCATGAAGGCTGGCGCGTCGCTGGAATGATTCTGACGGTGCAGGTACCTGAAAAGATGGGGCTTGAGGCTCAGATAATGGCCAGTGCCCCGCCGGCCGGACCGTTGTGCTAAGCTCTCGAGCAACGCAGGCAACTATGGCAACGCCGATTCTGTCCGGCAGGGTCCGCTTTGGGGTCTTCGAAGTTGACTTGCGCTCTGGTGAGTTGCACAAGCAGAGCATCAAGATCAAGCTTCATGATCAACCCTTTCAAGTCCTGGCCATGCTGCTTGAACACCCGGGCGAGTTGGTGACCCGGGAACAGCTTCACCAGAAGCTTTGGCCTGCCGACACATTTGTCGATTTCGATGTCGGCCTTAATTCAGCGATCAAAAGATTGCGCGACGCGTTGGGCGACTCGGCCGAGGACCCACGCTTCGTGGAGACGTTGCCGCGCCGCGGATACCGCTTGATCACACCGGTAGAAAACCTCGAAGCTAGCTTCGTGCCTGCCCATGAGGCGCAGCCCCCACCCGCCCTCTCACAATCCGAAGAGAATGCCTCAGGAAACCTGACTCCTTTTGTGGATGCGTCCCGACAGCCAGAGGCGCTGAAGCGTCGAACCCCCTGGCCCTGGCGCAGGATCGGCATCGGGGCGGCCGTACTCGCCATCGTGGCCACCGGTGTGTGGTGGCTGGTTCGGCCCAAGCCCGGCCCCAACACGATTGCCGTTCTTCCATTTAAGAACCTTAGTTCCGAACCGGACAGCGATTACTTCAGCGATGGCCTCACAGTTGAAATTATTCACAACCTCTCCCTCATCGACGGACTGGAGGTTAAGTCGGAGACCTCTTCATTCGCCTTCAAAGGTGCCCCACGCAAGCTCCGCGAGGTGGGGTCGCAACTCGGAGCCAGCTTGGTTCTAGAAGGTTCTGTGTTGCGCGCGGGTGACAAGCTTCGTATCAACGCCCAACTGGTACGAGTGTCAGATGATATCCCGCTCTGGTCTGGCAGTTTCGATCGCGAGCTGAAGGATGTTTTTGCCATCCAAAGTGAGATCTCTCGTTCCATTGTGAACGAATTGCGCCTGAAGCTCGGAAAGGGCCAGCGGCGGTACAACACAAACCTTGAAGCCTACGACCTCTATCTGAAGGCGGAAACACTGGCGAACCTACACAGCGCAGAATTGCCTAAGAGCATCCAGTTATTCGAAGAAGTGATCGCAAAAGACCCCGACTTCGCCCCGGCGTATGCTGGCCTTGCCATTGCTTACGCGGAACTGTCGGTGAACCCGCGTAGTTTTTCACCCGATGTCGCGTACGCAAAAATGCGTCCGGCGGCGGAAAGGGCACTTCAGCTCGATCCACTGCTGGGGGAAGCCCACGCCAGCATGGGGCTGGTCTATTCGCGCGACCGTGCTTGGGGAGAAGCCGAACGAGCCTTCCGCCGCGCCATACAACTGAATCCGAATCTGTCCAAATCACGGATGGACTTCGCTGTGTTAGTGCTCTTCCCGCTCGGAAGGCTGGAAGAAGCTGCGCGGGAATTGCGCACTGCCCTCCAATTGGATCCTTTGTCGATGAATGTGCGCAATGCTCTGGGTTGGGTCCTCATTAGTGCTGGCCGCTACGATGAGGTGCTCGACAGTTGCCCTGGCATTCTCACTGACAATCGCCATGATCGAATTGTCTGGCATCTACAAGAGCTGTGCGGGCGTGCCTTGCTGCAGAAGGGCAGGATAAATGAGGCCATCGCCATTTTTGAGAAACTCGGCAAGAATGCCGGGCCGGGCCTTCTCGGTTACGCTTACGCCAAGGCCGGTCGGCGCGCCGAGGCAGAACAAGTCGCTGCACGGTACCCGGATTGGCCCTGGGTCGAAGCTTTGGTCTACGGAGGCCTCGGCGACAAGGACCGCGCATTTGAAGGCCTGGAGAGAATGGCTGCGATCAACGATCCCCGCGTTGCTATCTATCTAAGTTACCCGGAACTCTTTTTGCTACGCGGAGACCCCCGGTTGGGCGAGTTTCGCCAGAAGCTAGGTCTTCCAGCAACGCCTTAGGAGCAGGGCACAGAGCGCTGGGGACATCGACCGACCGGTGCCCGCATCTCGGGTCCGAGATTCATCATGCGATACTTCATGATGCTAGCAACTCTCTTCGGTTGGGGGTGTTGTCCGTTCAGGCCGCCCACGCGCAGACACTCAGCGCGACCAACCGCACCGTCAATGATCTCGATTATCGAGGTCCTTCTCATGAAGGAACTCGGACATCAGATCCGCGACTTCGAGGTTGTTAAGATCTAAGAATGGGGCGTGTGTATTGCCGTAGATTCCTACGTCTGGCAGTCGCAACAGCGATGCGTCGCCACCGTAACGATTCACGGTCTCGACAAACTGCTTCTTGAAAATTAGTCGTATTCGTGGAGTCTCGAGCTGCGGAATCGGCTGTGGGCTGGAAGGAATGTTATCTCCCACGACGATCTGAATGGGGATCTTGGTCAATTTGAGAAAATCCTCCGGCGGCACAGGCGCGCCAGGTCCGACAAGAAACCCATCGTAGGCCGGGAGCGGTGCAGGCGCTTGCCCCACTGGGAACGGTTGATTAGCACCCTCATAGTCCACGATCCCCTTCACGTTAGGGCTTCTAATGGCCGTGAGGTAGGCGAATCGTCCGGATTGAGAGTGGGAGACCAGGATGGCCGGACCGATTTTCTCAAGGAGGGCCGCGAGGGCGTCGACGATCACGTTTTCGTCGTCCATTACCCCAGGGATAAGTTTTTTGAAAAATTGGTCGAGCCCATCCTTAGGAAACTGTGTGTTCGGGAAGTACTCCAGAAAGTCCGGGCCCAAACGCACGCCGATAAATGCCCCTTGGTCGCTGAGGCGGTTTGTGCGATTGGGGATGATTTGTTTGTCGAGCAGGGCCCCGAGCGTTCCATTAAAGGACGGGAAGCCGGCCTTACCCCGTCGAGGAAAATCGACGACGTACACCGCGAAGCCTCGGCGCAGGAAGATCGTTTGGTATCCCTCCCGGCCGTCCGGCGTAGACTCCCAGAAGCTCCCTGTTGCGTTCGCACCGTGAATCATGACAAGGGGAAATCTTCGGGCCTGCTGGGGGATCTGGTATTGTGCATACAGGTGGTCGATCGGGAAGCTTTGCCCCTCGTCGGAAGTGTTGCGGACCGTGGGGTCAAACTTTCCTGGCGCAGCGACTTCAGTGCCGCCAACGAAGAAGCTCCCTTGTTCGACGATGGTTATTGGCGCGCCATGACGCTCGTTAGCTTCGGGATCACTCGTCTGTGCAGCGGCAACGTTGTTTCCTGTTTGAGGCAAAACTTGTCCTGACAGGATCGCGGCCAGTCCGAACAGACACATGCAGTTTAGCTTTCCAGGAAGTTTTCTGGAATTCATTTTGTTCCTCCCGTTCTCGTGTTCCAATTTAAAACCAACATTCGAGAGTTCGGCCAAGCCAGTGATCTGAGTATTCCAGTTAATCTTAATGACTCCCTAGCTTGAATTGGCGTCTGGCATGCTCATGATAAAGAATTGCTTCCGCCAACGACCACAGCACGGGCATCTGTCCAACGGCGTGATGATGGTGCCTGCGTGGTGGCGCTCGACGGTGCCTGGCGCGACCGGTACCGACCTTTGCGCAAGCCGGCTGCGCGGTCAATGGATGGGTAATGGTGCATATCTTGAATAATTCTGACGAGGCAGCTCGTTGAAATGAGTAGGCTTAGGCCAGAGGTTGCACATTCAGGAAGCCGTTATCACTAGCCCTCTTTTCAATGGTAAACTCTCGCCCACCGAGGAAGTCACGCTTGACAATACCGGTCCAAGCCCGAAGGGTTCGTTTCGGCGCCTTCGAGGCCGATCTGCGTTCGGGCGAATTGCGCAAACACGGCCGGAGGATCAAGCTTCAGGACCAGCCTTTTCAGGTCCTGGCGCTGCTGTTGGAACAACTGGGTGAGGTGGTTACGCGAGAAGAGCTTCGCCAGAAGCTGTGGCCTGCCGACACGTTTGTTGACTTCGATGTCGGCCTGAACACAGCCATTAAGAGGTTACGGGACGCGTTGGGAGACTCGGCTGAAAGCCCGCGCTACATTGAGACGCTTCACCGCCGAGGCTATCGCTTCATTGCTTCCGTGGAGGATGCCATTCCGGCGATCGCTCCCGGACCTCTGCCAAGCATCGGCGCGGGGCAAGCCGAGGCAGCCTCGGTCGCCAAGCCCGCAGAAGATGCGCCGACAGCAGCCAAAGCAGGACTTTCTCCCCAAAGCCTCTGGGGTGTCGCCCTCGCAGCAGCCGCCGGCCTCGCGCTGCTGCTTGCGCTGAATTTGTCGAGCCTGCACCACCGCGTGCAGGGAACAACCATTCCCCCAAAGATTCAGTCCCTTGCCGTACTGCCGCTCGAGAATCTCAGCGGCGATTCTGCGCAGGAGTATTTCGTCGATGGCATGACCGAAGAGCTCATCACCGACCTGGGCAAGATCGCAGGGCTGCGGGTGATCTCGCGCACCTCGAGCATGCATTACAAGGGTACACGGAAGACACTGCCCGAGATTGCTCGGGAGTTGAACGTGGACGCTGTGATAGAGGGAGCGGTGCTGCGGTCAGGCGACCACGTGCGGATCACGGCCCAGTTGGTGGAAGCCGCCAGCGACCGGCACCTGTGGGCAGAAAGCTATGAGCGCGAGCTGCGAGACGTGTTGGCACTGCAGGGCGAAGTAGCCCGAGATGTCGCGAAGCAAGTCAATATCAAGCTGTCGCAGGAAGAGCAGACTCGATTCGCTAGCGCCCACCCTGTTGATCCCAAGGCGCTCGAAGCTTATCTCAAGGGGCGTTACGAGCTGTATAAGATGACTTTAGAAGGCACGAAGAAAAGCATCGACTATTTTGCGCAAGCTCTCGACAAAGATCCCACTTACGCTCGAGCTTGGGCTGGTTTGTCGGAAGCGCTCTCTTTCCCACTTGTTCCCCAAGGGACTTGGGATTCCCAACCGCAGGAGGTATCGGCAAAGGCCAAGGCGGCAGCTCTGAAAGCTTTGGAACTTGACGGAGCACTCTCCGAAGGGCATCTCTCGCTTGGACTCGTGCTAGAAAGGGACTGGCTCTGGAGTGGTGCAGAGAAGGAATATCAGCGAGCAATTGCGCTTGATCCGAACAACGCCAGGGCTCACGGAGTCTATGGCTTCCACCTGATGGCCCAGGGTCGTCTCGAAGAAGCCATTGCGGAGACAAGACGTGCCCAAGAGCTCGATCCGCTCTCTCCACTAATGCATCGCGATTTGGCACGGGCGTTGTCTGCGGCGGGTCGTTATGATGAGGCACTCGCCCAGTACCGTGAAGTGGCCGCCCTGGGTGGCGCGATGAGTTACCCAACTCATCGCCGGATGGCTCTGGCTTATGAGCGCAAGGGCATGGAACGAGAAGCTCTCGCCGAGCTCCTCGCCGCACTCAGGACTCCCAAAAACTGGCTGCAGAGCACGCCGTCTCTTCCGGAGAAAGTGGAAGATCGCCGTGCAAAACAACTGGCTGCACGAGTCGAGCGAAAATATGCCTCCTCTGGTTATCCAGAAGCGAAAAGAGTTTTTCTCCACGGAGATGCTCTGCATAGCGCAGGACTGATCTGGACCGCCGCAGACTATGCCGAGCTTGGGCTGAAGGATAAAGCCTTCGAGTGGCTCGATAAGGCCATCGAATTGCGCAACCCCAACATGGAGTTCATTACGGTAGATGAGCGATTCGTGCCGCTCCGCTCCGACCCCCGGTTTGGAGACCTGCTGCGGCGCATCGGCCTGCCGAAGTGATCTTTGCTGGACCGGTGAGCAGTGAAAAAGATTCTCCTCATAAACTTCGTTGCACAAGTCATCGCTTTCGCAACGGTGCGCGCGCAGACGCCCAGCGGGACCATAGCGGGCGTCGTCACTGACCCCGCCGGAGCGGCGATTCTCGGAGCCCGCGTCGTAATCACGAACAAGGAGACTCAAGCGCGCCGCGAGCTCGTAACCGCGACCGAAGGGGACTACAGCGCGCCGGCTCTGCCCGCGGGAGTCTATGAAGTGCTCGCCGAAGCGCCGGGATTCGAGCGCCTCCGCCGCGAGGTGCTTATCGAAGCAGGTACCACCACGACGGTCGATCTCCCCATGCATGTCGGCCCTTCTACCGAAACAGTCACCGTGAGCGGCGCCTCGCCACAGCTTCGCTATGACACCTATGAGGTATCGAGCGTCGTCACACGGGCTCAGACCGAAGGCCTCCCGCTGAATGGCCGGAACTTTCTGGAACTGGCAAAGCTAGAGCCGGGCGCGCAGCAACCCACCAGAGCCAGCAATAATCGCACCTTTGTGCCGTTGCTGGGTGCGCCAGTGGCTCAGAGCGGCCGCGCCACGCGTGTGACCGTTGACGGCGGCAGCATTATGGAGATCGGGAACGGCGGGGCGGCCATGGGTTTCTCTCAAGAGGTAGTGCAAGAGTTCCAGGTTTCCACTGTCAACTTTGATCTCTCGACCGGAGTAACCGGAAGCGGCGCCGTAAACGTCGTGACTCGCTCCGGCGGCAACCGATTGCATGGCTCAGTCTTCTACTTTTTCCGCGATCACCATCTCTCCGCCTACCCTGGCTTGAGGCGGGATCCATTCAATGCAGACCCGTTCTTCCAGCGGCGGCAGTTCGGCTTTGCCGTCGGAGGCCCCATTCGTAAGGACCGGGCATTTTTCTTCGGCACTTTTGAGCGCAACGAGCAACGTGGCGTGCTCCCCACGGAACTCCTCACACCGGATTTCGCTCCGCTGAGCCGCATCACTCCCAGTCCCACCTATGTCAGCCAATTCAGCGTGCGTGGCGACTACGCATTGACGGACAAGCATTCCCTGTTCTTGCGACACTCGCACGAAGGGAGCTTCTCCTACGGACCGACGACGCTGAATGGCGTCGGTATTCGCGCTTACCCGTCGGCCTGGACACGCCAACCCGGATGGGCCGACCAGAGCATTTTGGGATTGACCTCGCTATTGCGGTCTAATCTTGTGAACGACTTGCGCTTTTCCTATTTTTTCGTGAGCTCCGCGGAACAGGCGCCGCAGCAACCGGATTGCCTCGGGTGCCTCGGAATCAACGCACCGTCGATCAGCGTATTCCCGGACCTCTTCATCGGGACTTCTACCACCACGTCGGTCCTTGGCCGTCGCTTCCACCTCAATGATGTCGCCGCGTGGCAGGAGGGTGTGCATCGCATCCGGTTCGGCGGAGACTGGGAGTCATCCAGGGGAGGACGTACCGACCTCGGTAACGAACCCGTAACCATGACTTTGTTCTCGCCTCAGGACGTGCGGAACTACAACGCCTTACCATCGACGCCGCCCAACTCCCGAATTCCTTTGCCCGCTTCATTTCTCACCTTGAACGACATTCTGCAGTTGCCTCTCCAGAGCATCTCCGTCGGCATTGGTGATCCCCACGTTCCCCAGAAGGACTTCGGGAGGACTCGGGTCGCGCCGCTCGTTCATTTCTTCTTTCAAGATGCGTGGCGACTTCGGCCCCTGCTAACAGTGAATTACGGACTGGCGTGGACCTACGACGCGCCGCTCAACTATGATCTCGCCAAACCGCCATATTTGGCGCCGCTCTTGGGCCCATGCTGCCTGCAACCCACAAGCAGGAACTGGAAAAACTTCTCGCCGTCGGCCGGATTCGCCTGGAGTCCCGAGGAAGACGGCAAGACCGTGATCCGCGGCGGCGCAGGCGTCTACTACGATTTCCAGACTCCTTTCAGCATTGCCGATCCCGAAAGGGTTTCGCTCGGGCCGCGCGGGGTCGGGCGTGGAAAATACAGTGGCGCTGGCATTCCCAATCCACTCACTGGAATCCCCAACGTGCCGCAGGGCACACCTCTGAACTTTATGAATCCGACGTTCTTCACTGGTGCCGCGTTGATGCAGGCTTTGCCTGCGATTCGCTCAACCCTGACGCTTTTCCGCGGCGACCCGAGTAATCGCGACTTCTCCGTTACCAATATCGAGACGGACAAGCAAGGTTCGTTGGTCGACAGCCATTTTCCCGGTACCTCCTCGAGTCAGGCGAGCCTGGGCGTGCAGCGTGAGCTTGCACCCAACTTCGTCGTCAGCGCTGATTTTGTTTACCGGCGTTTTATGCATATCGGCACTGGATTTGGCCCTTTTTTCGACATCAATCACTTCTTCAGCGCCCGCGGCCCAACACTCCCCAATTGCACTGTTGCCCAGCGGGGCGATCCGAAGGCGCTGTGCTCGCTCGGGCCCATTTTGCTTTCCACGGGCATTGGAAGCGCAAAGTACGAAGGTTTACTGGTGCGCGCTGAAAAACGCTTCTCGCGCGGGTGGCAGTTTCTGGGGTCCTATGCCTATTCGAGCAATGTGGGCAGCAATTTCGGAAACGGGTTCAACAACGATAATCCGCTGGCCAACTATGGGCCGCTCGACCGCGACATCCGCCACATTTTGAATCTTTCTAGCCTCGTTCAATTGCCTCTGCGGTTTC
>Ga0179587_10001718_pt1 | contig 10151 bp, 11 predicted proteins | sample CZODoug2_1_08_16_FD_185932 | JGI IMG/M metagenome (GOLD analysis project Ga0179587, IMG submission 185932) | Vadose zone soil fungal communities from Angelo Coast Range Reserve, California, USA - CZODoug2_1_08_16fungal | ecosystem: Environmental > Terrestrial > Soil > Vadose zone | place: USA...
TTGCATACATTAGGAATGGTTGAGCGGCTTGGACGAGTGGAAATTGGATGAGCCGAAAGGAGAGCGGGCATGGACGGCGCGCGAATGTTCGAGCTGGCGCAGGCGCTTGCCATCGCGAAAAGCCGGCAGGATGCTTCGGCCGCGCTCAAACTGTTTGACGCGGACATGGTGCTGGAGAGCCCCGCCTTCGGCACCAGGGCTCGGGGGCTCAAGGCGAACGCCGAGGTCCTGACCCGGTTCTTCGAGTCGTTCCCGGACTACAACGTCGTGCTGCACGGTCACGCGGACAATGGCGACACGCTGATCTGCTGGGGGCTCGTGCAGATGACCATGACCGGCGACCGTTTTGGCGCAGCCCCCAGCGGCCGGCGCGCCGAATTGCCGGTGTTCATCCAGTTCACGTTCAAGAACGACCTGATCGCCAGCGAGCGGTTCTTCTTCGACCTTTCCGCGCTCTGCGCGCAGTCCAGCGTATCGACCGATGTCGTGCGCCGAAAGCTGTTCGGCGACGAGGCGCCATCGGCGCCGGAATAACACCCGCAACGTTTCAATCAGAAAGGCCATCGGATGACAGACCCACGGATGAAAGCCATCGCCGAAATCAAGGCCGAGCCTCTCTTCGACATCGTCATCGATCTCAAGCCGCGCCTGAATATCGGCGACGGGCCGGTGGGACGGCGGGTGCTGTTCGGCTCGGCCGGCGGATCGTTCGAGGGACCGAGATTGCGCGGCGAGGTGCTGGAAGGCGGCGGCGACTGGGCGCTGTTTCGTCCCGACGGGACCATGGCGCTGGACGTCCGCCTGACGCTGCGCACCCATGACGATGCCCTGATCCAGATGAGTTATGGCGGCCGCTGGACCACACCGCCTGAACTACGCGCCGAGATGAGCGACCCGGCAAAGCGACATGCGATCGATCCCTCGCGCTATTATTTCCGGACCAATCCGCTGTTTGAAACCGGCGCCGAGCCCTACGCCTGGCTCAACGACATCGTCTGCGTCGGGTCGGGATATCTGGTCGAGGGCGGGATCGCCTATAAAGTCTCGCAGATCGTCTGAGCCCGCCGCCGCGGACCGGCGTAGCGGATCCGCCCAGCCAATCAGATCCGCCCGCGCGCAATCGCGCCGGCCACGATCTGCATGGCAATGCCGGCCGTCCATCCGGTCCCGATCAGGACGGTCCAGGCGATATCCGGCTCGGCGCGCAGCACGATGATGCCGACCGAAAAGAAGGCCGTCAGCGTCGCGAGGAAGGTACCGACGGCGCTGAGAAACTCCGCGGCGTCGATCCCGGCCGTTGGGCGCGCGGGTTCGACCTTGGCATGAAGCGGCAGCGCTGGCGTGTCGATGCCGAGATAGAACCCGGCGGCACCCGCGATCATCATGAACAGCAGAAAGCCCTGCGTCGTCAAAAACGAGATGCTCGATCCGACATGGGCGGACACGAACAGACCGCAGGCCGCACCGGCCATCGCAAGCCCGATGCGCTCCAGCATATGGGCGAATTTTCTGACCCGGAAGCGCATGGCTCGGCCGACCGATCGCGGGAAGAAGTGGAGAGCCTATCGCAACCGCGCCGAAATTTCCTCGATCTCACGCAATGTTGCTCTCGATTGTTCCTCGCTTCTACCTGTTCCTGGCCTCCACCTGTTCCCGGCCTCCTACCGCGCCCCGAAGGTGGTGGTGCCGAACAACGCTTTCTGCGTCGAGGGTTGCGAGCGCCAATATTGCGGCGGGGCCTCGACCTGGCCGCCGAGTTCGGCGGCGGCGTGCCAGCCCCAGCGCGGGTCGTAGAGCATGCCGCGCGCCAGCGCGACCATGTCGGCCTTGCCGGAGGCCACGATTTCCTCGGCCTGCCTCGGCTCGGTGATCAGGCCGACCGCGATGGTGGTGAGGCCGGTCGCCTCCTGCAGGGCCTGCGCGAGCGGCACCTGATAGCCGGGTCCCAGCGGAATCTTCTGCAGCGGCGACACGCCGCCCGAGGAAGCGTCGATCCAGTCGACGCCGCGCGTCTTCAACACCTTGGCGAATTCGATGGTCTGCGCGACATCCCAGCCGCCATCGACCCAATCGGTCGCCGACACCTTGATGCCGACGGGCTTGTGGTCGGGGAACGCGGCGCGCACGGCGTCGAAGACTTCGAGCGGATAACGCATGCGGTTCTTCAGGCTGCCGCCATATTCGTCCGTGCGCTTGTTGGAGATCGGCGACAGGAACTGGTGCAGCAGATAGCCGTGCGCGCCGTGCACCTCGATGGCGTCGATGCCGAGCCGGTCGGCGCGCCTGGCCGCATCGACGAAGGCGTTGCGAATGCGGGCAAGCCCCGCCGCATCGAGCGCCAGCGGCGGCGCCTCGCTCTCCTTGTGCGGCACGGCGGATGGTCCGACCGTCTGCCAGCCGCCTTGCGCAATCGGAATCAACTGGCCGCCGTCCCAAGGCGTGTGGCTCGATCCCTTGCGGCCGGCATGCGCGAGCTGCATCGCCACCGCGGCCTTCGAATGCTTGCGCACCGAGGCCAGGATCGGCTTCAGCGCGGCTTCCGTCGCGTCGTCCCATAGCCCGAGACAGCCCGGTGTGATCCGCCCGATCGGTTCCACATGGGTGGCCTCGATGCAGAACATCGACGCCCCCGACAGCGCCAGATTGTTGATATGGGTGAAATGCCAGTCATTGGCCGCGCCGTCGACGGCCGAATATTGGCACATCGGCGCCACCATGATGCGGTTGGGAAGCGCCAGGCCGCGCAGCTTGATCGGGGAAAACAAGGCACTCATCTGAATCACCTGTGGGCTAATCTGGGGACGGGCGGGGGACTGACTGGGGATTTCCCTGTGGACCGCCGGTGGATTTGCTGTGGATTTGCTGGGGACTTGCGGGCAGGAGGGTGTTCTCCGGTATGTAGCGGTCCGTCCAGCTTTCCTCAACCGCGGCCCTATTGCTGGATACCGGCCGCCTTGATCACTTCAAGGTTAGAGTTCGTTTCGCGCTTCACCAGATCGTCCATCTCGGCCGGCGTCATCGGCAGCGGCTCGACGCCGAACTTCTTCAGGCTTTCCTGCGTGACCGGATCGCCCAGCACCTTCATGCCAGCCGCGTGAAGTTTCTCGATGATCGCCCCGGGCGTCTTGGCCGGCACGAACACGCCGAACCAGATCGCGCTCTCGGCGTTCTTCAGGCCGGCCTCCGCCGGCGTCGGTATGTCGGGCAGATCGGCGACGCGCTTGTCGGTCGACACCACCAGCGCGCGCACCTGGCCTTCGCGGATCAGCGGCAGCGCAGTCGCGAGCGGACAGAAATAGAAATCGATCCGGCCGCCAATGATGTCGGTGATGACTTCCGCGCCGCCGCGATAGGGCACGTGGGTCGCCTCGATGCCGGCGGCGAGGCGGAATTTCTCGGCGCTGATATGCACCGCGCTGCCGATGCCGACCGAGCCGAACGAGATCGATCCGGGCTTCGCCTTGGCATCGGCGATGAAGTCCTGCACGGTCTTCCAGGGCCGCGACGCCGGCACGATCATCACATTGGCGCTGGAGCCGATCATCAGCACCGAGGCGAGATCGGTGGTGGCGTCGAAAGTGAGATTGGCGAAGATCGCCGGCGCAATCGTCAGCGCAGAGGAATGCGCCAGGATCGCATAGCCGTCGGGCGCGGCCTTCGCCACCAGCGCGGTGCCGAGCGTGCCGCCGGCGCCGGTGCGGTTTTCGATCACGATGGGTTGACCGAGTTCAGCGGAAAGACGATCGAACACCAAGCGCGGCACGACGTCGGTCGCGCTGCCCGCGCCGAACGGGATCGTCGCCTTGATGAGATGCGTCGGCCAGTCTTCGGCCTGCGCGGGGATCGCAGCGAGCAGAGCGGCAGTCAGAACGAAGGGGCGCAGAAGCTTGTGCATTCGGTACTCTCGGGTTTCGTGGTCGAGAGCGCTGCAAGAACTGTTCCCAAACCGCCTTGGAAAGCTGGGACGAAGGGTCACTCTACGAGCTTGAATTGCAGCAGTAATGTCCGCTGCAGCATCGAGAAATTGTCGTCGGAAACCATGGTCAGCACGGTGTCGCCTTCGGCCGTCACATGGGCGTCGATGCCTTCCATGTTGTCGACCTCCTCGCCGAGATCGGCCTCGAAGATCGAGGGGCCATCGACCAGCGCGCCGGGCGCGACGGACTTCAAGGGAATGCGGCGGATGCGGATGCCGACACCGGCCAGCCAGGAGAATTTCCGCTCCAGGATCAGGAGATCGCCCGACAGCAGCACCGCGTCGCTGACATCGAAATTCGCGGTGCGGCGGACGCTGAATTGCCCCGGCGACGGTCCGCCGACCAGGAACGCGATCAGGTTGCCGTTCCCGTCAAGCCCGCGCTCGGAGATCGCGATCAAGGTGCCGGCGAGCGGCTGGCCCTTCGGCACCATCACAAGCGCTTCGAGCCCCTTGTTGTTCGGCAGCTTCTTCGCCGCCGGCGGCAGCGGCACCACCTCGCCGCGCGAGCGCGTGAAGCCCTTGCTGAAATCGAAGCGCAGCACCTGGTTGACGCGCTCGAGCCCGACATAGACCAGCGAACCGTCGAGCGCGATCGATTCGGAATCGTACCAGCCGCGCGCGGTGATCGGCCGGCCGTCGGGGCCGAGCATCGGCGCGGCCTCGACGTCAGCGAGCCCCGTCATCTCGCGGCCGGAATAGACGATGCGGCCGGTGAACCAGCCGCCCTTGTCGCTGAGCGCGATGAAACGTTCGCCCTTCGGATCGAGCCGCCATCCGGACAAGCCGCCGAAGCCGCGAAAGCGCGAGGTCAGCACCAGCCCACTGCGATATTCCAGCGAACCGAAACGGACGCGCGATCGGTCGCGGGGATCGAAGGACGGAATCGGCCGCGCATTGACCTCGATCGAGACCGGCGCGGTGACGGAGAACTCGTCGGTCGCTCCCTGTTTCGACGGCGGCTGGGTGGCGAGCTGCGCGCGGGCAAGGCTGGGCAGCGCGGCGGCCGCAAATCCGGCCACGCCGAGCCTCAGGAAGCGGCGACGGGCGGGCCGACGAGGCACTCCCTGCCCGCGATGCGTCATCTCACAGGAACTTCAAGAATGCAGCCGTCGCCTCGGGCCGCTTTTGGCCTGTGGCGCGCCGTGGGTCTCGCTGAACAATTCGGCGAGTTTTTCGGTGATGGCGCCGCCGAGTTCTTCGGCGTCCACGATGGTCACCGCGCGGCGATAATAGCGCGTGACATCGTGACCGATGCCGATCGCGATCAGTTCGACCGGCGAGCGGGTCTCGATTTCCTCGATGATGTGGCGCAGATGCCGCTCAAGATAATTACCGGGATTGACCGACAGCGTGGAATCATCGACCGGCGCGCCGTCGGAAATCATCATCAGGATCTTGCGCTGCTCGGAGCGGCCGAGCAGCCGCTTATGCGCCCAGTCCAGCGCCTCGCCGTCGATGTTTTCCTTCAACAGCCCCTCGCGCATCATCAGACCCAAATTCTTGCGCGCGCGCCGCCACGGCGCATCGGCGGATTTGTAGATGATGTGACGCAGGTCGTTCAGCCGGCCGGGATTGGGCGGCTTGCCGGCGGCAAGCCAGGCCTCGCGGGATTGTCCGCCCTTCCAGGCGCGCGTGGTGAAGCCCAGAATCTCGACCTTGACGCCGCAACGCTCCAGGGTCCGCGCCAGGATGTCGGCGCAGGTCGCCGCGACCGTGATCGGCCGGCCACGCATCGAGCCGGAATTGTCGAGCAGCAAGGTCACCACGGTGTCGCGGAAGGTGGCTTCCTTCTCGTGCATGAAGGACAAGGGATGATAGGGATCGGTGACCACGCGCGACAGCCGCGCGGGGTCGAGGATGCCCTCTTCGAGATCGAACTCCCAGGCGCGGTTCTGCTGCGCCATCAGGCGGCGCTGCAGGCGATTGGCGAGCCGGGCGACGATGCCCTGCAGATGCGCGAGCTGCTTGTCGAGATAGGAGCGCAGGCGCTCCAGCTCGTCATGGTCGCAGAGGTCTTCGGCCGCGATCACCTCGTCAAATTTCGGCGCGAAGGCGTGGTATTCCGGCCCGCGCGGCTCGTTGGCGCCGCGCGAATTCGGCCGCGTCGCCTCTCCGGGCGTCTCGTCGTCGCCCAATTCGCCATCGTCGAACGTGTCGCTGGTGGAGGCCTGCGCGCTTTCCATCGCGCTGTCCGACATTTCGTCGGAGGTCGCCTCCGCCTGGTCGGCGCTCATCTCCTGCGCGGCATCGGAGTCGGGCGAGCCGTCCTGGCCGGACTGATCGCTCTCGCCGTCGCGGTTGTCGTCCTCGTTCTCGTCGTCGTCGCTCTCGGCATTGCGGTCGTCGCCGAGATCCAGCGCCGACAACAGGTCGTGCACCATGTCGCCGAACCGGGCCTGGTCCTCGGTGACCCGGCTCAACTGGTCGAGCCGCGCGCCGATCTTGTCTTCCAGGATCGGCCGCCAGAGATCGACCATTTTTCGCGCAGCCGCCGGCGGCGCCTGGCCGGTCAGCCGCTCGCGCACCAGCATGGCCAGCGCGTCGGACAGCGGCGCGTCGGCGCGGTCGGTGATTTCGTCGAACTTGCCGCGATGGAAATGATCGTCCAGCATCGCGGTGAGGTTTTTGGCGACGCCGGCCATCCGCCGCGCCCCGATCGCCTCCACCCGCGCCTGTTCGACCGCCTCGAACACGCCGCGCGCCTGCGGATTGCCCGGCATCAATTTGCGATGCACCTTGGGATCGTGGCAGGCGAGTTTCAACGCAATGGAATCGGCGTGCCCGCGCACGATCGCGGCATCGCGCTTGGTCATCTTGCGCGCCGGCTCCGGCAGCCGCGCCTTGCCCGGCGCAAGGCCTGGGCGCTCGGCGGCGAACGACACTTCGAGCTCGGGTGCCCGCGCAATCGCGCGCAAGCAGGCCGTTACCGCGCGCTTGAACGGCTCGGTCGGCGCTTCCTTTGATCCGATTCGGAATTTGCTGTTCGACGTCGTCATTGTTGCCTCAGCCGGATCGTCGTCCCCGCGAAAGCGGGGACCCATAACCACCAGCGGTTATTGTTTTGCGATCTCTGGCACCATCATTCGACTGATCCGCCGCGGCGTATGGGTCCCCGCTTTCGCGGGGACGACATCAGATAAAAAAACTTCAGGACAGCGCCACGTTGACGGAGGATTCCGCGAGCTCGGCGTTGAAGCAGCGCTGATAGAACTCCGCCACCAGGGATCGCTCCAGCTCGTCGCATTTGTTGAGGAAGGTGACGCGGAACGCAAAGCCGATATCGCCGAAGATTTCGGCGTTCTCGGCCCAGGTGATCACCGTGCGCGGGCTCATCACCGTCGACAGATCGCCATTGGCGAAGGCGTTTCGGGTCAGGTCCGCGAGCCGCACCATCTTGTTGACGACGTCGCGGCCTTCCTGGTTGCGGTAGTGCTTGGCCTTCGCCAGCACGATTTCGACTTCCTCGTCATGGGCGAGGTAGTTCAGCGTGGTGACGATCGACCAGCGGTCCATCTGGCCCTGGTTGATCTGCTGGGTGCCGTGATAGAGGCCGGAGGTATCGCCAAGGCCGACGGTGTTCGCGGTCGAGAACAGGCGGAACGCCGGATGCGGCTTGATCACCTTGTTCTGGTCGAGCAGCGTCAGGCGGCCGGAAACTTCCAGCACGCGCTGGATCACGAACATCACGTCGGGGCGCCCGGCGTCATATTCGTCGAACACCAGCGCGATATTGTGCTGCAGCGCCCAGGGCAGAATGCCGTCGCGAAATTCGGTGACCTGCTTGCCGTCTTTCACGACAATGGAGTCCTTGCCGACCAGATCGATGCGGCTGATGTGGCTGTCGAGATTGACGCGCACGCAGGGCCAGTTCAGCCGCGCGGCGACCTGTTCGATATGGGTCGACTTGCCGGTGCCGTGGTAGCCGGTGACCATTACGCGACGGTTCTTGGCGAAGCCTGCGAGAATGGCGAGCGTGGTGGCGCGATCGAAGCGGTAATCGGCGTCGATGTCCGGGACATGCGGGTCGACTTCGGCATAGGCCGGCACTTCGAGATCGCTGTCGATGCCGAATACCTGCCGCACCGACACCTTCATGTCGGGCATGCCGGCAGGCTGCTCAGTTTTGGTCATGGCGGCGGTCGTCATCAATCCTCCGAGGTCCCGGTCGTTCCCGAAACCAGATTTAAGGGCTATGGCTGCGGATGGGGGCTTGAAACAAGCCTAGCAGAGAGCCACGGCCGGCAGAAGCCCGCGCAGCAATCAAAGTTCCGTTGCCTTTTCATGAAGATAAGCCCGGGACGCGGTTTTTGGAAGGCTGCCCTGCGAATCATGGGGTAATTTCGCCTGTGACCGCCGTCACCGGGCGGGGGGTAACTCCCGTGGCACTTTGGCTCAGGGAAATCTGGGTCCATGGCACTTTCCCGGCGCCTTTATACTTATGGTAGGTCGATGCCCGGACCGGGCGTCCAGTGAGCATGGGGATATTGTGGCTTCCTATATCGATCCGTTGATCAGTTTCGTCTCGGCCCATCCCTGGCTCGCCTATCTCACTTTGTTCCTCGCCGCGCTGCTGGAAGCCGTTCCGGTGGTGGGCTCCGTGATCCCGGGCTCGACCATCATCCTGGCGCTGAGCGCGCTGGTCCCCGGCGGCGAACTGAAACTGCAATGGGTGCTGCTGGCGGCGGCCACCGGCGCCCTGCTCGGCGACGGATCGGCATTCTGGACCGGGCATCGCACCCGGCGCGAAATCCTCAACACCTGGCCGTTGAGCAATTATCCGCGCCTGGTGGCGCAAAGCGAGGCGTTCTTCCAGCGCTGGGGCACCTTGGCGGTGTTCTTTGGGCGTTTCGTGCCGCCGATCCGCGCCTTCGTACCGGTCACGGCCGGCGCCGTCGGCATGCCGCCACCGCGCTTTTTCGCGGTCAACATTCCGGCGGTGCTGCTCTGGGCGCCGGCGCATGTACTGCCGGCGGTGCTGGCGATATCGGCGCTGCATCAATATGGCGGGATTCCGCATCACAGCGGGCTCAAGCACTACTGGATGCTGGCGGTGATTGCTGGCGCCTTGCTGGCCTGGCTCGCGGTCTGGGCGATCCGGCGCTGGCGCAATGGCGGCGCGATCGAGCCGGCGAAACCGGCCAACTAGAGCCTTTTCCGTTCCGATTGAATCGGAACGGGAAAACGCTCTAGCTTCACATCGGCGGCATCTTCTCGAATTTCGGCACGGCCGGATCGAGCCGGTCCCAGGCATGACCGCCCACCGTGTACGTCACCATCTGCGGCTCGTATCGGCCTGGAACGTCGAGGCTCGCGGCGTGAATGGTGAAGAGGTCCGGCATGGCCGAGAAGGTCAGATAGACAGGCGATCCGCAGGCGGGGCAGAAGCCGCGCGTCTTCACGTTCCCGCTGTCGCCGACCATGTCCCAATGTGTCGCTTCGCCCTCGAGCTTGACCGCCTGCCTGCTCGGGAAGGTCAGATAGGATCCGTGCCCGGTGCCGCTCGTCGTCTGGCAGTCGCGGCACTGGCAGTCGTTCATCGCAATCGGCTCGGCCGAGATTTCATAGCGGATCGCGCCGCAGGCGCATCCGCCGGTGTAGGGCTTGCTCACGTCTCTCTCCCGATCATGTCTCTCTCCCAACAACGCGCTGCATTGGCCACGGCGATTTCCGTCGCGTCAGTCCTTCCCGTCGACGATAGCGCCAATGTTCTGGACTACCTTCTTCCAGCCTTCGCTCATGCCCTTGAAGGCAGCGTCGTTGTTCGGCAGGACGAAGCCGGAATGGATAAGGCGGAGGCGCGTGCCGTTTTCGACCTTGGAAAGGATGAACGTGACCACGGTGTCGAGCCGTGAGCCGTATCCGACGTTTCCCTCATCCCCGCCCTTCCAGGCATAGGAAAAACGTTCGTTCGGCTTCACCTCCAGCACCTGGCAGTGAATGGTGCCGTCCCACGCGCCGGCCGGCCTGGTCTGGTAGGTGAAGTGCTTGCCTTCCACGGGCTCGAAGCCGGCCGGCATCATCAGCCAGCGGCCCATCAGATTGGCCGTGGTCAGCGTTTTCCAGATCGTCTCCGGCGTATGCGGGAAAACCTCGTCGACCACGATGTCTTGCGTGTCGGGCTTCAATGCGGCGTCGTTCATGGATCCATTTCCTTCAGCAGTGTTCTGAGGTT
>Ga0179587_10001719_pt1 | contig 10149 bp, 9 predicted proteins | sample CZODoug2_1_08_16_FD_185932 | JGI IMG/M metagenome (GOLD analysis project Ga0179587, IMG submission 185932) | Vadose zone soil fungal communities from Angelo Coast Range Reserve, California, USA - CZODoug2_1_08_16fungal | ecosystem: Environmental > Terrestrial > Soil > Vadose zone | place: USA...
TGCGTTCCTGCGGCGCCAGTTTGTACGCGCGGCCAAGGAGATTGAACGCGTCGGCCGGCGTGCCGCTCACCGAAGCCAGTTGCCCGGCCCGCAGAAAGGCCCGTGCGGCAAGCGCCGTCTTGCCCATGCGTTCGGCCGCTTCCGCAAGACGAAGTTGCCGCAAAGAATTCTCCGGATCGAGCTGCGCGGCCCGCTCCCAGCAAAACAGCGCGTCTTCCTCGCGGCTCGCCGCCGCGAACAGCTCCGCGGCTTTCGTGTACTGCTCGATGGCTTCGTCGGGATGATTTTGTTTTTGCTGCAGAAAGGCGTATCGAGCGATGCGCTCGGGCAGTTGCTGGCTTTGACCCGTCTGCAGGAACCGCTTGTAGATGGCGAGCGCTTTGGATTCGTCCTTGGGCTCGACGAGCAGATCGAACAGCAGGCCGTAGTAGACCGCCGCGCGGTCCGGCTGATCCATCCGTGCGTACAGATCGCCGAGCGCTTGCGTGGCCTCCTGATGCTGCGGCATCTCGTCGAGCACCGCCAAATACGCCTCGATCGCGTCCTCGACGCGGTTCTTCTCGAGGAAGCGTTTGGCGCGATCCAGATGCTTGCTTACGTCTGCGGCCATCCGTTCAGGTTGCCTTTGCGGTGACTGAAATTTGTCGATCAGGTGCCGAGCAAGTGATGATACCAGGCTGCACGTTGCGTCCAGCGCGAACTGCCCTCGTTAACTATATACCCCCGGCGAGAAGCGGGCAAAACGCCCGAAATAAGCTGATGTGGTATGCATCACCGGAATTCAAGCCACGCCGAATCAGTCAAGCCGGCCGCGGAGTTTCTCGGTGGTACAATTTGCCAAGATTATGACGACAACCGATTCCACTCCTCACTATGCTCTCGGCAGCACCGACGCGGAACAGGCGCGCCTCATTCGGCAAGCTGCACTTCTCGCTGCGTTCAGCGAACGATTCTTCCTTGGCGCCGGCATTAGTCCAGGCCAGCGTGCGCTGGATATCGGTTCCGGCGTCGGAGATGTGGCCATGCTGGTGTCCAAGCTAGTCGGTCCTTCGGGTGAAGTCGTCGGGGTAGAGCGCGATGCGCGCTCCATCGCTCGAGCCAGAGCCCGCGTGTCCGAGGCCGGCCTTCGCAATGTGACCTTCACGCAATCCGATGTCTCCCAAATCCCAAGTAGCAAGCCTTTCGACGCCGTCGTGGGCCGTTTCATTTTGATGTTTCTTCCCGATCCCGTCGCTGTTTTGCGCTCCTTGTCTCAGCTTGTTCGTCCCGGCGGAGTGGTCGCCTTCCATGAGTTGTCGTGGGCGCCCTTTCTTCTGCTTGCCAAGGGCCTCCCCCTCTGGTCTGCGGGTGCTTCCTTAGTCCATGAGACCTTCCGGCGTTCCGGCGCAAACACAGAGATGGGCTTCGCTCTTTACCGAATTTTCCAGGAGGCAGGCTTGCCCGCGCCAACCATGAATCTGGAGATGCCGCTTGGGAATGATCCTGAATTCACGCGTTGGGTCCCCGACGTTCTTGGCAGTTTGCTTCCGCAAGTTCGGCAATTTAATCTTCCCCTTGAGCCGCTCGGGGACCTCGCTACACTTCCACAGCGGATCCAAGCGGAAGTTGCGGCCTCAAACACGGTTGTCACTTGGATGGCCATGGTCGGCGCTTGGTCTCGCAAACCTGCAGCACAGCCGCCAGCTCGCCCAGTTTTAATTTGAGGTGCCACGAAGTCTTCTCGGAAGCAACAACATGAGCGTCGCCGACGCAAACAACGAAACGCCCGCAACCGCCAGTCCGCCATACAAGCTTCCCGTCTTCTGACTGATCCATCCCGTTGCGTACGGCCCGGCAAATCCCCCAAGATTCGCAAGCGAACTCACTAAGGCAATCCCGGAGGCCGCCGCAAATCCCGTTAGGAAATCGCTCGGGAGCGAATAGAAAGGGCCATAGACGCTGTAGATGCCGAGCGCGGCGAAAGATAGAAGGACGATAGTTGGAAATATAGATTGAGTTGCGCCCAGCGACGCTAGCGCGATACCAGCAACGATGGCGGGAATCGCCGCATGAAATCGGCGCTCCTGTTTTCGATCCGAACTACGCGACACCATCACCATCACAGGCAGCCCCACCAGATGCGGAATCATCGCCAGAAGTCCGATCAAACTGTACGAGATTCCGCTCGAAAGCGATTGCACCAGTTGCGGCATCCAAAAGTTCATCGAGTACATGCCCGTGTTCAAAGTGAATCCGATGAACCCTAAATGCCAAACGCGCTTGTTCAGCAGCGCCTTTCCCGCCGAAATGTTGTGGCTCGCCAGTTTCTCCTGTCCTTCCCGCGCCAACTCCGCCGCAATCCAATCTTTTTCTTTCTGGTTCAAAAATTTGGCTTCCGCGGGCCAACTGGGCAGCAAAAAGTACGTCAACACACCGCCAACGACGGCCGGAAGTCCCTCCAAAATCAGCAGCCATCGCCAACTGCTGATGTCCATCCAGTGCACGTGCTCCAGTAGAAATCCGGAAACCGGGGATCCCAGTATGCTGGTGACAGGAATGCCCGCCAAGAATAGCGCAATGGCCTGCGCCTGATCCCGTTGGCGAAACCAATAGGTCAGATACAGAGCGATTCCAGGAAAATAGCCCGCTTCCGCCAGCCCGAGCAAGAAACGCACCGCATACAGTTGGTGCACCGAATGCACCAACCCGGTCAGCGTGGCCAAAAATCCCCAGGTAATCAGAATGCACGCGATCCAGATTCGTGCTCCGATCTTCTGCAGCATCAGGTTGCTCGGAATTTCAAACAGGAAATATCCAAAAAAGAAAATTCCCGCTACCCATCCAAACTGCTTGCTGGTAATTGCCAGTTCCTTGTTCATGGTCAGCGCCGCAAAGCTGATGTTGATGCGGTCAAGAAAGGAAATAATGTAGAGGACGAACACAAACGGGATAATCCTCATACGCAGTTTGCGAACTAGTTTGGCTTCGTCGGCGGCAGTGGCTGTTTCGTTAGTCACGATCACCTCAGTGTCTGTCTGCCCCGGTCAATAGTTCTCCCCCAGCAAGCGTCGCCTGCCATGGGCCTGTAAGAATTGCCGAGACTCTATGGCGGCAAAGTCCGTCCGTCAAGTAACTCTGGATTTCTGCAAAAAAAAAAAACGACCCGCAATTGCCCGGCCCTGCTCTTGTCACGCCACTTTTCCTTTCGCCAGAGATTGGCGGGCAAGCTGACGCGGCCTTCGAATTGTGGCAAACTGAATGTTTATACGGCACGGTTTTTGCGCTGCGTGTGTCGCTCGTTCGAATGCAGCAGGCCCGCCGGAAAATCGTGCGGACCGTTCGCATCCTGCCCGCAATTGAGAAAATTGGTAAGCGAGAAAAATGGACCCGAAGTTCATTCGAAACTTCTGCATCATCGCGCACATCGACCACGGCAAATCCACGCTCGCTGACCGCCTGCTCGAAATGACCGGCGCGCTGACGCAGCGCGAAATGCACGAACAAGTCCTTGACTCCATGGACCTCGAGCGCGAGCGCGGCATCACCATCAAGGCGAAAAGCATTCGCCTCCATTACAAAGCGAAAGATGGAAATACCTATCGATTAAACTTAATTGATACGCCCGGCCACGTGGATTTTTCGTACGAAGTTTCGCGCGCGCTTTCCGCTTGCGAAGGCGCGCTCCTTGTTGTTGACGCATCGCAAGGCGTGGAAGCGCAGACGGTCGCTAATACTTTTCTCGCGGCCGCGCACAACCTGACGATTTTGCCGGTGATCAATAAAATCGATTTGCCCGCCGCCCAGCCGGATTTCGCAAAAGAACAAATCGAAACGGTGCTGGCGATTCCGGCGGAGGACGCCCTGCTGATCAGCGCGAAAAGCGGCCTCGGAGTCGAAGACGTTCTCGAAGCGATCGTCGCGCGCGTTCCGCCGCCCAAGGGCAGCGCAGAAAATCCACTGCAGGCGCTGATTTTCGATTCGTGGTTCGACATTTACCGCGGCGCCGTCGTCCTCGTGCGCGTGATGGAAGGGCGCATCACCAATCACATGAAAATTCGCCTCGTCTACAACAACGAGGTTTACGAGGTCGAACAACTCGGCACGCTCACGCCGAAGCCCATCGCGCTTGAAGAACTCGAGGCCGGCGACGTCGGTTTTGTCGTCGCCAACATCAAGCGCGTGGCCGATGCGCGCATGGGCGACACCGTCACGGATGCAAGCCGCCCGGCGCCCGCGCTGCCCGGATTTGAAGCCATCAAGCCGATGGTTTTCGCAGGGCTGTTTCCCGTGCTTGCCGATGACTACGAACCGCTGCGCGACGCGCTCGGAAAATTGCAATTGAACGACGCGGCCTTTTTTTACGAACCGGAAAACTCCGTGGCGCTGGGGTTCGGTTTTCGCTGCGGCTTCCTGGGCCTGCTGCACATGGAAATCGTGCAGGAGCGGCTGGAGCGCGAATTCGGCTTGAACCTTATTACTACCGCGCCGAGCGTGCGCTACCGCATCACGCGCGTGACGGGCGAGGTCGTCGAAGTCGACAGCCCCGCGAAATTTCCGAATCCCAGCGACATCGAGAAAATCGAAGAGCCGATCATCAAGGCCATGATCATCACCAACGAGGATTCCGTGGGCGGAATCCTGCAGCTCTGCCAGGAAAAGCGCGGCACGCAGAAAAATTTCGAATACTTGTCGCCCACGCGCGTCATGCTCACTTACGAATTGCCTCTGAACGAAATAGTTCTCGATTTTTACGATCGTCTAAAATCCACTTCACGCGGCTACGCCTCCCTCGATTATCATCTCGCCGGATATGTCGAATCCGACCTCATCAAACTGGATGTGCTGGTCGCCGGCGAACCAGTCGATGCGCTGGCGCTGATCATCCATCGCGAATTTGCGGCGGAGCGCGGGCGCGACCTGGTGACGCGCTTGCGAAAGCTCATTCCGCGGCAGATGTTTGAAGTGCCGATCCAGGCCGCGATTGGCAGCCGCGTCATCGCGCGCGAAACCGTCGCGGCCATCCGCAAAAACGTTCTCGCCAAGTGCTACGGCGGAGACATTTCCCGCAAACGCAAACTCCTCGAAAAACAAAAAGAAGGCAAGCGCCGCATGAAGCGCGTAGGCCAGGTGGACATCCCGCAGGAAGCGTTCCTCGCTGTTTTGAAGGTTTCCTCCTCCGACGAAGAATAGTCTGATCGTCCATCAAGCTCCCTGAGCCCTAGTGCATCTTCGGCTGTGTTTTGTTGCCGCCGGTGTTCTGCTGCGCTAGACTTTCCTGAGGGCGAAACCATGAAAGCACCAACGCAATTCCTGACCAATGAAAAGGGCGAAAAGATCGCCGTGGTCATCCGCATCGAAGAGTACGAACGACTCCTCGAAGAATTGGAAGATCTCGAAGACCTACAGGCAGTGCGAGAGTACGAACAGGCAAAGGCAGCGGGGGAAGTCCCTATCCCGCTCGAACAAGCGCTCGCTGAAATTCGCCGCAATCGAAAGTGAACTACCGCGTAGTCATAGCGAATCGGGCAAAGAAAGAACTCGAAGCAGTTCCCTCCACCGTGCTTGAGGCAATCGAGGAAAAAACACTGTCCTTGGGAGAAGTTCCGCGACCGCCCGGCTGCAAGAAGCTGAAGGGCGACGAAAAGACTTTGGCGCATTCGTTCGGGCAAGTATCGCATCCTCTATCAGATTGACGACTCGGCGAAGGTTGTGACCGTCGTCGGGGTCGGCCACCGAAAGGACGTTTACCGGTAGCGTCATTTTTCTTCCTTCTTGTGAACTTCGGTGGTGAGGCGGCCGCGGTGGAGCTGGATGGCGACGGAGTCGCCGATCTGAACTTGATCCGCAGAGCGGAGGAGGTTGCCGGCGGCGTCGGTGGCGATGGCGTAGCCGCGTTCTAGGACCTTTAGTGGACCGCGCTCCTGGAGTTGCACGGTCAGGCGCTGCCAGCGGTCACGCTTGGCGCGGAGGAGGCGCTCGATGCGGACACCGAGTTCGGCGGTGCGTTTTTCGAGGCCCAGGCGGAAGGCCGCGATCTTCACGCGAAAATCGAAGGAAGCGATGTGCAGGTGGGCGGCAGTAAAACGTTTGCGCGATTGTTCGAGGCGCGCGCGGAGGCCGAGCGCAAAGCGCGAAGTCATTTCATCGGCGCGCTGGCGCTGCTGGCGGAGGAGATCGAGCGGGCGGCGGAATCCGCGGCGCGCGGAAAGCTCGTGGACGTGGCGGGAAAATTCCAATAGGCGGTAGCGGATCAGGCCGGCGAGGGTTTCGCGCAGGTCGGCGATGCGCTTGTCAAATTCGCGGCGGGTCTGGACGACGAGCTCCGCTGCCGCAGATGGAGTTGAGGCGCGGACATCGGCGACGAAATCGGCGATGGTGAAGTCGGTTTCGTGGCCGACGCCGGAGATCACGGGAATTTCGGAAGCAAAGATCGCGCGCGCGACGATTTCTTCGTTGAAGGACCACAAGTCTTCCATGGAGCCGCCGCCGCGCGCGAGGATCAGCACGTCCACCATTTTCTTGGCATTGAAAAATTTGAGTGCTTTGACGATTTCCTCGGCGGAGCCTTCGCCCTGCACGCGGACGGGATAGACGGTCAGATGCACATTCGGAAAGCGGCGCGTTAGGATGCGCACGACGTCGCGGACGGCGGCACCCTTTGGTGAAGTGATGATGCCGATGCGGCTGGGGAGAAGCGGCAACGGTTTCTTGTGCGCGGCATCGAAGAGACCCTCGGCTTCGAGGCGCTTTTTCAATTGCTCGAAAGCAAGCTGCAACGCACCCTGACCCATCAGCTCGATTTTCTCAACGTAAATCTGATATTCGCCGCGCTGCTCGTACACGCTGATGCTGCCGCGGATGGTGACTTGCAAGCCGTCTTCAGGGCGGAACTTGATGCCGCGCTGCTGCTGCTTGAAGTAAACACAGCGGACCTGGGCGCGATCATCTTTCAGGGTGAAGTAGATGTGGCCGGACTGCGCTTCGCGGCAGTTGGAGATTTCGCCCTGGACGCTGATGTCGGTAAAGTTTTTGGCGAGCAGGTCGCGGATTTTGCTGGTCAACTCGCTGACGGTCCAGGTCTTGCGGTCCGGCATGAGGTTGAAGGTGAGTTGCTGGGTCATCTTGAGTTCTCAGTGATCAGTTGTCAGTCCTCAGTTTCCACGAATGAGTCCGTGGCTCCATCGATCACCTTGTGTCGCTGTCGATAAATGGGGAAAGCGCTGCTTGTCAGACCACGGCTCGACTTGAAGTTGGCGGTAAGATCCTTCCGCGAACCTTGTCGGTTCGCTTCAGGATGACAAGTATCTGGCGTGTCGCGAAGTGGGGGATAAGCGGACCGAGCCACGGGCGCACCCCCCACCCCCTCATCAATTTGCATGGATATCAAAACAAAGGGATTGCTAGAATTGCAATTCGTAAGTATATGAAAAGAAAGGGGAGGCATGTCGGTTGATGAGGAGAGGAAGGCAGCCCCACTCCCCACCCCCCTGTTTTTTGTAAGTGTTGCATCTAAAGGAGTTAGCTCCAGACTAAGTCTTTTGTTTGCAACACTTGCGGGGGTATCCATAAGTGTTGCAGTTAAAGGACTTACGCGAGCGATCTGTCGGCGAGAATGTAACTTCGTGAGGCCAAATGATTTCGACCGGGCAGGGCGAGTTTGCGGCGTGAATTTCAAAAACCATTATAGCATATCGGTACATTTTGTCAATGGTTACTTGTAAGTGGTTTGGGTTCTATGGGATAGATGGTTGAGGGACTAGCTCGATGTCTTAGATTAGCGCGGAGTGAGTCTTTCGAGAGGAGCCGAGCGCAGCAGAGACGGAAGTCAATGCGACAAAAGCGCAGGTTCAAATCACTGGGGTTTGGACCAATCGGCGAGGCGGAGGCGGGGACGAAGGGAACGGAAGGACCGGTCGCCGGTGACGAGGGTGAGGCCGGAGGCGAAGGCATGAGCGGCGACGAGCATGTCCAAGGCGGCGAGGGGGCGGCCTTTTTTCCAGGAGGCGGAACACAGGTCAGCGTAGGCGCGCGCGGCGGCGGAGTCCCAGGGCAGAACGCTGACGCCCAAGAGGAATTGATTGACGAGCTCGGCGAGTTTTGTGGCTTGGGGCTTCAGGGCGAGGCCAAAGAGCAGTTCGGCTTCGGTGATGGAAGAAATACAAACCTGAGCCATGGGAACGCGGCGCAAATGCTCGCGAACCGAGGGCGGATTTCCGCGGAGGGCGTAGCTCACGCTGTTGGTATCGAGCATGAAACGGAGCATGAGTTCCGATCAGAAGAGGCGGCGTTTTTTGGGCGGACGGCGATCGCGTGAAGCGAGGAAGTCCGCGGGAATTTCGACGGTGTCGGCAAGGGCGAAGAGGTCGTCCCAGGAGCCGGGCTTGCGGGAGAGAATGACGTCGCCGGTTTCGGGATCCTTGCGGATGAACACTTCAGGCGAGGAGAAGCGGAAATCCGAAGGCAAACGGACCGCCTGGCTGCGGCCGTTCTTGAAAAGTTTGGCGGTTTTACGCACTGGCACTCCCGGAAAACGTGAATCCAGCATCGTGATCTATACCATGATATATCACAAGTACTTTGAAGACAAATGGGTGCGATCCACGCATACGGAAAAGCACCTGGCTTAGCGGCGCTTGAGGGCTTCGAGCTCGTCGAGGGTGCGCGGCCAGTCCGATCCCAATAGCCGGGACAAACCGCGATCCGCAAGAACTTTTCCGCCAGTTTGGCAGCGAGCGCAGTAGTTCGTTTCGTTGTCGGCGTAGCGAATCCGCTGAATCTTTTCCCCGCACCTTGGGCAAGGTTGTCCATAGCGTCCGTGGACCGCCATTTCCTTGCGAAACGCGGTGACTTTTTCGGGAAAGCCAGCTTGGGCCTCGGCGCGCAGCCGGCCGATCCAGACCCCGAGGGTATGACGCGCCGCCGCGAATAGCCTTTCCCACTCCTGCGGCTCCAGCTTGTGCGTGAGGGTGACGGGCGACAGTTGTGCCGCATGCAAAATTTCATCGGAATACGCGTTTCCGATCCCACTGAGCAGGCGCGGATCGGTGAGAGCTCTCTTGAGAGTGCGGTTTTCGAAGGTAAGCGCATCGCGAAATGAAGTGAGATCGCTCGCGAAGATGTCGATTCCTCCGGGGTCGACGGAACGCAAGCCCTCCTCGCCAACGAGAACATGCAACGATGCGCGGTGCTTTGTGCCGGCTTCGGTAAGCACGAGGGAGCCGTTGGGAAAATCAAAAGCTGCCAGACTGTGGCGGCCCGCCAACTTTGCCTGCGGCGGCCGCCAGTGCAAGCGGCCTGCAATCATCAAGTGCAGCACCAGCCAAAGATCGCCTTCTACTCCAATCGCGATGCGCTTGCCGATTCGCCGCAGTTCGCGCACGACGCGGCCCTCCACACTTGTAATTGGCGGTTGCGCGGTTCGAAGCAAAAAAGGGCTCGCAAGGCGCACCCGAACGACCGGCTGCGCGACGATGCGTGGGTCGAGCGCAGTGATGTAGGCGGCGATATCCGGCAGTTCCGGCATGCTTCTCAGCTTGCAGGTTGCGCCTGCGCTTTTGCAACCTGACTCTTTTGACGAGGGAAATTACCGATGCTTAACCCGGGATGTTTTCAAGGCGGCGGAGGGTGGGGCTGAGGCTGAGGCGATGGACGCAGAACTGGAGAGAGGGGCAGTGGCAGCGGAGGAGGCCCTGGAGGAGGGATTTGAGTTTGAGGGAGCGGGCGATGGATTGATCGACTTCGCGGAGCTTGCGGGCGGCGAGTTTTTTCCAGCGAGGGCCGACGGGAGCATTGTCGCGGAGGCCGCTGAGGAAGAGTTTGATTTCGGCAAGGGTGAAGCCCATGTCTGAGGCGAAGCGGATGAGGAGGACGCGATGGAGGGCGTCGCTGGGATAGCGGCGCTGGCCACCTGTGCGCTGTGGCGGAGCGAGGAGGCTGAGTTTTTCGTAGTAGCGGATGGCGGAGGCGTTGAGGCCGGCGCGGCGAGCGAGTTCACCGATTTTCATTTTCGAATGCTTTCTGGATGCGAAAGTCTCAATGCGCTGTGCCAGAGGCTAGCACCTGGTTACGGCCGGAAAAGCGGCAGCAAGCCGCCGAACTCCAAGGCGCTTGACTTAAAGCTGGCTTTAAGTTTTAGCATCCAGGAATGGGACGTGGCAAATCCTAATTGGA